>Ga0308171_1000344_pt1 | contig 112407 bp, 111 predicted proteins | sample PhyGR1_FD_202135 | JGI IMG/M metagenome (GOLD analysis project Ga0308171, IMG submission 202135) | Phyllosphere microbial communities from UC Gill Tract Community Farm, Albany, California, United States - DLSLSG.R1 | ecosystem: Host-associated > Plants > Phyllosphere > Unclassified | place...
CAGTGCCCAAAGACTCACATCATGCGTTGCCGCTGCCAAACCTGCCTGTTCCATAAATATTCCAATCCCCGAATCCAAACGCCCGGTGCATGACCGGGCGATTCAAACACGCATTGATGCGTTAAGCCTCGCGGTTGAAACTCCGCCAGCCCGTCGCCTTTGCCCCGATAAGTGCCAGTACGCCTTATTCGCCGCTAAATTTGGTAAAAGGAAGGCGCATAGCCCACAAATACCGGGCGTTTTAGTAAGACTACATTATGGTTAAGGGAGTGTTACGAAACATCGGGCCGCGGGCGGGTTTTCTGTCCCGCCTTCGGGTTTACTTCAAAAACTTCTCGGCAACGGTCTCCGGCAGACGTCTTGGTCTTCCCTTGCCGTTGATCACGGCAATGATCACTTTCGCCGCAACCAGCAGCGTCTCGCCCCGTCGGATCTCTTGGTTCAGCACCATCTTTGCCCCACCCGCCTTCTCGGTGATGGTGGTGATGGTCAGCACATCGTCCATCCGCGCTGGCGTCTTGAAGTCGATCTCCATGCGGTGAACCACGAAGACCAGCCCTTCCTCATCAGCCGTCAGGAGCGCGCTCTGCTCGCAGCCAAGGCAGCGCAGATAATCTGTGCGGCCGCGCTCGAGGAAGTGCAGATAGCGCGCATGATAGACAAGGCCGGAAAAATCCGTGTCCTCGTAATAGACCCGCTGCACCAGCCTGTGGCCATGCTCGATCAACTCGCCGGAAAGAGAAACGGTGATGTCAGTCATTGTTTGTCCTATTATTTGCCTTCGCGCACGATCACATGCTCATGGCGCTGCGGCAGCGTCTCGATACTGTCGGCAATGAAGGCCGGACGCAGATCGTTCTCGCGCAAGGCCTTGACCGTTGCAGGCAACCAGCGGAACTCCACCTCGCCCCCATCGGCAACGCGGTGGATGATATCATTCTCATGAAACGGAAAAGCTTCTTCCAACCGGACCTGATAATAGAAGGCCATCTCATGCGCCTGATAGTCGCCGTAAGCAAAGAAGTTTTCCGCAGACCAGACAAGACGCTCGATACTCGCCTTCACATGCAGTTCTTCCTCAATTTCGCGCAGAATCGTCTCTTCAGTGCTTTCCCCGATTTCGGCGCGACCACCCGGCAGCGCCCAGTAACGATCGACCACACTCCGGTTCACCAGAAGATAGGCTTCATGGAAGATCAGGGCTGCCACGCGAAAGCTGAAGAGCTGCGGCTTGTGGTCCAGCCGGATCATGTGGCGCGGTTGAGAAGTGCTCATTTGTCGTCCAGATTGCCGTCGTCCCAGACCACGTGACGCGTGGAGGCGGGCAGATTTTCGATCTCTGCGGCGATGAAATAGGGCGGGATGTCGAGCGCGGTCAATGCCTGCGTCGTTGCCTTGGCCCAGCGGAACTCCAGCGCATTCTTGCCGTCCTGAACCCTGTGGACGATCTTTTCCTCATCAAAGGGGAAGCTCTCGGGCAGGTCCATCAGGTAATAGAAACCAAGCTCGTGCCAGTCCCTGCCCTCGTAATGGAAGAAGTTCTCCACCACCCAGAGCAGCCGCCCAACCGAAACCTCGGCACCCAGTTCTTCCACCATTTCGCGCGCCAGCGTCTCTTCCGATCGCTCGCCCATTTCCGCCCGTCCGCCGGGAAAGGTCCAGAATTTTTCATGGGTGGCACGATGCACCAGCACATGGCCGTTGCGAAAGGCGATACCGGCGACGCGCATCTGGAAAATGCGCTTCGGCTTGAATTTCATACGAATGCGGGTGTCTTCGACCATCAGGCGTCCAAAGGATTAAACAGGAAACATCAAATCAGTTTCCGTCCATCCTAATGCCTGTAACTCCGTTTTGCGAACAGGAGCATCGTCGCCGACGATAAATTCATCAAGCTGTGGGGGCTTGAGGCGCGTGCCGGACAGCATCGCATGGACTTGGCCGCGATGATGCGTCTGGTGCTGGAGGAGGTGCGAGAGAATATCGTCGCAACGATCTTCCTGCACCCGATGACCCCGATGAACATGAACCGTAGCAGCAAGTCCTGCCGCGTCGAGACCGCAGACGAAAGCAATCAGATCCATATCGAGTGCAGCTTGCGCCTCTGCAAGCGCCGCCATCTCCCTATAGGGCTCGCTCTCACCGAAAACACTGTGCCCCAGGGATCCGCCCTTCATCGCATCGAGATAGAACACATCCACCAGGTAAATATGGTTGAGCGTTTCACGGATCGTCGGAAAAAAGCTGGTGCGTGGTGCCACCAACTCCTCAGCGGTCAATTGAAGACAGGTCTGGTGAAGACGAAAATTAGCCAGTCTGTTGTTGCGCGCCAGCTTTTTGAACACCCGCGTCGGATCATAGGTCATCTCGCCACCCCTCTCGCATATAAGCCAAAAGGCCCGACGCGATCAGCGCCTCTGGCCTCTCTTTAACATATGGCGGCGACCTGCCGGCTCAACTCGCCTTATCAAGCTCCGAATGGCTCTTCAGAACTTTGCCGCCGTCTTCCTGCTCGATCAGATAGGCAGGCTCATCCTTGCTTGCCTTCCGCTTGATCGTCGAGCCGTCGATCTTGCGCTCGACATCGTCGGTAAAGCTCTCGGCTACCTTGCCCTCGCCCTTGCCGTTGCCCCACTTCCAGCTAACCTTCGTGCCTTTGCGATATGTCGTCATGCAGCTTCTCCCATTGAAAGAACGGGAAAGCGCGGCAGCGGTAGTCTGGTTCCGTCAGCCGACGAGATCGATGACGACGATTTCCGGTGGCGACATGAAGCGGACCGGCGCGCCCGAACAGCCAAGCCCTCCCGACACAACGAGGTGGCGATTGTTCTCCACCTTGTGACCATAGGCATAGCGCTCGCCGAAGATGGACGGAACGACCGGCCTCCAGCCGAAGAGGTTGACCTGTCCACCATGAGTGTGACCCGACAAGGTCAGCGACACACGATCCGGCACCATTGGAAAGATGTCCGGCTCATGCGCCATCATGATGATTGGCGCATTGTCGGTGATCTGCGCCAGCGTGCCGGGAAGATCGTCAAGCCCGACCGTCTCGCCGCGCTCACGATAGGCCCACTGATCCTCAAGTCCGGCAATCCAGAAGGGATGCTCCTCGCTTCCCGTTCGGATCGCAGTGTTGGAATGAACGGTAATGCCGACAGCGCGAAGCGCCCGGTGTGACAGGGTTTCTTTCAGTCGAAACCGCTGGGCCTCCGGATCCTGTGCCCAATCGTGATTGCCGCAGACGGCATGAACGCCATAGGGTGCCGTCAAACCCGAAAGCGCCTGCGCCCATTCCTGTGGGGGGACGATATCGGTGATGAAGTGTTGCATGCCAGTGACGTAGTCACCGAGGAGCAGCATAATGTCGCCGCCAAGCGTATTGGCGTAGTTGGAGATGCGCGCAATCCGCTCCGGTGACATCCACGGTTCGCAGGCATGGACATCGGCGAGGACGACGATGCGCAGGTTTTGCCCCGGCGGCCAATTGGGTGGGGTGATCCGGTAGCGCGTCGTGGTAAGACGCAGCATGGGCTCGACCCCGCCTGCATAGGCCCCAAGAGAAAAGAACGCCGCGCTTGCGGTCGCAGCCATTTTAAGAAGCGCACGGCGCGTGATCAAATTTATTCGTCCTCGAGAGAAAGGCGGAATTGCGCCGCTTCCAGATCCTTAGGCGGCTGCATACCGAGATGCTTCCACGCCGTCGCGGTCAAAATACGGCCACGCGGCGTTCTCTGGATAAATCCCTGCTGGATCATATAGGGCTCGATAATGTCTTCGATGGCATCGCGGGGTTCTGAAAGACCTGCTGCGATGGTTTCGATACCCACAGGCCCGCCGCCGAAATTCATCGCGATCATCGTCAGATAGCGCATGTCCAACTGGTCGAGACCCATATTGTCGACCAGAAGCCGGGTCAGCGCTTCGTCGGCAATCTCGCGCGTCACCGCCTCGGCGCGCGCAACTTCAGCAAAGTCGCGCACGCGGCGCAACAGGCGCCCGGCAATACGTGGCGTCCCGCGGGCACGACGGGCGATTTCCCGCGCACCCTCATCCGTCATCGGCAGGCCCATCAGGCGCGCACCACGCCGCACGATCAGTTCCAGCTCATCCACCGTATAGAAGGAAAGCCGCACCGGAATGCCGAAACGATCACGCAACGGCGTGGTCAGAAGACCAAGGCGCGTGGTGGCCGCAACGAGGGTAAACTTCGACAGATCGATCTTCACAGACCGCGCCGCAGGCCCTTCACCAATGATCAGATCAAGCTGAAAATCTTCCATGGCCGGATAGAGGATTTCCTCGACGGCCGGATTGAGGCGGTGGATTTCATCGATGAACAGCACATCGCGCTCTTCCAGATTGGTCAGCAGCGCGGCAAGATCGCCCGCCTTGGCGATGACCGGACCGGAGGTGGACTTGAAATTGACCCCAAGCTCCTTCGCCATGATTTGCGCCAGCGTCGTCTTGCCGAGGCCGGGCGGACCGACAAACAGCACATGGTCCAGCGCCTCGCCACGGTTCTTCGCCGCCTCGATAAAGATCTTCAGATTGGCGCGCGCCTCCGCTTGGCCGGTAAAATCATCCAGCGTCTGCGGGCGCAGCGTCGTGTCGATATCCTCGCCGCGCTTCTCAGCAGAAATCAGCCGTGCAGCCTCACTCATGTCAAAAGTTCCATTCCGGGTATTTTTCGCGCTGCTTTGATGTCAAAAGTATATGTCGTCGCACAACCCGATAGTCTGTTCAGTTCTGAAATAATAGCGTCCGAAAAATCGGCTGTTGTTCCACGGCATATGTCAATGGCATTTCCGACAACCTGATAATCCGGCACTTCGACTTCGCGTCGCTCGAGAATAGCCTGGAGAAAGTCGAGAACCTGTTCCTTCGGGTATTCGTAAAGGCGCTCAAGCACCCATGCCACTTCCAATATGACCGGCAGACTGACGATCAGCACGTCATCCTCTCCCAAGCTTTGAAGAAGCGTCTTCACCTTCTCTCTTTGGCCAGGATCGTCGTCGATTGCCACGCGCAACAGGACATTGGTATCGAGCCCGAATCGGCGCGTCATTCATCGTCCTCGGGCAGCATCGACTCCCCATAGTGATCCGCAGCCACATAGCCAGGATCCAACTCTTCGATCGTCAGCCTTTTGCCATTTGGCGGTGCACCAAGGAGTCCTGCGAGATCGTTGAAAGACTTGTTGCGCGGCACCACGATCATCTCACCATTGCGCACCCAAACGTAGCACTTGTCGCCAGGCTTAAGCTCCAGCTCGTCGCGCACATTCTTCGGTACTGTCATCTGCCCTTTGGAAGTGATCGTCGTTTGAAAACCCATCAGCGCGAACTTTCTTACTTTTTACAGAATGTAAGGAGAATAACACGGCATGCGTTATCGCGAAAGTTCCTTCAATCCCAGCCTAATCAGCTTGGCGCTGTCTGCACCCTCACCACCATTCTTCAAAGCGGCAGCCACCGCATTGGCGGCCTGGTCGCGGGAGTAGCCGAGATTGGTCAATGCCGAGACAGCATCGGCGACGGGCGCCGGTGCGGCCCCTTCGCCGATTTCCTGCTTGAGACCGATGGCACCTGCCGCCTCTCCGGCAAAGGCAGGGGCCTTGTTGCGCAACTCGGTGACGATACGGATCGCCACCTTCGGGCCGACGCCGGGCGCGCGGGAGACAACCGCCTTGTCCTGCAGCGCGATCGCATTGGCAAGTTCGGATGGTGAGAGCGTGGAAAGCACTGCGAGCGCCACTTTGGAGCCCACACCCTGCACGCTCTGCAAGAGGTTAAACCACTCGCGCTCCAGCGCACTCATGAAGCCGAAGAGTTTCAACTGGTCCTCGCGCACATAGGTCTCGATGAACAGCACCACGGCCTCGCCGACCGAACCCAACCTGGACAATGTGCGGGCGGAGCAATGCGCCACGTAGCAGACGCCATGAACGTCAACGAGAACATAATCGTCGCCGATTTCCTCTATGGTGCCTTTGAGTTTGCCGATCATCGTCGCGTCCGTGATGTTTGAGAGAGAAAGGTGAAAAGCCGACGTTAGCCCGCAGCAAGGAGCCGGCGCATCCGGTCGCCCCCGCGGTTATGGGCATGGCAGATAGCAATCGCCAGCGCATCGGCGGCATCGTTACCCTTGAACTCAGCCTTCGGCATCAGGATTTTCAGCATCATATGGATTTGCTGCTTTTCCCCATGCCCCACACCGATCACCGCCTTCTTGACCGCATTCGGTGCATATTCGGACACATGGAGACCGGCGCGGGCGGGAACGAGCATGGCAATGCCACGCGCCTGGCCAAGCTTCAGGGTCGCCACCGCATCCTTGTTGACGAAGGTCTGCTCCACTGCCGCCTCGTCCGGCTGGTACGAATGAACGACATCCGCCAGCCCGTCATGCAATTGGCAAAGACGGGAGGCGAGATCCATGTCGCCATCCGACGTGACGGTGCCGGACGCCACGAAACGCAGGCTGTTGCCGATCGTCTCGATGATGCCCCAGCCCGTGCGCCTCAGCCCCGGATCAATGCCGATAATTCGAATCGCGTTCTGCATGTCTCAAACCCTATCCTGTGGCCTTGAAACCTGCCAGCCATAAGTGAACAAAACAAAAACATTCAACGGGAAAATACGTCCCGCATGCGGATCGCCATCCCTTCGGGGGCCGTCAGTTTTTTTGAACCATGAATCAATTCGCTGCGACGACTATCGCAAATGCCGCGCTGCACATTACATTCCCTTATAAAGAAATGCCGTAAGGAGCATGCCATGATTCCCTTTTCCATTCTCGATCTGTCGCCGATTGGCGATGGGGAGAACGCAAGCCAGGCGCTCGACAACTCCCGCCGCATGGCGATCAAGGCGGAAGAACACGGCTATGAGCGTTTCTGGCTTGCCGAGCATCACGGCATGCCGGGTATTGCCAGCGCCGCCACATCGATCGTTATCGCCCATGTAGGTGCGGCGACCTCACGCATCCGCGTCGGGTCCGGCGGCATCATGCTGCCGAACCATTCACCGCTCGTCATTGCCGAACAGTTCGGCACGCTGGCAGCGCTTCTGCCGGGCCGTGTCGATCTTGGCCTTGGCCGCGCACCGGGTACGGATATGCGCACCGCGCGTGCGCTCCGCCGCAATCTCGATGCCGGTGCCGAAAACTTCCCGCATGATATTGTCGAGCTTCAGCGCTACCTCGGTGCGCCGGAACCGGATCAGGCGATCCTCGCCGTTCCGGGTGTCAATTCCAACGTGCCGATCTGGCTTTTGGGCTCCAGCATCTATAGCGCGCATCTGGCCGCAGCGCTTGGCCTGCCCTATTCCTTTGCCTCGCACTTCGCCCCGGACATGCTGATGGATGCGATCGCCATTTATCGCGAGCGCTTTCAGCCGTCTGCGACGCTATCGGAACCGCATGTCATGGTGGGCATCATGGGCGTCGGCGCGGATACGGACGAAGAAGCACGCCATCTCTTCACCTCGGCCCAGCAGCAATTCGTCAATCTGCGCAAGAATGTCCGCACGCCCTTCCCGCGGCCGGTGGAGAGCATGGACGGCTACTGGAACGACATGGAGCGGATCACCGTCGAGCACACGCTGCGCTATGCCGCTGTCGGCTCACACGCGACTATCGAGAACAAACTCCAGCAGTTCCTGGGCGAGACCGGCGCAGACGAATTGATCGTCTCCATGCCGATCCACGATATCAACAAGCGGCTGCGTTCGGTCGAGATTTTTGCCGACGTGCGCAATGGTGTGAGGAAGGCGGCGTAGAGGCCGGGAATACAATCCAGTCCTTGCCTTGATAGAATCCGACCGTTTGTCTCTGCTTCATCATCAGGTCGATGGAGCGGGCTATTGCCCCTCTCCACGGTCATCCTCGCCTCAAGGGCGAGGATGACGTCGCGGAATTATCGAAACCGATATCAGGCAGACAGCTTCGCCATAACCTCTTCGGACACTTCGAAGTTCGAATAGACGTTCTGCACGTCGTCATCGTCTTCAAGGTTGTCGATGAGCTTCATCAGCGACTGGGCCTTTTCCTCATCCACAGGAACGGTGTTCTGCGGACGCCAGACGGCCTTCACGCTGTCGGCTTCGCCGAGCGTGGCTTCGAGCGCCTTGGACACTTCGTTGATGTCTTCGAAGCCGCAGATGATCGTGTGGCCGTCTTCGCCGCTTTCGACGTCTTCGGCACCGGCTTCGATCGCCGCTTCCATCACCTTGTCGGCATCGCCAACGGATGCCTTGTAGGTGATTTCACCCACGCGGTCGAAGGAGAAGGAAACCGAACCGGTTTCACCCAGCGCGCCGCCAGCCTTGGTGAAGATCGAGCGGATGTTGGAAGCCGTGCGATTGCGGTTGTCCGTCAGCGCTTCGACGATGACCGCCGTGCCGCCCGGGCCATAACCTTCGTAGCGAACGGAATCATAGTTTTCTGCATCCGCGCCCGACGCCTTCTTGATGGCGCGGTCGATATTGTCCTTCGGCATGGACTGCGCCTTGGCGTTCTGCACGGCCAGGCGAAGAGCAGCATTCATGGTCGGGTCCGGAAGACCGGACTTGGCTGCAACGGTGATTTCACGAGCAAGCTTGGAGAACATCTTCGAACGGATCGAATCCTGTTTCCCCTTGCGATGCATGATGTTCTTGAACTGTGAATGGCCAGCCATGGCACCCCTGATCGGATCGTTTGTTTGGATTGGGGGCCTTATAAGTGCGATGGCGCGGCTGTTCAAGCCCGTAGGCCTTTCTTCTCACATCCGAACGACAGCGTTCAAAGGAACGGAAATCCTCTCCCGCCGTTCTGATCACAGATGGCGCGATCGCAATCAGATCGTCGCCGACAGGAACAGGAACCGGAAGGAGATCACTGAATGGTAAGTCTGACTGAAGCACGCGAACAACCCGCCCGTCAGCTTTGGGACGAGATCAACTCCGTCCATGCAGGCATGTTGGGTCTGGAAGGTCTCCACAGCCACATGCAGCCCATGGCACCGCATGCGGACCCGAAGACCAACACCATCTGGTTCTTCTCCAAGAAGGATACCGACCTTGTTCAGTCGCTGAAGTCCGGCTCGCGTGCGCATTTCTGCGTCATCGGCAAGGATCATGATTACCACGCCTGCCTGTCCGGCAAACTGGAAGTGCGCGACGACAAGGCCAAGCTCGACGAATATTGGAACTCCGTCACCGCCGCCTGGTATGAGCACGGCAAGAGCGACCCGCAGCTCGTCATGCTGGCCCTCCATGTGGACGATGCCGATATCTGGGCCTCCACCGACAGCACGCTGAAGTTCGGCTGGGAAATCGCCAAGGCCAATATGTCCGACGAAAAGATGCCGGATGTCGGCGTTCGTCAGCACCTGGCCTTTGCCTGACGTTAGTCTTTTATTGATCTGCGAGCGCCGCGCATCCCTGAGACGTGCGGCGCTTTCGCGTTGAAAATGAAGGGTCTCAAAAATTGCCCAAGCGCAATTGTCACATCCCTTGCGGCACGAGGATCTGCGGCTGCTTGGGAAGATTGCGCATCGAAACGCGGATGACCGGGTCGCTGGCATAGGCGATCTTGAACTGGGGGCCGAAGGCGACGAGAAACCGCTCAAGGGCGCTCGGCTGGTGCATGGGCAGGATGAGCGCGGACCGTAACCGTTTGACGATCCGGCTCATGCTGTCGGCGCCCATCGTCAACCCGCCATCCACCGGCACCATCAACACATCCAGCCTGCCGATCTCCGCATATTGCGTTTCCGTCAGCTCATAATGCAGGTGTCCGAGATGGCCGATGCAGAGCCCGGCGACCTCGAAAATAAAGATCGAATTGCCGTCCTTCGTCAGCAGACCGCCTCCACCCCATCGGTTGCGGATATCCGAGGTGACATTGCGGATATAGACGTCACCCACTTCCAGCTTGTGAACGGCCTTTTCGCCCGGCACATCGCTCCAGCCATGCAGCACATATTTGATCTCAGGCTCCGGCGAGAGCGTGTAATGCGTCGTGTGCGCATTGTTCATCGTCGCCACGGTGGGCATGACAGGCGGGCGGTACACCCCATTATAATCGGTCGCAATCACTACGCCCCCGGGCGACTCGATCGTGTAGGTGGAATGCCCGATATACTGGATCTTCACCTCTTCCCGTTCGCTGAGCTGCGCCTTTTTCACGTCTGAAGGTTTGAAGCTTGCAAAGGTAACGCGGGGAAGCGCCTGCGCAATCGCCTGGCACTGGCTGACGGGAGGTCGATCGGGAGGCTCCTGCGCGACTGAGGAAGCAGCGCTGAACAGCAGGGCGATCAATGCAGGCATGAACATGCGAGGCATGGCACCACTCCCCGGAAAGGCGAATGGAGGAAAAGATGCGGCAAGGATAGGGGTTCGTCTAGGCGTAAGCGCTGGGGGGCGCTCACATTGTTGTCATCTGGCGTTGGTGGGTGGGGCTTTACCCCCCTCTGTCCTGCCGGGCATCTCTCCCTCAAGGGTGGAGATCGACTCGTCGCAAACGCTCGCGCTTCTTCAACGTTGATGAGGAAATGGGGAGCGTCCCTCTAGCCAATCTCCACCCTTGAGGGGGAGATGCCCGGCAGGGCAGAGGGGGGTTAGAACCACAACCGCGAATCCCACCAAAAAATCACGCCCAAAACGCCGGAACAGTCTCCGCCAATCTCGGCCCGATCCGCAAAGGCGCGATCTTCTCCGCCAAGCCGGTGCTATCGGAAATCTCAACCCCAACACCGCACAGCGTCGCCGGGCCACTGGCCGCCTCAAAGCGACCCTTCGGCATTTTCGAGATAAACCGATTGATCGGCTCTTCCTTTTCCATGCCGAGCGAGGAATCGTAATCGCCGCACATGCCCGCATCCGACATATAGGCCGTTCCGCCGTTCAGGATCTGTGCATCCGCAGTCGGCACATGCGTATGGGTGCCGACGACGAAGCTGGCGCGGCCATCGACGAAATGGCCGAAGCACTGCTTCTCGCTGGTCGCTTCCGCATGAAAATCGAAGATGATCGCATCCGCCTGCTCCTTCAGCGGGCAGGCCGCCAAGATGCTCTCAGCAGAGCTGAAGGGATCGTCCAGCTCGGGATGCATGAAGACGCGGCCCATGATGTTGGCGACCAGCACACGCGCACCATTGCGGGCATAAAACAGGCCCGACCCCTTGCCGGGCGTGCCCTTCGGATAGTTGGCGGGACGCAGGAACTGGTCGTGGCGCTCGCAGAAGGAGACGGCCTCTTTCTGGTCCCAGACATGATTGCCGGTGGTGACGACGTCAGCGCCAGCATTGATGGTTTCCAGATAAATCTCTTCCGTAATGCCAAAGCCGCCAGCGGCGTTCTCGCCATTGACGATGACGAAATCCAGTTTCAGGTCGGAGATCAGCCCCGGCAATTTTTCCCAGACCGCCGTGCGTCCGGTCTTGCCCACCATATCTCCGAGAAAAAGTAGTCTCATGCCCCTGCCCTGCCAGAAAAATGCCGCAAGCCGCTTTCGGTCAAAATTGCGTCCAACGCAACGTCATGCGCTTCCGCCGGCACTGATGGCACTTCCTGGCAGTCGAATGCAATGCCTATCAACAAGGGTTCCAGCCCTTTTGCGTGCAGGCGGGCGATAGCCCGGTCATAATGCCCGGCCCCATAGCCGATCCTCTGTCCTTTGCCATCGAAGGCAGACAGCGGAACGAGCAGGATTTGTGGGTCGAGCACGGCAGCGCTCTCATCCGGCCCCTTGGTGCCGAAACCGGTCTTGACCAGTTCCGTGCCGCGGGTGAATTCGCGAAAGACGATGGTTTCCCGGTCGAGCATCACCGGCAGACAAAGCGTGGCGCCCTTGTCGCGAAGGGCTTCCATCAGCGGCCGAGTGTCGGCTTCGGAGCGGATCGGCATGAAGCCGGAAATCACCGTGCCGGAAGCGAAGGACAAAGCGTTCGCGCCCTTCTCAGCAATGGCAAGGCTTTTTGCCTGGCGTTCTTCAACGGAAAGAGCGTCCCGCAGGGCGAGACGCTCGATACGCAATTGCGCTTTTGTCAGACAACCGGCTTCGTTCATCAGGCAGCCCGGCTGACCAGGACCTTGTCGATGCGGTGGCCGTCGAGATCGATCACCTCGAAGCGCCAGCCGTTGCGCGTTATGTGCTCGCCCAGTTCCGGCAGGCGGCGGAATTCGTCCAGCACCAGACCGGCGACGGTTTCGAATTCGGCATCCTCGTCGATCTGGAAGCCCATGCGATCGGCAAACTCATCGGCAGCCATCCATCCAGCAACCAGGAAGCTTCCATCCTCGCGCTCCACCATCGCAGGCTCTTCGCCATCGTCCTCCTGAAAGGCGCCGGTAATAGCCTCCAGAATGTCGCCGGAGCTGATGATGCCTTCGAAGTGGCCATATTCGTCATAGACGAGAACCATATGCACCGTGGAACGGCGCAGCGACTGGATCACGTCGACGGCGCTGGTGAGGTCGGAGACAACCGGCACTTCACGCAGCAACTCGCGAATGTTGAGCTCCTTGCCAGACGCCAGCGCATCGAAGGCATCCTTGGCGAAGAGAACACCGAGAATTTCATCCGAAGCGCCGTTACGAACCGGCAGGCGCGAACGCTGGGTGCCACGAAGCTGCTCGCGGATTTCCTCAGCCGTGTCCTCGATGTCGACGACTTCCACATCGCGACGCGGCGTCATCAGGCCGCGGGCGTTACGGTCGGCAAGGCGCATGACGCCGGTGATCATCGCCGATTCTTCGGTTTCGATCACGCCGGCACTATGCGCTTCGGCCAGAACCGTGCGGATTTCGTCATCGGTAACGGAAGCGCTCGATTCACCGCTGTGACCCAGCAGGGCCAGCACGATCTTGCCCGACTTGTCGAGAAGCCAGACGACCGGTGCGCCGATCTTCGACAGGAACACCATGGCCGGTGCCACGCGGGCTGCAACCTTCTCAGCGTCGCGCAGCGCGATCTGCTTGGGCACAAGTTCGCCGACGATCAGCGACAGGTAGGTAATGGCCACGACCACGACACCGACGCCAATCGCATCGGCGGCACGGTCCGGCACGCCCTGTTCGGCAAGCCAAAGCGTGAAACGGGCACCGAGTGTGGCGCCGGAAAAGGCACCGGAGAGAACGCCGACCAGCGTAATGCCGATCTGCACGGTGGACAAAAACCGTCCGGGATTTTCAGAAAGATTGAGCGCCATCGTCGCGCCCTTGCTGCCTTGAGCGGCCAGCACTTTAAGTCTCGCCGGTCTGGAAGAGACGACAGCAAGCTCGGACATGGCGAGCACCCCGTTCAATACGGTGAGCAGGACCACGATCATAATTTCAGTAAACAAGTTTAGCTCTTTGGGCTGTTGAACGGCACGTCGCGGTTGCAACCGCATTCGCCTTGAGGACAGGCTGAACGGACATACCAATCCGAATAATAAAGATTTGTTCCACCAATGCAATGACAACATAGCGCCATTGCAAAGCTTTCATCGTAAAGCGGATAAAATAATCGTGGGCGTCACGTTCACGCAGAAGGACGCGATTTGAAACCGAAGGTTTGTTGCCACGCCAGAAATGAGCACGTCAGCATAAGCCAAAAATGATAAAGTGCGTCCGCGACGACCGATGGATGTTTACGATCCTGGGTGCCTACAAACGTAGGTGGGCACCGTGTGTCCAGCCCCACGAGGCTGGCCAGGGACAGCTCCCTTTGGATCGAGTATGGCCCCAGGGATTGTGGTTCCTGTCGAGAAGCGCAGAACGCACGCTCTATATATGATGGATCGGTCCGTTTCGAAAGAGGCTATCGAAGACAATCTTGATGGCAGGCTTACGGTCGCAAGCTCAATTGACCGAAGGTTTCGGTCTCTCCACCAGCTTCTCGGTAATGCCGTTGAGCCGCATGGCAAGATCGGAGATGGCGAGCACGATCTGCTCGTCGGCCTTCGCCTTGCTTTCGGCCATGCCGTCGCGGTTCTGCTGCAGGGACGCGACCTGATTTTCCAGTGCTTCGATCTTGCGCGACAGCTCGGACATCTCGTCGGTGATCATGATGCCGGCCATGACGGTCAGCCTCAGATCGCCGATCTCACCGAACTGGCTCTTCAGATGGCCAACATAGCGGTCGAAACGCGCTGCGAGATCAGTCAGGTGGTCTTCCTGTCCGGCTTCGCAGGCCATGCGATAGGCCTTGCCGTCGATCATCACGGTGACTTGAGCCATGCGGGCCTCCTCTTATCTGTCCAGTACGGCGCGGATGGTTTCCATGGCGGTCACCAGACGGCGCGAGACCTCGCGGTTCACCTCTTCCAGGCGATTGGCGCGGAACTGCGACTGGTCGAGCTCCTGGGCAAGACGGGCACGATCCACGTGCACGCGCTTGACCTCACCCTCCACCTCGGCACTTTCCCGCTGGCGCTCCAGGCGCATGTCGAGGGCGTTTTCAAGGCTGGTGATTGCGGAGCTGAGCTCCGACAGCGCGACTTGTATTGTTTTTTCCGCCGTCATCGTTTCTTCCAAACCGCATAAGCGGCACGCCCGAATCGTTACCGCCCGATGTCACTCAAGGCATCGATACGATATTACCCGTTTTGCGCCCGCGTCAATCAAACCAATACATTCAAGCACTTTGGGCTGTGGATGAATGCAAAGTCGCAAACATGGGCTTCACCATCCCTGCCTGATTATGGCCACAGCGCGGCGCGAAGCTTGCGCGAGATCGAATGTGGCCATGGGCGGCGAGCGAATCTTTTGATGCGAAACGATTTTTGTGACCGATCGAACCGCAACATCAGGCTGGATTTATTGACAGAGCCGCCCTACCTGCTATGGATCAACCCGCTTTTTGGATAGTTAGAACGACTATCTCCTTTCACCCGGAACAAACGGAAAAGCCATGATTTCTCGCGACAAACACGACCGGATGGCCAATGCAATCCGATTTCTTGCCATGGATGCTGTGGAGAAGGCCAATTCCGGCCACCCCGGCCTGCCGATGGGAGCAGCGGATGTCGCCACCGTTCTCTTTACCCGCTACCTGAAATTCGATCCCAAGGCGCCGCACTGGCCCGACCGCGACCGTTTCGTGCTGTCCGCCGGCCACGGCTCCATGCTGCTCTACTCGTGCCTGTATCTGACCGGCTACGAAGACATGACGATCGACGAGATCAAGCGCTTCCGTCAGCTCGGCTCCAAGACCGCCGGCCACCCGGAATATGGTCATGCCACCGGCATCGAAACCACCACCGGTCCTCTCGGCCAGGGCATTGCCAATGCTGTCGGCATGGCGATTGCCGAGCGCAAGCTGGAAGAAGAATTCGGCTCCGACCTGCAGAGCCATTATACCTACGTTCTGTGCGGCGACGGCTGCCTGATGGAAGGCATCAGCCATGAGGCGATCGCGCTTGCCGGCCATCTGCGCCTGAACAAGCTCGTGCTCTTCTGGGACAACAACAACATCACGATCGACGGCGCAGTCGGCCTGTCCGACTCCACCGACCAGATCGAACGCTTCAAGGCGGTTCACTGGCACACGATCGAGATCGACGGTCACGATCCGGAAGCGATTGCCGCTGCCATCGAAGAGGCCCACAAGTCCGATCGTCCGACCTTCATTGCCGCCAAGACCACGATCGGCTTCGGCGCGCCGAACAAGGCCGGCACCCACAAGGTGCACGGCTCGCCGCTCGGTGCAGAAGAAATTGCTGCAACCCGCAAGCATCTCAACTGGGAAGCCGAACCCTTCGTCATTCCTGAAGACGTGCTCGACGCATGGCGTCTGGCAGGCCTGCGTTCCACCAAGACACGCCAGGAGTGGGAAGCCCGCCTGGAAGCGGTCGAGGGTGGGAAGAAGGCCGAGTTCAAGCGCCGTTTCGCTGGCGATCTGCCCGGCAACTTCGACAGCTCCATCGACGCCTTCAAGAAGAAGGTTGCGGCCAACAACCCGACGGTTGCCACCCGCAAGGCTTCCGAAGATACACTCGAAGTCATCAACGGCGTTGTGCCGGAAATGCTCGGCGGCTCCGCCGACCTGACACCGTCCAACAACACCAAGACCAGCCAGATGGTGTCGATCACGCCGACCGACTTCTCCGGTCGCTACATGCATTACGGCATTCGCGAACACGGCATGGCAGCGGCCATGAACGGCATTTCGCTGCATGGCGGTCTGATCCCCTACTCCGGCGGCTTCCTGATCTTCTCGGACTATTGCCGTCCGTCGATCCGCCTTGCCGCATTGATGGGCATCCGTGTCGTTCACGTCCTGACGCATGACTCGATCGGCGTTGGTGAAGACGGCCCGACCCACCAGCCGGTGGAGCAGATTGCAGCGCTGCGCGCCATTCCGAACCTCCTGGTCTTCCGTCCGGCGGACGAGACGGAAACGGCAGAAGCCTGGCAGCTCGCCCTGCATGAGAAGCATCGTCCGTCTGCACTGGCGCTCACACGCCAGAACCTGACGCCCGCTCGCAAGGACTATGAGGAGAAGAACCTCGTTGCCTATGGTGCCTACGAACTGGTTTCGGCAAGCGACGCGAAGGTCTCGATCTTCGCCTCCGGCTCGGAAGTGGAGCTTGCGCTGAAGGCCGCCGCCACGCTGAAGGACAAGGGTATTTCCGCCCGCGTCGTTTCCGTGCCCTGCTTCGAACTCTTCAAGGAGCAGCCGGAGAGCTATCGTCAGGCCATCATCGGCAACGCGCCGGTCAAGATCGCCGTCGAAGCGGCAATCCGCCAGGGCTGGGATTACTTCATCGGCAATGACGGCGCTTTTGTCGGCATGCAGTCCTTCGGTGCTTCTGCGCCGGCCAAGGACCTCTTCCCGCACTTCGGCATCACCGCGGAAGCGGTTGTCGCCGCAGCCGAAGAAAAGCTCGGCTGATCCCATTGGCCGGAGGAAAGGTGCTTTCCGCGCCCCACCTTCGGCTGTCGACCGCCGCAAGCGGTGGAGGCTCCAAGCCTGCGCCGCTTCGCGTTCATGTTATTCCATTGAGAACCAGACTTATTGATCGGGAGACTGTAAATGACTGTAAAAGTAGCCATTAACGGCTTCGGCCGTATCGGCCGTAACGTCCTTCGTGCCATCGTTGAATCCGGCCGCACCGACATTGAAGTCGTTGCCATCAACGACCTCGGCCCTGTTGAGACCAATGCGCACCTGCTGCGTTACGACTCCATCCACGGCAAGTTCCCGGCCGATGTAAAGGTCGAAGGCGACTCGATCATCGTTGGCGGCGGCAAGCCGATCAAGGTGACCGCCGTTCGCGATCCGGCAACGCTTCCGCATGGCGAACTCGGCGTCGACATCGCGCTGGAATGCACAGGCATCTTCACCGCCCGCGACAAGGCTGCCGCTCACCTGACGGCTGGCGCAAAGCGCGTCATCGTTTCGGCTCCGGCTGACGGCGCTGATCTCACGGTTGTTTTCGGCGTCAACCACGACCAGCTGACGAAGGATCACCTCGTCATCTCCAACGCATCCTGCACCACCAACTGCCTAGTGCCGGTCGTCAAGGTTCTCGATGACCTGATCGGCATCGACCATGGCTTCATGACGACGATCCACTCCTACACCGGCGACCAGCCGACGCTGGACACCATGCACAAGGATCTGTATCGCGCCCGCGCCGCGGCACTTTCGATGATCCCGACCTCCACCGGCGCTGCCAAGGCCGTCGGTCTGGTTCTGCCGCACCTCAAGGGTCGCCTTGACGGCACGTCCATCCGCGTTCCGACGCCGAATGTCTCGGTCGTTGATTTCAAGTTCGTCGCCAAGAAGAACACGTCCGTTGCCGAAATCAACGACGCCATCAAGGCTGCCTCCAACGGCGCGCTGAAGGGCGTTCTCGGCTACACCGACGAGCCGCTGGTATCGCGTGACTTCAACCACGACAGCCACTCCTCGATCTTCGCCACCGACCAGACCAAGGTCATGGAAGGCAACTTCGTGCGCGTTCTCTCCTGGTACGACAACGAGTGGGGCTTCTCCAACCGCATGTCCGACACGGCCGTGGCTTTCGCCAAGACCATCTGATCCGGCAGTCAGTACCGATCCAAAGAACCGGTGGGAGCGATCCCGCCGGTTTTTGTTTTTGCGCCCGGCGAATGGCCGGCATTGGCTCCAATGAACAGCTCGCTTGAGACGGCAACCATAAGTAATCAAAATTTAGAAATAACGGCTTCTTTACCTTCGTTATGACGCGAATATATCCGTTTAAGTTGAGCAATCTATTTTCCACTAATTTTATGGAATAACATTTCTTCATTCTTGCCGCCGCCTGGATCATCTTCAGCCATCGCCGCAATCGACAGGCCAAAGGAGAGATCATGTCGGGTTTGAAGGGGTATTCCGCAATTGCCACAGCAACGCTTCTATCGCTCGCCGCAGCGACGGGCGCGAGCGCATCGGACGCGCTGGTCAGCGCGCAATGGGTTCAGGACAATCTGAAGAACCCCAAGGTAAAGATCTTTGAAGTCAGCGTCGATCCGGGCGTCTTCGAGCGTGGTCATATTCCAGGCGCCCAGAACCTCAACTGGCACACGGATCTTGTCGATCCGACCCGACGCGATATCGCCAGCCGCGAAGCCTTCGAAAAGCTTCTGCGCCAGGCGGGTGTCGACAAGGACAGCACCATTGTTCTCTACGGCGACAACAACAACTGGTTCGCCGCATGGGGCGCCTGGGTCTTCGAAACCTATGGTCTCGGCGACCGTGTGAAGCTTCTGGATGGCGGGCGCAAATTATGGGAAGCGGAAGGGCTGCCGCTCGACACCGCAGCCATCGAGACCAAGGGCAGCAACATCGCGTTGCCGGATCGCGATCCGGCCATCCGTGCCCGCTTTTCAGACGTCGTGGCCGTGGCCGAAGGCAAGCACGATATCAAGCTCATCGATATCCGTTCCGCCGACGAATATAACGGCAAGATCTTCGCGCCCGATGGCGTGAAGGAACTGTCGGTGCGCGCTGGCCACATACCAGGCGCGGTCAACGTGCCCTGGGGCACCATCGTCAATAAGGATGGCACCTTCAAATCGGCGGACGAGATCAAGGCCATCTATGCGGAGAAGGGCATCGACGGCTCCAAACCCATCATCACCTATTGCCGTATCGGCGAGCGTTCCAGTCATACATGGTTCGCGCTGAAGAAAATCCTCGGCTACGACGTGAAGAACTATGACGGCTCCTGGACCGAGTACGGCAATGCCGTCGGCGTGCCGGTGAAGAACCCCGCCGGCACCGTCTGGAACGGCAAGTAATCCGCAATTCACGTTCCTCCCCGTCCGGTGGGTGCCTCGGCACCTGCCGGATGTCACATACTTGGTCGCGACATGACAATCCGGATTGCCCCTTTCATCTCCGTCGTCCTGCTCCTGCTGATCGGCATCTGGGGTTGGTTTCTCTCGCAGGAAAGCGGCGGTCGGGTCCTGGCCTTCTCGCTTTTGGCAGGTGCCGCCTTCGGCATTGTGTTGCAGCGCGGCCGCTTCTGCTTTCTCTGCAATTTTCGCGACCTGGTGGAAAAGCGCGAGGCTGGTGGCGTGATCGCTATTCTGGTGGCGCTTGCCGCTGGCGTGGTCTTTTATCAGATCGTCATGAGCGCATGGGCGCCGGTACCGCAGCCAGGACGCCTGCCACCCGGCGCGCATATCGGCCCGGTCGGCTGGGTGCTGGCGCTCGCCGCCGCCATCTTCGGTCTCGGCGCCGCCCTTTCCGGCTCCTGCCTCTCGGCGCATTTCTACCGGCTCGGAGAAGGAGCCTTTGGCTCGCTGGTAGCGCTCGCCGGCGCAGGCCTCGGCTTCATTGCCGGTTTTGCCAGCTGGAACAGCCTCTACACAGCCACTGTTTTCGATGACGCGCCGCTCTGGTTGCCTCACAGCCTCGGCTATACCGGCGCTCTGCTTCTCAGCCTTGCTCTTCTTTTTCTCCTCGTGATCGCAGCCCTCTGGTGGAGCAAGGGACGACTGCATGCGGCGGATCGCGAGCGACGATCACCCTCAACCCTGCCAGAGATTTCTCGCGCTCTTTTCATCGACCGCTGGCCGCCCGTCCTCACTGGCATCCTCATAGCCTTGATCAGCGCTTTTGCCTATTTTCGTATTGCCCCACTTGGTGTGACCCAGGAACTTGGAAGCGTGGTGCGCACCGGCGGCCTCAGCCTTGGATTGGTGCCGGAGACACTGGCTGGTCTCGACACCGCACGCGGCTGCATCAGCGCCGTCAAGACAGCCCTTCTTTCGCCCAACGGCCTCTTCGTCAGCGGCCTCATTCTGGCAAGCTTCGCCTCGGCGCTCTTTGCCGGTCAGTTCAAACCGGTCTGGCCGAACGGGCGAGGCCTTGCACTGCGCTTCATTGGCGGTCTCCTGATGGGCTGGGGCGGCATGACCGCGCTTGGCTGCACCGTCGGCGTGCTGCTCTCCGGCATCCATGCCGGTGCTGTGTCTGGCTGGGTGTTTTTGCTGTTTTGCGCGCTGGGAACGCTCGTTGGACTGCGACTGGTGAAGGCGATCGGCGGCTGATGTGCGTTATCGACACAGTGCCCGGGCAGTGGAGACCACGGGCCAACCACCTCTCCGCGCTCATGCTCGAGCTAGACCCACTCCTGTCAGGTTTAAATTGGGGAGAGGTGTTTGGGCGAGAGGTTTTCTCTTTCCGTCACCTTGCCGAGAGGTCCCCCCTCTGTCCCGCAGCGCAGAGGGGGGATGCCACGCATTCAGAGCTGTCGTAACAGTTCCGGCCCCATAAACCGGTCAGCGGCGGGCCGCGCCCAAGGATGACGACGGAGAGGTTTGTAGGTCCGCGCCACAAACCGCAATCGGCGCAAGCAATCCCACGCTGTCTTCCTTTAGCCTCCGACCCGCACATCTTCCATCTTTCCTCACATCCGCCTTGCTCTGGTCCATTTTGCGACAGAACAATCGCTCACAAGATTCGGCACCGGCAGATGTGGCACTGCGCGCCGGATTCATGGGCGCGGGCGCAAAGGGTAGAGCATTGGAATCATTTTATCTCTTGCTGCTGGTTGCCAACGTTCTTGTTCTTGCAGCCGCCTTTTCCAGCCTGATTGCCTACCGCTTCGGCGCGCCGCTGCTCCTTCTCTTCCTGATGATCGGGCTTGCCGCGGGCAAGGATGGGCTCGGCATCGAATTCACCAATAGCGCGCTCGCCTATATGCTCGGCTCGCTGGTGCTCGCCGTTATCCTCTTCGATTCCGGCTTCAGCACGCCTTTGCAGACCTTTCGGCTTTCCTCCCGGCCCGCGCTCACGCTTGCGACAGTCGGCGTCGTCCTGACGGCTGTGTTCTTCGCGGGCGCCGCTGCGCTTCTGCTCGGCTTCTCCTGGCTTGAAGGACTGCTCCTTGGCTCCATCGTCGCTTCCACGGATGCGGCAGCCGTCTTCTTCCTGCTGCGCATTGGCGGCATTCACATCCGTGATCAGGTGCGCTCAACGCTGGAAGTGGAGTCCGGCACCAACGATCCGATGGCGATCTTTTTGACTATCGCATTGGTGGAGGTCGTTAGCCGCGGCAAGGGGCTCGCCGGCTTTGACACCGGTTTCCTGCTGATGTTCCTCGAGGAAATGGGACTTGGCCTGATCTTCGGCCTGCTTGGCGGTTTGATGATCGTCAAGGTCGTCAACCGCTTCACCATGGATCGCGGGCTGGCCCCCATCCTCGTTCTGGCGCTGGCGCTCCTCGTCTTCTCCTTCACCGGCGCGCTGAATGGCAGCGGCTTTCTCGCCGTCTATGTCGCGGGCATCGTCTCCGGAAACCGCAAGATTTTCGCCAAGGGCGCCATCCGCCGCTTCCATGAGGGCATGACATGGCTGGCGCAGATCATCATGTTCCTGATGCTCGGCCTGCTGGCGACACCCTCGCAGTTTCCGGCCATCATCATTCCCGCTATTCTGCTGGCGCTTTTCCTCATCTTCGTCGCAAGACCGCTCGCCGTGTGGCTAAGCCTCATGCCCTTCAACTACACCCAGCAGGAAACGAGCTTCGTTGCCTGGGTGGGTCTGCGCGGTGCCGTCTCCATTCTGCTCGCCATCCTGCCCGCACTTGGGGGGCTCAACAATGCCGAGGTCTACTTCAACGCCGCCTTCATCATCGTGCTGGTCTCGCTTCTGGTGCAGGGCTGGACGATCAAGCCCGTCGCAACCCGCCTAGGCCTCGTGGTGCCACCGCGCATGGGCGAGGTGGACAAGCTGGAAGTGGACCTGCCCGGCACCGCCACCCACGAGCTGATCTCCTACCGCGTGGCCAAGGGTAGCGCGATTTTGCAGGGGGAACGCATTCCCCGTTGGGCCATGCCCTCTCTGGTCGTGCGCGACGGCACGTCGATCCGCTATCAATATGCCGGCAGGCTGAGGGAAAACGATCTCGTTTATCTCTTCGTCATACCCAGCAACGCAAGGCTGCTCGACCGCCTCTTCGCCAGTGCCAAGCCGGTGACCGCCGATGACGAGGACATTTTCGGCACCTTTGCCGTTTCGCCGCAACGCCCGGCGACGGAGCTTGATGCATCCTATGGGCCGGGGCTGATCACGCCCCAGGAGCAGTCGCTCACCGTTGGCGAACTGATCGAATCCCGCCTTGGCGGAAAGGCGGAATATGCCGACCGTATCCGCCTCGGTTCGCTGATTCTGATCGTCCGCGATCTCGATGAAAATCACGCAATCTCCAGCATCGGCATTTCGCTGGAACCAGTGGAGCCCGCCACCACCTTGCCGATCTTCATCAGCCTGAAAGACATCATCCACCGCGCCCGCGAGCATCGCAGAGAGAAGCGCCGCGCCCGCAGCCAGAGCCTTTGAGCGCGAAGTGAGAAAGCGTCACCGCATCGTGATGAAAACGCCTTGCACCGTCGGTCAGGCATAGTATGGTCGCGCCCGAAGACATTGTTTCAAACACGTTTTACAGGATCGATCTATGCCCGCCTTCAAGACCCTTGACGACCTCACCCACATTTCCGGAAAGCGCGTTCTCGTTCGTGTCGATCTCAATGTGCCGGTTGCTGATGGCAAGGTGACGGACAAGACCCGCCTTGAGCGCGTGGCACCCACCATTGTGGAACTCTCGAAAAAGGGTGCCAAGGTCATTCTGTTGGCACATTTCGGCCGCCCGAAGGGTGAGCCGGTTGCCGACATGTCGCTCTCGCTCATCGCTCCCGCCTTGGAAGAAGTTCTTGACCACGCCGTGCTCTTTGCCAGCGATTGCATTGGCTCGGCCGCGGCCGAAGCCATTGCCAAGATGAATGATGGCGATATCCTGCTTCTGGAAAACACCCGCTTCCACAAGGGCGAGGAAAAGAACGATCCAGCTTTCGTCACGGAGCTTGCCAAGAACGGCGATATCTTCGTCAACGACGCCTTCTCCGCCGCCCACCGCGCCCACGCCTCCACCGAAGGTCTTGCCCGCCATCTGCCGGCCTATGCCGGCCGCACCATGCAGGCAGAACTGGAAGCGCTGGAAAAGGGTCTGGGCGCCCCTGCCCGCCCGGTCGTTGCCATTGTCGGCGGCGCAAAGGTCTCCACCAAGATCGATCTCCTGATGAACCTCGTCAAGAAGGTCGACGCGCTGGTGATCGGCGGCGGCATGGCCAACACCTTCCTCGCTGCACGCGGCACACAGGTCGGCAAGTCGCTCTGCGAGCATGATCTTGCCGAAACCGCAAAGCAGATCATGATCGAGGCTGCGACGGCTGGCTGCGCCATCGTCCTGCCGGATGACGGCGTTGTGGCCCGCGAGTTCAAGGCCAATGCCGCCAATGAGGTGGTCGATATCAACGCCATCCCCGAAGACGCCATGGTGCTGGATGTCGGCCCGAAGTCGGTCGAAGCGATCAAGGGCTGGATCTCGCGCGCTGAAACGCTGGTATGGAACGGCCCGCTCGGCGCCTTCGAAATCGAACCATTCGACACCGCAACCGTCGCTGCCGCCCGCCATGCCGCCGAATGCACAAAGTCCGGCAAACTCGTCTCCGTCGCCGGCGGCGGTGATACGGTCGCAGCGTTGAACCATGCGGGCGTTGCCGAAGACTTCACCTACATCTCGACAGCCGGCGGCGCCTTCCTCGAATGGATGGAAGGCAAGGTCCTGCCCGGCGTCGCCATCCTGCAGGAACAGAAGTAACGCGTTTCTACCAAGAGGCGCCTGAGTGAAAACGATTGACCGACGCCAGAACCGGCGTCGGTTTTTTTATTGCTTCAGCACCCACCTCAGTCTTCGGAACCAAACGGCGCATCATGCGTCTTCTTTTTCGCCGATTTCACACATCGTAGACAGCCTTAAAAAACGTTGACGCATCAAAACCTTTTCAAACGATTCAAGGCCTTAGCCTGCCATCTTTCTGCCTCTGTCTGGTATCTGAGTATGATTATGTATTGGGAGAACTGGAAATGACCGAACGTCTTCAAGATATTGCATTTAAAATGATGTCGAACGGCAAGGGACTGCTGGCGGCGGATGAATCCACCGGCACCATCAAGAAGCGCTTCGACACGATCGGTCTGGAATCGACAGAGACCAGCCGCCGTGATTATCGCGAAATGCTGTTCCGCACCGAAGAGGCGATGACGAAGTGCATCTCCGGCGTCATTCTTTATGAAGAGACGCTGTTCCAGAAGGCGGCTGATGGCACGCCCTTCGTCGAGATCATCAAGGCAGCAGGCGCCGTTCCCGGCATCAAGGTGGACAAGGGCGCCAAGCCGCAGGCCTTCTTTCCCGGCGAGACGGTGACCGAGGGCCTCGACGGCCTGGCGGATCGACTGAAGACCTATTACGAAGCCGGTGCGCGCTTCGCCAAATGGCGCGGCGTCATCGCGATCGGCGATGGGCTTCCGACATGGGGATCGATCAAGGCGAATGCCCAGGCGCTCGCCCGCTATGCGGCACTTTGCCAGCAGGCCGGCATCGTGCCGATCGTCGAGCCGGAGGTGTTGATGGACGGCAAGCCCGGCACACACAGCATCGATCGTTGCGCCGAGGTGACAGAATGGGTGCTGCGCACGGTGTTCACCGATCTTTACGATGCCCGCGTCGATCTGGAATGCATGATCCTGAAACCCAACATGGTCATCGATGGCAAGAATGCCCGCAAGGCGGGCGTCGAAGAGGTTGCCGAAAAGACCGTGAAGGTGCTGAAGGCCACCGTGCCATCCGCTGTACCCGGCATCGCCTTCCTCTCCGGCGGCCAGCCATCGGAAGAGGCCACCGCCCACCTCTCGGCCATCAATGCGAGCTATGACCTGCCATGGTCCGTCACCTTTTCCTATGGCCGCGCATTGCAGGAAACGGCACTCCATGCCTGGGGCGGCAAGCAGGAAAATGTCGCCGCCGGCCAGCGCGCCTTCCGCCACCGCGCCGAGATGAATTCTCTGGCAGCGCGCGGCAACTGGAAGCAGGAGCTTGAGAAGGCGGCGTGACGTCGCTTCTCTCTACTTAAGCCCTATCTGAGACTGTACCGGAAAGCCGCTCTCCTCGAGCGGCTTTTTCTTTTCACGGCGGCTCGCTACTCTTCAAATTCACGCTCGCCCGGCGCAGTATGCCGCCATGACAGGCCCGTCACCGTCCTGACAGCAACCCGACAGTCGGGCGGGTGACGTGGTGATCGATGGCGGTTTACGGAAATGTCGGCCGCGTCGAACCTTGGAGAGAATGATGCTGGTACAGAAACTCAGGCTACAGCGTGGCTGGTCGCAGGAGCAGTTGGCAACCGTCAGCGGGCTGAGCGCGCGCACCATTCAGCGCATCGAGCGCGGTCAATCCGCGAGCCTGGAAACGCTCGCAACCCTGGCATCCGTCTTCGAGATCGACGTGTCGCAACTGACCGTAGAAAAGGAAACGGATATGCAAAGCATTGCTGTCGACTCCAGAGAAGCCGAAGAAGCCATCGCGTTCGAGCGCGTGCGAAAGATCAAGAAGTTCTACCTGCATGTCGCGCAATATGTCTTGGTCATCGCCATGCTGGTCGTCATCAACCTTGTTACCAGCCCCCATTACTTCTGGGCCATATGGCCGGCCCTCGGCTGGGGTGTCGCTCTTGCGATGAACGGCATGACCACCTTCGACCTCGTGCCCTTCCTCAATGCCACATGGGAGCGCAAGAAGGTTGAGGATTATCTCGGGCGCAAGCTCTGATCGTCTAAAGCGCCGTGCGTTTTGTTAAACGCACAAAGGACGCTTTAGCTTTTTTGAAGCTACGCATCGTGCTTTCCGAAAATCGAGACCGATTTTCGGGCCGATGCTGTAGGCGCTTCCGTCATCGAGGGAGCGCCAAAATTCATGGCCGCAGGAGCAGCACCAGCGTCCACAGCACGAAAGCCACCACGGCGATCTTCCAGAAATCGGCGCGTCGTCTGAAACCCGGAAATCCGAGCGGGCGGATGATCTGTATCCCCATGGCCAGAAGTAGCAAAAGGCCGATCGCCTTCGTCATCACGCAACCTTTTGGCTCAATCGGGCAAGCTGTGTGCCACCGTTTCTGCCATCTTCTTCGGGAACCCTTGGCAGCCGCCGCCGGTTCAACTGCAAATGTCTATTTAGGGGCTTGCCGCATCCGTGAGCCAAATGTCAAACTCATTCTACATCGTCACAGGGTGGACATTTTTATGCTCACCATGGCGGCACCTTATTCGCACCATCTTCCGCATGATACCGGCAATAGCATCAGCATGAGAGAGACTTTATGAGCAGAAATATTCTACCCGTATTCGCTCTTCTCACCAGCACCCTTTTCCTCTTCCTTGGCAACGGCTTGCAGGGCCTGCTTCTGCCGGTGCGCGGTTCGGAAGAAGGTTACTCCAACGAAGTGCTTGGTTTTCTCGGCACCTCCTGGGCGGCGGGCTTCGTCATCGGCTGTTTCGTCGCGCCCGCCATCGTGCGCCGCGCCGGCCATATCCGCGCCTTTGGCAGCTTCGTTGCCGTTATCTGCCTTACCGTTCTCCTGACCGGCCTCTTCATCGATGACGTGTCCTGGGTGGCCTTGCGCGCGCTGACCGGCTTCTGCACCGCCGGAACATCGATGATCATCGAAAGCTGGCTGAATGAGCGCGCCACCAATGAAAGCCGCGGCGCGATCTTCTCGCTCTATATTGCCATCACCCTTTTCGGCGTCGTGGCTGGCCAGCTCGTCATCCCCTTCGGCCATGTGGGCAACACATCGCTCTTCATGGTATGCGCTATCATCTATTGCGTCGCGATCCTTCCCGCCATGCTTTCCAAGGCGGAAAGCCCGCAGCCGCTAAAAAAGGTCAAGCTCGATCTCCCGGCGCTCTACCGCAATTCGCCGGTATCCTTCGTCGGCATCCTGCTGGTCGGCATCGCCAATGGCGCCTATGGCACGCTGGCTGCCGTCTTCGGCGCGCGTGCGGGTCTTGACCCCACCACAATCGCCATCATGGTCAGCTCCACCATCTTCGTCGGCGCCCTGGCCCAGTTTCCAGCGGGCAAGCTGTCCGACCGCATCGACCGTCGTTTCGTGCTGGCAGGCCTCTCGGCGCTCGCCGCCGTTGCAGGCCTTGCGATCGCGATCATCCACCCGACACATGTCTACGTGCTGATCGGAATGATCTGCGTTTATGGTGCCGCCGCCAATGCGCTCTACCCGATTGCGGTCGCACATGCCAACGACTTCGCCTCCTCGGAAGATTTCGTCAAAGTCTCAGGCGGCCTGCTCCTGCTTTACGGCATCGGCACGATCATAGGCCCGACGCTTGGTGGACCGATCATGACATCCTTCGGTCCTTACGCATTGTTTCTGGTCACGGCGGTTTCGCATCTTCTGATTACGGCCTACTCTATCTTCCGCTCAAGGCAGCGCGCTGCACTCACCACTGCGGAAAAGGACAACTTCTCCACCATGCCGACGGCCCCCGCGCCGCTCTTGACACCGGAGAGTGCCTCGCTTGACCCCAGAGCACCGCAATATCCTGAAGAGGAAGCAGATTTGCAGAAGGGAGCAGGAATATGAGTATCTTTGACGACGATCTTCCGCAAAAGCAGAACATCACCCACATTATCGGCGCCGATTTGACGCTGCTTTCCGTGGATGATCTGACCGCCCGCATCAATATTCTGACGGCCGAGATAGAGCGGCTGGAGGTCGAGAGGGAGAAGAAATCGGCGGGCCGCAAGGCGGCTGAAAACCTGTTTCGCACGAGATGAGCTCGGCAGCGCCGAACAAACGTTACCCCCGCGGCACAGTTTTTCATTTACCATTAACCAAATATTAAGCTTTCTAAGAGATTACTATACATGTTCAGTTCTGCTGAACCTCAGGCAGTTTCTCCTATCGGCGAATTGGTCTGATTTTTCTCCCTGTTTTACCTTGAGAGCCGCTTTTGCGGCTCTTTTTTTATTCTGTTGGAAAACTTGCAAAACTGTGGGTATTAACCTTTCTTTAATAATCAGCTTGCGCATTTGCGGTATTGGTATCATCCTGAAAATACAAAGGCCGGAACAATTCACCCGCTAACTCCGTTGCCTCACCGTATCATGCGTAAGCAGGGATTAAAGAAATGTCGGAACAGGTTTTGAATACCATCAGCTTCGCCGGCCGCGCCGCAGCCTCGAACCAGTTCAAGACTCTCTATGCCGAGGGCATGGGCCTGGTGGAAGAAACGGCAAGCTACCTCGATGGCTCTGGTCGCGCAGCCTCCAAGGTGCTGCCGCGTATGGCATCGGTTCTCTACGCTGCTGAATCCATGCGCCTCACCACCCGCCTGATGCAGATGGCTTCCTGGCTGCTGCTGCAGCGCGCCGTCAACAATGGCGAGATGACCCGCGATCAGGTTCTCAACGAAAAGAACAAGGTCCGCCTCGACAACTTCAACGTCGATCGCAACGCTCCAGGCTGGAACGACCTTCCCGAATCCTTCCGCGATCTCGTCGAGCGTTCGCTTCGCCTGCAGAACCGCGTTGCTCTTCTCGACCGCGAAATCTATCGCCCGTCGGAAGCAAAGGTACCGGACAACGAAAACAGTGTTCAGGCACAGCTCAACCTGCTGCGCACCGCGTTCAACAGCAACTGATCGCGCTATTCCCAACGCATGATTTTTAAGAAGCAGGCTCCGGCCTGCTTTTTTGTTTTCTGGGATGGACTGCGCCACCACGCTGGGACATCAAAAGAGCGCTCGAGAGCAGGCGCTGTCAGCAGTATGCCGCTTGCCGATCAGTCCTACACGAAGCAAAACCCACGCTCCGCCATCCAGACAACAAAAAACCCCGGATCGCTCCGAGGTTATTTTGCAGTCCATGCTCAAACGGATTAGAGGCCGAGGCCGCCGAAACGCTTGTTGAACTTGGAAACGCGACCGCCGCGGTCCATCAGCTGCTGGTTGCCACCAGTCCAGGCCGGATGGGATCTGGGATCGATTTCGAGGTTCATAACTGCGCCCTCGGAACCCCAGGTCGAACGGGTTTCGTATTCGGTACCATCGGTCATGACAACTTTGATCATGTGATAGTCGGGATGGATTTCAGCCTTCATGACAATCTTCCTGCGTAAGTGGGTGCGGACCATTTGCCGCAATTGCGTCAACTGAGCCGATTCAATAAATGAAACCTGAGCCCTTTAGGCCATGGCTTCCCAATTTGATGCGGAGCCTATACATGAAGGGCGCCCAGATAACAAGTGCCTGCCGCTCACGGTAAGACACATATGAAGACGCGAAAAATGCGTCGCCGCAAGGAGCTTTTTACGCCCCGCGGTATGAAGGAGTGATGCACGTGGCAGACATTGAGGGACAGAAGGCAGCCGAGCGCAGGACATTGAAACCTCTGGCGAGCCTCTTCCCCTATCTCAAGCGCTATCGTGGCCTTGTCGCCGCCGCCCTCTTCGCCCTCGTGCTGTCGTCGGCCACCACGCTGGCGCTCCCGCTGGCCGTGCGCCGCATCATCGACCACGGCTTTGAAGCGACCGACGGTGCGATGATCAACAACTATTTCGCCATGCTGCTGGCCATTGCCGTGGTTCTCGCGCTCGCCAGCGCCATGCGCTATTATTATGTGATGATCATCGGCGAGCGCGTCGTGACCGATCTGCGCCGCGATGTCTTCGCACATCTGACGTCGCTGTCGCAGGCTTTCTTCGATACCAACCATTCCGGTGAACTGACTTCGCGGCTGACCGCCGATACGGTGCAGATCCGCTCCGCCTTCGGCTCATCCGCTTCCGTTGCGCTGCGCAACACGCTGCTCTGTCTGGGTGCGGTGGCGATGATGGTCTATACCAGCCCAAGCCTTGCGGGCCTTGCGCTTCTCGCCATTCCCTTCATCGTCTTTCCGCTGATCGCCTTCGGCCGGTCCGTTCGCTCCCGCTCCAGAACCACGCAGGACACGCTTGCCGCCTCTTCCGCCTTCGCCTCGGAAACGATTTCCGCCAGCCGCACCATCCAGTCCTTCAATGCCGAAACACTGGCGAACAGCCGCTACGACGCCGCAGTCGAGAAAGCCTATCATGGTGCCCGCGCGGCCATCAGCGCCCGCGCCATTCTGACCGCCGTTGCCATCAGCCTGGTCTTCGGCAGCGTCGTTGCCATCCTCTGGTACGGCGCACATAGCGTGCTGAGCGGCACGATCTCCGGCGGCACGCTCAGCCAGTTCGTTCTCTACTCGGTCATCGCCGCAAGCTCGCTCGGCCAACTCTCTGAAGTCTGGGGCGAGCTGTCCCAGGCTGGCGGCGCGGCCGAACGCCTCTCCGAATTGCTGGCGGAAAAGTCGCCCGTCGAAGAAACCGCAACACCGGTATTGCTTCCCGTCCCGCCGCGGGGCGAAGCAAGCTTCGAGCATGTGGCCTTCCATTATCCGAAGGGTGCAGGAAAACCGATCCTCTCCGACCTCTCCTTCCACGTGGCATCCGGCGAAACGGTGGCGATCGTCGGCCCATCGGGTGCCGGAAAGAGCACCGTCTTCTCGCTTCTGATGCGCTTTTACGATCCGCAATCTGGCCGCATCGCCATCGACGGCACCGATATCCGCTCCGTCACTCTGAAGGAGCTGCGCTCCAGGCTTGCCATTGTCCCGCAGGACGTGGCGATCTTCGCTTCCTCCATCCACGACAACATCGCCTTCGGCAGACCCGATGCTACGCGTGAGCAGGTTCAGGCCGCAGCGATGGCCGCGCAGGCTGATGGCTTTATTGCAAGGTTGCCGGAAGGCTACGACACCGTGGTCGGCGAACGAGGCGTCACGCTGTCCGGTGGCCAGCGTCAGCGCATCGCCATTGCCCGCGCCATCCTGCGCGATGCGCCGATCCTGCTCCTGGATGAGGCGACCTCAGCGCTGGACGCCGAGAGCGAAACGCTGGTGCAGAAGGCGCTGGACGAGCTGATCGCCAAGCGCACCACCATCGTCATTGCCCATCGCCTCGCCACCGTTCTGAAGGCCGACCGTATTCTGGTGATGGATGAAGGCCGGATCATCGAGGAAGGCACGCATCAAAGCCTCATCCGCCAGGGCGGCCTCTATGCCAAGCTCGCGAGACTGCAATTCAATACGGACGCCAACGACGCGGCCTAAACGAGTTTGGTCGATAAGGGCGGCGAATGGTCCGCCCATCTTACACGCATCAGCGCTCCGTCAGCTTCAACTCGATACGGCGGTTTTGCGAGCGCGCTTCAGGGGTGTCGCCTTCCGCCAGCGGCTGATATTCACCGAAGCCGGCTGCCACCAGACGGTTGGCCGGCACGCCCTTGGAGATCAGGAATTTGACGACCGAGGTGGCGCGAGCCGACGATAGCTCCCAGTTGTCGCGGAAACGACCTGAGCCGGACAGCGGCACATTGTCCGTGTGACCGTCCACACGCAGCACCCAGTTGATCTCCGGTGGAATTTCCTTGGCAAGATCGATCAGTGCGGTGGCAAGCTTCGCCATCTCCACCTGCCCCTCGGGATTAAGATCCGTGCCGCCGGACGGGAACAGAACTTCCGACTGGAAGACGAAGCGGTCGCCGACAATGCGGATATTTTCGCGATCCGAGAGAATTTCGCGCAAACGTCCGAAGAAGTCGGAGCGATAGCGGTTCAACTCCTGCACACGCTGCGCCAGCGCCACGTTCAGACGGCGACCGAGATCGGCGATCTTGACCTGCGACGATGCGTCCTTGGCTTCCGAGGCCTGCAATGCCGCCTCGACGGAAGCGATCTGGGCTCTCAGTGCCGCGATCTGCTGATTCAGCAATTCGATCTGCGTCGAGGCTCTGGCACCGGCCTCGCGTGCATCATCAAGCTCACTGGTCAATTGGCCGACGCGCGCATTGGCGGCGGAACTGTTGCCCGCACCGGAATCGAGCAGTGCCTGCAGGCGCGAGCGTTCGTTTTCAGATTGCGCAAGGGTCGATTGCAGATTGGCAAGCGTATCCTCGATATCCTGTTTGCTGCCCTTTTCCAGCGCCAGCAATTCGGTGAGCTCGGCGATCTGGTTGTTGAGGCGGGTCATGACCTCATCCTTGCCGGAAATCTCCCGCGAAAGCACGAACTGCGCCAGCACGAAGACCGTGAGCAGAAACATGATCGCCATAAGCAGCGTCGACAGCGCATCGACGAAGCCCGGCCAGTAATCGACGCCTCTGTCGCGACGACGGTTGCGCGCAAGCGCCATGGCTACTCGCTCCCGTTATCGTGGGGCACGGAACGCTTGGCAGCTGCCTTCTGATCGGCATCGATGCGAGCGGTCAGCCGATCGAGTGTACGGCGCAACGCTTTGGATTCCTCCTGCTGCGCTTCGATCCAATCACGCAGCATCTGCTGCTCGCCCCGCATATTTTTGACCAATCCCTGAATACCCTCCGCCAGATTATGCATGGCGGCAAGCGAGCGCTCCGTGCCAGCGGCACCGGCGGTCGCAACAGGCTTGCCGTCAACGGAGAGATCGACGCCGGGATCGGTGACGGACGACAGCCAGTTTTCCAACTGTGTGTAGAAGCGGTTCTGCGCACGCCCTGCCTGCAGATCGAGGAAGCCGAGGATCAGTGAGCCGGAAAGACCGAGCAGCGAGGACGAGAACGCCGTTCCCATGCCCGACAGCGGCGCGGTCAGGCCGGATTTCAGCGAGGAAAGAATATCGCTGCTGTCGCCAGACGTTGGGTCCAACCCCTGGATAACGTCGCTGATGGCACCAATCGTGCCGATCAGACCCCAGAAGGTGCCGAGCAGGCCGAGAAAGACCAGGAGGCCGATGAGATAGCGTGACGTATCGCGCGATTCATCCAGACGCGTAGCAATGGAGTCGAGAATCGAACGTTGCGTGACAGTCGAGACCCGCACCTCGCCGCGCTTGCCGATCAACGCGCGCATGGGCGCCAACAGCTTCGGTGGGCGTCCGGCCTTGTCGACGCTACCGGCGGCCTGGAAATTATTGAACCATCGCACTTCCGGGCGCAGGCTCAAGATCTGCGTAAACACCAGAACGATACCGATGGCGAGAACGCCGAGAATGAAGCCATTCAGCCCCGGATTGGTCATGAAGGCCGATTGCGCCTGCCGAAACAGAATGGCGGCTAGGAAGGCCACGATGATGAGAAAGATCATCATCGTCCATAAGAACGGCGTCGGGCTGGACAGCTTGTGGTGATATTCTTTCGTCAGCGGTTTCTCGACGCCGACATCGAGCAGTTCCGTATCCGCCATAGGGCCCGTTCCTCTAATGCTGCCATGACCTTGCCCTCAAGACTGGGACATCAGCATGGTTCGGAGCGGAAGCTAGAGTAAAATTACGACGAATTGAAGTGAAAAGCCTTTTGAGAACAAAGCTTTTTCGAGGGGCCGAAGGAGGCAAAAGCCACAACCCGGCGACAGAGGCTTAAAACATATAGGGCGTCATGGTCGGACTTGATCCGACCATCGATGAACCCCGACGCCGTGGGGACCTCGGGGCAGGCCCGAGGACAAAACCGCGTGTGCCGGGATGCGTTAGCGGCCGGGAACGGGACGGTTGACCACTTCCAGCAGTGCCTTCTGGATATATTCGTTACCTGCAACCACGCTGCGGCTTTCAAACATGCTGTTGGCGCCGCCCATATCGGAGACGAAGCCACCGGCTTCCCGGATCAGCACGATGCCTGCGGCAATATCCCAAGGGGACAGTTCCGCTTCCCAGAAGCCGTCGAAGCGGCCGGCTGCGACATAGGCGAGATCGAGAGCGGCAGCACCCATGCGGCGCACGCCTGCGGTTTCGCCCATCACGTGGCGAAGCTCGACGAGGAACTTGCCGTGATTGCCGCGGCCAAGATGCGGAACGCCGCAGCACACGACACTGTCGGAAAGCTGCTTGCGGGCCGCAACGCGGATGCGGCGATCATTGAGAAACGCGCCGCCGCCACGCTCTGCGGTGTAGAGTTCGTCCGTTGCCGGGTTGAAGATGACGCCAGCGACGATTTCGCCACTGCGCTCCAGACCGATGGAAACGGCAAATTGCGGAATGCCGTGCAGGAAGTTGGTGGTGCCGTCCAGCGGATCGACGATCCAGCGATGCGCGCCATCGGTGCCGATTTCCTCGCCGCCCTCTTCACCCAGGAAGCCATAGGTCGGACGTGCCTTCATCAACTCGTCGCGAACGATCTTTTCGGCCTTCAGATCCGCCTGGGACACGAAGTCGCTCGGTCCCTTGACCGAAACCTGCAGGTTCTGCACTTCACCGAAGTCACGCGCCAAAGACTTTCCCGCCTTCAAGGCGGCCTGAACCATGACATTGAGAAGGGCTGAACGGGCCATGAAAACATTCCTGGAAGGTGGCTGAACCAGCCGCGTAGGACGCGGGCAGGCAGGCATATTGGTTTCTATTTTAGGTTTGCGGGTTCAAGACCACAAAACGCACTGAAATTCAAGGCTAAAGCATAGTCGCGCAAAAGTGTGCAGCGGTTTTGCGATAACGCCATGCGATCGTAAGCCGCATGGTCGGGCAAAAGTGTGGAGTGGTTTTGCCGTCAGTTGGGCCGATACTTGTTGGCCGCATCGATGGCTTGCTTCTGCTGGGCGTCCTCGATGCCGAGATAGAAGTCTTCCAGTGCCGGGTCCTTCAAGCCAGCGCGGCGCGACAGCACATACCACTTTGCCGCCTCGATCGGATCGGGCCGCGTTCCCAGCGCCTGGATGTAAAGATGTGCGACCTTGTTCTGCGCCACGACATTGCCGCGCTGGGCCGCACCGTTCAGCCAGCGAAAGCCTTCTTCCAGATCGCGATCGCCGCCTGTGCCATTGACCAGCCAGATGCCGAGATCGACCTGCGCGGTATCGAAGCCCGCCTTCGCCGCCCGCGTCAGCCATTCCCGCGCCTTGGCCTTCTTTTCCTTCGGCACCTCCGGCACATTCAAATAGATCTGCGACACGGCATATTGGGCATCCGCAATCCCTTTTTCTGCCGATCTCTCATAGAAGGGCAGCGCCGCCAACAGGCCCTTTGGCCCGGGCGTTTGCGAAACGAGAATCTGCGCCCAATTGAATTCCGCTTCCGGATTGCCTGCTTCTGCCGCGCGGTGCATGTAGTCGTCGGCGAGCGTCTTGTCGTGCTTGACGAGCCGGCCTTCCATCAGGATCAGGGCGTATTTGAACATGGCGACCGGGTCGCCATTCTTGGCGGCCTGCTCGTACCAGAAAGCGGCGGTCTTATCGTCGCGGGCGATGCCGAGGCCACGGCTCATCATTTCGGCGACAAGTGTCTGCGCCGCCGCATCGCCGTCCTGCGCACGGGTCAAAGCCTTATCCAGCGCCTGGACATACTCGCCGCGCTGATAATGGCCGTAGGCCTCGTCGATCTTGCCCTTGAATTCCTTTTCCTTCGGCAGCGGCGGAAGCTCGGCCCCCATGCGCTGATAGACGGTCACGCCCTCCGAAGGCTGCAAATCCTTCTGATCCCCGCCAGTCACCCGCCCTTTTCGCAGCGGATCGGCATCCTGATCGGTCGGTCGCGACAGAACGTCAGGACCCTGTTTCACCGCCGGTCCGAAATCGGTGTCTTGCTCCTCCGCGCCGTCTGCACCTTGCGCCTGCGGCTGAAGGCCCGGCAGAAGGTCGGAGTTCCCCTGCGGCTGAGCCTGCTGCGGCGCGGGCTGATGGCCAGCGGCTGGCGGCTGGCCTTGCGCCAAGGCAGGCGCCGCAATCAGGGCGGAAGCGAAGGCCAGAAGCGAGGCCGATGGGGAGAGGCGGAGAAAGCGAAGGATCATCGCCCGTATCAACCGTCAAACCGTGGCGCTTTTTCGTCAAGCAATGCATTGGCTTCGGCAACGGCCTGAGCCGCGCCGCCCGCATGGGCAAAGACGGCCTGACGCAGCGCGACGAATTCCACGCCGCTTTCGGCAACGGCAACCACCGAGGCGACATCCGAACCGCCCATGACGATTGCCGGAATTTCGATCATCGAGGCCCACCACTCGCCGAGTGCGACGTTCTTCGGGTGCGGCTCCGGCTTGATATCGCCTTCCAGCTTGCCGAAGAAGATATAGTCGGGGCTGGCTTCGCCCTGCTCCAGCGCCTTGTGCCGGTCATCGGCATTGCCGCCGCCGACGATCAGCTTTGGCGTGAATTTCTCCACGGCTTCCGCCAAGGGCTCCAAGCCGCCGACAACGTGCAGACCGTCAGCCTTGACCCGGCCTGCAACACGGCTGTCGCCAGCAACGAGTGCTGCGGCACCTGCCGCCTGCACGATCGGCACCAGCACCTCCGCACGTTTCTGGAAGCTGTCATCATCGAGCGCATATTGGGGAATGATGACGGAGGCGACATCGCCGCCCCTTAGCGCATCCTCCAGCGTCTTGGCTTGCAGGCTAGCATCTTCAGCTTGCGGCACGATCAGAACCAGACGGCAGCGATCTTCAGGAGAACCCATGATTTTTCCATTTCCCGCAGAAAGAACGCTTCATCGCCAATCTGCACTCGTTTTCATATACTGTTTCCGATAAACCGGACTGCACGAAGGATCAACAGTCCATAGCTGGACTCTTTGTCGTCCTTTTCCTTCGCGGCCTGTTCCAACGGCCGTCTCACACGCTCATCTCAAGTCCTGATCATGTCGCTCGATCTCCATTTCTTTCTCGTTGCCATTCCCGCAGTTATTCTGGTCGGCCTGTCCAAAGGCGGGCTTGGGGGCGCCTTGGCCCTGATGGGTGTGCCGCTGATGGCGCTCGCCGTGCCGCCGGTGCAGGCCGCAGCCATCTTCCTCCCCATCCTGATCGTCATGGATCTCGTGGCGCTCTGGGCATGGCGCCATCACAACCACCGGGAAACTTTGTTGTTGATGCTGCCGGGCGCCATTGCCGGCATCGCGCTCGGCTGGGCCACCTCGACGCTGATTTCTCCCGACGCCATGCGCCTTGTCGTCGCGACCGTCACCATCATCTTCGTGCTGCGCTACTTCTATGAGAGCTTCCGCACCCGGCGTGGACAGGAGATTGCGCCAAAGCCGCAAAGACCGGCCGCCGCAACCCTCTGGTCGTCGCTCTCCGGCTATGCCAGCTTTGTGGCACATGCGGGCGGCCCGCCCTTCCAGATCTATGTGCTGCCGCTGAAACTCGACCCGAAGACCTATACGGGCATGAGCGTGCGCTTCTTCGCCATCATGAATGCGATCAAGCTCATTCCCTATTTTGCGTTGGGTGCGCTCGATTCCACCAACCTCACAACCTCCGCCACACTGCTGCCGGTGGCGATGATTGCCACATTTGCCGGTGCCAAGGTGGTGAAGTACATGAAGCCCGCCGTCTTCTATCCTCTGATGTACGGCATGGCCTTTCTTGCGGCGCTGAAACTGCTCTGGGATGGCCTGCCGGTGTAACGGCGAACCGCTGACAAGCACCCTTTTCGCACCTTTCCACGGACCCAATGAAAAGGCCCTGATCGCGCTTTGCAACCAGGGCCCTGAACTTTTACCGCTTCTCAGGCGACGTCTCGCCCTGCGGTCTCAATAGTCGTTGAAAATCAATGTTTCGTGGTCGCTTTCAGTCTCTGCAACTCGTCCTTAAGGCGCAGCTTCCTGCGTTTGATATTGGCAATCTCCCGATCATCGGAAGATGGGGAAGCAAGAATACTCTCGAGCTCTTCCTCCAGAGCACCGTGTTTCTTTTCGAGCGATGCAATATGAGCCTGAATGGTCATGCGGCACGTCCTTCCTTGTTGAACCTACCTCCAGCTCTCCATCGCTGGAGTTTCAGGTTTACGACACCAATGTGACATGGAAAGCGAGGTTTGTCGAAGGCGAAATAGAGGCAATAGTGCGGCAAAAATGGCCTTAAGGAAAACTTCCCGTTACCGCCATTTGATGGTACAGGCACCAAGACCGATAACAAACATGCCGGATGGCGGTCCGGTTCACTAGAATGGGGATGACGAGATGGCCGACCAGGAACAGGCGGACGTCCGGCTTACGCTGGCAAGGCTGAGGCAGGAGCACGAGGATTACGACGCGGCCATCAACGCGATGATCCAGACCAATTGCGAAGCGCTCAGAATTCAACGGATGAAAAAGAAGAAGCTGGCCATCAAGGACAAGATGACCCAGATCGAAGATCAGATCATCCCGGATATCATTGCCTGACAACCTCTGGACCGTGACAACCTCTGGACAAGGAGAGGCCGCTTGACCACCGAAACTCCGCCCGTCGCCATCATCATGGGAAGCCAGTCGGACTGGGAAACCATGAAAAACGCCGCCGATACGCTGGATGCGCTCGATATCGAATATGAGGCGCGCATCGTTTCCGCCCACCGCACGCCGGAGCGCATGTTCGATTTCGCCACAAATGCGAAGGACGAAGGCTTCAAGGTCATCATTGCCGGTGCAGGCGGTGCGGCGCATCTTCCGGGCATGACGGCAGCGCTCACCCCTCTCCCCGTCTTCGGCGTTCCGGTTCAGTCGAAAACCATGTCCGGCCAGGACAGCCTCTATTCCATCGTTCAGATGCCGGCGGGCATTCCGGTCGGCACGCTTGCCATCGGCAAGGCAGGCGCCATCAATGCCGCCCTTCTGGCAGCAGCCGTGCTGGCGCTTTCCGATGAGGATCTGGCCGACCGGCTGGATAATTACCGCGCCCGCCAGACGGCCATCGTTGCCGAATACCCCATGGACGCGCCGCAATGAAATCCTCCACTATCGGTATCATCGGCGGCGGCCAGCTTGGCCGCATGCTGGCCATGGCAGCCGCCCGCCTCAACTTCCGCACCGTGGTGCTGGAACCGCAGGCCGATTGTCCCGCAGCCCAGGTCTGCAACCGCCAGATCGTCGCGGCTTACGATGATGAGACGGCGCTGGCAGAACTCGCAAGCCTCTGCGATGTCGTGACCTATGAATTCGAAAACGTGCCCGTCGTCGCCGCCGAGACGCTCGCGGCCTCCGTGCCGGTCTATCCCCCGGCTGAGGCGCTGAGCGCCTCGCAGGACCGCTTGACGGAAAAGCGTTTCCTCAATGGCTGCGGCATCCCGACCGCCGATTTCCACGCCGTGGACGATCAGGCGGGCCTGGAAGAAGCACTCGCCGCATTCGGCGGCAAAGGTGTGCTCAAGACCCGCCGCATGGGCTATGATGGCAAGGGGCAGCGCGTCTTCAAGGGTGGCGAAGATCTGGCCGGTGCCTTTGCAGCGCTCGGCAACGTTCCACTGATTCTGGAAAGCTTCGTGCCCTTCGAGCGGGAGATTTCCATCATCGCCGCACGTTTTCAGGATGGCACCGTTACCTGCTACGACCCGGCTGAAAACGTTCACCTGAACGGCATTCTTCACACCTCGACCATTCCCGCCGCTCTCTCTGACGCCGCAAGAGCCGTCGCCGTGGAATCGGCTGAGAAGCTGCTGGCCGCGCTGAACTATGTCGGCGTCGTCGGCATCGAGTTCTTCGTGCTGCCGGACGGCTCGCTGGTGGCCAATGAAATGGCGCCCCGCGTCCACAATACCGGCCACTGGACGGAAGCGGCCTGTGTCGTCTCGCAGTTCGAGCAGCATATCCGCGCAGTCGCGGGCCTGGCGTCCGGCAGCACGGCGCGTCACTCCGATTGCGTGATGACCAATCTGATTGGTGACGACATCGACAGCGTGCCGGACTGGCTCCGACAAAAAGACTGCCTCGTGCATCTTTACGGCAAGACGGAAGCCCGTCCGGGCCGAAAGATGGGCCATGTGACGCAACTCACCAACGCTGGAAAGCCGGGCTTTTCCCCGCAAAAGCTTGCGTAGCGTGTTGACAGGTGGGTGCCGAAAGGGTATCTGCCTGCCAACCGAAAAAGGCGCGCCCCGTTGCGCGCTTTTGATTGTTTAGATTATGCGTGCGAAAGCCCGCCAAACTGCGGACCAGAAAAATGAAGATCAAGAACTCGCTCAAAGCGCTTAAGGCTCGTCACCGCGACAACCGTCTGGTTCGCCGCAAGGGCCGCGTCTACATCATCAACAAGCAGAACCCACGCTTCAAGGCTCGTCAGGGCTGATTGCGTTTCTGCAGTGCTCCGTTTGAAAAAGCGGATCACTTTGTTGATAGCAGACAGAATTCGATTTCCTAATTGGCGCATACGGATTATCGTGATCCGCATGCGCCAATTTCGTTTTTGTGCCCTCCTCCTCGCCTCGCTCAGCCCGCTTGCCCCGGCCACGACGCTTACCGCCCATGCTGCGGAGCCCGTCGCGGCAGCGCCTCAACCTGAGCAGCCTGCTTCCAAAGACCCGGTCGGCGATCTCTTCAACAATCTGAAGAAGGAGCGCGACGCCAAGAAGGCCCGCGTCATCGCCACCGAGATCGTCGGCCAGTGGAGCGATTCCGGCAGCCCCACCATCAATCTCCTGATGCAATGGGCCGAAGAGGCCAATGAACAGAAGCGCAGCGCCGCAGCCTATGACTTCCTCGACCAGGCGATCTTTCTAGACCCGGACTACGCCGGCGCCTGGTACCGCCGCGCCATGATACATCTGGCCGACGGCGACACCCGCAAGGCCATGGCAGACCTCAACAGCACGCTGGAAAAAGAACCCCGCTTCTTCCCCGCCCTTGCCGGTCTCGCCAATATTCTGGAAAGCGCAGAGCGCAATGAGACCGCGATGAAGGTATGGGGGCGCTACCTGACGCTCTACCCGGCGGATAAGGAAGCGCAGAAGGAAATGGGCGAGCTTTCCGAGAAGCTGGCTGGTACGCGCAGCTGATCTGCCTGTCGCTTTTGCCCTGCGGGATGGAGCATCGTTGATGTCCGCTCGGTACGGTCACTATTACTGGTGACGGCGCTGCTCCACACTCTGCCGTCCTCCTCGCGCTTGACCCGAGGACCCAAATCCGTCGACGCGAATGCAAGGGAGATGGATGCTCGGGTCAAGCTCGAGCATGACGACAGAGAGGTCGGCACCACAGCAATCCATGCGCCTTCCAAAAAGCAAAATCGCCGCAGAAGCGGCGATTAAACAGGTCACTCATCAAGCGAGCCAGAGGCTCATTCCATGCCGAGCGCAGCCATGTAAGTCTGCAGGATCGTCTCTTCCTCGATGCGCTCATTGGCGTCCTTCTTGCGAAGGCGGATGATGGTGCGGATCGCCTTGGTATCGTAGCCGCGGCCCTTGGCTTCGCCCATGACATCCTTGATGTCACCCTGGATTGCCGCCTTCTCTTCTTCGAGGCGTTCGACGCGCTCGATGAACTGGCGAAGTTCGGCGGCGGCGACGGTTTCGGTTGTGGCTGTTTCGTCCATTCCATGATCCTTCAATAGTTCGGCTCGCTTCGAGCCCGTTTTACGTGTGGCGAAATCTTCGCCTGCTGCGCATCAAAGGCAGCCAAAATTCCCGGCTGGTGAACTGCCCGTGGAAAGGCCTCACGTCAAGCCTAATCGGGTGGGAGGCAGCTATTCCTTCGGGCGGTTTTCTTCGAAGGCGGCTTTCTGGCCATCGCTCGCTTCGCTCTGGTGAAGACGCTTCCAGTCTTCATAGGGCATGCCGTAGATGATCTCGCGCGCCTCGTCCTTGCTGAGATCGGTACCGGCATCCTTCGCCGCATCCGCATACCAGTTGGACAGGCAGTTGCGGCAGAAGCCGGCAAGGTTCATGAGGTCGATATTCTGCACCTCTGGGCGATTGCGCAGATGGTTGACCAGCCTGCGGAAGGCGGCTGCCTCGAACTCGGTTCTCTGCTTCTCGTCAAGCTCGCTCATATCGATGTCGCCTTTCAATAAGGACCAGTCCGCGAGGCGAACTGCTTGTACTCATGCAGGGTGGGATCGTCATTCATTGCGGCAAAAATGGGAGCGAGACGATCCGCCCAGGCGGCAATGCCAGCCTCATCGCCGATCAGATCCTGGCGCACTTCCAGAAGCGCATGCGGAATGCCCTTCATCATGCAGTGGCGATACATGGTGTCGCCCTTCAGCGCGCCATCATAAGGCTCGTTATCGCCCACCAGAATATCGCCGCTCGCCCTCAGATGCTCAATCAGCGGATGAACGGCGCGGTGGTCCGTGTCCCACAGAACCGCCGCGTGCCAGGGACGCGGAACGGACTTCCAGAAAGGCGTGTAGGAATGCAGCGAAAACACCAGTGGTGCCTTGCCAGACGTCTGCGCCGTTCTCGTCAAAACCGTATCAACGGCATTGTGATAGGGGCGGTGATAGGTTTCGACCCTCCTCTCCCACTCCTCGTCCGTAATCGGATGGTTGCCGGGCACGATCGCGCCATCGGAAATCTTCATGATCAGCGTCGGATCGTCCTCGCCGCGATTGGGATCGATCAACAGACGCGAGAAACGGCCGAGAACGGCAGGCACGCCAAGACTCGCCGCAAGCTTTCTGGTCAAACCTTCCACACCAATGTCATAAGCGATATGGCGCTCGAACGCGGCTTGCGGTAGACCGAGATTGCCGTAAGCTTGTGGAAGAAGGTTCATGGCATGGTCTGCAAGCAAAACCATGCCTTTGTCATAATCGCCTTCTATGATTTCGTATGGCTGAAAGTCTGGCATAATTGATTTCTGGGGCAGCTAAGGGAGAGACGCTTGATGGCATGGCTTGACGCCACGCGCAAGTTTGCACGGGTAAACGGCCATCGACAGCACCGCACCAGAGACCCGACCTGACAATATAATCGATTAAACTCGCGTTGACATTCTTGGGCCTCCGCGCCTAGAAGTGTTTTCACTATAACCATGGAATCCGGATGGACGCCGTGACATACACATTCCCCGCTCTCCTCGAGAAACATCGGCGCGCGATCCGCATTTTCACCGCAGCCGCCGTCCTCTCTTCTCCCCTTTTGATAGCGCAGCCGGCATTGGCGGATTTCCGCGTCTGCAACAGCACGCAGAACCTTGTCGGCGTTGCCATCGGCTATCGCGCAAAGGAAGGCTGGGTCAGCGAAGGCTGGTGGCAGGTGCCTGCCTCCACATGCGCCACTTTGATCGAGGGTGAGCTGCAATCGCGCTACTACTATCTCTACGCCGAGGATGCGGCCCGCGGCGGCCGCTGGACCGGCGACGTCAACATGTGCGTGGCCGAAAACGAGTTCAAGATCAACGGCGTCGATGATTGCTATGCCCGCAGCTTCCAGCGCATGGGCTTCAAGGAATACGATACTGGCCGACAGGGAAGCTGGATGGTCCAGCTTTCGGACACGCCAGGAACACAGGAAAGTCAGAACTGATGAAGCGTAACCGCAAAGTCAAAATCCTTGCAACTCTTGGCCCCGCTTCGGCAGAAGAGGCGATGATCGAGAAGCTTCATCAGGCCGGTGCCGATCTCTTCCGCATCAATATGAGCCATGCCAGCCATGACGTGATGCGCACGCTGATCCAGCGCATCCGCGCAGTCGAAAGCCGTAACGGCCGCCCGATCGGCATTCTGGCGGACTTGCAGGGACCGAAGCTGCGCGTCGGCAAGTTTGCCGATACCAAGGTCGATCTCGTCGCTGGCCAGACCTTTACGCTCGACAACAACGAAGCCCCCGGCGACAAGAACCGCGTGTTCCTGCCCCATCCGGAAATCCTCGAATCCGTCAAGCCGGGCGATCGCCTGCTGATCGACGACGGCAAGCTGCATCTGCGCGCCGAGAAGTGCGACGGCAAGAGCATCGTCACCACCGTCGTTTCGGGCACCAAGATTTCCGACCGCAAGGGCATCAGCCTGCCGGACACGCTGCTCGGCGTTGGCGTTCTGACCGATAAGGACCGTTCCGACCTGGCCGCCGTTCTCGCGACTGAAGAAGTCGACTGGGTCGCCCTTTCCTTCGTTCAGCGTCCGGAAGACCTGGCGGAAGTCCGCAAGATTGCCGGCAACCGCGTCGGCCTGATGTCGAAGATCGAAAAGCCGCAGGCGCTTGAACGTATCGAAGAGATCATCGAACTCTCCGACGCACTGATGGTGGCCCGTGGCGACCTTGGTGTGGAAATGCCACTCGAAGCCGTTCCCGGCATCCAGAAGCAGCTGACCCGCGCCTGCCGTCGCGCAGGCAAGCCGGTCGTCGTTGCAACGCAGATGCTGGAATCGATGATTTCCGCGCCGGTTCCCACACGCGCCGAAGTCTCCGACGTCGCAACCGCCGTCTTCGAAGGTGCGGACGCGATCATGCTTTCGGCCGAATCCGCCTCCGGCGATTATCCGGTCGAAGCCGTTTCCACCATGGCCTCCATTGCCAGCACCGTGGAACAGGACCCGCACTACTCCAACATCATCTACGCGCAGCGCGCCCAGCCGGAAGCAACCGGCGCCGACGCCATTTCGCTCGCTGCCCGCCAGATTGCCGAGACGCTGCGTCTTGCCGCGATCGTCACCTACACCTCGTCCGGCACCACCGGTCTTCGTGCCGCCCGTGAACGTCCGCAGGTTCCGATCATTGCGCTCTCGCCGATCATTCAGACGGCACGCCGTCTGTCCGTTGTCTGGGGCCTGCACTGCGTGGTCACGAGCGATGCAAGCGACCTGGACGACATGGTCAACCGCGCATGTCGCATCGTCGTGGCCGAAGGCTTCGGCAAGCCCGGCGACCGCATCATTATCTCGGCTGGCGTCCCCCTCGGCACGCCGGGTGCAACGAACATGGTCCGCATCGCCTATATCGGCCAGGACGGCCAGAGCGGCGTTTGATCGCAATCGCGAGAGGGCGAGAGCAAAGCTCCGCCCTCTTTTGCTTCATCACTCGCGCTTGATCCGCGGTGATGCGACCCAATCCACTCAGAGTGCTTTTGGTGAAAACCTCTCTCCGGGCTTCATGCTTAAGAACCCGCGCCGAAGACCAGCCGCCTCATCGATACAAGTGAAAACGTCTACTGTGGTCGGAGAATCGATCACGCTTCTGCTGGAAATGATCTAGACGACACGCCACATTGAAGATGTGGGGCTGGAGCCGCTTCCCGGCAATCCAGCGCTTCGCTCAATCACACACTCTGGTAGGCGGCAATCACGATATTGACTTGCGCGGTGCTCATGCCGTCCATCTGATTGGACGAAAAGGCTGAGCGGTGGCTGGCGTCCAGGCCGCTGAGGGCACTCGTGCTGAGCCCGGTGATTGCACTCTTCTTGATGGCGGCGATTTCCGCGGTAGTGAAGCTGTTAAGTTCAGCACCGGAGAGCGTTGCCAACTGTTTGCTGTTGAGCGCCGCGACCTGGGTTTCGGTCAGGGCTGCGATACCGGCTGAGCTCAGCGCATCGAACTGTAGGGTCGTCAAGGACGCAATCTGCCGGGTGCTCATGCCAGTAAGTGTCGCCGTGCCGAGATTGGCGATGGTGGCAGTGGAAAGCGTGGCGATCTGGCTGCTGGAGAGCGCGCCAAACTGGCTGGGCGTCAGCGCTGAGAGCTGGGTAGAGGTCAAGGCATTGATCTGTATGCTCGAAAGAGCAGCGATCTGGCTCGTGGTCATCGCGGACAAGAGGTTCGTCGAGAGACCAGCAATCGTCGCCGTCGGCAGGCCGCTCAACACGTTCTTCTTCAGGCTCGCGATCTCCGCCGTGGTGAAGCTGTTGAGTTCATCGGCAGAAAGGGTGGACAGCTGTGCCGAGGTCAATCCTGCCACCTGCGCTGCATTGAGGAGTGCAATATAAGCGCTGTCGAGGGACTGGAACTGTGCCGTCGTCAGTGCGCCGATCTGGCGCGTGGTGAGCGCCGAAAGGGTTGCGTCGCTCAGACCAGCGATCACCGCGGTTGACAGATTGGCGATCTGCTGTGGTTTGAGCGCGGAGATCTGCGCGGCAGTCAGTGACGAAATCTGGGATGACGTCAGCGCCTGAAACTGCGAAGAACTCAAGGCTGAGATCTGAGCCGTCGTCATGGCCGCCACCAAGGTGGTGGAGAGACTCGACATTGCTGCCGTCGACAGTCCTATCAAAGCACCCTTCTTCAGCGCGGCGATTTCTGCCGTGGTAAAGCGGTTGATCTCCGCGGAGGAAAGCGTGGCAAGTTGCGCAGAGGTCAGTCCGGCGACCTGACTTTCGTTAAGCTGCGCAATATCGTCGGAGCTCAGCGCGTCGAACTGCGCAGTGGTCAGCGCGGAGATCTGGCGCGTGGTCAGCGCCGAAAGGGTCGCATCATTCAAGGCGGCGATCGCGTCGGTCGTCAGGCTGGCGATCTGTTCCGGTTTGAGGGCAGCGATCTGTCCGGTCGAAAGCGTTGCAAGCTGCGCGGCGGTCAGGGCCTTCAACTGAGTAGAGGTAAGAGCGGCGATCTGCGCCGTGGTGATAGCCGGGACCAGGCTGGTGGCAAGGCCTGCAATTGCAGCCGTGCTGATACCCGCGACGGCGTTCTTCTTGATCGCCGCAATCTCATCTGCCGAGAAGCTGTTGAGTTCTGCGGCCGTCAGCGTTGCGGCCTGTGCGGCCGTCAAACCGGCCACCTGCTGCGTGCCGAGCGCGGTCAATCCGGCACTGCTCAGCGCATCGAATTGCGTGGGGGTAAGCGCCGACATCTGCCGCGTTGTCAGGCCGGAAACCTGCGAGGAACTGAGGTTATGAAGGACGTCGGTCGAAAGTCCGGCGATCTGCTTCGGTGTCAAGGCACCCATCTGAGCCGGCGTCAGTGCCGCGAACTGTGCACTCGTCAAGGCGCTCATTTGGGACGAGCTGAAAGCCGCAAGCTGTACAGGCGTCAAGGCGGCAAGCTTGGTCGTCGATAACCCGGCAATGGCAGCGCTCGACAATCCGCCCATGTTGGCTTTCTTGATGGCGGCAAGCTCATCACTCGTAAAACTGTTGATCTCGGCAGAAGAGAGCGTTGCCAGTTGCGCGCTGCTCAAGGCACCCACCTGCTTTGCGTCCAGCGCTTCGATCAATGCGCTGGACAGTCCATCGATCTGGCTGCTGTAGAGCGATGCGACTTGCGCTGTCGTCAGTCCCGATACCTGCGTCGTGCCGATGGCTTGCAATTGCGACAGGGTCAGACCGATAATCGACTTCGGTGCGATCGCGCCGACGTCCCCGGAGGAGAGCGACGAAATCACCGAGGTCTTCAGCGCACCGATCTGGCTGCTGGTCAGCGCCTTAATCTGCGCGGTGCTCAGCGCGTCGACATCGGCGCTCGTCAACCCGGCAATCACGGAGGTGGACAGCATGGCGATCTGGCGTGTGGCGAGCAAGGAAATCGTGGTCATGGCGCGTATACCGTCGAGTGGCATGCCCATGTGACGACGAACCAGCCTCAACGCGCTTCGTACCCGAGGCAGAAGGAAAGAGCGTTGAGACGAGATTGAAAACGGCCTTACGGCGCGTCTTTTATCGACACAGGAACACGGAATTCATCAGGGACATGGTTCGTCAGAACCGGCGCATTGAAAGAGCTTCATGCGTGCAGCGTCTCTCAAGACCACTGCCTTTGCGCGACCTAAAACAAATGACGTGCGGCGATACACGCATAACTTTCGCCGCGACAAACAAAGCAATGAAGAAAGCGTTAACAGCGCCGTCAAAGCCCGTCAAGGTGACAGCGTGGCTGACGAAAGCTCCGCGCACGCTTCGGGAAGGAGCAGACATTGTCCCAATCGCCTGAGACGCCCTCTCCGTGGACGACTCTCTACAGCATCGGGGCCCGCATGGCGGACCCGATTTTCGCAAAGCACGATGCGTCAATTCAAAATGGGAGAGCGTCCTTTGTGCGTCCAGTAGGACGCCCAGCGCTTTGGTGAGACACAGCGTGGTCGCCCGAAGAGCAACGCTGCCAAAATGCCAAATCTCAGAATGCCTGCAAAAACAAACGACCCGAAAATCGATGTCGATTCTCGGGCCGTTCTCTTAATCTTTCACTCGGCAGAGTGAGTTCAAGGCATTCTGATCGGCGAGCTGAATCGGCTGGAGTCGATCGCCTTTGCACCCTGGCGGAAGGTGGCATTGGCCGCAGAGGCAGACATATCATGGCTCAGCATGCGGTTACTGACCCGTGGTGCCTTGACCGCACGGACAGTTGCACCCTTGTTCTGGCTGAGCGCCCAATCGGAAATCGCTTCCTGTGTCAGGCGTCCACCGCTGACCATGGCCTGCTGCGATACGACGGCATCCTGCTTGCTTGGGCGACCGCCCTTGGTCGGCAGGCCGGCAGTGAGGCCACTGGTGGTGGAAGCTGCGGGCTTCGGATCGAACTCGTCACCAAAGGTCTCGGCCTTCGGCGTCGCCATCGGATCGAGCTTGGCAACCTGGCGCGGCGCCTCAACCGGTGTCGGTGCGGCATAGGCAGCAACCGAAGACGGGAACGGCGCAGCCGAGGGCATCGCAGCGGCGGTCACGGCAGAGCGTGCATCCTGTCCACTCTGCTCAAGCGCGGCAATCACCGTCGGAGAGAGCGATGCCTGGCTGTCGGCTTCATCATCCTGGCCCTCGATATCGGCATTGGCCGAGGCAAGCAAGGCTTCGGCAACAGCAGGACGGTTGGCCGGAACCGGCACATGGGCAAGCAGCGCATCGGCTGGAGCGTTTTCAGAATCGAGCGATGCCGTCATGACCGAGCCCTGAGCATCGCCACGCATACCGCGCGGCCCAAGAAGGGTCGGAACGGGAACCGAGACTTCAGCCAGATCGGCAAACTTCTGTTCAGCCGGTGCGGCTGTCGGTGTCGGCGTGGTCGCAGCCTGGAGCGCATCCTGAGCGGCATTGCGACCCGGAGAGTAGAGCGCTGTCGCAAGGCCAGTCGAAGCCTCTTCGCCACGGAAGGCCGGGCGTGCGGTCGGCAGCGGCGCATTGACGGCACTCGGCACGGGCGCCGCAGAGGCCACCGCGACCGGGGCTTCCTCCGCCTCTTCCGCTACAGGAGCAGGGGCTGGCGAACGACCGGCAGGGGCTGCGGGCGTTGCGATTTCTTCGGAATCCTCGTCCTCGTCGCCACCGCCAAAGAGGGCTGCAAGAAGCGTCTTGCGCTTGCCGCCAGAGGAGGAGGATGTCGCAGGTCCCGAACCAGCCGTGCTGGCAACCTGAATGGACGAGGAGCTGACGCGCTTCTTGTAATCGGCCAGAGCCTGGTCGTAACCCGGCAGCGGCTTGCCGTCGGCAGGCAGGTGAATGGTGTTGCCATTCGGGAAGATGCGAACGAGTTCCTGGCGGCTCATGCGCGGCCAGGCGCGAACATTACCCACATCCATATGGACGAAGGGCGAGCCCGATGTCGGGTAGAAGCCGACGCCGCCGATCTGCATCTGCATGCCGATCTCACGAAGACGCGCCAGCTTCACGCCGGGAATGAAAAAGTCCATCGCCTTGCCGAGCGTGTGCTGGCTGTGCTTGGCAACACCCTTGGTGCGCGAGCGCAGCATGCCATTGGTCTCGGGCGAGCGGAAAGCGGAAACGACGTTGATATATTCGGTGGCACCGGAGCGGCGATACACTTCCCAGACCAGATCGAAAAGGCGCGGATCCATCTTGGTGGGCTGGTTGCGGCGCCAGTCGCGCAGGAAGCGATTGAGTTCCTGCAAGCCCTTCTGATCGTACTTGCCGTTTCTCTTGAATGTGATGACGGCTTTTTCTTTGGTGTGGATATAATAGAGCTTCAAACTGCGTGTCTCGGCGGCGGCTTCCGTCGCTGAAACGCTGAAGATGGGCATTGCGGCTAACATCAGGCACGCAACGGTGACAACGCGTGCCGACAGCTTCGTGCATATATCTTTGATCAAGCCGCGCGCAGACTTGCCCGCATGCGCGTTATTCCGATTCAGATATGGCAATTCGATCCCCGCCTGGCAGACAATTTGTCACATTGTCCCACTTGAACCTCAATTACGGTGACACGATGGCAAATTTGCCACACACATACAACCTTCCTCTACATAGTGAACAGATAACTAACAAGAGGTTTATGAAGCGTAAGGGAATATCCTTGCTCAGGGGTTAACAAAAATGCCAACGGCTAATATAGGCCTCCGTAGCGACGCTTAAGCCGCGTCCTCCATCGGATTATCGGGATCAATGCCATAATCCTTCAACTTCCGGTAGAGTGTGGAGCGTCCGATACCGAGTTTTCGGGCAACCTGGCTCATCTGCCCGCGGTAGAATCGCAGCGCAAACCGGATCAGTTCTTCTTCGATTTCAGCAATGGTACGAACATTGCCTGTTTCATCCGTGCTGGCAATCAGGCTGCCGCCGGGAAAAATGCCATCACCTGCCACGTCTGCCTCCTCGCTCGCAGCCATATGCGTTACCGGCGCCTCAGATGCCTTGACCTCCACAAGCGAAGGCGCGGCAGCGGTCACGGATCGATCTGAACCATGGGTACCTCTGTCTCGCGCATCGCCCTCGAAGCCCGGAACCTGTGTCGCGATCTGGACGAAGTCGCTCGGCGCCAGCTCACGGCCCTGCGCCAGAACGGCTGCACGGAAGACAGCATTTTCCAGCTGGCGGACATTCCCCGGCCAGTCATAGGCAGTCAGCAATGCAAGCGCGGCAGCACTGACACCAACCGTCGACGGCAATTTTTGCTCGCTGGAGAAGCGCTCGACAAAGGCACGCGCGAGGAAAGGAATATCTTCCTTGCGGCGGCGCAAAGCCGGAATGGTGATGGGGAAGACGTTGAGCCGGTAATAGAGATCTTCGCGGAAGCGACCTTCCTTCACCTCTTCGATCAGGTTCTTGGCGGTAGCGGAAATCAGCCGCACATTGACCTTGCGTCTTTTGGCCGATCCGGATGCCTCGACCTCACCGCTCTGGACAGCGCGCAGAAGCCTCACCTGCACCTCAAGCGGTAGGTCGCCAAGCTCATCGATAAAGAGCGTGCCGCCATCGGCCTCCAGGACCTTGGCCTGCTGGCGCTCGCCAGCATCACCGCCGTCTGCCGCCTCCCCGCCAAACAGCGCGCTCTCGATCAGTTCGGGGGCAATCGCACTGCAATTCAAGATGACGAAGGGCTTCGTCGCCCGGTCGCTGCCCGCATGGATGGCGCGCGCGATCATCTCCTTGCCGACACCTGCCTCACCTTCCAGCACCACCGGAATGGTGGAGTGGCTGGCGCGCTTTGCCAGATCCAGTACGCGTGCCATGGCAGGACTGGCCGAAACGATATCGGCCAATCCAACCGGCTGATGGCGCATGCGCCGCAGAGCGCGGCCCTTTGGCTCGTCGGATTTCAGCGCTCCGGCAATCGCCGTTCCAAGACGCTCCGCCGTAACCGGCTTGACGATGAAATCGAAAGCCCCTGCCCGCATGGCTTCGACCACGACGTCGATGCCGCCCTGCCCTGTTTGAACGACAACGGGGATATCCAGACCGAGATCGTGAACCGCCTGAATGAAGGAGAGACCGTCAAGCTCCCGCATCGTCAGATCGATGATGACGACGCCGATCTCGGCCCCGCGTGTTTTCAAAAGCCCAAGGCCCGCCTTACCGCTCTCTGCCAACAGGCACGCATGCCCATTCTGCTCGACGGTCTGTTTCAGCACACGGCGCTGGACGGGATCATCTTCGACAATGAGAACGTGGACGGTCATTTCGAGCTCCGGTTTCCGGTATATGAACCTGCCTCATGCAGGCTCCTTGGCTCAACTTTGCCACGCAAGACTTCAACATCGGGTTTTGAGAATTGCTTGCATTTTAAGCATTGCCGCGGGAAACAGAGGCACCCATATGCTTCGATGCGAAGACAAAAAGGACGCGTTTCATGACCTTGAAGACATCGACCCCCACGCCCGCTTTCTCTCCTGCCGAAGGCGCAAGTGCTGCCCTTGGCGATCTGCCGGTCTGGAAACTCTCCGATCTTTACCCCTCAGTCGATTCCGCCGAATACAAAGGCGACCTGAAGAAAGCAGAGACGGACGCCAAAGCATTCGAGACGAAATGGAAGGGCAAGCTCGAAGCGGCCGCCAGCCGTTCGGGCGACGAGGGCATCGGTGCAGCACTCAAGGAATATGAAGCGCTGGACGATATTCTCGGCCGCATCGGCTCCTTTGCGGGCCTCACCTATTTTTCCGATACCTCCAACCCCGCCAATGGCAAGCTTTACGGCGATGCGCAGGCCAAACTCACCGATATCGCGTCGCACCTGCTGTTCTTCCCGCTGGAACTGAACCGCATCGACGATGCGCTGATCGACGCCGCGTTTGAAAGGGATGCGCTTGCCGCCCATTACAAGCCGTGGCTCGTGGACCTGCGCAAGGACAAGCCGCATCAGCTGGATGACAGCCTGGAGCAGCTGTTCCTCGAAAAATCCATGACGAGTGCGGCTGCCTTCAACCGCCTCTTCGACGAGACGATGACCGAACTGCGCTTCGAGATCGACGGCGAAAGTTTGGCCCTCGAACCGACGCTCAACATGTTGCAGGAGCCGGACCCGGAAACGCGCCGCAAGGCAGCCGCCGCACTCAGCGCCACCTTCAAGGAAAACTTGCGCGTCTTCACGCTCATCACCAATACGCTCGCCAAGGACAAGGAAATCTCCGACCGCTGGCGCAAGTTCGAAGACATTGCCGACAGCCGGCATCTGGCGAACCGCGTTGAACGAGACGTGGTCGATGCGCTCGCAGCTGCCGTGCGCGAGGCCTATCCCCGCCTGTCGCATCGCTATTACAAGATGAAAGCGAACTGGCTTGGCATGGAGCAGATGAACTACTGGGATCGCAACGCGCCGCTTCCGGACACGTCCAACGCCATCATCCCCTGGGGCGAAGCGAAGGACATGGTGCTCTCCGCCTATGGCGCCTTTGCCCCGGAAATGGCGGATATCGCCCGCCGCTTCTTCGATGAGGAGTGGATCGATGCGCCAGCCCGCCCCGGCAAGGCACCCGGCGCCTTCGCCCATCCGACCGTGCCCTCCGCGCACCCTTATGTTCTGGTCAATTATCTCGGCAAGCCGCGCGACGTCATGACGCTTGCCCATGAGCTTGGCCATGGCGTGCACCAGGTTCTGGCCGGTGAGCAGGGTGCGCTGATGTGCGCCACGCCGCTGACCCTTGCCGAGACGGCCTCGGTCTTCGGCGAGATGCTGACCTTCCGAAAACTGCTGGAAGCCACCACCGATCCGCGTGAGCGCAAGGCCATGCTGGCGCGCAAGGTGGAAGACATGATCAACACCGTGGTGCGCCAGATTGCGTTCTACGAATTCGAGCGCAAGGTTCACACCGCCCGCAAAGAGGGCGAACTGACATCCGAACAGATCGGCGAATTGTGGCTCTCGGTGCAGGAAGAAAGCCTCGGGCCCGCGATCCGCATTTCGGAAGGCTACGAGACGTGGTGGACCTATATCCCCCACTTCATCCACTCGCCCTTCTATGTCTATGCCTATGCCTTTGGCGACTGCCTGGTGAACTCGCTCTATGCCGTCTACCAGAATGCCGACGAGGGCTTTCAGGAGAAGTACTTCGAGCTGCTGAAGGCCGGTGGCACCAAGCATCATTCGGAGCTTCTGAAACCCTTTGGCCTCGATGCGACCGACCCATCCTTCTGGAGCAAGGGCCTGTCGATGATCGAAGGTCTGATCGACGAGTTGGAAGCCCTCGACGCGCCGTCAAAATGAGGCGGTGACAACAAAAATCGGCGACGCTCCCATTTCGGACAAGCTTCGCCGGTTTTTATATCCCGTCGGAACAGATGCAGAAGACGGACCATGAGCATGAAGCGCAAGCCCGCAGACCTTACCTTGAGGGAAACATTGCGATGGGAGCCGCAAAGCGGCTTCCAGCGGTTGGAACAGCATCTGCGCCGTCTGCTGCGGTCTGCCGATGCGCTGGGATTTCGCGCCCCAAACGACCCGGCCTCTGCCTTGAAAACCACCGTGACCGGCGACGGCCCGATGAAGGTCGCTCTGGTGATGAACTATAAGGGTGATCTGGAGATAGCCGCCGAACCCTTCAAGCCGCTCGCGCCGGATGCGGTATGGCGGCTGAAGATCGCGGAAAAGACCAGGCTCGATTCCAGCGACACATTCTACCGGCACAAATCCTCGCGGCGCGAACCCTATGATGCCGCGCGCGCTGAGTTTTCACCCAAGGAGGCCGACGAGGTCCTGCTTCTCAACGAGCGCGGCGAAATCTGCGAAGGCTCCGTCACCAGCCTCTTCGTCGAAGGCCCCGATGGCCAGTTGCTGACCCCACCGCTCGACAGCGGCATTCTGCCCGGCGTCCTTCGCGCCGATCTTATCCGCGAGCGGAAGGCGCGCGGCCAGGCGCTGAAGCCGGAAGACTTGAAAGGCCGGAAGATTTTTGTCGGAAACTCGCTGCACGGGCTGGTGCCGGCAGAACTGGTCTAGCTCGAGTAGGGATGATCGATCGGATTTGAATAAGGCCCGGTCGACGATCGCTGAAATCTCAATTTCATTTGGCGAGAAAAGGGTTCTTCGACTTCGACGGAACCTTACCATCGAACATCCGGAACAATGTCCACTCCTCAACGATCTTGTTTTTCGTCAGGTAGCACAAACCGATTTCGTCACCCGAGGACAATTTGGCATTGACGGAGCGGCCACCCATCTTCGCGCAGAAATCTGAAGCAGGATTACTCATAGCCATTGCGCTCGAACCAAGGGCGAAAATCGTTGCACTGATGGAAATAGAGACCAATATCGTTTTCATTAGATCTTCCTCTCGAATGACCGCTGACGCGGCATTCGGGAATATCACCGAAAACTGGACCGATCTATGACTAAGCCCATGACTAGAAAAGACTTTAATGTTTAGAGCTAATTGACAATCCATTCCAGCCGGGCGCGGCCATTCTGCTTGGCCAGATAAAGCGCCCGGTCGGCACGGTGGTAAAGTTCGTTGCTGCCCTCACCCGCCTTGTAGAGCGCAATGCCGGCGGAACAGCTATAGGAAAATTCGGGGTGGTCGGCGAAGGGCCGTGACTCTGAAGCCTTCTCCAGAATGCGACCGACGATCGATGCGCATTCCTCCAGCCCCGTTCGTGGCATCACGAGCATGAACTCTTCGCCGCCGACACGGCCAAAATAATCCGGCCGGCGAATGGTCGAGTGGGCGAGCTTGACGAAGTCACGCAGCACCGCATCGCCACCCTGATGACCGAAGCGGTCGTTGATCGCCTTGAAGAGATCGATATCGATGATGCAGATACCGAAGGGCGTTTCGATGTCCTTATCAACGTTTTCGGCATGATCCGCGAGCCGGGCGAAAACGAAGCGGCGATTGGAGGTTCCGGTCAACTCATCGGTCTGCGCAGCGCGCAGCGCAAGGTCGCGATCCTGCCGGAGGCGTCGCTCATTCTGACGAAGGGCGGTGATGTCTGTGCCGACGCACAGCATCCAGCCGTCCGTCTCCACCGTCTCCGTCATCCAGATCCAGCGCCCATCATGCATGTCGAGTTCAAGCCCGCGAAAAGCCTGCTTGCCGCGCCGGGATTGGGCAGAGAGAAGCCAGGCCTCGAAATCCCGCGTGTTGATGATCAGGCCTTGACGGTCCTGATAATTCAAACGGATGATTTCGGCCCATGTCGGGAAGCTGTCTTCGGAAAGATGGAAGGCTTCGCGAAAGGCGCGGTTGGCATAACGAACGCGGTCTTCCGTATCGTAGAGCGCGATCAGAACGGGCGTTATGTCTTGCAACGCCGCTACCCGCTCCAGAAGACTGCCCATGTAAGACTGTTCATCATGACGGAACATTCGCCACCTGAAATCCGGCCAGCGTCCCTCATGGCCGCTTATTGAGCGGATGATTATATAGGCTGATGTCAAAATTGCGATTGCGAGAAAGGATGCATCATTCTCGATAGTATGGAGAGAATGAAGATGTGCTTCATATTCGCGTCATGTGGTTGTACTTTATTGATACGAATGGATAATCTGGTTTTGACCGTGGTTCACGAAGGGAATTGAAATGACGGAAGCAGCATACCCGATCTACGGGGAGATCAACGGCCCCATCATCATGATCGGTTTTGGCTCCATCGGCCGTGGCACGCTTCCGCTGATCGAAAGGCACTTTACCTTCGACCGGGCCAAACTTGTGGTCATCGACCCGCGCGAGGACATCGCCGATTATCTGGCTGAGAAAGACATCCGCCACATCCGCACCCATCTGACCAGGGATAATTATAAGGACGTGATGACGCCGCTGGTCGAAGGCGGAAAAGGCGGCTTCTGCGTCAACCTGTCGGTGGATGCGTCCTCCGTCGATCTGATGAAGCTCTGCCGCAAGCATGATGTGCTCTATATCGACACCGTCGTCGAACCATGGCTGGGCTTTTACTTCGACGACAAGGCCGACAACGCCGCCCGCACCAATTACCGGCTGCGCCAGACCATGTTGAAAGCCAAGGAAAAACACCCTGGCGGCACGACGGCGGTTTCCACCTGCGGCGCCAATCCCGGCATGGTCTCCTGGTTCGTCAAGCAGGCGCTGGTCAATCTGGCGAGTGATATGGGCGTTAAGATCGAGGAGCCAAAGGCCGGTAACCGCGAGGGCTGGGCGAAGCTGATGCAGAGCCTCGGCGTCAAAGGCGTGCATGTGGCAGAGCGTGACACGCAGCGCGCCCGCGAACCCAAGCCCTTCGGCACCTTCTGGAACACATGGTCGGTGGAAGGCTTCATCGCCGAAGGCTTGCAGCCCGCCGAACTTGGCTGGGGCACCCATGAAAAGTGGAAGCCGAAAAACGCCAGGAAGCACAAGAAGGGCTCGAAGGCCGCCATCTATCTGGAGCAGCCGGGTGCCGATACCCGCGTGCGCACCTGGTGTCCGACGCATGGCGCGCAATATGGGCTGCTCGTCACCCATAATGAGGCGATTTCGATTGCCGATTACTTCACCGTGCGGGACGAGGATGACAAGGTCGCCTTCCGCCCCACCTGTCACTATGCCTATCACCCCTGCAACGACGCGGTTCTGTCGCTCTATGAAATGTTCGGCAATGGCGGACAGGCGCAAAGCGTGCAGCATGTGCTGACGGAAGAAGAGCTGGTGGATGGCGCGGACGAACTCGGCGTCCTGCTCTACGGTCACGACAAGAACGCCTATTGGTATGGCTCGCGCCTGACGCTGGAAGAGGCCCGCAACCTTGCTCCCAACCAGAATGCGACCGGCCTTCAGGTGAGCTCTGCGGTCCTGGCCGGAATGGTCTGGGCGCTGGAGAACCCGCAAGCCGGCATCGTCGAAGCCGATGAGATGGATTATCGCCGGTGCCTGGAAATCCAGACGCCCTATCTCGGCCCGGTCGAAGGCCATTATACCGACTGGACACCGCTGCAAGGTCGTCCCGGCCTCTTCCCGGACGATATCGACAAGGACGACCCCTGGCAGTTCCGCAACATTCTGGTGCGCTAAACCGGGTCAAACCAAGGGCTCAGCTTTCATCTGAGCCCTTTGCGCGACGCGCATTGATGCAGTTTTGCCACGCTTGCGGTTTTGTGGTGCGATGTCGGAACCGGTGTGTATCGCCTGTCGTTCGCTTGCAATAAACCGGAACTCGCGCCATGGTCATTAACCATTGGAACCATTGGCTGAAGAATCGCAGGAGATAAGAATAATGCATTTCAAGACAAGTGTTGCCTTGCTGTTGGCTGCAGTTGCCGTTTCTTCTTGTGCTCCAGCATCCAGCCCCGTGCGGCCCATGCCGTCGATTTCGCAGCGCCCCGCTGTGGATGGCCGCTGGATCGATCGTAACGGCATCGTCTCCACCTTCCAGAACGGTTCCTTCTCCACCCGTTCCTCCGACACCAACACGCTGTTGGCATCCGGAACCTATGTGGCGATCTCCCCCACCCTGTACGAGATCAACATGACCTCGCTGGTGCGCAACACCCAGTCGCGCGTCAATTGCGCCTTGATCTCCCCCGGTCAGTTGAACTGCACGACCGATACCAACAGCCAGTTCACGCTCAACCGTCAGGGCTGAGCCGTAGGGCTTTATCCCAAAGCAGAGCAATCTCTTATTCAACGCGCGCGTGTAGCGCGCGTTTTTTATTGTGTCTCCACCACAACAATTCTACTTGCGGCAGATGCCTCAAGATGGAAACATGCCTTCGAATGGCTGTCACAGTCTTGAATTACCTATGACTGTGGACGGTCTGAAACTGAAAGCACGACATCAACAGGAGAGAGACTGATGAACAGGATTTTGAGATTTGGCCTGATGACCGCATCCGTGGTCGCTCTTTCGGCAGGCGCCGCACTTGCCGATTATCAACTCAACATCCTGCATATCAACGATCTTCATTCCCGCATCGAGCCGATCAACAAATACGACTCCACCTGCTCGGCTGCCGAGACGGAGAAGAAGGAATGCTTCGGCGGTATCGCCCGCGTGAAGGGCGCAATCGATGCGCGCCGCGCCGAGCTTGGCCCGAACGCCAATATCCTCGTTCTCGATGCCGGCGACGAGTTTCAGGGCTCGCTCTTCTACACGCAGTACAAGAGCGGCCCGGTCGCCGAATTCATGAACGGCATCGGCTTCGATGCCATGGCGATCGGCAACCATGAGTTCGATGATGGCCCGGCCGAACTGCTGAAGCTGATCAACGCCGCCAAGTTCCCGATCATTTCCGGCAACACCAAGATTGCCGACGGCTCCGAGCTGAAAGACAAGTTCAAGGGCTATGTCGTCAAGGAGATTGGCGGCCAGAAGGTCGGCGTGGTGTCCGTTCTTGCCACCGATACGGGCGAAACCTCTTCTCCTGGCGACAAGGTGTCCTTCGAAGATGAGGTCGCCTACCTCAAGGGCGCGGTGAAGGAACTGCAGGACCAGGGCGTCAACAAGATCGTGCTGCTCTCGCATGTCGGCTATGTGCGCGATCAGGAAATCGCAAGGGAAGTGGATGGCATCGACGTGATCGTCGGCGGCCATAGCCACACGCTGCTTTCCAGCACCGATCCCAAGGCCGCGGGCCCCTACCCGACGCTGGTCAAAAATCCGTCGGGCGTCGATGTTCCGGTCGTGACCGCTTATGCCTACTCCAAATATCTCGGCGATCTGACGGTCACTTTCGACGACAATGGCGTGGTGAAGTCCGCCACCGGCGCCCCGAAGCTGCTGGATTCCGCCGTGGCGCAGGATGAAGGCTTCAACAAGCGCGTGGCGGAACTTGCCGCACCGCTGGAAGAAATGAAGAAGAAGGAAATCGGCGTCAGCGAAGCCCCGATCGATGGCTCGCGCGAGGTCTGCCGCGCCAAGGAATGCTCCATGGGCAACCTCGTTGCCGACGCGCTGCTCGACCGCGTGAAGGATCAGGGCATCACCATCGCCATCCAGAACGGCGGCGGTCTTCGCGCCTCCATCGATGCCGGCCCGGTGACCATGGGTGAAGTTCTGACGGTGCTGCCCTTCCAGAACTCCATCGCCACCTTCCAGATCAAGGGCTCCGACCTTCTCGCCGCGCTCGAAAACGGCGCCAGCCAGATCGAGGAAGGTGCAGGCCGCTTCGTTCAGGCGTCCGGCCTGAAATACACCTTCGACCGCTCCAAGCCAGCCGGAAGCCGTATCGTCTCCGTCGAGGTCAAGGAAGGCGACACCTTCGTCAAGCTCGATCCGGAAAAGACCTATGGCGTCGTGACCAACAACTACACCCGCACCGGCGGCGACGGCTTCAAGACCTTCGCCACCAAGGCGATCAACCCTTATGACTTCGGACCAAGCCTGGAAGATGCGGTCGCCGCCTATATCGGCGCGCACAGCCCTTACAAGCCCTACACCGATGGCCGTATCGTAGACGCAACGCCTGCCGGTTACGTCGCCCCGCCAAAGCAGCCCGCCGCACCGGCAGCACCCGCTCCGGCAACCACCGCTCAGGCTCCTGCTGCACCGGCGCCTGCCGCTCCAGCACCTGCAAAGCCAGCCCCCGCGACACCGGCTCCCGCCACGCCAGCGCCTTCCGCGCCAGCACAGGCCACTCCGGCGCCTGCAACTCCGGCTGCTCCCTCCACCACAACGCCATCCGCACCGGCAGCCGCCACCGCGGCGGCCAAGTATGTCGTCACCAAGGGCGACTCGCTGTGGAAGATTGCCGAGGAGAAATACGGCAAGGGCATCGACTGGAAGAAGATAGCCGAAGCCAACGAGCTGCGCCGCCCGAACCACATCGAGATCGGCGAAGAACTGACCATTCCGGCCAACTGATATTGATGCGAGAATGACAATAGGAAGCCGGTTCGCCTTGCGGGCCGGCTTTCGGACTTCCGTAGGATCCGTCTGAGGATGGCACAACCACCCGTAAGCCGTTGAAAAGATGGATCCTCGGGTCGAGCCCGAGGATGACGCGGAGGAGAGATCGGAGACCCGTCAGCGAGGTTGGCGAAGCAGGCAACCTTACTGGAAGCGTTAAATCGTCGATTGGCTGCTTGTGGATCTCCAACAGCAAAAACCTCTCTGCCGTCATCCTCTGGCTTGACCCGAGGATCCATCTTTTCAAGGGCGTGCGAGCGACGGACGATGGCAGGACCCGCGTCTCGGCCCCCGCAACCATCCGTAAGACCTTCAACCACCCCTAACGCGCTCAAATGCCGCGTGGCCTTTGTCAAAAATCAATTCAGATCAGGGCAGTGATGCATTACATATTGATCCAAGATGCACGCGCGGACGTAGTCTTCCGCGATTCATGAGAATTCAGGACAAGTTAATGGCCGCAGATATCACCGCCTTCCCCGCAAGCCACCTACCCAAGGACCATCCGAAGGTTTCCTTCGGCAAGGTGGGCGTTCTTCTCGTCAATCTCGGCACACCGGATGGCACGGATTACAAGTCCATGCGCCGCTACCTCGCGGAGTTTTTGAGCGACAAGCGCGTGATCGAATGGTCGCGCCTCTTCTGGTATCCGATCCTCTACGGCATCGTGCTGAACAAGCGCCCGCAGAAGGTCGGCAAGGCTTATGAGGAAATCTGGAACCACGAGAAGAACGAAAGCTATCTGCGCACCTATACCCGCAACCAGTCCGACCTCATGGCGCAGGCCCTCACCGACCTGCCGAATGTGGTCGTCGATTGGGGCATGCGTTACGGCCAGCCCTCGATCGCGTCCAAGATCGATGCGCTGAAGGAACAGGGTTGCGAGAAGATCCTGCTCTTCCCGCTCTATCCGCAATATGCGGCCGCGACCACGGCCACCGTCAACGACAAGGCGTTCGAGCATCTGATGAAGATGCGCTGGCAGCCCGCGCTTCGCACCGTGCCGCCATATCATGACGACGAGACCTATATCGATGCGCTGGCGAGTTCGGTGAAAGCCCATCTGGCGACGCTGGACTGGGAGCCGGAAAAGCTGATCGCGTCCTTCCACGGCATTCCGCAATCCTACTTCAAGAAGGGCGATCCCTATCACTGCCAATGCATGAAGACCGGCCGCCTGCTGCGCGAGAAACTCGGGCTTGAGAAGGACCGCTTCATCATCACCTTCCAGTCGCGCTTCGGGCCGGAAGAATGGCTGCAGCCCTATACCGACAAGACGGTGGAGAAGCTGGCAAGCGAAGGCGTCAAGCGCATTGCCGTGATGAACCCGGGCTTCGTTTCGGATTGTCTTGAGACGCTGGAAGAAATTGCCGGTGAAGCGGGCGAGAGCTTCCTGCACCACGGAGGCGAGAAGTTCACCCATATTCCTTGCCTCAACGATAGTGCGGATGGTATGCGGGTTCTCGAAAAAGTTGTGCGCAAGGAGTTGCAGGGCTGGGTCTGATAAGGCCGTGTTTTCTGCCAGGCTTGCCGAACAGAAGAGATGAGGAATGGATTTGAGCGGTTTCGATATTTTTGTCATAGCGGCAGTCATTCTTGTTATCCTGACGCTGGTTGCCGGTATCAAGACCGTGCCGCAGGGCTACCGCTATACGGTCGAGCGCTTCGGGCGCTACACCCGCACGCTGGAGCCCGGCCTCAACATCATCACCCCCTTCATCGAGCGCATCGGCGCGCGCATGAATGTGATGGAGCAGGTGCTCGATATTCCCACTCAGGAAGTCATCACCAAGGACAATGCCAGCGTCTCAGCCGATGCGGTGGCCTTCTATCAAGTGCTGAATGCTGCCCAGGCGGCCTACCAGATCGCCAATCTGGAATTCGCCATCCAGAACCTGACCATGACCAACATCCGTTCCGTCATGGGCTCGATGGATCTCGACGAGCTTCTCTCTAACCGTGATGCGATCAATGATCGCCTGCTGCGCGTCGTCGACGAGGCCGTCGGCCCTTGGGGCATCAAGGTGACGCGCATCGAAATCAAGGATATTGCGCCACCGAAGGATCTCGTCGCCTCCATGGCCCGCCAGATGAAGGCCGAGCGCGAGAAGCGCGCCCAGGTTCTGGAAGCCGAAGGCTCGCGTAACGCGCAGATCCTGCGCGCCGAGGGCGCCAAGCAATCGGCCATCCTCGAGGCCGAAGGCCAGCGCGAAGCGGCCTTCCGCGATGCCGAGGCACGCGAGCGTCTGGCAGAGGCCGAAGCCAATGCAACCCGCATGGTCTCCGAAGCGATTGCCGCTGGCGACATCCACGCCATCAACTACTTCATCGCCCAGAAATACACCGAGGCGCTGGCCGATATCGGCAAGGCGACCAATTCCAAGATCGTGCTGATGCCGATGGAAGCGTCCTCTCTGATCGGATCGCTCGGCGGCATTGGCGCCATTGCCCGCGAAGTCTTCGGCAAGGACAGTGACGGCACCACGCCGCCTTCCGCGCCACGCAGTACGGCAAGCCGTTCCTCCGTTCCGCCATCCAGCCGCCCAAGCGGCCAGGCGATCAACGTAACCGTGCCCAACCCATTCGCTGCCCCGACGGATAAGTGACATGATCCAGACACTCGTCGCCGATCTCGGTCCCTGGAGCTGGTGGCTGCTGGCCGCCATCCTGCTGGTGGCGGAACTGGCGGCCCCCGGCGTCTTCCTGATCTGGATCGGTGCGGCGGCCCTTGTGGTCGGCGCGCTGTCTCTGGCGCTTTGGGACACGGGCTTTTGGGGATGGCAGATCCAGCTTCTGCTCTTTGCAGCACTCTCCGTGGTTTTCGCCATTGCCGGTCGCCGCTATTATGACCGCAAGCATGCGACAACCGACGAGCCCTTCCTCAATCAACGCGAAGCAAGCCTCGTCGGCCGCACGGCGACCCTTCAGGAACCGATCACCGAAGGCCGCGGTCGCATTCGCCTGGATGACACATGGTGGCCGGTGCAAGGCGCCGACCAGCCGGCGGGCACGCGGGTGCGCATCGCCTCGGCTCATGGCCGCACATTGACTGTCGAGAAGGCGTAAGCACCGGAAACGCTCAAAGAAGTTGAGCCATCAAGACGATGAACCAGATCGATGATAGCCGATCGTTCGTGCTCGAATAGCTATGTGCTTCAGACCTGCTCACCGCCGCTACGCCCCAATTTCGCAAGCGCAAATTTTCGAAAACGAGTAAAGGCTTCCAGATCGTCGTTGAGTTTGACGCGGATGATCGCACCTTCATAAGCGTCGATCAGTTCCACCGCCGCCATTTGCGGATCGACGCCCGCCCTCAACTCTCCGGCCTTCTCCGCCTCCTGAAGGAGACGCGCGACGCTGCTCTCCCAGGCACGGTAAGCCTCAGCGAGTTTCGCACGCAGCATGGCGCTTCGGCCTGAAATGGTCTGTCCCAACGTGCCGAGCAGACAACCGCCTGCTGGATGCTCTTCTCGGAGCTTCTCTTCCAGCACCTCGAGATAGGCATCGAGCCGCTCCAGCGGGCTTCTCTTCGCATCGACAAAAATGTCGGTGCGGCGCCCATCCCAAATCTCCGCATAATACTCGATGATCGCGCCGACGAAATCGTCCTTGCTCTTGAAGAAGTGATAGAAGGAGCCCTTGGGCACATCCACACTGGCGAGGATCGGCCCGATACCCACACCCTCATAGCCATGCGCAATCAGGCCTTTCAGCCCTTCGCAAATAAGCTTGTGTCGTGTCGCATTTTCTCGTGCCATTACTAGACGACCGGTCTACTATCTGATTCACACTGAGGCATTAAGGGGTTTGTAGCCAGCCAATGTCAAATGAAACCATCATACCCATCACCTCCTGCGAGGGTCCTGCCGCACCTCCATGTCTGCATTTGCGCGAAGAAAACTCCGCGACGCCAGCGGTGACCAGCCGCGAGAAAACAGCACTGGGCATCATTCTGGTTTGCGGCTGCTACATGATGTACTCCCTGCACTATGCCACCATGAAGTGGATGGGAGACCTGTTCGGAATATGGCAACTCATCTTCATCCGCAGCGTCGTGACGGTGTTTGTGACCGTCGTGATAAAGCCAGCCGCGTGCCGTGAGGTCATCAACAGCCCCTATAAGTGGGCGACAGGGTTAAGGGCGCTGTTCCAAGTCGCCTGCACTTTCTGTTTCTTTGCGGCAGCCAAGCTTATGCCGCTTGGCCAGGTCACGACGATTTACGCCGCAGCACCACTGATCATCGTCGTCCTCTCCATACCGATCCTCGGCGAAAAAGTGGGAAGGGCAAGCTGGGCAGCGGTTGTCATAGGCATGGTCGGCACGGTGATAGCCGCCAATCCGGCTGGCTCCCTCAACCTCGCTCCGACCCTGCTTGCCTTTGCCTCCGGCATCTTCTGGGCCCTTGCGGTTGTCTACACCCGCAAGGCCGTGACAAGAGAAAGCACGCAGGCGCAGTTGTTGACGACGGGTTGCGTCTTTTGTCTGGTCAGCGGCTTGCTGATGGACTGGACCATGCCGGCAAGCTGGTTCGAGATCGGCATGTTCGCGATCCTCGGGATCGAGATATTGCTGGCGCAGATGCTGTTCTTCGAAGGCTATCGCTTTGCGCCGGCCTCCGTGTTGGCACCGTTGGAATATCAAAGCCTCGTTTGGGTCAGCATTCTCGGATTCATGATGTTTGGGGATGTGCCCACCCTCCACACCATGATAGGCGCGACGCTGATCGTCGCGGCGGGTCTTCTGCTCACTCTGTATGACAACAGACGCAAGTCCGCGATAACGTGTAATTAAGCGACGCCGATGCGAAGCAGATCGTGGAAGTGAACGAGGCCGATCGGCCGCTTATCGGCATCAATGACGATCAGCGCGCCGATATGATGCTTTTCCAGCGTCGCGAGTGCCGCAGTCGCCAGCACCTCTTTCGTCACGGTCTTTGGCGTGCGCGTCATGATGTCGTCTACCGTGAGTTCGGCGAGATTGCGCGTGAGATTGCGCGCCATGTCGCCTTCCGTCACGATGCCGCAGAGGCGTCCGTCCGTATCGAGCACAGCAACGCAGCCGAAAAGCTTCTGCGCCAGCACCCGGATGGCATCCGCCACCGGCGTGCCCTGCGCCACAAGGGGCAAACGCTCGCCGGTATGCATGATATCGCCGACGAGGGTCAGGCTGGCACCGAGTTTTCCACCCGGATGGAACACGCGGAAATCGCCCGCGGTAAACTTGCGAGCTTCTAGCAGGGCAATTGCCAGCGCATCGCCAACGGCAAGCTGCATCAAGGTGGACGTGGTGGGGGCCAGCCGGTGCGGGCAGGCTTCTTCCTCATCCGGAATCAGAAGGACGATATCGGAGGCCTTGGCCAGGGATCCACCCTTGGCGCAGGTCAGCGCGATCAACGGAATGGCAAAGCGGCGGGTGTAATTGATGATGCTGCGAAGCTCGGCACTCTCTCCACTCTTGGAAATCGCCAGCACCGCATCATTGCCGCCGATCATGCCCAGATCGCCATGATTGGCTTCCGCCGCGTGCACGAAAAAAGCGGGCGTGCCGGTGGAGGCAAAGGTGGCCGCAAGCTTGGCACCGATATGGCCGCTCTTGCCAACACCAGTGATGATCAGACGCCCGGTGATGTTGCCGATCACATCGACGGCTTTGGCAAAGGCGTCGCCAAGCTCACCGGCAAGCGCAGTCTCCAGCGCCGCCAGCCCGTTCCGCTCGATCGAAACGGTTCTGAGCGCAGACTCGATGGCGTTGTTTTCGGTCAGGGCAGCAGATCTCGTGGTCATGGCGGGACTGTTACTCTTTTCGAGTTTGCCTGTCCATTGCCGAAATCCGCTCTCGCCTCTGCCTGGGAGCCGAAAGAGACCGCGTAATCAACCAGATATTAACCATGCGATTTTACCTTTGGGTAACCAAGATACCGAACCCGGGTGAAACGCATGACCTGTCACAGCACCGCGCCGCGTCTGAAGACGTTGCGCAGAGCAGCCGTCGCTCTGCCGGCCGGCCTGTCGCTGTGCCTTTCGCTGTCTTCGCCCGCGCATGCCCAGACGACCGGACAAAATAGAGGCCAGAATACCGGACAAAACACAGGTCGGAATATGCCGGTTCAGCCTGCCGGGCTGCAAAGCGCCGATCCCTATGCCAATGATCCGGCCTCCGGCCAGGACCCGACGCCTGCCGTCACCGTCGTTCCCACGCCGCGGCCGACCACCGGCACCACGACCACGAACGGTCCGCGCACAAGCGTCGATCCTGGCAGCGCCGTGGCGGAGCCTGTCGATGGAGCGATTGAGCCGGTTGACCGGCGGGAAAACACCTATGAGACGACGGTCGATGGCGGAGAGAAGGCGGCCATCGATGATGGCACGGCGCCCGGCATACGCATCGGCACGCTGACGCTTCGCCCGTCCATCAGCCAGACAATCAACCACGAGAACAAGACATTCTCCACAGGGTCGACCAACCGCACCTATCTGGCCACCGGCATTCGCGGCACCTTGACGAGCGACTGGTCGCGCCACGCGCTGACCGTCACCGGCGAAGGGATCTATGAGCACAATATCAGCGGCGGCAGCGCAGGCGAAAACCCAAGCGCCAACGTGCAGGCCGAATTGAGGCTCGATCTGGCCGACCAGACCACCGCCAGGCTAAAGGCCGGCTACACCTTCAGCCGCGAGGACACCACCGATCCCAACGCCATCACCGGCGCCGCGGTGCAGGGCGGCGAGCACCTTTTCACTACAGGCGCCTCGGTCGAGCACAATATCGCCCTCGTCAAGACGCTTGCGGCACTCGATCTGTCCCGGACCATCTATACCGACGCCAAGGGGCTGAACGGCCAGCCGATCAGCCTGTCGGATCGCGACCGCTCAGGCGTGGCCATCCGCGGCCGCGTCGGCTACGAAGTGTCGCCCGCCCTTATTCCCTTCCTCGAAGCGACCGGCGCGCTGAGTTCCTACGACCAGAAAACGGACAGAACCGGCTACCAGCGCTCCTCCACCTCCTATGGCGCGAAGGTCGGAACGCAGATTGATCTTGGCGAGAAGTGGCGTGGCGAAGTCGCGGTCGGGCTTCTGCGGCGCGACTATGACGATAGCCGCCTGGCATCCATCAACGCGCTGACCACCGATGGCACCCTCACCTGGTCGCCGATGCGCGGAACGGACGTCAATTTCGGCCTGAAAACGGACATCGAGGACTTCGCCGGCGGCCCAGAGGGCGGCTGGGTCACCCGCCAGTTGACCGTCGGCCTGATCCAGCAATTGCGCTACGACCTCGTGGCGAGGCTGACCACCGGCCTGGAACGCCGCAACTTCCAGACCTCCAGCATCAGGGACGAGACGAAATATACGCTTGGCGCGGGTCTGACCTGGAACATCAACCGCTACCTCGATTTCACCACCGACGTCAGCTACGACACCACGCCCGTGACCCACAACAACAATTGGCGCATCGGTGCTGGCCTGACGTTGAAGCGATAGGACGTTGATCCTATGGCCCTGTGCCATCCTTGGGCTTGCCCCATTGCAGTACGGCTTGATGGGAGATAGCTCGTCTGGTGACGCTTTCTCATCCACCCTCATTCCTGGGCTTGTCACAGGAATCTAGCCGACGCGCGTCTGCGCGGTGAGAAAAGTCCTTCCAGACCGAAGACTTGGTCTGACTGAGTGGGTCGAGGCCGAGGTTTCCTATCTCAAGCTTTCAAGCCTTATGGATGGTGGGGTCGGGCCCGATCATGGCACCGGGCAGCTGTGGGCCGTTGCCACAAAAACAAATCCCGGCACGAGGCCGGGATTGAAGTTTCATAACCGACGCATCACTCCCCCCTCCACATCAGGTCCGGCGTGGCAGGGCGAGAGCGATCCGGTCATCAGCCCATCTTGGCGATAATGTCCTTCAGCGGACCTTCGATCAGCGGACGGATGTCATCGCGCTGGAGGGCGAAAGCGAGGTTTGCCAGAATGAAGCCATCCTTGGCGCCGGTGTCGTAGGTTTCGCCGCGGAACGGATAGGCGGTGAAGTCCTGCTGCTTGAGAAGCTTCAGCATGCTGTCGGTCAGCTGGATTTCGTTGCCGGCACCACGCTCCTGCGTTTCCAACAGCTGGAAGATTTCCGGCTGAAGGATGTAGCGACCGTTGATGAAGTAGTTCGAGGGCTGTGTGCCCTTGGCAGGCTTTTCCACCATGTCCGTGATGCGGAAACCGTTGCCGATCTCTTCGCCAGGCGCGACGATGCCATAACGATGGGCGAGTTCCGGTGCGCATTCTTCGACAGCCAGAACGTTGCCGCCACTCTGATCGTAGAGCTCGACCATGCCCTTGAGGCAGGACTTGTTGTCGCCGGTCATGATCATGTCGGGCAAAAGAACCGCGAAAGGCTCGTCGCCGACGATGTCACGGGCGCACCAGACCGCATGGCCAAGACCGAGCGGAACCTGCTGGCGGGTGAAGCTGGCCGTGCCGGCCTTAGGCAGAATGTTCGTCAGCAGCGTCAGTTCGGCGTTCTTGTTGCGCTCGCGCAGCATCTGCTCCAGTTCGAACTGGATATCGAAATAGTCTTCGATCACGCCCTTGCCGCGTCCGGTCACGAATACGAAATGCTCGATACCAGCCTCAGCCGCTTCGTCCACCACATATTGGATGACCGGCTTGTCAACGACGGTGAGCATTTCCTTCGGAACAGCTTTGGTTGCCGGCAGGAAACGAGTGCCAAGGCCAGCCACCGGAAAGACCGCTTTCCGAATTTTCTTTTTTTCTACCACACATCCCTCCTCAGAGATTTCAACGGCATTTAAGTAACGCACACGAACTTGTTATGACAAAAGTGGCAAGTTTTTGCAAAGCGTGACCTTACCTATCGTTAATGGTAAAGAATTTGTTGACTTTAATTTGGTACCCCATCGTGAAGCCCGATGCGTATCTCGCAATCGAACTGACATTCGAGAGAAACGAAAGACTGACGATGAAAAAGATGATCCTTTCCGGCGTCCGTAAATTTGGCTGCGTGGCACTCGCAGGCCTGACCATTGCTTTGACGCCCGTCACTGCAAGTGCAGATGCGGGTTTCAAACAATGGATCAACCAGTTCTATGCCACAGCCGCCAAGGAAGGCATTTCGCGCGCGACCTATCAGAAAGCCTTTGCAGGCGTGACTGAACCTGATCCGGACGCGCTGCGCAAGGCAACCTTCCAGCCCGAATTCACCACTCAGATATGGGATTATCTCGACAGCCGCGTGAACCCCTATACGGTGCGCATCGGCCGCGAGATGAAGATGAAGCACGCCACGACGCTCAACTGGATCGAGCGCAATTTCGGCGTCGACAAGCACGTCATCCTCGCCATCTGGTCGATGGAATCCAATTACGGCGCGGTGCTGGAAAAGCCCGAGCGCTTGCACAATATTCCCCAGGCACTGGCAACGCTTGCCTATTCCGATCCCAAGCGTGCCAAGTTCGCGCGCACGCAGCTGATTGCGGCACTCAAGATCCTGCAGTCCGGTGACGTGACGCCGAAGCAGCTGACCGGATCCTGGGCAGGCGCCATGGGCCACACCCAGTTCATTCCGACAAGCTACCTGCTTTATGCGGTCGACGCGGACGGCAACGGCAAGCGCGACATCTGGCATTCCGTGCCGGACGCGCTGGCAACGGCCGCCAACCTTCTGGCCAAGAACGGCTGGGAGCCTGGCCGCACCTGGGGCTACGAGACGGCCGTGCCTGCGGGCGGCGCGCGCTATGCGGACCAGACGAAGAGCCTGGCCGAGTGGCAGAAGCTAGGCTTCTTGCGCCCGAACGGCAAAGGTTTCCCGCGCGGCTCGGATCGCGCAACGCTGAAGCTCGAAGGCGGTTCGAACGGTCCAGGCTTCCTGATGACCAAGAACTTCTTCACCATCAAGCGTTACAACGCCTCGGACAGCTATGCGCTGGCCGTTGGCCTTCTGGCAGACGAGATTGCCGGTTATGGCGGCATGCAGCAGAAGTGGCCGCGCCCGAATGGCACGCTCGACATCAAGGAGAAGTTCGAGCTTCAGACGCGCATGAAGGAACTCGGCTATTATGACGGTGAGATCGACGGCAATTTCGGCTCCGGCTCGAAGGCGGCGATCAGCGCCATCCAAAAGCGCATGGGCCTGCAGAATGATGGCGAGCCATCGCAGACCCTGCTGAGAGCGCTTCGTAACTGATGGGCAACGGATATAAGTCCTGACGGGCCGCGAATATTAGCATATAGTCAATGGGACCGTCTCGGGAACATCACGCCATGACCACCAGAGAAGCAGGACCCTTTGCAAGGACCATGAAGCGCGGCAGCGTCGCGCTTCTTGTCGTCACACTCAGCCTGCCGTCCTGGACGGTACCTGCCATCGCGCAGGAATATCGCGAACGCCGCACGCTGATGGAAATGCTCTTCGGCGGCCCCAACCAGTATAATGATCGTCTCTATGCGCCCGAACGGCGCGAGCAGCGCAGGCAGGCAGCGCCGCAGCGGCAAAATCCCAGCCGCTCCGTCACGCGCCCTTCGGCGCCTCGCAGCACACCATCGGTCGTGCAGATGCGCACCTCAAAGCCGGCACCGGTTGAGAAGCAGGAGAATGCCCGGCGCGTCCTCGTCGTCGGCGATTTTCTTGCAGGTGCCATGGGCGAAGCGCTGGTCTCCACTTTCGAGAGTTCCGCAGGCATTGCCATCGATGTGCGCGCCAACGGCTCCTCCGGCCTCGTGCGCTCGGATTATTACGACTGGTTCGCCAACCTTCCGCAATTCATCAAGGACACCAAACCCGCCACCATCGTCATCATGATGGGTTCCAACGACCGTCAGGCCATGGACATTGGCGGCACCAAGGAGAAATACGGTACCGAGCTCTGGTTCAAGGAATATGAGCGGCGCATCGACGCGCTGATCATGCTTGCCAAGCGCCAGCAGGTGCCGGTGCTCTGGGTCGGCCTGCCCGCCTTCCAGTCGCCATCGCTGACGGCCGATTTCGTCGGCTTCAACAGGCTTTACCGCAGCCACATCGAAAAGCTCGGCGGCGAGTTCGTCGATGTTTGGGATGGCTTTGTGGATGAGGGCGGCAAATACGTGACCACCGGCTATGATGTGAACGGCCAGCAGGCGCGTCTGCGCGAAGCGGATGGCATCGGCATGACGCTGGCCGGCAAGCAGAAGCTCGCTTTCTATGTGGAGAAATTCGTCCGCCGCCATCTGGATGGCGCCGAGCCTGGCCTCGGAACCCTGGACGGCAGCAACCTGCCCTCCCTCACCTCGCTGCCCGCTCTCGGCATCGATGCGCAGCAGGTGCGCACCCAGCCGATCAGCCTGACCGATCCGGATCTTGACGGCGGCGACACGCTGTTGGGCGGCAAGCAGGCGCCTGCCAAGTTCTCTGTCGTCGAAACGCCGCGCGAAAGACTGACGAAGCGGGGGCTGATGGAAGACGCCCCCCTTGGACGAGTGGACGACTACCGCATGCCGCCGACAGGCGAAACGGCTGCGAATTGAACGCGTTGAGCGAAAAAAGGTAGCCAGCTACCCGGACGACGATGTTTTTGATCACGAAATATTAAAACCGGAACGATCCTCCCTGGGCTCGTGTTAACGCCCGGCAAGGCATGAGGCCTTGCTTAAAAAGATGGATATGAGGAGTATACCGTCATGGCCAACCAAGGTGGCACGCACGAACAGCACGTTAAAGCCGGCAAGCAGTCGCACAAGAACAGCGACGACAAGTCAACCCGCAGCGCATCTTCCAAGTCCTCCACGGACAGCAAGAGCAGCGGCAAGCAGGGTGGCTCGTCCGAGCAGCACATGAAGGCCGGCCAGCAGAGCCACAAGAACAAGCACTGATTTCTACCCACGTGGGAAAACGGCCCTCGCGCAGATGCACGGGGGCCGTTTTTTGTGGAAATGCACTGGTGAGCCACCGCTATCGAGCGATCTGGCCGACCAACTGTTCTCGCTCCTGGCGGGAGCGCGCGATCCGACCTTTCGCCTTTTGCAGAACATCGGCAGGCGCTTCCTGCGGGGTACCCGAATGGAAGGGCGGTGCCGGCGCATACTCCAGCGACAGTTGCACGATCTTCGCTTCCTCCTCGCCCATCAATTCTGAGAGAAGCGAAAGACCGAAATCGATACCGGAGGTCACGCCGCCGGCAGTGATCAGATTGCCATCCTTGACCACACGCTCATAAACCGGCGTCGCGCCAAAATGCGGCAGGAAATCCATCGCATTCCAGTGCGTCGCCGCCCGCTTGCCCTTCAGCAAACCAGCTGCCCCAAGCACCAGCGAGCCCGTGCAGACCGAGGTTATGAAGCGCGCTGTCTTCGCTTGGTTACGGATGAAGGCGAGAACATCCTCGTCACGAAGCAGCGCGTTGACGCCCGCACCGCCTGGAATGCACAGCACGTCGAATTGTGGGCTCTCTTCGAAATCGACATCCGGCGTGAAGTTGATCCCGGTCACGGAGCGAACCGGGTTCTTGTCCTTCCACACCAGATGCACAGCACTGTCTTTCGCCGATGCGAAAACCTCATAAGGACCCGTCAAATCAAGCTGCTGGAGATTGGGAAAGACGAGAAAGCCGAAGCGGTAGGTCATATGAACTCTCCTGTTGACGCTCTCATCATAGGCGCGCATGGTTTGGCACGAACGCCAATCATCCCACACTTCAGGCCAAAATGACCCGCCCTATCGAGATCCTCGCTTTCCCCGATGTCCAGCTGCTCGACGTGGCAGGTCCCTTGCAGGTCTTTGCCTCAACCAACGACTTTTTCGTCCAGTCCGGAAAGCCCGCCCCTTACAGGCCTGTCGTCATTGGCGCGCAGAACCCGATCGTCACATCCTCAGCGCTGCCGATCGGCACATCGCCTTTGTCCAGGATCACCGAAGCGGTTGATACGCTGATCGTTCCGGGCGGCTGGGGTGTCTATCGAGCCTGCGAGGATCGCACGCTTCTTGGCTGGATTGCTGAACGCTCCAAAGTGGCGCGACGAACGGCGTCGGTATGCAGCGGCGCTTTTCTGCTGGCCAGCACCGGCCTGCTGGATGGCAGGCGCGCAGTCACCCACTGGCAGCGATGCGCGGAGTTCCGAAAGCGCTTTCCCAAAGTGCGGCTCGAGCCGGACCCGATCTTTATCCAGGATGGCAGCATCTGGACATCGGCAGGCGTTACCGCTGGCATCGATCTGGCGCTTGCCCTCGTTGAAAACGATCTTGGCCGCGATGTCGCACTTGCCGTCGCCCGCCAGCTCGTCGTCTTCCTCAAGCGCCCCGGCGGCCAGTCGCAATTCAGCGCCGCCCTGACGCTTCAGGATGAAGGTGGCCGTTTCGACGGCCTGCATGCCTGGATGATGGAAAACATCACGCAGGATCTTTCCCTGAATGATCTCGCCGATAAGGCTGGCATGAGCCTGCGCAGCTTTTCACGCCACTATCGCGAACAGACCGGCGTGACACCCACAAAGGCGCTGGAGGAAATGCGCCTCGAAACCGCAAGGCGTCTTCTGGAACAGGCCCAGCCGGTCTCCCGCGCCGCCCGGCGCGCCGGCTTCGGCAGCGAGGAGACGCTACGCCGCCTCTTCCAACGCCGCTTCGGGGTGAGCCCACAAGCCTATCGCGAACGCTTCATGGCGGTGGAGTAAAACAAAAACGCCCGGAACGATGTCCGGGCGTGTCTTCATGGAACAGAGGGTCAGCCACTTAGCGCGGCAGAACCGAGCTTCCCATCAGCGCTTCGTCGATGGCACGGGCGGCCTGACGGCCTTCGCGGATCGCCCAGACGACCAGCGACTGGCCACGGCGTACGTCGCCGGCGGCCCACAGCTTGTCGATGGAGGTCTTGTAGTCGCGATCGTTGGCAACGACGTTGGTCGAGCCACGACGGTCGGTATTGAGCGTGAGCTTGCCGTCCAGTTCCTTCAAAACGCTGTCGGTGAAGGGGCCGGAGAAGCCGATGGCGATGAAGGCGAGATCGGCCTTGATGATGAATTCCGTGCCGGCAATCGGCTTGCGGCGCTCATCCACCTGGCAGCACTTCACGCCGGTCAGAACACCGTCTTCGTCACCGACGAATTCGAGCGTTGCTACCTGGAACTCACGCACCGCACCTTCGGCCTGAGACGACGAGGTACGCATCTTGGTTGCCCAGTAGGGCCAGACGGCAAGCTTGTCTTCCTTTTCCGGCGGCATCGGGCGGATGTCGAGTTGCGTGACCTTGACCGCACCCTGACGGAACGCCGTGCCGACGCAGTCGGACGCCGTATCGCCACCGCCGACGACGACGACATGCTTGCCGCCAGCAAGGATCGGATCGGCAGGCCAGCCGACGCTGTCGATGTTTTCGCGGCCAACGCGACGGTTCTGCTGCACCAGATAGGGCATGGCATCGTGAACGCCATGGAATTCCGTGCCGCCGATACCGGCCGGACGCGGGGTTTCCGAGCCGCCACAATAAAGCACGGCATCATGCTCGGCCATCAGCTGTTCTGCGCTCATGTCGACGCCGACATTGACGCCGTAATGGAAGGTGACGCCTTCGCCCTTGATCTGCTCGACGCGACGATCGATGAAGTTCTTCTCCATCTTGAAGTCGGGAATGCCATAGCGCAGCAGGCCACCGGCCTTGGTTTCGCGCTCATAGACATGCACCTCGTGACCGGCACGGCCAAGCTGCTGGGCAGCGGCAAGACCGGACGGGCCCGAACCGATGATCGCGACCTTCTTGCCGGTGTGGACCGTGGCGGGCTTCGGCACGATGAAGCCAAGCTCATAGGCCTTGTCGGCAATCGCCTGTTCCACCGTCTTGATCGCAACCGGCGCATCTTCGAGGTTCAGCGTGCAGGCTTCCTCGCACGGTGCCGGACAGACACGGCCGGTAAATTCCGGGAAGTTGTTGGTGGAATGGAGGTTGCGGATCGCCTCTTCCCAATTGTTGTTATAGATCAGATCGTTCCAGTCGGGGATCTGGTTGTGCACCGGGCAGCCGGTCGGGCCATGGCAATAGGGAATGCCACAGTCCATGCAGCGCGCCGCCTGCTTCTGCACCTCGGCATCCGACATGGGAATGGTGAATTCCCGGAAATGGCGAATACGATCCGACGCCGGCTGGTATTTGCCAACCTGACGATCGATCTCCAGAAAACCTGTAACCTTGCCCATGTTACTTTCCTCACATCAAAGCAGGGTCCCGCTCGGACCCCAGTACCAGTAAGCGATGCCCATGATCGCCCCCAGCACGATAAACTCAAATCTGATTTCGCCGCTGGCTACCCATGTCGCCGCTGGTGGGGCGAGTGCGATGAGCAGCGAAATCAGTCGATGAACCGTTGCCACGCGGCGGATTTACTCCGCCGCAACCCCCATTTTCAGCCGTTCCATTTCCTCAAGCGCACGGCGGTACTCGACCGGCATGACCTTGCGGAACTTCGGACGGAACTCGCTCCAGCGGTCAAGGATGTCCTTGGCGCGGGTGGAGTTGGTGTAGTGGAAGTGGTTGGAGATCATCTGGTAGAGGCGCTCCTCGTCGTGACGTGTCATGTCCTCGGAAACGTCGACGCGTCCCTTGTGCATGAGGTCGCCGCCGTGATGGTGCAGCTTTTCCAGCATGTCGTCTTCTTCCGGAACCGGCTCCAACTCGACCATCGCCATGTTGCAGCGCTTGGCGAAATCGCCGGTCTCGTCCAGAACATAGGCCACGCCGCCGGACATACCGGCTGCGAAGTTGCGGCCGGTTTCACCCAGAACCACGACAATGCCACCCGTCATGTATTCGCAGCCATGGTCGCCCACGCCTTCGACGACGGCAATCGCACCGGAGTTGCGCACGGCAAAACGCTCGCCAGCCACACCGCGGAAGTAGCATTCGCCGGTGATCGCGCCGTAAAGCACGGTGTTGCCGACGATGATCGAGTTTTCCGCAACGATGCGGGCATTTTCCGGCGGACGCACGATGATGCGACCACCAGACAGACCCTTGCCGACATAGTCGTTGCCGTCACCCACGAGATCAAAAGTGATGCCGCGTGCCAGGAATGCGCCGAAGGACTGGCCCGCCGTGCCGCGCAGCGTCACGTGGATCGTATCGTCCTTCAGGCCCTTGTGGCCCCAGCGCTTGGCAAGCGCGCCGGACAGCATCGCACCGGCGGAGCGGTCGACGTTCTTGATCGGCACTTCGAAGACCACCGGCTCGCGGTTTTCCAGCGACGGCATGGACTTCTCGATCAGCTTGCGGTCGAGAATGTCGTCGATCGGGTGCTTCTGGCGCTCGGTCCAGTAGGTCGCTTCCTTTGGCGCTTCCACCTTGTGGAAAATACGGCTGAAATCGAGCCCGCGTGCCTTCCAGTGCGCCAGCATCTCATCCTTCTCCAGAAGCTCCGAAGCGCCGATGATCTCGTCCAGCCTGGAAACACCAAGCGAAGCGAGGATTTCGCGCACTTCTTCGGCAACGAAGAAGAAGTAGTTGATGACGTGTTCCGGCGTGCCCTTGAAGCGCTTGCGCAGAACCGGGTCCTGCGTGGCAACGCCCACGGGGCAGGTGTTCAGATGGCACTTGCGCATCATGATGCAGCCCGCCGCAATCAGCGGGGCGGTGGCGAAGCCGAACTCGTCGGCACCCAGAAGCGCACCGATGATGACGTCGCGACCGGTCTTCAGACCGCCATCCACCTGCAGCGCAATGCGCGAACGAAGACCGTTCAGCACCAGCGTCTGCTGGGTTTCGGCAAGACCGATTTCCCATGGGCTACCGGCATGCTTCAGCGAGGTGAGCGGCGACGCACCCGTGCCGCCATCGAAGCCGGACACGGTGATATGGTCGGCGCGTGCCTTGGCGACACCGGCAGCAACCGTGCCGACACCCACTTCGGAGACGAGCTTGACAGAAACGTCTGCCTCCGGGTTGACGTTCTTCAGGTCGTAGATCAGCTGTGCCAGATCTTCGATCGAGTAGATGTCATGGTGCGGCGGCGGCGAGATCAGGCCGACACCTGGCGTCGAGTGGCGGGTCTTGGCAACCGTTGCATCCACCTTGTGGCCGGGCAGCTGACCGCCTTCGCCGGGCTTTGCACCCTGCGCAACCTTGATCTGCAGCATGTCGGCATTGACGAGATATTCCGTCGTCACACCGAAGCGGCCGGAGGCGATCTGCTTGATGGCGGAGCGTTCCGGGTTTGGCTGGCCGTTGAGAAGCGGCATGTAACGGTCGGACTCTTCGCCGCCTTCGCCCGTGTTGGACTTGCCGCCGATGCGGTTCATCGCAATCGCAAGCGTGGTATGCGCCTCACGGCTGATCGAGCCGAAGGACATCGCACCGGTGGAGAAGCGCTTGACGATATCGACCGCCGGCTCGACCTCATCGACGGAGATCGGCTTGCGACCAGACTGCTCGGCGCTCTTGAGCTTGAACAGGCCACGAATGGTGTTCATGCGCAGGTTGCTGTCATTCACCATTTCGGCGAATTCGCGGTAACGCTCCTGGCTGTTGCCGCGCACGGCATGCTGCAGGGTGGCGACCGAATCCGGGCTCCAGGCGTGGCTTTCGCCGCGCATGCGATAGGCATATTCGCCGCCGATATCGAGCGTGTTGGCAAGGATCGGGTCCTTGCCGAAGGCCGCCATGTGGCGTGTCACGGTCTCTTCGGCAATTTCCTTCAGGCCCACACCTTCGATGGTGGTGGCGGTGCCGAAGAAATACTGCTCGATGAATTCCGACGACAGGCCGATGGCGTCGAAGATCTGCGCGCCGCAATAGGACTGGTAGGTGGAAATGCCCATCTTGGACATGACCTTGAGAATGCCCTTACCCACCGCCTTGATGTAGCGATAGACCACTTCATCGTCGGAGACTTCCTTCGGGAAGGCGCCATGCTTGTGCATGTCGAGCAGCGTGTCGAAGGCAAGATAGGGGTTGATCGCTTCCGCACCATAGCCGGCCAGCAGGCAGAAGTGATGGATTTCACGCGGCTCGCCGGTTTCGACAACGAGACCGACCGAGGTGCGCAGACCCTTGCGGATCAGGTGATGGTGCACGGCAGCCGTTGCCAGCAGCGCCGGGATGGCGATGCGGTCCGGACCCACCTGACGGTCGGAAAGAACGATGATGTTGTAACCGCCGCGCACGGCCGATTCCGCCCGCTCGCACAGACGGTCGAGCATTTCCGGCATGCCTTCAGCGCCACGCTCCACATCATAGGTGAAGTCGAGCGTCTTGGTGTCGAAACGGTCTTCCGTGTGGCCGATGGAGCGAATCTTTTCCAGATCGCCATTGGTCAGGATCGGCTGGCGCACTTCCAGACGCTTGGCGCGGGCTGCACCTTGATGGTCCAGAAGGTTCGGGCGCGGGCCGATGAAGGAGACAAGGCTCATCACCAGCTCTTCGCGGATCGGATCGATCGGCGGGTTGGTGACCTGCGCGAAGTTCTGCTTGAAATAGGTATAAAGCAGCTTGGACTTTTCCGACATGGCAGAGATCGGCGTGTCAGTGCCCATGGAGCCAACGGCCTCCTGGCCGGTGGTCGCCATCGGAGACATCAGAAGCTTAGTGTCTTCGCTGGTGTAACCGAAGGCCTGCTGACGATCGAGCAGCGACACGTCGCGGCGCAGCGCGCGCGGCTCAACAGGCTTCAGGTCTTCCAGGATCAGCTGGGTGCGGTCGAGCCAGGTGCGGTACGGATGCTTGGCGGCAAGCTCGTGCTTGACGTCCTCATCCGAAATGATCTCGCCCTTTTCCATGTCGATCAGCAGCATCTTGCCAGGCTGCAGACGCCACTTCTTGACGATGCGCTCTTCCGGCACCGGCAGCGTGCCGGCTTCGGACGCCATGATGATGCGGTCGTCGTCGGTGACGAGGTAGCGAGCCGGACGCAGACCGTTACGGTCGAGCGTCGCGCCGATCTGCTTGCCATCGGTGAAGGCAACGGCGGCGGGGCCATCCCATGGCTCCATCAGGGCCGCGTGATATTCGTAGAATGCCTTGCGCTCGGCCGACATGGACTGGTTGCCAGCCCACGCTTCCGGGATCAGCATCATGACGGCATGAGCCATGGAGTAGCCGCCGCGCACCAGGAATTCCAGCGCGTTGTCAAAGCAGGCGGTATCCGACTGACCTTCATAGGAGATCGGCCAGAGCTTGGAGATGTCCTCGCCGAAGAGTTCGGACGAGACCGAAGCCTGACGCGCCGCCATCCAATTGACGTTGCCACGCAGCGTGTTGATTTCGCCGTTATGGGCAACCATGCGGTATGGGTGGGCGAGCTTCCAGGAGGGGAAGGTGTTGGTGGAGAAGCGCTGGTGAACGAGCGCGACCGCACTTTCGAAGCGCGGATCGGCGAGGTCCTTGTAATAAGCACCGACCTGATAGGCCAGGAACATGCCCTTGTAGACGATGGTCGAGGAGGAGAGCGACACCGGATAGAAATCCTGCGCTTCCTTGCCGCCGCCGGCATCATAGATGCGGTTCGACAGAACCTTGCGGATCAGGAACAGACGGCGTTCGAATTCGGCATTGGTGGCGGCTTCGCGACCCGCGCCGATGAAGACCTGCACGTGATGCGGTTCGGTCGCGGCAATGTCCGCCGCCTTGGAGAGCGAGGCATTGTCCACCGGCACATCGCGGAAGCCGAGAAACTGCTGGCCCTCTTCGCCGATCACATCGACGATAACCTTCTTATAATGCTCGATGCGTTCCGGATCGCGCGGGAAGAAGATGTGACCAACGGCATATTCGCCGGCCTTGGGCAGCGTCACACCCTGCTTTGCCATTTCCTCACGGAAGAAGCGGTCGGGGATCTGCACGAGGATGCCCGCGCCATCACCCATCAGCGGGTCGGCACCGACGGCACCGCGATGCGTCAGGTTTTCAAGGATGAAGAGACCGTCCTTGACGATCTGGTGCGACTTCTGACCCTTCATATGTGCAACAAAGCCGACGCCGCAGGCATCGTGCTCGTTGCGCGGATCGTAAAGACCCTGCTTGGCCGGAAGACCGCCAATCGTGGCGCGAGGCGCGATCGCCTTCGGCGCGTCGCTCGGACAGTCATTCGTCTGAAGTGCCAGGGTCTGAAGTCCTTGGGCGTTTTCGCCTTCCAGCCGTATGGTCATTTTCATCCCTCCTGCAAACTCGTTGCATGGTGTCACGCAGAGAGGCGGAGGCCGATCCGGCTTCAATCTTGAAAGCCAAATCCGTCTCCGCATTTCAATTTAGGACAGCAATGCTGTCTTAATTCTGTCTGAACAATGACAGAAACACCCACCTTCCGCAAGGGGATGCCGTTAATTTATAGAGAACCATTGTGACGTGAAATTTCAACAGAAGAAAGCAACGCGTAATTTTCTTCTCCTCCGGCATCGAAATAATTGCTTTCATTACCGGATTTGCCTTGGCTGAAATATGCTCGTAAAACCACGGATCTAGTCTTGCCAACCATCTCAACCGCGCGACATTCCTGCCCGCAACATGCTTGAAAGTGCTGACGATGATTTTTGCCTCTGATAACTGGGCTGGCGCCCACCCGGCCATCAACGAGCGGCTGATGAAGGAATCCACCCGCTTTGCCGCCGCTTACGGCACCAGCGAACTGGACCAGGCGATTGAGAAGAAGTTCAATGAAATCTTCGAGCGCGAAGTCGCCGTCTTCTTCGTCGGCACGGGCACGGCTGCGAACTCCCTGGCACTTGCTAGCGTCGCCCGCCCCGGCGGCATCGCCTTCTGCCACTCCGAAGCCCACGTGATCGAGGACGAGTGCGGCGCGCCGATCTACTTTTCCAACGCCTCGCGGCTGATGCCCGTGGCAGGGCCAAACGGCAAGATGCTGCCAAAGAACCTGAAAGCCGCCATCGACCGCTTTCCGCCGGGCTCCATTCACCAGGGCCAGCCGATGCTGGTGACGATGACGCAGGCGACCGAGCAGGGCACGATCTACGAACTCGACGAAATCTCCGCGATCTCCGAAATTGCCAAGAGCGCTGGCGTTCCGTTGCATATGGATGGTGCGCGCTTTGCCAATGCACTGACCGCGCTCGACGCCACGCCCGCCGAAATGACCTGGAAACGCGGCGTCGATATTCTCTCCTTCGGCGCAACGAAGAACGGCTGCTGGTGCGCGGAAGCCATCGTCTACATGGACCCGAAAATGGCAGAAGACCTGCCCTTCATCCGCAAGCGCTCCGCTCAGCTCTTCTCCAAGACCCGCTTCATGGCCGCCCAGTTCGACGCCTATTTCCAGAACGACCTGTGGCTGGAGCTTGCCGCCCACGCCAACGCCATGGCCAACCGCCTGCGTGACGGCCTCTCGGCCTCCAACAGCGCCCGCCTCGCCTGGCCCACACAATCCAACGAACTCTTCGTCGTCCTGGACAAGCAATCTGCCAAGGCTGCCCGCGATGCCGGCGCCAGCTTCTACGACTGGCCGGTCCCGCACGACATGCAGCAGCCGGTCGGCGAAAACGAACAGCTGATCCGCCTCGTCACCAGCTTTGCGACGGAAGAGAGCGACGTGGATTCGTTTCTGCGCATTTGCGGACGGGCGTAAGAAGCTGCACGCTCACGCGTAACTGCCCGGCACCATCCCCTTCGCCGTAACCAGAGACGACAGCGCCCGCACCAGTTCTGCATCCGCGCCCTTGCGCGGCTGCAGCACGAACTCCACGTCTTCCAGCGAGGGCAGACTGCCTTGCGGTAACTCGCGCAAGCCGGACGGCGCCATGCTGCGAGGCTGGACAAGAACACCCATGCCGGCGCGGGCAGCCGCCGTCAGCCCGCTGAGGCTTCCGCAGGTGCAGACGATCCGCCAGGCAACGCCAGCCCGATCGAGCGCTTCTTGCGCGGCTTTGCGCGTGATGCTGGGCGGCGGGAAGGCGATGAGCGGCAGCGCTTCCTTGCGGGCTAGGATCGCATCCGGGTCCTTGGCAAGCCAGATCAGCGGTTCGCGATACAGGAAATGGCCGAGTTGATCGCCAAGCCGACGCTTGGCCAGCACGACATCGAGTTCGCCATTGTCCTGCATCTGATAGAGCACGCCGGAAAGCGATACCGTCAGCTCCAGATCGACCAGCGGATAAAGCCTCGTGAACTCTTCCAGAATGACGGTGAGACGGCTTGCGACGAAATCCTCCGAGACGCCGAGACGCAGGCGACCGCGCAGCCTGCTCTCGCCGAAGAGGGCCGCGACCTTATTGTTGAGATCGAGCATATTGCGGGCATAGCCAAGAAGCGCCTCGCCCTCCGGCGTCAAGCGCACCCGATGCGTATCGCGGGCAATCAGCTTTTGGCCGAGCGACGCTTCCAGCCGCTGGATGTGCTGGCTGACGGTCGATTGGCCGATCCCCAACCGTTCGGCAGCTTGGGTGAAACTCATGGTCTGCTCCAGCGTGACGAAGCTTGCAAGATGTTGGAGGTTCAGCATGGCTATCTCAAAACATGATAACTGTTAGTTTTTGCATCTGGTTTCATGATGAGCGATAGTGAGACCGATTTCAATCCGCAAACCGGCTTGGAGGGTGTGGGATCTTTCACGGTCCTCATGCTTTAGATCGGTTACGACGGATCAAACGATTGCAGAGCGCCAAGCCCCTCTGCGCACCACATTCTAGAAAGGCCGCGCCATGAGCCGCTTCCTGCCAGACCGCTTTACCATGATGCTGGTCGCCACCGTCATCCTCGCGTCGCTGCTGCCGATCAGCGGAGAGCCTGCACATTATTTCTCCATCGCGACGAAATGCGCCATTGCGCTACTCTTCTTCCTGCATGGCGCACGTCTGTCACGTGATGTGGTACTGGCGGGCATGCTGCACTGGCGGCTTCACCTCGTCATCCTTCTCGTCACCTTTGGTATCTTCCCGCTATTCGGCATCTCGCTCGGTTACATTCCAGACAGCATACTGCCGCAGCCGCTCTACATGGGCGTGCTGTTTCTATGCGTTCTGCCGTCCACAGTGCAGTCCTCGATTGCCTTCACCTCCATGGCGGGCGGCAATGTCCCAGCGGCGATCTGCGCAGCCTCGGCTTCCAATATTTTCGGCATGTTCCTGACGCCTTTGCTCGTCGGCTTCCTCTTTACCGTCGGCGGCCACGGCGGCGGCTTTTCGCTCGATGCCTTTGGCCAGATTTTCCTGCAGCTGCTGCTTCCCTTCATTGCCGGTCAGGCTCTTCAACCGTGGATCGGCAACTGGATACGCGCCCGCAAGACGCTTCTGGCCCCCGTCGATCGCGGCTCAATTTTGATGGTCGTCTATCTCGCCTTCAGTGACGCCGTCGTGGAAGGCATCTGGCATCAGTTTACGCTGCGCGATATTGCCGTCGTCATCGGCATCAACATCGTGCTCCTGACGCTCGTGCTGTGCGTCACCATGTTCGGCAGCCGTTTGCTCGGCTTCAAGAAGGAAGACGAGATCACCATTACCTTCTGCGGATCGAAGAAGAGCCTCGCAAGCGGCGTGCCGATGGCTGGCGCCATCTTTGCCGGCCAAAGCATCGGCGCCATCGTCCTGCCCATCATGCTCTTTCACCAGATCCAGCTGATGGCCTGCGCCGTGATTGCGCAGCGCTATGCCAAGAAGGCGAAGGAAGCGGAGGCTGCAAAGATTGCTGCACCGGCGGCAGACGCGCCCGAGGCCGCTGCCATCGCCGCCAAGACGGCATCGTAAGGCGGCTGAGCGCGGCACGAGGCTCACGCCAGAGTGAGCTTCGCCCATCCGTAAACGCAAAAAGACGGCTCCCTCGCGGGAGCCGTCTTCTCATTCACGCGCGAACCTCGAGGTTTAGTTCACCTGGGTTGGCGTTACCTGTGCCTCGATCTGCTTAGGCGCGTCCGATGCGTCGGTCGCGATCGCGATGCGGCGGGGCTTCATGGCTTCGGGAATGTTGCGAAGAAGGTCGATATGCAGGAGACCGTTCTTCAGCGAAGCATTCTGCACTTCCACATGGTCGGCAAGCTGGAAGCGGCGCTCGAAAGCGCGCGTGGCAATGCCGCGATAGAGGAAGTCGCCCTCGGATGCCTTGGTGTCTTCAGCCTTCTCGGCCTTGACGGTCAACACATTGGCGCGGGATTCGATGCTGAGTTCAGTCTCGTCGAAGCCGGCAACCGCCATGGTGATGCGATAGGCATTCTCGCCGGTCCGCTCGATATTATAGGGCGGATAGGCCTGAGCCTGCTCCGGCTGGCCGATGCTGTCGAGCATCGAGAACAGACGGTCGAAACCGACGGTGGAGCGATAAAGTGGGGAAAAATCAACGTGACGCATGGTGTCCTCCTTAGAAGCGACTGTTTGCGAGTGCGGCTCTCCATCCCGTTCTGGCGATGAAAGAAACCTTGATACGGCCCCGTTCTGGCGACCGTGAGCAATAGGTGGGAATGGTGTTTTGGCAGTTCAAGAGGGAAAAATGCATTCGATTCACCTGAACGATTTCTGAATGACAAGTTCCGGATGCGTTCATTTCGCCCCCGCTAAAACGGCTCTATCGGAGGCAACTCCGGGGCAAGGAAGCATCGTCCCTTCTTCCTTGCCGATTAGCCGGAACCGCGACTGCTAACACCGACGGTTCCGGCAATTTTTCCCGTCCCGTCCGTTTGTGCATGTTTTCCTTTGACGCACACAGTCGCTCAACCTATCCCCTTCTAAAGCATGGTCTAAGCAAAACTGTGTAGCGGTTCTGCGATAACGACATGCGGATAAAGCAAGGACCTAAAGCGCATGAGCGAATCTGAAAGATCGCGACACGCTTTAGACTGTCGTATAGACACACTGTTTGCCGAGCAGGATATCGATGACCGAAGCCATTCTCCATGAGACCCAAGGCAACCCCGTGCCCGACAACCACCATGTCGGAACCTTTGAGGGCCACGGCAAGAAGAGCCTGCGCTATGCGATCTTCCGTTCCGAAAGACCGGTTGCACGCGGCACCATCGTACTACTGCACGGCCGCAATGAAACGATCGAGAAATACTTCGAGACGATCCGCGATCTGACGGCCAAAGGCTTCTGGGTTGCCACTTTCGACACGCGCGGCCAAGGCGGTTCGGCGCGGCTGTTGAAGAAGGCGGATGCCGGTTACGTGCGCCGCTTTTCCGATTACCAGAAGGATGTATCGCTGTTCCTGGAACAGGTGGTGCTGCCCGACACGCGCCTGCCCTTCTTCATGGTCGCACACTCCACTGGCGGGCTGATCGCGCTCTCCATGGCGCCGGAACTCTCCAACCGCATCGAGCGCATGGCGCTCTGCTCGCCCTTCGTCGGGCTTGGGGGCCAATCCGTTTCGCCACGCTGGATCAAGACCGTTGCCACCGCCCTGACATGGACGGGTTTGGGCGGCAAGCAACTGGGCAGGGACAATCGCGAACGGGATTTCGACGGCAACCCGCTGACCTCCGATGCCGACCGCTTCGCCCGCAACATGACGATCGCCAACAGCCATCCAGAGCTTTTCATCGGCAGGCCAACGGCGCGCTGGCTTTACGAGGTGATGAAGCTGATGCCGAAAGTGACGCGTCAGGATCACCTGACCCGCATCACCATTCCCACCCTGTTGCTGGCCCCGGTTCTCGACACCATCACGCCCTATGCGGTGCAAGAGGAATTGTCGCGCAATTTCCGGGCCGCGCAGCTGATCCCGGTCATTGGCGCGCGGCACGAATTGTTTCAGGAGCGCGATATCTACCGCGCCCAGGCGCTTGCGGCGCTGGATGCCTTCTTTGCCCCAACTGAATGACGCGCTCGCTTGCTTGCTTTGTTGAGCAAACTCGCAAGCTACCGCGAGACTAATTGCTTTTTCTCGAGGTCTTGGCAAACACTAACATGCAATCAAGGTGATACGAATTAACAAGTACAATCATTAGCTGCACCCCGAAGCTCAATTCAGCAAATGATACGGATGTGACCACAAACGCGGCTGGGAGCGTAATGATTATACACCATCTCGTTCTTGCTGCCCGCGCATTGAAACAGAGATTTTCGATCTCTGCTCCAAAGCGCCACTTTGGCATTTTGATACTCAGCAATATCAAACTGACGGCATTGGACGCGGCAAGAGGCAGTTGGATGATATCGGATGCTCGAAAGAGAAATGATAGCAAGCTGAAGACTGCGAAGTAAGCGACCGTGTTCATTACATAAAAAAACACCGAGTAAATGAATATTGAGTCCAGCGTGACAAGCGAATGAGCGTACCGTTCACCCAGCACAAACTTCGGCATCGCAACTCCATTTCTGTATTTTTTCGAAACCCCGCTACGCCACTGAAATCGTCATCTGGCCTCTGCCGTGGTGCGTTCGATTAGAGGGCGCCGGAGCTATTCGGCCGCCGCATTCGTCGCAAAAGAATCTTATCGTCGGCTTTCACTCAATCTCGCAAAGCGCCGTCCTAAGAGAGCAGCGCCAGCGCCTCCTCGTGCACGGCCTTGCTGCCGGCAGCGACGATCCTGCCCGCCCCTTCCGGTCGCCCACCATCCCAGGTGGTGATGATGCCGCCTGCCTGCTCGATGATCGGGATCAGCGCACCGACATCATAGGGCTTCAGGCCAGATTCGATGACGAGATCCACATGACCGGCGGCCAATAGCGCATAGGCATAGCAATCCACACCATATCGGAAGAGCCGCACCTTGTCCTGAATCTGGCCGTAAAGCTTCGCCTCTTCAGCCGTGAAGATATGCGGGGAAGTGGTGAAGAGTACGGCGTCCGATAGCGATTGGCACGCCCGTGTCTTGATCTGCTTCTCGCCTTCCGGCCCCTTGTACCAGGCCTTGGTCCCATCGGCGAAATAGCGCTCGCCGGTAAAGGGCTGATCCATCAGGCCCATTTTGGCGCGCCCGCCCGACTGAAAGCCGATCAGCGTTCCCCAAACCGGCACCCCGGAAATGAAGGCGCGGGTGCCATCGATGGGATCGATCACCCAGACATGCTCGCGATCAAGCCCGATGCTGCCATGCTCTTCGCCAAGAATGCCGTGCTCGGGAAAATGCTCGGTGATCAGCGCGCGGATCGCCGCTTCCGCCGCCTGGTCACCTTCCGTCACCGGATCGTAGCCGCCCGCCTGCTTGTTATCGACAGCGATGCCGGTGCGAAACCGAGGCAGCGTCTCAGCCTTGGCGGCATCGGCAAGGCGGAAGAAGAAATTGCGATCTGGCAGCATTGAAGTCCCCCGGTGTCTGGTATTGTCCGTCGTTGTTTGTTGTTGTCGGGAGATGACATACAACATCGACCTACAAATCGGAATCGGTTTTCAGCAAGCAGGACACCTTGTCCAACCAACGACCCACCGCCGTCAACGTCCTGCGCTACGAGGCATTTCTCGACTGGTGGGCTCACATGATCCTGGACCTTCGATGCCTCATCCATGAGCACATTATCCGAAGCGTCGTTTATCAGTTATGCAAACGTATAAATAGCGCCTATTATTTAATCGCTAAATTATAATGCTTGACAATTAAGCAGTATCATCTACCTTGGGACACACAGTCTTTGACTGTAAATACCCTCCTTGGGTGTTTCCTCCCTAGACTTAACCGCGCGCAGGCGCGGTTTTTTTTGTCCATGCGACAGCCGCAGGGCAGGAACAGTGTAATGTTCAGAGAGTGGGGAGCCGCTATTCGGCGGCAAGCGCCATGTCGATCGCGTATTCGGAAACGAAGGCCGCCAACTGGCGCATGAAGATATCCAGCGCCGATTGCATCGCCGGAAAATCCGCCGCTTTCAAAAAGGTCTTCTCATCCACATAGAGCGCACGATTGACCTCGATCTGCAAAGCATGCAGCGAGCGGATCGGCCGGCCGTAATGCTCGGTGATGAAACCGCCGGCATAGGGCTTGTTACACACGGCGGTGAAGCCGAGCTCTTCGAGAAAATGCAGCGCCGCGCGGGAAATCTCCGCCGACGCGCTGGTGCCGTAACGATCGCCGATAATGATATCGGGGCGGATGTTCGAGCCCGCGAGACGGATATTGCCCGGCATAGAATGGCAATCGATCAGCACCGCCATCCCGTGATTGGCATGGGTGCGCGAGACCAGCCGGCGCAGACACGCGTGATAGGGTTTGTAGATGCCTTCGATCCGCGACAGCCCCTCGTCCACCGAAAGCCGGTGGGCGTAAATATCCATATTTTCCGCCACGATGCGCGGCACGGTTCCAAGACCGCCAGCGACGCGCATGGAGCCGATATTGGCATAGGAGGGCAGCGCACCATCGAACATGCGCGGATCGAGTTCATAGGGCTCGCGATTGACGTCGAGATAGGCGCGCGGAAAATTCGCCTTCAGCAGCGGCGCGCCGATATCCGGAGCGCCTGCAAAGAGCTCATCGACGAAGCAATCTTCGGAGCGGCGAATTTCATAGGAATCAAGCCGCGAGGCTTCGAGGAAAGAGATCGGGTAACAGCGACCGCTATGGGGGGAATTATAGACGAAGGGAATGCTGTGCACCGCGGGTTCGCGCACCTCGAACAATTCATATTCGCCCGTCACCCAGTCCATGCCGTCCCGTTTACCATGTCATAATTCTGCCAGACGCATCATGTTGCCAGTTGCGCCAGTGCAAGTCCATACTGGCAGGCAGTCACCCTCGCGTGATTCTACCATTCACATGATATTTACTCCGACAATGGTACAATCGCGATAGGGTATCCCAATAATTCTGTAGTTACGGTCACTTATATGGTTCAGAAAATTCTTCTCGCCGAAGACGACAACGATATGCGCCGCTTCCTCGTGAAGGCGCTCGAAAAGGCCGGATACAAGGTCTCGTCCTTCGATAATGGTGCCAGCGCATACGATCGACTTCGCGAAGAGCCTTTCTCGCTCCTCCTGACCGATATTGTCATGCCCGAAATGGACGGCATCGAGCTGGCGCGCCGCGCGACGGAACTCGATCCCGACCTCAAGGTCATGTTCATCACCGGTTTTGCAGCGGTCGCGCTCAACGCTGATTCGAAGGCGCCGAAGGATGCCAAGGTGCTTTCCAAGCCTTTCCACCTTCGCGACCTCGTCGACGAAGTCAACAAACTCCTTGTGGCGTAAGGGTTTCAAAAAAACCTGTCACAAAATCGAAAAAGGCAGTTGACGCTTCATTCGGTTATGTGATTTATGCGCCGCAACGGAGGGCGTGTAGCTCAGCGGGAGAGCACTACGTTGACATCGTAGGGGTCACAGGTTCAATCCCTGTCACGCCCACCATCCGAATTCAAAGAAATCAAGGCCTTGCGAGCGATCGCGAGGCCTTTTTCTTTTGCGCCATATCGAGGCGCAAAACAGACGACGACGCATTGTTTCGCGGCCGTGGCAGTCGATGTCTTTCTGAAGGGCGAGCCGGGAATGCTTCGTCTTCGTCGCAGCAGAACAGCGCCGCCAAACACGCTTTTCAAATATCAGAAACCGCGATACAAATCCGAAATTCCGTAATGTAAAAGCGCCATGACGAAAAAATTCCTCATCATCGACCCCGAGACCGACCACGCCGTGTTGAAGGGCATCGCATCGCCGACACGGGCGACCATGCTGAAAATGCTGCATGATCGCGGGCCGATGAATGTCAATGACATGGCAGCGGCTTTGGAACTGCCGCAATCAACGGTCTCCACCCATATCCAGATTCTGGAAGACGCCGGTCTGTTGCAGAGCGAGACGCAGAAGGCGCGCAAGGGAAGCCAGAAAATCTGCCGCGCCACGGTGGAAGAGGTGGTCATCGTCTTCAAGAGCGAGGTGCGTGAGCCGCGCAAGGACATGATCGAGGTGGCCATGCCGGTCGGGCTTTACACCGGCTTCGAGGTGACCGCCCCTTGCGGGCTCTGCTCCACGGACGGCATTATCGGACTTCTCGATGTGCCGAATGCCCTGCTCGATCCCGACCGTATGAAGGCCGGGCTCATCTGGTTCACCCGCGGCCATGTGGAGTACCAGTTTCCCAACAACGCCAAACTGTCCAACGCTGCAATCCGCGAGCTGGAAGTGGCAGTGGAGCTGAGCTCCGAAGTACCGGGCACAAGTGCTGATTGGCCGTCGGACATTACCTTGACCATCAATGGCAAGAAGGTCGGCGTGTGGACCTCGCCTGGAGATTTCGGCGACAAGCGCGGCGTCTATACGCCGGACTGGTGGAAGCTCAAGGGCTCGCAATATGGCAAGCTGAAGAACTGGCGGGTGGGGCCGGACGGCACATTCGTCGATGGCGTGCAGATCTCGAATGTGACGCTGGCCGATCTCGATCTTGCCAGCCATCACTCCATCCGTGTGCGCATCGGCATCGAAGACGACGCCAAGCATCCGGGCGGCATCAATATCTTCGGCAAGGGCTTCGGCAATTACGATCAGGACATCGTGCTGCGCCTGAAGATCGAATAGTATCAATAATTCCGATATTTAAAATAACGGCGCGACATCAAGCTGTTAGAAATCACGGGTAGCATCTTCAGGCAACGTTGCAGCTCTTCCTGTTGACCCATACCGGATTTTCCGATTTAGTATCCGTAATAGCGATACATATCGCTTTTTATGATATTAATGGGAGGAATGCATGAAGGTATCGGTTGTGGCGCATCCGCAATTTGTCGTGGCGGATATTGATCCCAGGCTCTACGGGTCCTTCATCGAGCATCTCGGCCGTGCCGTCTATACCGGCATTTATGAGCCAGGCCACGGAACGGCTGATCAGAGCGGCATGCGTCAGGATGTCATCGATCTCGTCAAGGAACTGGACGTCCCGATCGTGCGCTATCCCGGCGGCAACTTCGTTTCCGCATACAATTGGGAAGATGGTGTCGGCCCCAAGGAAGAACGGCCCGTTCGCCTTGATCTCGCCTGGCACACATCCGAGAGCAACGAGGTCGGCCTTCATGAATTTGCCGACTGGTGCGTGTCCGCCAATACCGAGATGATGCTGGCGGTCAATCTCGGTTCGCGCGGACTGGATGAAGCGCGCAATCTGCTGGAATATGCCAACCACCCGGGCGGCAGCGAGTGGAGCGACAAGCGCATCGCCAATGGCCGCAAGGAGCCCTTCGACGTCAAGCTCTGGTGCCTTGGCAACGAGATGGACGGCCCCTGGCAGATCGGCCACAAGACGGCGGATGAATATGGCCGCTTGGCCCACGAAACGGCAAAGGCCATGCGCGCCTTCGACAGCTCGCTCGAACTCGTCGTCTGCGGCTCATCCAATGCCAAGATGCCGACCTATCCGGAGTGGGAAGCAACCGTTCTCGATCACACTTATAATGAGGTCGATTACATCTCGCTGCATATGTACTTCGACAATCACGCCAATGATGTCGGCAACTATCTGGCGATGAACCAGAAGCTCGACGACTACATCATGTCGGTCGCAGGCGTCATTGATTACATCAAGGCCAAGAAGCGCTCGTCGCGCCAGGTCTATATCTCATTCGACGAATGGAACGTCTGGTATCACTCGAAGGAACAGGACAAGAAGACACTTGCCGGTGCCGATGGCTGGCCCTTTGCCCCGCCACTTCTGGAAGACATCTACACTTTCGAGGATGTGCTGCAGGTCGGCCTGATCCTCAACACCTTCATTCGCCGCTCGCATGTGGTGCGCATTGCCTGCCTGGCGCAGCTCGTCAACGTTATTGCGCCGATCATGACTGCGCCGAATGGCCCGGCCTGGCGCCAGACGATCTTCTATCCCTTCCTCTTTGCCTCGCGTTATGGCCGCGGCAAGGCGCTGGACCTGAAGGTCAACAGTCCCACCTACAAGAGCGAGACGGCGGGCGAGGTGTCCTGCCTCGACGTTTCCGCCGTGCATGATGAGGAAGGCGGCTTCGTCAGCTTCTTCGTCGTCAACCGCTCCGACAAGGAGATGGAGGCCGAGTTCGATGTCGCAGCCTTCGGCAGCGCCAGCAGCATCGCCGATCACCAGGTCATGAGCCATGCCGATCTGAAGGCGGTCAATACCGAGACGAACATGGACAACGTCGCACCGAGAAAGGCCGACACGGCGAGGCTGTCCGACGGCCGGCTTTCGGCGACATGCGCCCCCTACTCCTACCAGATGGTGCGCATCAAGGTCTGACAGGGCCTTGCGACATCGCCATACGGGTCACGGGAGGAGACACTATGACGGCAAGTATCGATATCAACAATGTGAGCAAGCACTTCGGCGGGCTGACGGTTTTTGAAGGACTGTCGCTCTCCATTCCGGCGCATGAATTCGTCGTGTTCCTCGGCCCATCCGGCTGCGGAAAGTCCACGCTTTTGCGCATGATTGCCGGGCTCGAAAGTGTGGATGACGGAGAAATCCGCATCAATGGCGAGCGCATCGACGACCAGCCACCCGGCAAGCGCGGCGTCGCCATGGTCTTCCAGTCCTATGCGCTCTATCCGCATATGACGGTGCGCGACAACATGGCCTTCGGGCTGAAGAACATCGCCGTCGAGCGCTCCGTCATCGATGCGCGTATTGCCGAAGCCGCACGCATGCTGGAAATCGGCCATCTGCTGGAGCGCAAGCCCGGGCAATTGTCCGGCGGCCAGCGGCAGCGTGTCGCCATCGGTCGCGCCGTGGTGAAGGAACCGAAAGCCTTTCTCTTCGACGAGCCACTGTCCAACCTCGATGCGGCACTGCGCACCCGCACCCGCATCGAACTGGCACAGCTGCATCAGCGGCTGAAGTCGACTATGATCTTCGTCACCCATGACCAGATCGAGGCGATGACGCTCGCCGATCGGATCGTCGTCATGAACAATCGGCAGATCGAACAGATCGGCACGCCCATGGAGATCTATAACCGCCCGGCAAGCCGCTTCGTCGCGGGCTTCGTCGGTGCACCGGCGATGAATTTCCTTCCCGTCACGATCGGCACGGATGCCGGCGTCGTCACCGTCGAGACGGCTTCGGGTATCAAGATGGCAACCGCCATTCCAGCCGCCGGCATCGCGCCCGGCGCATTCGAACTTGGCCTGCGCTCGGAAGATGTGCGCATCACATCGCAAGGCAGCGGCACGGCAGACGGCGTGGTGGATGTGGTGGAGCGGCTGGGCGAACGCACGCTGGTCTATGTGCGCCTTGCCGATGGTCAGCAGCTTGTCGGTTCCGATAGTGGAGATAGCCGCGTTTCGGTCGGCGACCGCGTCGGCCTGTCCTTCGACAGCACCAAGGCGCATCTTTTCGATGCGTCGGGCCGCGCCTGGCACGCGCGGGAGGTGAGCCATGGCTGAACCACTGACCGCCGCCACCGCCCATCAAGGTCCAGGCGCAGCCTCGGTTAAGCGCGCGAGAAGCGTCGATATCTATGCGCCGCAATGGCGAAACTTTCTCTTCGTCGCGCCCTATCTCGTTTTCTTCGTCACCCTGCTCGTCGTGCCGCTGTTCTGGGGTATCTGGCTGTCCTTCCACAAGGCAGATACGTTCTCCTCAGGCCGCTTTATCGGCTTCGGCAATTACGTCCGTCTGTTCAATGACAAGATCTTCCTGCAGTCGATCTGGAACACTTTCTACTTCGTGCTGCTGACGGTCCCCTCGCTCGCTTTGCTCGGACTGTTTCTGGCGCTTTGCCTCAACCGGCGCACGCGCAGTGCCGCCGTCCTCCGGGGTCTGTTCTTCTCGTCCTCGGTCTTGTCCGTCACCATCGTCACGCTGATCTGGCGCATCGTCTACATTCCCGATATCGGGCTCCTGTCGATGATCTTCGGCCTGTTCGGTGCACGCGCCCCTGCCTTCCTGTCGGACCCGAGCCTTGCCATGATCGGCATTGCGATCGCCACCGTCTGGTGGTGCATCGGCCTGCCGATGATGCTGTTTCTCTCCGCACTTCAACAGATCCCGCAGGATATCTATGAAGCCGCCGCTCTCGACAATGCCAATCGCTGGCAGACGTTGCGGTCCATTACCCTGCCCTCGATTAAGCGCACCTTCGTGCTGGTCGTCATCATCCAGATCGTCTTTCAGTTCCAGCTTTTCGGCCAGGCATTGCTGATGACGCGCGGTGGGCCGAACAACCTCACCAAGCCGATCGTGTTCTACATCTACGAGACGGCCTTCCGCCGCTGGGATCTCGGCCTCGGTGCCGCCGCATCCGAAATACTGTTCGTGCTGATCCTGGTCGCGGCCATGGTGCAATTCCTGGTGTCCCGCAGAAAGGCAGATGTGTGATGGCTTCGCAGAACTCCAACATCATCGGCAGATCCTTCGGCGACCGCGTGCTCTATGGCCTCGTCATCCTTCTGGCGATCGTCATGGCAGCCCCCGTCCTTTACGTCATCGCGCTGTCTTTGAAGGACAACAACGCGCTGATGGTCGATCCGCATTCGGTCTTCCAGCTGCCCTATACGATCAAGAACTATATCGACACCATCGGCACATCGAGCGTGTTTCTCTGGGTGTTCAACAGCATCGTGGTGGCGGGCGGCATGACGATCATGACGCTGATCCTGTCATCACTTGCGGGTTATGGCTTTGCCCGGCTAAACTTTCCCGGTCGCGACGTGCTGTTCGTTCTCGTGCTTCTGGGTCTTGCCGTGCCGGAACAGGCGGTGCTGATTGCCCGCCATCAGATTTTCAGCTGGCTTGGCCTGCACAATTCCTATCCGGGCCTGATCCTGCCCGGTCTGTCGTCCGCCTTCGGCGTGTTCCTGATGACGCAATATTTCCGCGCCATTCCGAAGGAGCTGGATGAAGCCGCGATCCTCGACAATGCCAGCCGCTTCCGCGTCTTCTGGAAGGTGCTTCTGCCACTCACCGTCCCGGCCCAGGCGACGCTTGGCATCTTCACCTTTCTCGGCGCCTGGAACGATTACTTCTGGCCGCTGATCTCCGCCACGAAGAAGGAGATGTTCACGCTCACCGTCGGCATCGCCTCGACGCAGATGAATTTTGCCCAGTCGCAGGGCATCGGCTTCCTGATGGCGCAGGCGGTGTTCGCCGGTGCACCGATCCTGATCATCTATCTGTTTTTCCAGAAATATATCGTCACTGCCGTATCTGGGGCGGCGGTGCGCTGATGCATGGCATTCGGGCCAAGATGAAAGGCCCGCGCGAATGAGGAAAAGACGCCGCTCGCATTGCGACGGCGAAACCTGAGGAGGAGGAGACTATCATGACTTTGAGGACACTGTTTCTCGCCACCATATCCGCAGCCGCGGTTCTGGTCGCATCACCAAGCGTCGCCGAGACCGAATTGCAGGTGCAGCGCTTCTTCGGCGCCTGCGACGCAGATTTCGGCAAGAACACCGATATCAGCAAGGCGGTGGGCGAATGCGGCATCATCACATCGATGATCAACAAATTCGCCGCCGACAATCCCGATATCAAGATCAACGTCACCACGGTGGAATGGCCGGGCTACGACCAGCTGACGGCGCAGTTCGCCTCGGGCGATGCACCGGACATCGTCACGATCCACGAATCCGTCCTGTCCGACTATCAGTCCAAGGACCTGCTCGTCCCGCTCGACGACATGTTGAAGACGGTGGGCGTGACGCCGGACAAATTCACCGATGCCGCCAAGGAAGGCGTGACCAAGAACGGCAAGATCTACGGCCTGCCGATCGACAACTGGACCATGCTCTATCACATCAACATGGACCTCTTCAAAACCGCAGGCCTCGTCAATCCCGATGGCACGCCGATCCTGCCGAAATCACCGGAAGAGTTGCTGGCCCAGGCTGAGCAGTTCAAGCAGAAAACCGGCAAGCCCTATTTCGTCCAGAACCTTGCCAACGAGACGGCGCTTTATGCCCGCAATCTCTACACCTACCTCTTCCAGCAGAATTCCGATTTCTTCGCCGATCCGAAGAAGGTGAAGTTCAACACGCCGGAAGCACGCAAGGTCGTGGAGATGTACAAGACCATCTTCGAAAAGGACGACACGACGAAGGACCTCGATTACGGCGGCTCCATCAACGCGTTTCTCGGCGGTGAAGGCGGCGTGCACCTGAACGGCACCTGGATGGTCGGCGACTACAATGCCCAATCTGAAAAGCCGGGCACCGCGCTGAACAAGGGCGGCTATGCGGTCTATCCCTATCCGCAGCTCTTCCCTGGCGCCAAGGCGCAATATGCCGACGGCCACAGCTGGGCGGTTTCCAAGAAGGATCGCACGCCCGAGCAGGAGGCGGCCATCGCCAAGTTCCTGAAATTCTTTGCCGATAATGATTTCGAATGGTCGCGCACCGGTCACCTGCCGGCTTACAAGGCGGTCATCGAATCCGCCGAGTTCAAGGCGCTGCCGCATCGCGACACGATTGCGCCGATCGCCACGCTTGGCAAGCCGCTGCCCTCTGCCGTCCAGCGCCAGTTCGCCATTCAGGACATTGTCGGCGAGGAAATGAGTGCGGCCATCACCGGCCAGAAGGACGTCGATTCCGCGCTTGCCGATATGGAAAGCCGCGTCAACGAACTTCTCGCCAACCTCTAATCGGTAGACAGCAGCCCTTTGCTGCGACCTCTCGCGTCTTGCCTACCCTCCCGGGGCGAGGCGCGAGATTTTGTTTGGGGGAAGCGCGCGGCCTCTTTTTCACCCTTATGGTCGATATGATTTGGAAAAGACCAATCTTGGTCCTATGGGTGAAGGCCCATTTCATCGTCCGAGACTGTCAACGACCGTGCCTAGAATGCAAAGCGACACCCGCCAGACAATCGTGCGTCTCCTCTCCACCATGGCAAGCGCCAAGGAGATCGACCAGTATCTGAAACGCTTCTCCCAGCTCGACGCCAAGCGCTTCGCGATCGTCAACATCGACGGCGCTATTCTGCGCGACACCCACGAGGCTGAGGCGACCGCCTCATCGCTGTCATTTCTACAGCAAGTCGGTCTCACGCCGATTGTTCTGTTGGGAAGCAGCGCTGCGTCCGGGATGGGAGGCAAGGCCGCAAGCGAGCGGCACGAGAACGCGGCAAGCGCGGCGTTCCGGGATCTGAACCTGAAGCTTGTCGAATTGCTTCAGCAACAGGGCACGCGTGCCACCTCGATTACGGCAGGTGTGTTTGCGACCGAAGCTCCAAACGGTAATGCCACCGATGGCCTCGCAGCGGTCAGCACAGTCAAACTGACACCGATCGAAGCCAGCCTGGAAGCCGGATCGATCCCCGTCATCAGCAGCGTTGGCGAAACGACATCCGGCCAGATCGTCGAGATCGGCGGCGATGACGCGACCAGCGAAATGGTCCGGGCGCTACAACCTTTCAAAGTCATTTTCCTCACAAGCCAGGGCGGCTTGCGCCATGACAATGGCCGCCGGATCGACTCGATCAACCTCTCCACAGAGTATGATCAGTTCGTCGGCAAGGCTTACGCGGATGGCGGCTTCAGCTTCAAAATCGAGCAGATGAAAGAGTTGCTGGATGGTCTGCCGATGGAATCCTCGATCTCGATCACCAACCCGGCCAACCTGGCGCAAGAGCTTTTCACCCATAAGGGCTCGGGCACGCTGATCCGTCGCGGCGAACGCGTGATGCGTGCCACATCCTGGGAGGAACTCGACCTCACCCGGCTCAGAGCATTGATTGAATCAAGCTTCGGACGCCGCATCGTTGATGATTATTTTGAGCGCACCCGGCTGCTGCGTGCTTACATCAGCGAGCACTACCGCGCCGCCATCATCATGACGGAAGAAGACGGCGTGCCCTATCTCGACAAGTTCGCCGTGCTGGACGAAGCGCAAGGAGAAGGCCTCGGCCGTGCGGTCTGGAAGGTGATGCGTGAGGAGACACCGCAACTCTTCTGGCGCTCCCGCCACAACAATCAGGTCAACATATTCTACTACGCCCAGTCCGATGGCTGTTTCAAACAGGAGCGATGGAAGGTGTTCTGGTGCGGCCTGACGGATTTCTCGCAGATCGAAAAATGCGTCGCCCATTGTGCGGTTCGCCCGACGACCTTGATCGACACTGAAACCAAACCGTGACGGAGAAGGCGCCATGTCGCACGCGATAAACCTACGGACGGTTCCGGGCGTCTTAGCGTCGCGCGCCTTTCGCCCGATGCCGCCTTGCCTGCCTGGTTTGACGGCCCCGGCTTCTCCGCCATGGTCAGAAGCGACGACGAACTGACCCTTGTCTGCCTGCAGGACCGGGTACCAACGACCGTCGAAGTCGAACCAAACTGGCGCTGCTTCCGCAGCCTCGGCCCAATCCCGTTTAATGCGACAGGTATTCTCCAATCGCTGATTCAGCCGATCTCCGAACAAGGTATTGGCGTCTTCGTGCTCTGCACATTTGACGGCGAGCATATTCTTGTGCCGGAGAAACATTGGGACAGAGTAGCTCGGCTCCTCGAAGAGGCGGGACATCGCTTCATTTTGTAAGCGCGAGCAGCTTCTCACGAACACTCAAGGTCAGAAGCGACGCCTCATTTCGCTTCGCGGCACCGCTGGGAGCAGAATTTCACATTCTCCCAGTCTTTCGCCCATTTCTTCCGCCAGACGAAGGGACGCCCGCAGACGGGGCATATCTTGGACGGCAGTTCGGATTTCTTGCGTTGTTTCGGCATTGAAGCGCCTCTGATCTTTCTCCAGCTTACGGCAACGACCGCGTTCCAGATCTTGCGACGACCAAATCACACGGGCCACATAAGAATTTCGGTATGATCAATACTTGACGGCAACCAATTATGCCTCATGACAGTCTTACAACCGGTCGATCATCTGGAAGACATCATGGCTTTTGAACAATTCGTCACCGATTACGGCATCGCGGCCGTATTGATTGGCTCCGGGGTCGAGGGAGAGACCGTGGCATTCCTGGGCGGCGTGCTTGCCCACAAAGGCATCTTTCCATACTGGCAGGTGGCCGTTGCCGCCGCGCTGGGCTCATTCCTGGCGGATCAAATTCTTTTTTATCTCGGGCGCTATGCCAGCGGCGTCAACGCCGTCAAACGCCTGACCGCAAAACCCGCCATGACGCGAGTCACGTCATGGCTCGAAAAGCACCCAAACGCCTTCATCTTCTTTTTCCGCTTCGTCTATGGCATTCGCACGATCAGCCCGGTCGCGATCGGCCTCTCTTCCATTTCGCCTCTCCGCTTCTTTGCCATCAACCTGGTCTCCGCCACCACCTGGGGCACCCTCATCACCGCCGTTGGCTATGGACTGGGGCAGGCAATCGAGACAATGATCGGAAGGCTCGGGCTTGGCCACCACATGGCCGTCGCCATCATTCCTGCCCTTGCCATCATCGCCGCCATCGCATTCGGTGCACATCATTACTTGCGGTCCTCGGAGAAGACATAAGCGGCGCGCGTCGGCGCGACGACGCGCAAAGGATCATCGCGCAGGCAGCTCGGTCGCTCCTGTTTGCCGCCTCTGCTCGTCAATCTGGCGCTGCTGATCTTGGAAGCGTTGATCATATCCTGCAAAGGCGCGATCCAGTTCGGGCCGGGGAACCTGCGCATCGCGCAAATCCTTAATCTCGGCTTCCATCCGCAGCCGGTCTTCGGAGCTTCGCTGCTGACGCCACTCCATCTCCTGCCGCGTCACCATCCGCTCCGTCATCGCAATAATGCTCTGCTGTGTGGTGTCGGCCAGCTTCGCGACTGCCGTCTGCGCCAGCTCGGAGTTCTTCAGGATCGCGGAATCGAGCCGGCTCTGATCCTTGCTCAGCGTGCCATAGACGAAGGCGCTCAGCGCCGCCAAGATCGTGAAGGATACGCCGACCGCCGACCAGACGACCGGCCATTGCGTGCGGCTGCGCTCCGCAAGGCTGGCGGACAGGCCCGAGATCGACGTGCGCATCTCATTGGCGATAGCCGACATGGTGTTTTCCACCTGCTTGAAACCGGAGCGCATCTCGGTTTCAAGATCGCTTTGCCGGCGCCCGAGATTGGTCACGCGCTCGCCGAGCTGCGCCGTGGCAGCATCGCTATAGGCGCGGTGGGCTTCGTGGTCATTCATCTCTTCAAGTCCTGTCATTGCCTGATGCTTCGTTGCGCAGCTTGCGGCTTCGTCGCGTCGAAGCGCGTCTTCACACCGTCATAAAAGGAAGCGCAGCGCCCTGTGCGCCTGTCGGTGAGATCGGCGGCCACCTCCCAACGCAACTGTGTATTGCGCGGCTTCTCGACCCCGTATTTCGGGATCACCCGCTCCATCGGCTGACGGCATTCCTCAGGCAGATCCGGCAGGTGCACACCAGCAGCCATCCTGCCCTTCGCATCAGCGGCGGCAATCAGCCGCGCCTCTTTGCTGGCACAGCCAGAGGCGATCAGCATCGCTCCAGCGGTAATCGCCATCATCCATTGTCTGATTGTCATTGCGGATCGCCTCTTCGAGTTCAGCCTGGCGTTTCTGTTGCGTGAGAGCGTCGGCCACCGCGCGCTTCCGGTAATCCTCCAGCGCCTGTGCCGCCGCATTGCGCTGCCGCTCAAGCTCCGCCGCCCTGGCTTCGGCAGCAGTCTTTTCCGAAAGCAGCACATACCCTTTCAGCAGTGCCGCATCATGCGAGGAAAGCCACAGCCGAAAGCCGCCAAAGACAAGCAACACGGCGATGATGAGCGTTGCGATGCGCCCCAAAAGCGAAGTCGGGAAAAGCATACTCATAGCCCGCTCACACAAAGCTCGGCTTCACCGACACGCTGCGCATCCCCCATCTCACGGCGATTGACGAGCCCGCGCACGATGCGCCCACCCGCCCGATTAAACGCCGTCTGCGCCTCACACGCCGCCCGCCACTGCCCGGCCTCAATCCGAGCCTTCGCCGTCGACCGGCACCAGGCCCCGACGCCAAAATTATAGGATCCCGAAATCATCGAGGCACGAACGCTGACAGGTGCAGCCGCAAGCTTCGGGGAACAGTGCATGATCGGCTGATAATAATCATCATGCACGCGGCGCAAGAGCATATCACGACACTGCGCCTTCGTCTTCGTCATGCCAGGGCCAATGCCCTGCGTCTCGCCATAACAAATGTCCCAGATCTTGGCGAAGGGATCCCAATGGGACGTCAACACCAGCCCTTCCCAGGGAATGATGGCTTTTTCCACCGCCAAAATGACGGCAGGATCCATCCTCCCGGCAACAGCGTAACGGTCATAAGCGGCATATCCACCGGCTGCGATCGCTGCTAAGACACCAGCAACGGCCGCCTTACCGCGCCTCGTCGGCGCGATCTTGTTTATCGGCATCGATTATACCTTTCTGGACGAGTATTCGGGAAATAAAGGCCGCGCAGGTCGCGGCTCCGGAGAAGGCGGCGAACAGGCCGCGAGGGATATCGAGATTGCCGTCGATAATGGGGAGGAAGACTTCGAGCCCGGACAGCATACCGGCGAGCACGATCCACCGAATGGACCAGGCGCGCTTCAGCACCTGCCACCAGTTCGTGATGAGCACGTTAAAAGCTTACATATTTCGCGTTATGTCTTGATACGATAACTATCGACTACTGATTGAGTCCAATAGCGTGCTGTAGCTTAGACGATCATGCTCTGAGACCGAACCTTGGATCGCCGGAAGCTGGAGTTTTCCGACTTTGATCACGATGGCTGGCTGGTTGTGCCACCGGGATTATGCAGGTTGATCGGGACGTTATAGCCGATCGCCGAGTGAGGACGTTCCTCGTTGTAGTATCGACGCCAAGTCTCCAACTTTTCGCGCGAATCCGCAAGGGTCAGGAACCAATGGGCGTTCAGACACTCCGCCCGCAGCTTGCTGTTGAAGGCCTCGATGAAGCCGTTGTCCGTCGGCTTACCAGGCCGAGAGAAGTCCAAGGTGACGTTGTTGGCATAGGCCCACAGGTCGAGATCACGAGAGATGAACTCACTGCCGTTATCCACCCTTATCGTCTTCGGATAGCCGGTCTTCCTACAGATGCCTTCCAAGGTCTGGACCACGTCTTCGCCTCGATAGGTGAAGCGGGCGGCGGCGGCCGGGCAGTAACGCGAGTGCGTATCGACCACGGTCAGGATGCCGCAGCTTCTTGCCGGTGGCGAGCTGGTCGTGAACGAAGTCCATTGCCCAAACATCGTTCGGACCGACAGCTTCCTGGCGATCGTCGCGAAGCTTGGCCTTCACCCGGCGCTTCGGATGCTTGTTGCGCAGCTGAAGACCTAACTCGCTGTAAATCCTGCGTGTCTTCTTCATGTTGATCTTCCATCCATCGCGGAGCAGGTGGACATGGACACGCCGATAGCCGTACCGCACGCGCGTCTCGCAGATCTCCTTGATGCGTCATTCGAGTGGGGCCTGTCCGGTGCGACGGGACTTGTAGTGGTAGGTCGACGTGTCGAACCTCAGGACCTTGCAGGCCCGTCGGATCGAGATGCCCCAATCCACCAGCATCCCGTCTATCAGCTTGCGCTGCCTGACAGGCCTCAGAGCTTTCGGCGGATGACATCCTGGAGCATCTCGCGGTCCAGTGTCAGATCGGCGACGATCTTCTTGAGCCTGGAATTCTCGTCTTCCAGAGCTTTCAATCGGCGCATCTCGTCCGGCAACAGGCCCGCATACTTCTTGCGCCAATTGAAATACGTCGCCTGGCTGATCCCCGCCTTGCGGCAAATCTCCGCAACCGGCACTCCGTCATCGCCCTGCTTCAGAATGAACGCCTTCTGGGCGTCCGAAAACTTCGATGCCTTCATCGCTTCCGCTCCTGTTCCCAGCCGGGAATTTAACGCGGAAAACTCCAGTTATGAACGATCCAGTTTTTGGGGATCAGAGCAATCACATATGGGCCGGAGAATAGGCATAGGCGAGCGCGGGAGACGTCAATAAAACCCGGCTTCGGGAATCAGGCAGAAGGAAAAATCTTAATTTAATGCCAAGCTGATCAGGTGGGAATGAGTTTGCTTTATATTACCAAATAATGAATTAGAGAGGTAAATCCGCGTACCCGCATATAGAACGAAAGGAATAGCAACATGCGCAATTCCATAACGTGGCTCCGATATGTTCTAGACGTTGAGAAACCCTATTACAATTACGACAAGGACTGGTACGCAGATGACAAGAAGTGGAAAGGAGTATCTACCTGTCAAAAGATCGCCATTTTGACTAGCGCATCTATTTTTGGATTGGCCTTGGTACTCTCCAGTTGAAGATTGCAGCTGTGAAAGAAAATATGGAAATTTGTGGTAGCGGAGGTTATGGAGTGCCTTAGAGTTATAGAATCCCGGCCGTGTCAGCTGTTAATGGAGTTAATATGGACAACCGCGGAACAGCTGCAGTCACTATGGTCGTGACGTCTTGTAATCGCTTCGATTTGCTGGAGAGGACGCTTTCGTCCTTTACTGCCCACAACGATTACCCAATCAGGCGGCTTATCCTCATCGAGGACTCGGGCAATCTCGCGGTAAAAACCGTTGCTGATAAATTCCCAGAACTCAACATCGAAGTAATTATAAATTCGCCAAGCTTGGGACAATATGCCTCAATTGATAAGGCATATTCTATGGTGGATACCGAGTTTATCTTCCACTGCGAAGACGACTGGGAATTTTCCCAGCCGGATGTTATTCGGAAGTCGGTTTTGCTTATGGAGGCTGACCCCTCTATAGCTCTCGTGTGGCCGAGGAGTGATGCAGGCGCTCCTTCGTGGCTGAAAAAACGCCCGTACCAAGAACTCAATGGTGTGTTGATGAGACCAATCGACCCGAAAGCGCACCATGTATGGGGAAACTTCACCTTCAATCCCGGGCTACGCAGACTTTTGCATTATAAGATGATGCCGGGAGGATACTCGGCAATGGGTGAAGCACGCACTAGCATCTATCTTAAACGGCAAGGTTATCGCGCTGTCGTTCTCGCTAACGGCGGCGTTCAGCATATCGGCGGAGAAGGTAGATCGACCGGCAGTGCGTTTGCGACTATCGCGACAGGCAAGAGGAGATCGAAGTTGTCCGGCAGAATTTCGCGCGCTCGGTTATCTATTAGACGCAGGTTATCGCACGTGATATGGAAGCTTTCTTTGTTCTTTGCATCAGACAAAGCGTAGTAACTGGAACGATCTGACTAGAAGCTGGATACTGCCAAAACTCAGACCATTTCAAATCGGGAAGGTCAACAACAACGCCGGGCTACACCATGTCTATAAGGCCCACCTCGACAGTGGGCCATTATTATGCTTGGCCGCATCAAGGGCGCCGTTTCTCGATCCGCTCAGGGGTCACCTTGATCTCCTACTACCTTTATCTCTGATAGTGGATTTTTATGCAGTTCAGCGATGGCAGACTTACCGCGCTTCGTTTTCGCGATCTTGTATACCAAAATCAGTTGAACCTTTCTGAACGAGGATTCGGGAGATGAAGGCGGCACAAGTTGCGAAACCCGAGAGCGCGGCCAGCAGACCACGAGGAATATCGACATTGCCATCAATAATGGGGAGGAAGACTTCGAGCCCCGAGAGAACGCCGGCGAGCACGATCCACCGGACGGACCAAGCGCGCTTCAGCACCTCTTGCCAGTTTGTGATGAGCATTGATTTTTCCTTTGGGAGCGGCTACGGCCAGTAGGAGGGGTTCGTGGCATAATCTTCGGGGATCTGAGGAAGCGCTTTCAGTGCGAAATACGATGCAAAAAGAGGCTGGCGCCATGCGGCGGCGGCATCTAGGACACGCCACCATTCCGAAGCGGTTACGAAAGTCGGGCCGGTATCAGTCTTGATTCCGATCTTACGGTTTGGCTCCCCCATGTTCATAGCAGCTTGCGCAAGAGGCGTTACCTCCTGCGTCCATCTGTTCATATCGGAGGGCGCGGTTCCGAAGTGGTGGGTTCCGCGTTCATCCTCAAAGGTCCAATCGAAGCCAGACGACAGGCGGCGATCAAGCTCTGCGGTGAGCAGTTCAGCCGCTGGCGCAGCTTCAAGCCACTTTTGGCCGTTCCATATCTGCCGGCCATCTAGGGGTGCGGTAGGCACTTCAATGCCGATTTGAAAATCTACCGGCATCTCTTCATCGAGTCCGTCGAAGGAGCCAAGATAGTTTCCGTTCGCGTCCACATAGAAACGCTGGGCTGTCGTCACCTCTACGGCGTTTGCGAATTCTTCGGGCCTCCCGCGATCAGCGTCGTCGTATCCGTCGAGGTAATTTCCGTTCACGTCAACATAGAATCTTTTCATTAGGGCCTCCCGATCACAATGATATCAAAGTTGCCAGGGCCAAATCTCCCTACTCCCCCGCCGCCTTTGCCAACATAGGGAATACCATCGGAGCCAAAATTCACCCTGATGTTTGTTGCGTCCACGTTGACAGTGTAACCTTGCCCTTGAGCATAGTTCTCGTCGCGCGCTGCTGTGTTTGCTGGCATAGGAAGCCTGTCGCCCACAGCGTAACCGCCCAAGGCTACTTTACACACGAAGATTACAATCACTTCCTTTGGAACATAAGGCTTGCCGTGAGCAACGACAACGACAGAGCTACCCGCCCACGTTTGTTGGGTGCTTACGAACCCCCGGAGAGCTTCACTTATGCCTGCACCAAACTCGGTTGCCATGTAGCCGGAAAAGCTCACGTCGCCTGTAGAGGGATAAATTGCGGCGTTGCCTCCGCTAACTTCTACTCGCAGGGAACCGCCAGAGATATTGACATAGCCGGCTGGACCGAACGTGTAGCGATTACCATCCCAACCAAAAAATTGGTTACCACCTGCCCAACCTAAAAAGCCAGTCCCGTCACTCCTGTTTAGCTGAACGTCCCCGTTGGATTGGAGCTTCGAGTAACTCCCATGGGTTCCCGGCCCGAAAAGAACATCCCCTGTCAAAATGCCGCCGACCTTTTCAAGAAAGCCCTGCGAGACCGTTTGATAAATCCCATAGGCTTTACGGTACCAGTGAAACGCTGAGAAAAGCCCGCCCGCCACAGGGACGTTTTCGGCCTCGCTTGCCCAGCGACTTGCCAGCGCCGCCGATCCCGATGCATTTGCAGCGCTACTGGCCGCCGCGGTAACGAACCCGGCAGACTCATCGCGGCTCTGTTTCGCACCCTGCGCAAACCCTTGCGCCGCCGCAATCTGCGTCATCGAAGGCTTTTCCTGGCCGGGTTCGACAGTCAGCGATCGTTCCGTCGCCTCCTTCACCGATTGAATTTGCATCACCATCTGGTCGAGGCGGCGTTCCACCACCTCGGGATAATAGGCTCCCTGGTTTTCGAGTGAGGTCTCCTGCGTCAGCGGCAGCCGGCGGACCAACGTCAGGGTCTGGCCGGTGAGAAGCGGTGTTGCCTTGACGACCTCGCCGCCGGTCTCGCTGCCGACGCCCGTCACGCTGTAGTCGCCATTGTCGAGAGAAAGATCGGACACGTCGCCCGATGCCAAAATCAGCACGGCGCGGATATGCCTGGCATCGAGAATTTTGAAACTGTAAGGAAAAGTCTTCGTCGTGCCGTTGCCGTAGAACGGCCCGGCCACGCTGACTTCACTTGAAACCGTCATTGTTCACTCCATAAAAAAGCGCCCTGAAGGCGCTTGTCGGTGTGGGTGTTGTGGGACATAAATTTGGATGGATCCGCCCAATATCGCTGCGGCGTAGGGAGTACCGGATCTCCGCCATCGTTTCGGACGTCGGGATTGGTGGCTCTGGCAAGGCCAGGGCAACCAGTTGTGGCGGTCGCTCCGCGACAGCATCGGCTAGAAAATCAGAATCGGTTTTCAGAAAACCCCATGCGGAAATCCGATGAGTTAAACGTCGCTTGGCATTCTAAACCAAGCGAGCGGCTCTATCGAAATCAATCTCGAAGAGGCACTTCAGGTCGATCAGGCTGGCTTTGTGCCGCCCCACCAAATGCCGCAGCAGATGAAACTGTCGGAACTGTATCAAAAGCACTGTTCGGATCAGCCTCGACGTCGACGTCGCCAAGGCCCGCAGCCTGGACCAACCCTTCGAGAGAAATCCCCAGCACCATGGCAAGGGCAGCCAATCCATCTCCTGCCGGTCCATCTGCACGAGCCGATCGTCTGGGGGCTGCGGACGTCTCGTTCCACGTCGCCGTGAAGGCATTGAAATTCTGCTCGGCTATCGGCTCTATCCCGGCGCCTCGTTCGCTGTGCGTGCCGAAGAAAAGTCCTGCCAATTCGCCGATAGAGCTTCCATCCGAGAACTGATCGGGAGCGGCAGTGATCACCTTCGCGACCACCGCAGGAATAGCAACCCCTGCCAGATAGACGGCAAACAGGCGCGGCGCGCCCCCATAACCGTAGCTCTGCATGATCGGCTGAAGATTTCCGCCCGAAAGGTCAGCCTGGCTGTTGAAGTAACTGTAAAACAGCGTGAACAGGCGGGCAAAAGTAGAGCCGTTCTCTCCCCAGTGGTTCTCCTTATCATCGCGCCTGACAACAAGAGCGTCCGCCTTCGCCACAGCCTCTCTCTGCAGGATGCCCTCAGCGATTGCCTGGTCATACGCCGCGTGCCAGAGAACCAGATCTAAAACATCCCCGGTCCCCTTCAGCAAAATCTCGCCATAGAGAACGCTTTTCTCAGCGATCAATCCGAGATCGCCCGGCTTGGCGATAGCGCGCCGAATACACGCCTCCATATCCCGGCTGCTCCGCTTCATCCGCGAGTTCATCACGAGGGATAGCCTTGCCACCTCCTCGCGCATGGCCCCCCCTTCGCCCTGATTGGCAAAGCGAATTATCGCAGCTTCCAGCCGGTTCATGGAAATCTGGCCCAAGACAGAGGATGTCTCCCACGTCGATGCAGTAGCGCTGACGATATCAAGCATCATGCTGCGAACGCCCGCACGTCCACGGATCGCCCGCATGACATAAGACAGCGCCCGCCCCTCCGCCGTCGTCGGCTGCACCTCAGCCACCGGTTGCCGCACCATGCGCAACCAAGGCACGATCACCGTGTCCATCATGTCGGGCGAGACATCGTCCAGCGCCACCGGAAATTCCGCCCTGTTCACGATCCGCCCTATCTGCTGCATGACAGGCTCGATATGGATAAACCGCAAAAGCTGATCCATATGCGCAGCAAGCATCGAACACTCCAGCACCAGCGGCCGTGCGTTATTCTCTGTCCCCTGCGCTGTGAAGGCAGAGGCAACCGTCGGAAACATCTCCGCCGGGTTCCTCCCTTCTTGATTACCAATGCCGAAGCCCCGGTCAAACACAGCCGGCACGAAGCCGCCGGCATAAGTGCCAAACGGCGTCTTAAGGGCGGCAGGCACCACCTCCCTGAACGAGAAGCCGCAGATTTTTCGGTGTGCCTCCTGCCCTCTTCGCTTCAACCTCTCCATCACATCCCAGATGGCCTGCGCCGCATCATAATCCGCTTTGGTCAAAATGCCTTCGCGCCACATCCGCGCCAGAAACCGCTCCCATCCGGCCTGCCAGCCGCGCCCGGCCAGAAGCTTGCGTTGATTGCTGTCATTGCCGGTATGCAAAAGCGCATGGAACAGCTGTCCCTTGTTCTCGAATGTAAATCCAAGCTCCGGGGCGCCGATCGCCGGCCCCAGAAGTCCAGCCCGGCGCGGCTCGATAATGGCGTGAAGCGAACGAAGATAAGCGGCCTTTTCTTCTTCATAATGCTCAAATGCCTGCCGCACCGGCGCGACGATAAGGCGAGAACAAATTTCTGCCTCGCCCCCATCCATATCCTGTGCCCAAAGCTCAACCGGCCGCTGCGCCGCCTCAAGAGAAAGCGGCATAACTGCCCCCGCGCCAAGCGCCTTCAGTCTGCGTCGCAAGTCCGCGTTCTGGCTCTCGCTACGCTGCTCCACAGCCGCCAGAACCAAGCCAAGAACAGTGTCCAGATCCTGCCACTCGCCATCGATCTGGATACGCCTCGCGCTCCGGCCAACTTCCGTCACATTGTCGATCGCATCGTGAACGGCATCGAATTCCGCAACCGTCAGATCGCCAAATACCTTTGCATCGGCGCGGGTATAAACCTCAGCTGCCTGTGAAAGCGCATTATAGGACAAGATCGTCCTCCTTCATTTGCTCAAGCCAGCCGCCCATATCAAAACGGGCAGGCTTGCTCGCCAGCCCAAATCCAGCGGCCAGCGCACGCACCGCCCTGCGGTTTTCCGCCTCTGCATCCATTGCCCACTCATCATCCGTCGCATCCAGCGTCGCCATGCGGTCAATCAGGGCCTCAAGTTCGTCAGCCTTGGCAGAGGCCGCCATATAGAAATGGCAGGCCATCAGCTGTCGCCGCTTCGCCTCCATTGCTTCTTTGAGATCGTCCTTGGCAAAGGCGCTGGCCGCCTCACCGGCCGTCTTGCGCTCTGCCGCAAGGTGGCGATCGGAATCCGTCGCACTGGACACTTTCAGCGCGCTGAACAGCCGGTGGACATTCCCCTCCACCTCCTGATGCGTCGTCGCCTCACCGCCCGAAAGCTTGCTCAGCGCATTCAGCTCTGTCAGCAGAAACGCCCGGCGCTTGTCCCCATGCAGCGCCTTCAGCGCCTCTTCTTCCAACTGGCCATCAAGCAAAAGATCACCATGGCGCTCAATCATCGTCCGCTCGGTCAGAAGCTCAATGGCAAGTTCGATTGGCCGCGCCCGCACCAGCGCCTGTAGAAACGCCCGACCACTGTCAAACCCATACATGCCGGCTGCAATATCGGGGTGAATACCGTCACGTCCGGCAAAGGCATGGGCGTGGTCCAGATCGTCCTCACCTCCCTCCGCCTTGGAAGAAAGAGGCCTCAAGCCAAATTCTCGTTCCAGAATGCCCCTGTCGAGCTTGATCCGCCCCACCGGCTTGCCCTCAAAATCCATGCCGAAGCGCAATGCCTGAATCGCCTGGTAGATCGGCACGGCCTGCAAGGTCCGCGTCGAGATCGCCTTCACCGTCTCGCGCTCTTTGCGATACCAATCCTGGCGCGCGAGAAAGATCGGCTTCATTACCTGACGCCGCAGTTTTTGATGCGCCTCATCATCGGCCTCTTCATGAAGCCGACGCAGGCGCCGGTGCTCATCAGCGGAAAGCCCCGCCGTCTTCCCACCCGTAAACAACATGTCCGCAGACATGTCGTCGCGCGCCTCTTCGATTGCCGCATGGGTTGCCAGCATCCGCAAAAGCACGTCGCGAATGTCGGGCGAAAGCGAAAGGTCAAGACCGCGCAGCGCCCCATAGACATGCAGAAGCCACTCAGCGAAATGCTCGAAAACAGTGCGAAGAGCCACCGAAGGCTCCTCACCCTCCAGCAGATACACCTCGAAGGCTTGGGCAAAATGCGCGTGAATCGCGCTTTCGTCAGCACCAGAAACCTTCCGCCCCCAGTCGCGCAGGGTCTCACCCATCTCCCGCACATCGGCATCCGTCCGGCCTATTTCAGGAAGCGTTTCCAGAAAATACCGGCTCGTCCCGCGAAGAAAGGCGGCAAGCTCAGCACTTTCAAACAGCCGAATGAGGGATGAGTTTTCATCGGGTTCAACAGCGTCCATCGAATCCCCTCCTTGGATTTATCGTCCGTTACGTTCCAGCGTCTTTCGACGGCTTGACCAGGGTGTCTCTGTCGGAACTGCGGGGCCTTGCCTGTTGAAGATCCCAGGGGACGGACTGGGCGATTCAAGCCGGCCAGCAGGTGCGGTGGATGACTGCAGCATTGCCTTGAACCTTTCCGTGGCGATGTCGCCATTGGAAGCCGTCCGTGGCGGTATCGAGACCGGAGAAGCCCCAGACCGATCAATCCTCGACGACGTATCATTCCCGCCGGCAGCGGGAACGGTAGCACCGGAGCTGTTCGTACCACCCTGCCCATCGGCCGGCGCGACAGCAGCTTGCCCCGAAGCCCCATTGACCGCAGGAGGCTGCTTTTGGTTACCCGAGGAAGCGCCGACAGGCGGATTGTCTCGCGAATAGTCTTCACGCGTTTGACCGGTCTTGGCAGATCTCACGCCGCGCGTTGCATCCAGCGCCACAGCCTGAGACTGCGCCGGAGTGACGCTTGAAGCCTGCTGACGCTGGATGTCCTGCTGACGTTCCTGTTCAGAAATAATTTTGTTTTTTTCCTGGGCAATCCGCGCTGCCTCTAATTCACCATTGGTTTGGGTAGAAGGCTCGCTGTGCTTTAACTTCAAGTCTCGGATTTCAGCAGGGGTCTTGGCCGTTGGATCGAAGCGCCCGTAGTCGTGAAACAAAGGTGCAATCTCGGTCCCTGCAATATCTGTCGTGTAGGTACTCGTGCGTACTCCGACGTCGCCACCCGTTACCCGGGCAACGTCAACCTGCGCTTTTCCAATACCCGGCAGGTTTTCAAGTTGTACCTTGCCCTCGCCTGCCAGCCTTCGATTAAGCGCATCGAAGGGGCTAACGGGTATGTAGATTGTCTCCATAGGGCTGCCTCGTGTGATGGCATCAACGTGGTCCCTATATGTAATGGGGCTCCGAGCACGTAGCTTTGATTCTGAAGCCCGCTGCCCGATATCTTCAATCATGGTACTTGATCTTACTGGCTTCGGCACCTCATCGGCACCGTCCGGGAGACCGAAGAGTTTCTTGGTACTCTCTCCAAGAGCGTGCTGACCGGCACCGGTGAAAAATGCTTCCACTGTTCCGTCTGTTAGCGATCGCTGAGGGTCGGAGAGGTTTTGCGCTATAAAGTTTTCCCCTACCTTTTTTAGAGCTTCCTTTGTTCCCTCCCCGACCACCTCAGGGAGTAACTCCCCCGCTCGCTTACCCAGTATCTTTTCTAAAAAAGCGAATTTTAGTTTTTTATCGCCCGGAATAAAATCGAGGACTTCCAGTACAACACCTCCAATGGCTGCCTTGCTCTGGTCATTTTCATTCCCACCGCGCTCTCTCTCGTCTCTAGTTTGTTCTCCAGCACTCTTGAGCGTGTTGATAACCTTCGCACCTTTAGGCCCAACTAGCCTATTGATTATGGCCTCAAAAGCCACTTCGCCGATCACGTCACCGACCTTTTGGCCAATGCCATCTTTCAGACCCGGATAGGCGGGGAAAAGTTCGTCGCCGAAATCCTGTACGTGTTCACCAGCGAACTGCAAATTGTTTGACGCCCATTCGATACCGCCCACAGGATCGTTTTCCGCTTCTAGACGACGCGTGCGGAAAAACTCGTATACTTGGTCTTCGGTCTGATAGCCGGAGAGTACATTGGAGAGAACGTACTGTGCCCAAGTGTCCTTGATCTGCCCTTGCTTCGGGATGTCAGCGCGCAACTTCGCGACATCC
>Ga0308171_1000345_pt1 | contig 112011 bp, 94 predicted proteins | sample PhyGR1_FD_202135 | JGI IMG/M metagenome (GOLD analysis project Ga0308171, IMG submission 202135) | Phyllosphere microbial communities from UC Gill Tract Community Farm, Albany, California, United States - DLSLSG.R1 | ecosystem: Host-associated > Plants > Phyllosphere > Unclassified | place...
GGTGAAGACACGGAACGGTTCTCTCCCGGTTTTCGGCAAAACAGGGATGGGAAACTAGCTTCATGCGCCAATATCTCGTTGCGGTCGATGTCGGAACAGGCAGCGCGCGCGCCGGGGTGTTCGATCGCCATGGTGCAATGCTGTCCCGCGCCACTCATCCCATCCTGATGCAAAGGCCGAGGGAAAACCACGCCGAGCACGATTCCGAGAACATATGGAAGGCGGTCTGCCTTTCGGTGCGGTCTGCCATGGCGGACGCGGCGATCAATCCGGCGCGTGTGGCTGCCATCGGGTTTGATGCCACATGTTCGCTGGTTGCGCGCGGCAATTCTGGTGAGCAGGTGTCGGTCTCGACCACAGGCGAAGACCGGTTCGACACGGTGGTTTGGCTCGATCATCGCGCCATCAACGAGGCGGATTTTCTCACCGCGTCGCATCATCCGGTCCTGGATTTCGCCGGCGGATCGATATCTCCCGAAATGCAGATACCGAAGCTGATGTGGCTGAAGAAACATCTGCCTCAAAGCTGGTCGAGAGCCGCTTATTTCTTCGACCTTGCCGACTTCCTCACATGGAAGGCAAGCGGCAGTGCTGCGCGCTCCAACTGCACATTGACGGCGAAATGGAATTTTCTGGCGCATGAACAGCAAGGCTGGCGCAACGACTATCTTGAACTTGCCGGGATCGGCGATCTGAAAGAACGCGCCGCGCTTCCTGCAAGCACCGTAGCGCCAGGTCAGGCCGTTGGTACCCTCTCGGCCAAGGCTGCCGATGAATTGGGTCTTGATACGCAGTGCCGCGTCGCGACCGGCATGATCGATGCCTATGCGGGCGCGCTTGGTGCGCTTGGCGGAAGCCTCGACAACCACGTGGAAAACAACGTCGCGCTCATCGCTGGCACATCGAGTTGCCTTGTGGCGCTAACGCCCAATCGCATGCATGGTCGCAGCCTGTGGGGACCCTACTGGCAAGCTGTTTTGCCGGATCACTGGCTGGTCGAGGGCGGACAATCGGCAACGGGTGCGCTGCTCGACCATATCGTGCGCATGCATGCCGCAGGGGGAGAGCCGGATGCGGCACTTCACCGTCGCATCGTCGACCGTGTCATGGTGTTGCGGGCAGAGGAGGGCGAGGGATTTGCCAGCCGTCTGCATGTCCTGCCGGACTTTCATGGTAACAGATCGCCGCTTGCCGATCCGCATGCCAGAGGTGTGATCAGTGGCCTGACACTCGATACCTCGTTCGACAGCCTCTGTGCACTGTACTGGCGCACGGCTGTGTCGATCGCGCTCAGCACGCGCCACGTTCTGGATGCGATGGAAGGGTTCGGATATCGCACCACCACGCTTCACGTCGCGGGTGGGCACATCCACAATCCGCTGCTGATGGAACTCTATGCCGACGCGACGGGCAAACGGGTCGTGGTGCCACAGACCAGCGATGCCGTTCTTCTCGGAACGGCCATGACCGCTGCAGCGGCGGGCGGCGTCTATGACAGCCTGGCGAAGGCGGGTGCTGGCATGTATCCCGGCTGTGAGGAGCGCCAGCCGGATCGATCACGCGCATCCGTCTATGAGCGCGATTACAAAAAATTCCTCGCAATGTATCGTCATCGCGAGGAACTGGATCGCCTTTGAGGGACGTTGAGACTGCGCGGTTTTGGACGCGTCCCTCAGATCACCGGATAGAGCGACCAGAAGAACAGGTCATGTTCCTGATCGCGATCGCGCTGCTCGGACTCGTCGCGCGTGACCTGGTCCTTTTTCGATCCGCTCTCACGCTTGAGCTTTTCTTCCTGTGCCCGACGGCCGAGGCCGAAGAGATCGAAGGAAAGCATGTTGAAACCAGCAACCATTTTCATTCCTCCTGTCACCAAACTTAACAATGTGTAAAGTTTCGCGCGTTGCCACGATTTCGTCAAGATTGCGGGAGGGATTCCTGTGTCACTGCTGTGGACGGGAGGGAAAGATCCTTCCGATGGCAGCGTTTCAGTGAGAGCATTTTTTCACGAGCCCGGAAGGCGGTTCAATGCGCCCTCACAAAGAATAGATGGCATCCAGCGCCTCAAAGGCTTTTTCGACCGGTCTAGAGTGGCCCTGGAATTGCAGGGCATGGGCGAAGGCTTTGATGTTTGAACGCACCGCCTTCTTGCTGGCACGCTGGCCGGTATGGTTGAGGCGGACCAGTCGATCTGAGCCGGGTCCGACCGCTGCGCCAATATCTGCCCCATCGAGCCTCGCGGTCTGGAGAAAATTGCTACGGTCGATATCAGCGGGAAGCTTGACGGCTGTCACCAGTGCCGAAGCCAGATGATCGTCGACCCAAGGCTCGGCACCCAGCGCGCGCAAAGCGTCTCGCGTCGCTTTCGCCGCCAGACGATGCCGCGCTTCAACCGCGTCGATGCCTTCGGCTTCCAGACGCTCGAGTGCGGCGTCTAGCGCAAAGAATTCGAGCGGCGCGGGCGTACCGGGCAAAGCGCCTCTGCCGGTCTCGAGCCATTGCTCTTTCTGATCGAGAAGGGACAGCATCGAATTGCGCGGGGCGCTCTCATGCTGCAGCATCGCCCAGGCGCGGTCGCTGACCGAGATTGCAGAGACGCCCGCAGGACCTGCGAGCGATTTTTGCGGACCGATCACGGCGATATCGATGCCGTCTGCATCCACATTCAGAGTATGGCCGCCAATCGATGCGACCGCATCTACCACCGTGAGCACGCCTCTTTCTCTTGCAAGCCGGACGATGTCTTTCAGCGGGTTGAGAATGCCGGTGGCGGATTCCGCATGGACCAGCGAAAGCACAGCGATATTGGGATTTTCATCCAGTTGCCGACGCACAGTCTCTATCGCGATCGGCCGTCCGGGCTCGGCCACGAGATTGATGACATCGCTGCCGCCGCGCTTCAGCCAGTCGCCGAACCATGCGCCGTAGGGGCTCGTCACGATGTTCAGCACTTTCAGGCCAGGCCGTGCGAGGCTGGTCGCAACGGCCTCCAGCGCCAATACGGCCTCGGCCTGGATAAGAAGCACATCGTTTCGTGTCCTCATCAGGGCTGCCAGTCTGTCTGCAAGCTTTGCGTAACGCTCCGGCGGAAAAGCAGGCACGTCGAGCAGATGGCTCCAGTTGCGATCAGGCATGGCTTTGGTCCTTGCGAAGTGTGGGAACGGCGGCAATCAGCCGTCTTGCCGTGTCCGATTGCGGGTTCGAGATCACGCTGTCCGTCTCCCCATGTTCGACGATGCGGCCCATCTCCATGATGGCGACGCGATGGCAGACGGCATGAATGACGGCCAGATCGTGGGAGACGAACAGGCAGGAGAGGCCGGTCTCGCTTTGTAAGGACACCAGCAATTCCAGGATTTGTCCACGGACGGAAACGTCAAGCGCAGAAACGGCTTCATCCATCACCAGCAGAGACGGGCGACTGGCGATCGCGCGGGCAATCGCCACCCTCTGTCGCTGTCCGCCGGACAGGTGGAGAACCGGACGTGCGGCGTATTCCGCGCCAAGCCCCACCCGCTCCAACAGCTTGGCGATTTCCGCCTGACGACTCCGCGGCTCGACAACTCTGTGGATCCGTAACGGTTCACCAATCGCTTCTGAAACCGTGGCGCGCGGATTGAATGCCCCATGTGTATCTTGAAACACCATCTGCATATGGCGCCGGGCGGCTCTCAATTCCTGTCCTGAAAAGGCCAGCCAGTTCCGACCTTGAAAACGCACCTCGCCGCCATCTGCCGGTGAAAGACGCATGATAACGCGGGCCAGCGTCGATTTCCCGCAGCCGGAGGGCCCCGCAAGCCCCAGGGTTTCACCACGCGCCAGCGTAAAGGAAACATCCTCGAGCGCCTGCACAGTTCGTTCCCGCGATTGATACCGCTTTGACAGGCGATTGACGGAAAAGAATGTCTCCATCAACTCGCCCTCCGGATCAGTGGCGGTGTCGTCAGATCGAGGTGCGAGGACAGCAGACGCTTTGTGTCGTGGCTCGTCGGATGCGAGAGCACGTCCCGCGCATTGCCCGATTCCACCAGTTGGCCCGATTGGAAAACCCCGATCTCGTCGGCAAGGCTCGAGGCCAGCGCGATATCGTGGGTGATGAAGATCAGTGTCATGCCGTTGGCACCTACCAGACGGTCGAGAAGTCGAGCGATCGCCGCTTGCGTGATCGTATCAAGGGCACTGGTTGCCTCGTCGGCAATCAGGATTTTCGGGGCAGCGGAGATTGCGGCGGCAATCGCCACGCGTTGCCGTTGTCCGCCGGAGATCTGATGCGGATAGGCCGAAAGCAGCGCTTCGGGGTTTGGCAATTGCACTTCTGCAAGCAATTCCCGGGCGTGGGTGTACGCCTGTTTTCGGGTGAGGTGAAGATGACGAATAGGCGCCTCCGCCACCTGCTCGCCGATCGTCAGGACCGGGTTCAGGCTAGCACTTGGGTCTTGGAACACATAGGCGATATCGCGTCCTCGTGTCGGAAATAGCGGGTTGCTGCTTTTATCTCGATCTCCATTCCAGACAATCTGACCTTCCGCCCTCGCGCCCCGTGGCAACAAGCCGGCGATGCAGCGTGCCAGCGTGCTTTTGCCCGATCCGCTTTCCCCAATAATTGCCAGCCGTTTCTTTTCTTGGAGCTGAAGCGATACGTCGCGCAAGGAAGGTCGCGTGGTCCTGTGATAGGTGACGCTGAGCCCTTCAATCTTCAGGAGCGGAGCCAGGCTCATGGCGCATCCCCTTGAACGGCGAACGCCTTGTTGATGCCCTCTCCCAACAGATAGACCCCAAGAACGGTCAGGAGCAGAGCCGTGCCCGGGATGATGGACAGATAGGCCGCGGAGCGAAGCACGTTTCTCCCCTCCGCGATCATCCCGCCCCAGGTGACGATATTCGGGTCGCCAAGCCCAAGGAAGGAGAGGGCGGCTTCGGTGAGTATCGCAGCGGCGACGATTATGGCGGCAAGCGCCATGACCGGAGGCAAAGCGTTGGGCAGAATTTGCCGGAAGGCGATTTCCATTGGGTGCATGCCGATGGTGCGGGCGGATGCAACATAGTCGCGCTCACGGATCGAAAGCACCTGTGCGCGCGTCAATCGCGCCGGATCGGCCCAGGTGCCAAGCGCGATTGCCATGACCACGATGGGCAGCGATGGGCCGATGGTGCTGACGAAGGCAAGGGCCAGCAGGAAACTGGGCACGATCTGAAAGGCATCAGCGACCCGCATCAGCGCTTCATCGACAATGCCGCCAGCGAAGCCTGCAAGCGTTCCCATGATAGTGCCAATCAGAAGGGCGGCGGCGGCAGCGGCGAGACCGACGAGAAGCGAACTGCGCGCTGCGTGGAACAGGCAGGCGAGAACATCGCGGCCGAGGGTATCGGTACCGAGCGGCATGGCGCGGTCGGTGAAAGGCGCAATCAGGGGCGCCGCGACGATGGAAAGCGGATCGTGCGGGAACACAAATGGTGCCGAAAGACCAGCGACCGCCACGACGAGAAGGATTGTCAGGCCGACCAAGCCCTCACGACTGCGGTAGATCCGTCCAAGAACCATCACTCCGCTTTCTCCCCAGCGCCGATACGCGGATCAAGAAACGCGTATAGCGCATCGACGATCAGGTTAATGAGGATGACGAAGACGGCGCTTACGAGGATGATACCCATCAACAAGGGGGTATCCCGTCCAGCAACCGCCTCTTGTGCCAGCCTTCCGAAGCCCGGAATGGCAAAGACGCTCTCTATCACCACGGAGCCACCCAGCATGGTGGCCGATTGGAGGCCAAGCACCGTGAGAAGGGGAAGGGCAGCATTGCGCGCAACGTGGCGCAGCACCACCCGGCTGCGGGATAGTCCTTTCGATTGGGCAAAGGTGACGAAATCCATCCGCCAGATCTCACCCATGGCGCTGCGCATGACGCGCAGAAAAAGGGCGAGATAGATAAGGCCGAGGCTCGCAACAGGAAGAGCGAGATGTCGAGCAATGTCGAGGGCGCGCGCGACACCTTGCTTACCGGAAGCGATGGTTTCCAGTCCGGACGTGGGGAACCAGCGAAGTTTGACCGCGAAGACGAGGACGAGAACGAGACCGAGCCAGAAGCCCGGAACGGCATATAGTGCCAGTGAGACGGACGACAGCACCCGGTCCAGCAGGCTTCCAGGCTTTGCTCCAGCGATAATTCCAAGAGCGGTGCCGAGGACGAAGGACAGCAGCGTCGCGCTTCCCATCAACAGCAGCGTGTTCGGTAGACGCTCCATGATCAGCGAAAGGACGGGCCGGTCAAAGGCGACCGACCAGCCGAGATCGAGTTTCATCACAGAGGATGCGTAGAGCCAGAGCCGCCAGAGGGCGGAATGATCCAGACCATATTGTGCGCGCAGGCTGTCGCGAAGGCTGGCATCTCCGCCGCCGATCGAGACGAGGTAGGCGTCTACCGCATCGCCAGACGCATTTTCCAACAATAGGAATGTAAAGAGCAGCACGATGATCAGCACCGGAATGGCGCTGATCAGCCTGCGACGGAGAATGCGGCCTGCGCCTTGCACCTTAATCCTCGATGGCGGTATCCGCCCAGTTCGAAACCGCCCATCTTGGATTGCTGGCGACGTTCTTCACCGTATCGCGGGCGACTGTAATGAAGCCCCACTCGGCCACATTGATGATCGGCAGGTCCTCTTTCACCTTCTGTTGGAAGGTCTTGTAGAGTTCGGTACGCTGCTTTTCGTCCACCGTCTCCGCCGCCTTGTCGATGATGGCGTCAATCTCCTTGTTCTCGTAGCCGCCCTGATTGGAGAAGGGCACGCCAGCGGGCGTTCCCGATTTCACCAGGATGGTGGTGGAAATGGCAGGGTCGCCGCGGAAGACGGTGGGGGCTACGGCAAGATCGAAGGCGTGGTCTGTGTAGACCGCCTTCTGATGGGCTGCCGCATCGTTGTTCACCAGCTGTGCATCGATGCCAATGGCAGACAGTGCTTGGCGCAGATAGGCGCCGAACTGCTTGGTCTCATTGAAATAAGGCGCAGGCAGCAGTTTGAGCGAGAAACGGTTGCCATCGGGCCCTCGCGGATAGCCTGCCTCATCGAGAAGAGCATTGGCTTTGTCTATATCGAAGTCATAGAGTTTTACGTCAGCCGTATAGAACTGCGGCGCGTTCTTCGGCACCGGGCCGGTTGAAACTGTGGCGTATCCCAGGAAAACCGTGTCGACGACGAGCTTCTTGTCGATCGCATGCGCAATGGCCTGTCGCACCTTGAGATCGGAGAGTTCCTTGCGGCGGTGGTTGATTTCAACGACGAGCTGATAGGTCAACGCCTCATAGCCATCGGCGATGACCTTGAGACCCGGCTCCTTCGAAATACGCGCGAGATCCGAAAGTGGCACGGCGGAGAAGGCGGCCAGTTGGATTTCGTCCGCCTCCAGCGCGGTGGCCGCCCCTGCGCGATCGGGAAGCACACGATAGATGATCTCGTTGAGCTTTGGCTGACCCTTGCCCCAGTAGGTGCCGTTGCGCGTCAGGCGATAATATTCGCCGGGCTTGTACTCGGCAAAGATAAAAGGACCAGTACCCACCGGTTTGTTATTCAGCGGGTTGGTAGCAATATCGGTGCCGTCATAAAGATGCTTCGGGAGAACGCTTGTCACCACCGGGAGGGCGTTGCGGATCAACTGGAACGGCGTCGGTTTGGAGAAGTGGAAGATGGCCGTGTGCTCATCCGGTGTATCCACCCGCTCGAGATTGGCGAACACAAGGCGCCCGAGATTCTGAAGCGGCTTCCAAACGGAGAGCGCGGAGAAGGCCACATCCGCTGAGGTGAATGGCTTGCCATCATGCCAGGTCACGCCCTCGCGTAACCTGAAGGTCGCGCTCAGACCGTCCTGCGATCCTTCCCAGGACGTCGCAAGTCGCGGCTCCAGACCGTTCTTGCCGCTGAAGGAAGCTTCGGCGAGCGGCTCAACAATCTTGCTGGAGATGTAGAAGACGCCATTGGAGGCAACGATTGCTGGGTTAAGGTTCTTCGGTTCGGAGTCCGCGGCAACAACCAGTCTCTCATCGCCACCTGAAGCCCAGGCCAGATCGGTCCGCGTCAGCGTGGTGGAAGCGGCAAGCAGAGCTGCTGTCTTTAGAAGCGAACGGCGCGAAATGGGAGATGGCATGAAGGACTCCGGGTTCGGATGGCGGGCGGCGTCATGGCTCCATTTAGGACCATGACGGCCCCAGTGTCCATGGGAAGTCATTGCATTGACAGCAATGTTTTCACGCCGCCTCAGACGCCTAGGACAATTCTTTTCATGGCCGTCGGGAAAGCCGCGAAAATTGTTCGCGGCAAGCAGAGACGTGTGGGGGCTATCGCGAGATTTAAGAGTCGACGTCTTATCGCGGTCCGGCTGTCTTGGCTGTCAACGCTTTCAACAGGCTGTCGGCTTCGTAAATGGCGCAGACGATATGGTAGAAGGTGCTGGCCGGTGCCGGTTCGTCGATCATCGGGGCGTCAGCGGGCCACTTGTCGAACCAGAGGCCTTTAACCGGTGTGTCGAGGAATGGCTGGATCGCCATCACCGCCCGAGAGGCGGAGGTCAGATAGCGGTGCCGTTCCTCACCTTCGGTAGCACTTGCAAGGCGAACGGCGGCCTTCAGCCATTCGGTTTGGGGCCAGAAGCGGGCCAACGGATCATGCACGCTGAAATCGTCGAGAAGGCTCATCACCGCGACTTTGCGGCGCGGGCAGATGCCATGGCTTTCGCCGATCTCGAACATCCGCTTTGCCTTTTGAATGGCATCGAAGCTGTTGCGCAAGAGGCCCCACCTGACCAAAAGCCAGGCCCATTCGAACTGGTGGCCCGGCTCCATGATGCGGCCTTTTTCGCCCGGTGCCGGTGCCCAATCCTTGTCGAAGAATTCGCGTAAACCGCCATTCTCCTGATCGATGAAACGCGTCATCGCCAGATCTGCAATCTCATCGGCGACAGCTGTCCAGGGGCCGGTCGGATCCACCGTTTCCCAGGCCAGCATCGCCTCGAAAAGATGCATATGCGGGTTGGAACACAGTGGATAGCGCGACGGATTGTCTTCCTCGAAACCCCGATCGAAATGGGCATACTGCTCTTTGAGGAGCGAGAGGATGCCGAGCGCCCGCTCACGCATCTCATGTTTTCTCTCCGGTAAAGCCATGGCCGTCTGTGCTGCAGCAAAGAGGGCGAAGGCTTGATTGTAAAGATCGAAGGACGGATCGATCAACTTTCCGGATGCATCGGCAAGATTGCCGTAGAGCCCGCTCTCCAGAAGATAGACCTTGTCGAACCAGTCGAGGCCATGATTGATGGCGCGCTGCCAATCGCCCTTCCAACCGTTTTCGCCAGCTGCCGCATAGCAATAGGCCTGACGGGGCTGCACCCGGGCGCGACGATTGTCGCCAAGAACCGGTTTGCCATTCTGGTCCAGCCTCTCGTGAAAGCCGCCATCGGGCTTTGCCGCTCCGGCTTCCCACCACAGCGGCAGAGCAGCCTCCTCCAGCCATCGACGCAATGCGGTGATCTCGTCCGTTAGTTGTACTGTCGCGCTCAAGGCTTGCTCTTCCATACTGTTGGTCTTTCGTATTTTCATTCCGTCGTACCGCCCGTCAAGTCGTCGTAGCGGCTGTCGTCCACCAAAGGAACCATCCGCCCAATCTTGGTCAGGCGATAAAGTTCCCGTGACTTTGTCCAGCGCTACGGCGGCAAGGGACTGGCATCACTCTGTGTCATCGACATTTCGGATTGCTAATTCATTTCACTCACGTATTTCGTAACCATGATTGTGTCACATGTGATTCGTGATGTTTGTACCCTTTCAAAGGGGCGTGGCGGGATGAGTAACACCGCCACTGCGATAGCATTGGCATGTGGCGTGGCGCTTACGCTCTCAGGTTGTAATACGCCCGCCGGCGTGCAGCAATCCGGCGGGCCGAAGATGTTGGCACCGGAAGAAGCGCTGATCTTTCCGCCGCCCGGCGGCCCGGAAGTCCTGACCGTTATCAACCGCAATTACGCCAATGCCGTTCAGCAGGACGTGATCCTGCGCTCGGATGCGGCGACCCCTGGTCAGAACTATCTCAAGGTGCAGCTTTTCGGACCGCAAAAGGCGGAGGATACCGGAAGGGGCGGACTATCGGAAAGCAGTCTGCGTGTTTCGTCGATCTCAAGGGAGATCAGGAGCGCGTTTCCCGGTGTGGCGATGGCGACGTCTGCCGAATATCTGCAAAATAATTACGGTGCCTTTTCTTATGCGTCAGGCAGAGGTTATGGAAACGATGCCTGCATTTACGGATGGCAGCAGATCAGGTCGCCGGAAGACGCGCGTCAAGGTTTCAAGAATCTTGGTCGCATCAATGTGACATTGAGGCTGTGTCAGTCGGGCGTCACCGTGCGTGATCTTCTCTCGGTGATGTACAACTACACGATCACCGGCAACTATCTCTCCAGCGACTGGAATCCTTACGGAATCGCGCAGGATCCAGACAAGGGACTTGGACGTCCAGGCAATCCTATCTATCCCGTCTCAGGTGCTGCTCCCATGCAGCCTGGAACACAGACCCCTGTCGCGGCTCCTGTGCTTGCACGGCCACGGACCGTGGTGACAGCGGCCACCGTGCCGGTTGTGGTGCAGCCACAGCCCGCCGCCTCCGCCAGACCGGCCGTCCTCATTCCGTCTCCGACAGCGCCGAGGGCTTCTGGCAGCAGGCCAGCAGATGTACCTCCGCCGGCACGGCGTATCGAAACGAAACGGGTTGCCATTCCGTCGCCTGCCTGCGTTGCCGGTCAGACGAGCGGGCAAACCTGCAATTAACTGTTTCGGGTGTAACTGATCCACTTGGTCTCTTCGTCGCAGTGAGGGGGCCAGCGGCATGAGGCCAGGGAGCGGTCCGCTTCTTATCGACTTGATGTAAAGGTTCGCTGATGAGCAAGGTCATCACTTTCACCCTCTGGCTGTTCGTTTCAGCCTGTGTCTTGCTGATCATTACGTTACCCGTCAGTTTGCAGACGCACCTCATCGCCACGGCAATTTCGCTGGCTTTGCTCGCAACCATCAAATTTCTAAATGGCAGGGGCGCGTGGCGACTGATCGGTCTTGGTTTCGGCACGGCAATCGTACTGCGCTACGTGTATTGGCGCACGACCAGCACCTTGCCGCCCGTCAATCAGCTCGAAAACTTCATTCCCGGCTTCCTGCTCTATCTCGCCGAGATGTACAGCGTGGTGATGCTGGCGCTCAGTCTCGTCATCGTTTCCATGCCGCTGCCGTCGAGAAAGACACGTCCTGGTTCGCCCGGCTATGTGCCGACTGTCGATGTGTTCGTGCCAACCTACAACGAGGATGCCGAACTCCTCGCCAATACGCTGGCCGCAGCGAAGAACATGGACTACCCGGCCGACAAGTTCACTGTCTGGCTGCTCGATGATGGCGGCACGGTGCAGAAACGCAACGCGCCAAATGGACTGGAAGCGCAGGCGGCCATCCGACGGCATGCGGAATTGCAAAAGCTCTGCGCCGATCTCGGCGTCAACTATCTGACGCGTGAGCGCAACGTCCACGCCAAGGCTGGCAATCTCAACAATGGTCTGGATCATTCCACGGGCGAACTCGTCACCGTTTTCGACGCCGACCATGCGCCCGCGCGCGATTTTCTTCTCGAAACGGTTGGCTATTTCGAGGAAGATCCAAGGCTCTTCCTTGTCCAGACGCCGCACTTCTTCGTCAATCCAGATCCGATCGAGCGCAATCTGCGCACATTTGAAACCATGCCGAGCGAGAACGAAATGTTCTACGGCATCATCCAGCGCGGCCTGGACAAATGGAACGGCGCCTTCTTCTGCGGATCGGCAGCGGTTCTGCGGCGCACGGCGCTGAAGGAAACCGATGGTTTCAGTGGCGTCAGCATCACCGAGGATTGCGAAACGGCCCTTGCGCTTCATTCGCGCGGCTGGAACAGCCTTTATGTCGACAAGCCTCTGATTGCCGGTCTGCAGCCGGCGACCTTCACCAGCTTCATCGGCCAGCGAAGCCGGTGGGCGCAGGGCATGATGCAGATCCTGATCTTCCGCCAGCCGCTTTTCCGACGGGGGCTCTCCTTCACGCAACGGCTCTGCTACATGTCATCGACGTTGTTCTGGCTCTTCCCGTTTCCGCGCACGATCTTCCTCTTCGCGCCGCTCTTCTATCTTTTCTTCGACCTGCAGATCTTCGTGGCGTCCGGCGGCGAGTTCCTGGCTTATACCGCGGCCTACATGCTGGTGAACTTGATGATTCAGAACTTCCTCTATGGAAGTTTCCGCTGGCCGTGGATTTCCGAGCTCTACGAATATGTTCAGACGGTGCATCTCTTACCTGCCGTCGTGTCGGTCCTTTTCAATCCCAGCAAGCCGACCTTCAAGGTGACGGCCAAGGACGAGTCGATCAGCGAAGCGCGCCTGTCGGAAATCAGCCGGCCCTTCTTCGTCATCTTCTTCATTCTCATCATCGCGATGGTCTTCGCGATCTATCGCATCTATGCCGAGCCCTATAAGGCGGATGTCACGCTTGTGGTCGGCGGCTGGAACCTGCTCAACATCATCTTCGCCGGCTGTGCTCTTGGCGTCGTTTCCGAACGCGGAGAGAAATCGGCATCGCGGCGTATCACCGTCAAGCGGCGCTGCGAATTGCAGTTGCAGGAGGACGGTCCCTGGCTTCCCGCAACGGTTCAAAACGTGTCCGTCCACGGGATGCTGATCCACATTTTCGAAAAGGATCTGGATTCTGTCGAGAATGGTCGCTCTGCGATTATCCGAGTGGATCCCTACAGCCCAGGGGCGCCGTCGTCGATGACGATCAACATCGTCAGAAGCGTCAAGCAGCAGGGCTTCATCTCGGTCGGTTGCACCTTTGCGCCGAAGGAAACCATTGAACACCGCTTGATTGCGGATCTGATTTTCGCCAATTCCGATCAATGGACCGATTTCCAGCGGGCACGCAGGGGCAATCCCGGTCTCATCCGCGGCACGATCACCTTCATGGGCATTGCGATTTTCCAGACACAACGTGGCCTCTATTACTTCATGCGCTCCTTCCGATCGAAGGCGCGCCAGAAGGTTGCGGCAGGAGTGGCCAAGTGATGAAAAGGTCGCTCCTTCTCCTAAGCTTTTACGCCATGGTATCGGCGAGCGCGCTGGCACAGACTGCCCCCTTCGACATGTCGCCTGAGCGTCCCGCCAGCCCGCCTGCGGCGAGACAGGTGCCGGTGCAGCCGGCGCCACAACCAATGCAGCCAGCACCGTCTGTGCCGCAAATCCCGACTGCGCCACCCGCAATCGTACCTCCCGCCCAGCAGCCGACACCGCCGCAGCCGTCGCCCGTTCCGGTCGCTCCTGTGCCAGTCCCCCCTATGCCAGTCCCTCCGTCTTCTTCTCAACCAGCGCCATCGCAGCCCCAGAATAAGCCACAGAACCAGTCTGCGCAGGCGACACCGGCGCCAGCCCAAACATCGGTCGATCCGCGCCGTCGTTACATACTGCCATTCACCGATCTCAGCCTGTCCGGGGAGATCGATCAGCGGCAATGGACGATCTATCTGACGCAGGAGCAGGCGCAGGCCGCCCAGGCGGTCACGATCGCCTATCAGAACGCCGTCGTGGTTGCGCCGGAAAGCTCAAGCCTTGAAATCGCGATCAACAATGTGCCGCTGGAGAAAAAGAGCGTAGCCTCTCCCGATGCGGAAGGCAGCCTCTCGATTCCCATTCCACCAGGCACGCTTCAGGCAGGTGCCAATGTCGTGACGCTCGGAGTCAAGCAACGGCACCGCACGGATTGCACCATCGAGTCCACCTATGATCTCTGGACCGATATCAATCCCGCCGGCACATTCATCACGCTGAATGCGGATGTCGCCAACCGTTTTGAGACGATCGAAGACATTCAGGCGATCGGTGCCGGCGGCGAAGGCCTCACCTCCATCGATATCGTGGCACCCGGTCTGACGAACCCGGTCCTGGCGGAATCGTTGTTGAAACTCTCTCAGGCGCTGGCACTGCGCACGCAGATGCCCAATCAGGAGATCGCCTTCCACACAACGGTCCCAAAGGAGCGTAAGGCAGGTTCGCTGGTTGTGCTGGCGGGCACATCGCGTGAGATCGCCACCATTGCAAGCACCGTTCCGCCGGAGGTCTTAGCCGGTCCCTATGCCGGTTTCGAAAGCAATATCGTCAGCAACCTTTCGGCTTTGGTCGTCGGAGGCCCGACGCCTCAAGCGCTGCAAACGGCAATCGATAGCCTCGCTGCATCAGCGGAACGCCCCACTGGCTCGCTTCGATCCTTCCTGTCCACACGCAACTGGCACACGCCGGATGCGCCATTGGTTATCGGCGACCGTCGTCTTGCACTCTCATCCCTTGGTGTAAAAAGTGCGGAATTTTCGGGGCGTCGTTTCAGAACCGATTTCACCATAGGTATTCCCGCTGATTTCTACGCGGCAGCCTATGGCGAGGCGACGCTGCTTTTGGATGCGGCCTATGCCAGTGACGTGCTTCCCGGCAGCCATATCGATGTCTATGTGAACGGCAACATTGCCTCCACTGTGCCGATTTCAAACCGGGGCGGCGGCATCTTCAGACACCTGCCGATCAAGCTCACATTGCGGCATTTCGTGCCGGGCGCCAACACGGTTGCGATTGAAGCCGTCATGCAGACGCAGGCGGATTCGGACTGTTTGCCCGGTACAACGGCAAGCGAGACACCGCGTTTCGCACTGTTTGATACGTCTGAACTCCATATGCCCAATTTCGCAAGAATTGGTCGCGCGCCGGATCTGGCTGCCAATCGTGGTGTGATACAACCCTATCACAACTCTCAGCAGCCCGTTGCGGTTTACATGGAGCGGATCGATCCGGACGTGATGTCGTCTGCGGCAACACTTCTGGGTCGCATGGCGCTCGCCGCCGGTCAGCCGATCGCGATTGATCTCGTCAGTTCCATTTCTGCCGTGGGAGACAGAGATGCAGTCTTCATCGGCACGCTGGCCCAGATTCCGCCAGCGCTTGCAGCCCAATTCAACATTGCTCCCGCCAGCCAGACGAGCTGGGGTGAGAGCGGACGTCCGACCCCGCCCGTGGAGCAGACCGACCAGTTGTTTGAAAACTGGCGTCAGCGCGTAGACGGTGGTGTCTGGCAGGGCCAGATCTCCTCCTTCGAGGAATGGGTCAGGCGTAACTTCGATATCAGCGAGGAAACTTTCCGGTTTCTTCCTGGCGCGGAACAAGTCTACACACCGCCTGGAAATGTCAGCTTCATGTTGGCGCAGGGGCTGAGCCCCGGGGGTGAGGGTGTGTGGACGCTTGCAACGGCACCGGCCATCGACACCTTGAGATCCGGCGTCAAATCCATGACGGAACTGAAGCGATGGACAGGCCTTTCTGGACGCATCGCCACTTATGACCCCGCTACCGACAAGGTCGAGACGATTGTTGCCGAGCAGCAGACCTTCTTCATCACCGGTCCGGCGACATTTTCCAACTGGCGACTGATCGCTGCCAACTGGCTATCGAGCAATACGCTTTCCTATGCGCTGGTGTTCATCGGCTTCCTGTCGCTCCTCGGATGGGTTACCTTCTTTCTTCTGCGGGGGCTCGGACGCAAGCCATGATGACATTTGCCAGATCGCTGACAAAAATGGCTCTGCTGCTGGGGATGCTCATGGTTCCGCTGAGCGTCAAGGCAGCTTCCATCAATGCGGCGGACTGGCAGAGCTATCGATCCGCCTTTCTCGATGCGTCCGGGCGCATCGTCGATACAGGCAATAACGGGATCAGCCACAGCGAAGGCCAGGGTTATGGCATGTGGCTCGCCGTTCTTGCCGACGATCAGGCGAATTTCGAGCTGATATGGTCCTTCACCAAGACCGAACTTCTGGTGCGGGACGACGGCCTTGCTGCCTGGAAGTGGGATCCGAAATCCACACCGCACGTCTCCGACATCAACAACGCAACGGATGGCGACATCCTGATCGCGCAGGCGCTGGCACTGGCAGCGAGGCAGTGGGGACGCCAAGATCTTGCAGATGCCAGCCGTGCCATTGCCAAGGCGGTGCTCGACAAGGCGGTGGTGGAGCGCGGCGGACGAACCCTGCTTCTTCCGGCCGTCTCCGGCTTTGCCGATAGAGACCGGCCGGATGGACCAGTTGTCAATCCGTCCTACTACATCTTCGAAGCCTTTCCGCTTTTAAACCAGCTTTCGCCGTCACCCCTTTGGGGCAAGCTTGCTGCGGACGGTCTTGCTGCCATGAACGGCTTTGCCTTTGGCCTGCGGAAACTTCCGGCTGACTGGGTCTCGGTGCGGACGAAGCCGCGTCCCGCCGATGGTTTCGCGCAGGAGTTCGGCTACAATTCCATTCGTATTCCGCTCTATCTCGTCAGAGGCGGCGCTGGCTCGCCCGACCTTTACAACAGGATGGCGGCTGGCATGTCGCTCGATGGCGGCAATGTGGCAACATTCGATCTGAAGTCGGGTGCGGCGAAGGATGTGCTCTCGGATGCGGGCTACCGCATCATGCCCGCGCTTCTGGCCTGTAAAGCCAGCAAAAAGCCTATTCCGCAGGACCTGAAAACCTACGCGTCAACACTTTATTATCCATCTACGTTGCATCTCTTGGCTTTGTCTTTCGTAGCGCAAGCGAATCAGGAGTGCCTATGAACAAGAAGCCACTGTTGCTGTCCGCTGCCGTCCTGGCATTGAGCGCCGCTGGCATCTTCCAGTCGCGCGATGCGCTTCTCGGTCACATCAGTGCCGTTCATTCCGCCTCGATGCAAGCGGCTGGAACACAAGCTGTTGCCGCCGGCATGAACAATGCCGAAGTGCAGAAGGGCGCTAGCCCGCTTTCTCTCGGGAACAGACAGCCGCATTCTTCCTCCGCTCCCTCGGCTGATCTTGCGCAAGCACCGCGAACTCCGCAACAGGCGCCTCAAAACCCAGCTCCTACACAGCCAGGTGCCCGCGATGTACCACCAGCGGTCGACGAAAGCGCGCTTCGCTATTTCGCCGCACGCGGCGATACCGCGCGTCTCCAGGCCGAAATCGCGCGCCTGAAAGCGCTCTACCCGAATTGGACACCGCCTGCCGACCCTGCTGCTGCCGCGCCCACCGGCGATCCGCAATTGGAGGGGATCTGGCAACTTTATGCCGCTGGTCGCTATTCGGAAGCGCGCAAGGCAATCGCCGACCGCCAAGCTGCGGAAGCCGGATGGCAGCCACCCGATAATCTCACCGAAATGCTGGGTCTCGCTGAGGCGCGCCAGCGTCTGGTGAACGCCTCCGATCTGAAACAATATAATGCCGTGATCGGCTTGGCGGCTGAAAATCCAAGCCTGCTGACCTGCAGCGAAGTCGATGTTCTGTGGCGAGTGGCTGAGGCCTTCGCTCGCACGGAAAAACCGGAGCGCGCGCGCGATGCCTATGGCTATGTGCTGAGCAACTGCCAAAATCCGGCTGAACGTCTGGCAACCGTGCAAAAGGCCTCCGCGCTTCTGCCGCTCGACATGATGGAAGACCTTCTCTCGCGCGAAAAACCTGGGCCGGATGGCCAGCTTGAGTTCGAGCCCGTCAAGGACGATCTTGCGCGGCAATTCGTGGCGAAGGCGGGAGAAGACCCCAAGGTCAATGTACCGCCCGCCTATCTCTCCCGAATGGAACGGCTAGCGGAAACCAACAAGCTCGCAAGCGACGCGCTCCTGCTCGGCTGGTATAATGTCGAGCGTGAGAAGATGGACGATGCGGAAAAGTGGTTCCGCCGCGCAAGGGAGGTGGAGGATTCCGCTTCCGCATCTGAGGGCTTGGCGCTGGCGCTCGTGGCGCGCGGAGAACCCCGCGAGGCCGAAGAGATCATGTTCAAGTGGCGTGGCTCTTCGGATGGCGCGCACGCAACCTATCTTGCCGCTGCAGCCAACCTTCTGGCGCTCGATCCGCCTGTCGCACTGGATCCCGACGTTCTCCAGCGCATTGCAAAGGAAACCGTTGCACAAAAGGACGCAGCAACGGCGCAGGAATTTGGCTGGTATTCGCGCGCCTTCCAGCAGCCGCAGATGGCGCAGCAATGGTTTTCCACCGCCTTGCAGTGGAAGCCGGAGGATGAGCCATCGGCGTATGGTCTGGCGCTGACCTATCAGGACCTTAATAATCTGGCGGAGGTTCGTCGTCTCCAGCGCCAATGGGGTTCCCAATCGCAGCGCATCATGGAAGTCGGCCGGCCTGTGGCTCAATCAAGCGCTGTCGCCGCCGCGCCCGCGGTGACGACACCTGCGCCCGTGCAGCCCCAATCTCGTCCAATGGCGACTGCGCCGCGCATGGTCTCGCCACAAGCGACCACGGTCGCTTACGAGCCTTCGCCACCGCGCCAAGCGCGGGCCGTTCGGGGTGCACGCCAGTCCGGCCGTTGCTCTGCGAACCTCAATCCGGAATCGCTTTCTGCGCAGGATGCACTTCAGCAGGGCTGGTGCCTGATGGAGGCCAACCGGCCAGCCGAAGCGGTGAAAGCTTTCTCCGCTGCTCTCAAGGTTGGCGAGCCGTCGGTTCGCAGCGATGCGGCCTATGGTCAGAGCCTCGCCTATCTTCGCATGGGGTTGACGGACAATGCAGCCGTTTCTGCGACGAAGTCGTCCATGGACCGGCAGAAGGCGACCGAGCTTCAAGTGGCGATCCTGACGGACCGTGCGTTGGCAGCCTATGAAAGCAAGCATTATGAAGAAGCGCTCATCCTCCTGGACCAGCGCGCGAGATATGCCACGGAGCGCATTGATCTCATGGTGATCCGCGGCTACGCCTATCTCAATATGAAGCGTTACGGCGAAGCGGTACAGGTCTTCGAGGCCTCTGCTGCAACGGGCAATGCGGATGCGATCCGGGGCCTTGCAGCTGTACAAAATGCCCGGCCGAGCCGCGGCCCGCAGGGCGGCTAAGCAATCTATCTCCAATAGAACCTCTCCATCATTGGAGAGGTTCTATTCGATAATTTTCATGGAATTCATTGAAAGTTCATGTGCCGCAACGTATGTCGGGTGACGAAACGCGACCTACTGGATGTGAAAGACGCCGATGCTGACGAAAAAAGGGAAATACGGTCTCAAAGCCTTGATCGATCTTGCGAGCCTCGACACGGGACAGACTGCCTTCGTCAGCGACATCGCCGCACGCAACAATATCCCGAAGAAGTTTCTCGACGCGATTTTGCTGGAGCTTCGCAATGAAGGCATGCTGCGTTCCAAGAAAGGGCCGGGTGGCGGCTATGCGCTCTCGAAACCGGCATCCGATATTTACATCGGTCAGGTCATCCGCGCACTCGACGGACCGCTCGCCCCTATTCGTTGCGCCAGCCGTACCGCCTTCGAAGCCTGTGAGGACTGTTCCGATCCGGCAGCCTGTCAGGTGCGCCGGTCGATGACGGATGTCCGTGATGCCATGGCAGCCGTCCTCGACACGATGACGCTTGAGCAGTTTGCGGCCAATACCGGCGAGGAGCAGGTGAACAAGACCGCTTGATGCGCCTGCTCTGCCAAACCCGGTCACACTAGACCTGAAGATATTGTCCGGCGTGATAGAGAAGCGGTCGTCCTTGGCCATGGGTGACGGAGAGCACCCGGCCGATGACGATGGCGTGTGTGTGACGCTCCACGACATCCTCGACGGCACAGTCGATCACCGCGAGCGCGCCGCGTAAGCCAGAAGCGCCGCTTTCCAGTTCGAACCAGTCGGCCCCTTCATAGCGCTCTGCCCCCTTCAGTCCGCCAACGCCGGCAAAGCGGGACGCCACCTCTTGCTGTTCACCGGACAGGATGTTGACGCAGAAGTGGTTGAAGCGCGCGATGATCGGCCATGTCGAAGACGATCGGTTGATATTGACGATCATCGTCGGCGGCTCCATCGATAGCGCCGTGGCTGACGTGACGGTCGCACCCGTGCGATGGGCACCGTGGCCAGCCGTGATAATGCTGACGCCGCCTGCCACCTGGCGCATGGCCGTTTTCAACTCCGCGGCTTCAAGGGCGATCTTCTCCCGCTCCTCGTGAATGTAAGTCACTGTCGCTGTCATCGTTTCCACCTTTCAGCGCTTGTTCCCGGGATAGGTCAAACGTAGCAATGCGTTTGACCCAGCCACAGCCAAAAGATTTTATTGTTGATCAATTTTGTAGAATGATCCTGGCGTTTCCAGTGGTCAAACAGGGCCGGCATGCCCGGCAGAGGACCAACGGGTCGAACTGTCCAAGATCGTCGAGGATCTCTCACACAGTCCAAAACATGAAAAACGACAGGCAAGACTCGACATCGAGGAAAGTTTCGACTAGCTTGGTTAAACGTTTAAGCAAGGGCGTTGAATCATGGCTTTGCAAAAGCCTGCCGCAAATCTGCATGGAATTGCTGCCGCGCTCGGTGTATCGAGTGCGACGGTATCGAACGCGCTTTCCGGCAAGGGACGTGTTTCGGCGGAGCTTAGTGACCGCATTCGCAAGATGGCGGCGGAGCTTGGTTACGTGCCCAGTCCTGCTGCCCGCGCTCTTCGCACGGGGCGCAGTGGTGTGCTCGGGCTCGTGCTTCCAGATATCGGCAATCCGCTCTTTCCCCAGATTGCCCAAGCCATCGAGAAGGCTGCGGCTGATGCCGGCTATGGCGTTCTGATCGCCGACTCTCATGGCGAGGTTGCCAAGCAGACCGAGGCAATCACCCGGCTCGTCGAACGCGGCGTCGAGGGCATGGTCGTCGTCCCTCGCCGCGGAACCCGGATTGCCGATGTGGATTGCCCGGTCGCGGTGATCGATTCCCCCTCGACACCTGGCAATACAGTGGCCGCCGATCACTGGGATGGTGGAATGCAGATCGGTCGGCATCTCGCGGGGCTCGGACACAGCAATGTCGTCATCATTGCCAGAAACCAGGATTCCAATGTCCAGAACGATCGCGTCGGTGGCATTCGTGCCGGATTGACCGCATCCGCCCGGACGGAGACGCTCTGGATCGCGTCGCTTGAACAGCAACATGGCGAGGGCTGCCGGCTCGGTGTGGCGGACAAGGTGCGCCAGGGGTTCACCGCCTTTGCCGCTGCATCCGATCTGCATGCCCTACGGGTTCTGACCGAACTTCAGGACGAGGGGATTGCCGTGCCGGATGAGGCCAGTGTCACTGGCTTTGACGACCTCATCTGGGCGTCCGTGGTCACGCCCTCGCTCACCACTATTCGCATGGATATGGCACGCATCGCGGAAGTCGCGGTGACCGCTCTCGTTCGCACCATCGATGCCGAAGACCCTGCCAACCGGCCCGCAGCGGGCGGCGTGGTCGCGGATGTTTCCAAAGTGGCGATGGAGCTCGTTATTCGTCGCTCCTCTGCCGCCAACAATAAGAAGCAGACTGAAGAAAAAAACCTCACAGCTGGAGAACACACACCATGAAAAAGATCATTCTGGCATCTAGCACGGCGCTGATGCTGTCGCTCGGGTCCGCGCAGGCCCAGGACAAGACCCTGACGATCTCCGTCTATGCCTTCGCGCAGGACGAGTTCAAGGAACTCGTCTACACTCCCTTCGAGCAGAAATGCGGCTGCAAGCTGGTTGTCGAAACCGGTAACAGCGTTGAGCGCCTGGCGAAGATGGAGGCCAACAAGGCCAACCCGGTTGTCGATCTCGCGATTGTCTCTATGGCGGATGCGCTTTCCGCCGCCCGCAAGGACCTGATCCAGAAGATCGATACGGCCAAGGTGCCGAATATCGAGAAGCTCTATGACATTGCCAAGGACCCGAATGGCGACGGCATGAGCGTTGGCGTCAACCTCTATGCCACGTCAATCGTCTATCGAACCGACAAGATGAAGATCGACAGCTGGGGCGATCTCCTGAAGGACGGTATCGTCGATCACATCGCTTTCCCGAACGTTACTACGAACCAGGGTCCTCCGGCGCTCTATATGCTCGGCAAGGCGATGGGCAAGGATACGCCCGATCTCGCAGCTCCAATCGCGGCTGTCGGTGCCAAGAAGGACGATATCGTCACCTTCTATGTGAAGTCCTCGCAGCTGGTGCAGCTAATGCAGCAGGAAGAAATCTGGGCCGCACCCATCGGTCGCTTCTCCTGGGCGCCTTTCACCAAGCTCGATCTTCCGCTCGCGTGGGCGACACCCAAGGAAGGCCAGACCGGTGGCATGAACGTGCTCGTCGTGCCGAAGGGGACGAAAAACGAGGATCTCGCGCTTCAATTCATGGATTTCTGGCTCTCGACCGATGTTCAGAAGGCGCTTGCCGATAAGCTGGTGGATAGCCCCACCAACAAGGAGGTGAAGGTTTCCGAACAGGTGGCGAACAACATCACCTATGGCGAAGAAACCGTGAAGAGCCTGCAGCTCATCCCGTCCGCTGTCGCGCTCGACAACCGCGACAAGTGGCTGTCGGAATGGAATGCCAAGGTTGGGCAGTAACCTTGCGTCCCGCGTCATCCTCGAACCCAACCGTCGAGGATGACGTCGCATCTGTGATGGACCAGCCTTTCGAAGGATAGACCGCCATGTTTCAAAATCGGACCGAGGCTCTGGCGCTCGCCTTGCCCGCCGCAATCTTCGCGGCGGCGGTCTTTCTCGTGCCGGTCTTCATCCTCCTCTCGGAGGGCTTTCGCACCGCCGACGGGTGGACGCTGCAGGCTTACACGACCTTCTTTTCCGACCCGCTGAACCAGGCGGTGTTTTTGCGCACGCTGAAGCTCGGTACGCTGGTCACGGTCGTTTCCGCCGTCATCGGTTACGCCGCAGCCTTCGCCATCGTCAGTCTACCGCCGGGCTCCAAGGGGCACATGATCAATCTGGTCATCCTGCCGCTGATGATTTCGCCTGTGGCGCGCACCTATGCCTGGATCGTCATTCTGGGCCGTACCGGCATCGTCAATGAAGCGCTGACGTTTCTTGGGCTGACGGATAGCCCGCTCCGAATCCTCTTCAGCGAAACAGCCGTTTTCATCGGCCTGTTGCAGCTCTTCCTGCCCTTGATGATCATTTCGCTGATCAGTGCGCTGGAAAACATGCCGCGCGATGTGGTGGCCGCCTCACGCGTTCTCGGTGCAAACTGGTTCCAGGTCTTCTGGAAGGTGATCATTCCCCTGACGAAGGAAGGCCTCGTCGTCGGTGGCACGCTGGTCTTCACCGGCTCGCTCACCGCTTATATCACGCCCGCCATTCTCGGCGGCTCCAAGGTGCTGATGCTGGAAACGCTGCTCTATCAGCAGGTCACGGTGTCCAACAATTTCGTTGCCGCGAGCGTCATCGCCTTCATTCTGATCGTCATGAGCTTCGCGGCCAATATCCTGCTCAAGCGCATCGCAACGGCAAGGAACAGGAAATGACCCGCCATCTCTTCATTCCCGTGACGCTGATGCTGGTCATCGGCTTTCTTATCGGACCGTTTTTGATCATCGTCGCCGCCTCGTTTTCGGCCGGCGACACGCTCGCTTTTCCGCCACAGGGCTTTTCGCTGAAATGGATTGCCAAGGTCTTCACGGTGGAAAGCTTCCGCGACAGCTTCGCCATGTCGATGTCCCTTGCCATCGGCGGCACCTTCGCAGCCCTGCTGCTGGGCATACCCGCCGCTTACGCGATGTCGCGATACAAGCTGCCGTTTTCCGAAACGATCCGCACCATTGTTTCAGCACCGATCATCGTGCCCGGCATCATTGTCGGTCTGGCGCTGCTTCGCTACTTCGTCGTACCCTTCGGCATCGGCATCACGCTGGCACTCTTCCTCGCGCACACAGCGCTGATCCTGCCCTATGCGGTGCGTGTGGTCTCGGCGAGCCTCACCAATCTGCGCTCGGATATCGAGGAGGCGGCGGTGCTGCTCGGCTCGTCACGGCTTGGTGCCTTCTTCCGGGTCGTATTGCCGAATATTCGCGGCGGCATCCTGTCGGCCTTCATTCTCGGCTTCGTCACCAGCTTCAATCAGGTGCCCGTCTCGCTCTTCCTGTCGGGCCCTGGTGTTCGCACGCTGCCGATCGATATGTTGGGCTATATGGAAATCGTCTTCGATCCGTCCGTCGCCGCACTGTCCTCGCTTCTTGCTTTCCTTTCCATCGGCATTGTTTTCATGGCCGAACGTTTCCTGGGGTTCTCCCGCTATGTCTGACGCTCAGTATCTGTCTCTTCAAAATCTTTCGCTCGCCTATGGTGCCACCATGGCCGTCGACAAGCTCAACCTCGATATCCGCAAAGGCGAGCTTCTCGCGCTGCTCGGACCGTCCGGCTGCGGCAAGACCACGACGATGCGTGCCATTGCCGGGCTGATGCCGATTGCAGGTGGCCGTATCGATCTGGATGGTGCCGATATCACCCGTGTCTCCGCCAACAAGCGTGCCGTTGGTCTCGTCTTCCAGTCCTATGCGCTCTTTCCGCATTTGACGGTCTATGAAAACGTTGCCTTCGGTCTACGGCTAAAGGGCCTGACGGGTGCAGAGCTGGATGCAAAAGTGGCGTCGGGGCTTAAATCCGTTGGTCTCTCCACCTTCGCCTCGCGCAAGCCCGCAGAACTTTCGGGCGGCCAGCAGCAGCGCGTTGCGCTTGCGCGCTCCATGGTCATGGACCCCAAGGTTCTTCTACTCGATGAGCCTCTCTCCAACCTCGACGCCCGGCTCCGGCTGGAGATGCGCACCGAGTTGCAGCGGGTGCAGAAGGCGACCGGTGTGACGATGATCTTCGTCACACATGATCAGGTCGAAGCCTTGGCGCTGGCTGATCGCATAGTTGTGATGAAAAACGGTGCGATTGAGCAGATCGGTACGCCGGAAGAGATTTATAATGCGCCTGTCTCCGCCTTCGTCGCCGACTTTGTCGGCTTTGAAAATATCTTCCGTCTGGACGGTGCAGAGCTGAAGACGGAGGCAGGACGCATAATGCTTTCTGGCCAGGTTCCGAGTACGGCGGGACTGGCATGGAGGCCGCGCATGGTAACCCTCGGTTCAGGTCCTTTCGAGGGGACCGTGCGCGGCACGTCTTTTGCGGGCAATACGCGGGAATATCTGCTCGACAGCGCGCTCGGCGCCATCAAGGCCGAGGTGGATGCGAGCCTGCCGTCCTATGAGATCGGCGCCACGCTGCCCTTCGATCTGCCCGTCGAAAAGGCGGCATCTCTCCAGGTGTTCAACTAAGATGGGGCTGTGGATCGATACCGATATGGGTTTCGACGATATCGCTGCCATTCTGGTGGTGGCAGCGTCCGGTCAGGTCATCGATGGCGTCTCTCTGGTCTTCGGGAATGCGCCGCTCGATCAGGTGAAAAACAATGCCGCGGGTGCGGCCTTGGCCTTCTCATGGCGCTTTCCGATCCACGCCGGGCGGGCAAGCCCGGTGCTCGGGGAGATCGAGACCGCGCAATGCATCCTCGGTGAAACGGGTATACCAACGGTGGGAGCAATGCTTCCGGCATCTGGCGATCTGCCCCCGTCGAATGCCTTCGAGGCCCTCTGCCGGTGGTTGGCGGATGGGGCAGGGGAAAAGAAAATCCTCGCACTTGGTCCTCTCACCAATATTGCGGCTCTCTGCCTCGCCCGACCCGATCTTGCCGGTCGCATCACCGAACTGACCTGGATGGGCGGCGGTGTCACGCTTGGCAATCATACGGCCTCTGCCGAATTCAATGCCTTTGCCGATCCTGAAGCCGCGGCCATCGTCCTTGCTCATGGACTTCCGTTGCGCATGGTCGATCTCGACTTCTGCCGCAAAGTCACCGCCTCTCTCGCGGATGTGGCGCCCATTCGTCAGGCGGGCGGCAAGAACGCGGGCTTGGTGGCCGATATGCTGGAAGGCTTCATCAATATCGCCGTCAGCCGAGGACGCGACGCGATGGCGCTTTACGATCCTTGCGCGGCGGTTGCCGTCGTTGATCCTGAGAGCGTCACATGGAAAGCGGCTCGCATCGATGTCGAACTGCGGGGCGGTCTCACGCGTGGGCGAACGGTCGTGGAAGCGCGGCTTGCCCATGCCGAGCACTTCAATGCCCATTATGCCGAGAACATCGATGCTGAACACGCGCGCAAGATCATCCTTGGTGCGCTTGAAGCAGAGGCAAGCCGATGAGGGATACGCCAATCATTGCCGATCGCGATGGCATGAATGACGCCTCACTCCGCACTCGTGCGGTTGCGGCGGCAAGGGGCGACGCGCCTTTCGATGTTCTAATTTCCGGCGGCACCTTGGTGGATGTGGTGACGGGCGAACTGCGTCCGGCCGATATCGGACTCGTCGGCCCACTGATCGCAAGCGTGCATCGCTCCGGTTCAAGACAGGACGCAGCCCAAGTCCTGGACGCCGCAGGCGGCTATGTCGCGCCGGGATTGATCGATACGCATATGCATATCGAAAGCTCCATGGTCACGCCTGCTTCCTATGCCGCAGCAGTCGTCGCGAAGGGTGTGACCACCGTCGTCTGGGATCCGCATGAGTTTGCCAATGTCCATGGACTGGACGGCATGTCCTGGGCATCGCGGGCAAGTCGCAACCTGCCGCTGCGAACAATCTTGCTTGCGCCTTCCTGCGTACCGTCGGCGCCGGGGCTTGAACGGGCGGGTGCTGATTTCGATGCGACGGTGCTTGCCGAAATCCTCTTCTGGCCGGAAGTTGGCGGTGTTGCCGAAGTCATGAATATGCGCGGCGTGATCGAACGCGACCCGCGCATGAGCGCCATTCTCCAGGAAGGACTGCATGCGGATAAGCTTATCTGCGGACATGCGCGTGGGCTGGAAGGTAGCGATCTCAACGCGTTTATGGCAGCCGGTGTCACCTCCGACCACGAACTGACCTCGGCAGACGATCTGATAGCGAAGCTGCGCGCCGGGTTGACCATCGAGCTACGGGGCTCCCACGATCATCTACTGCCGGAATTCGTCGATGCCTTGAACAGGCTCGGCCATCTGCCGTCGACACTAACGCTTTGCACCGATGACGTCTTCCCTGACGATCTGTTGAAGGGCGGCGGGCTGGACGATGTGGTGCGCCGGCTGGTGCGCTATGGCCTTCGTCCGCAATGGGCATTGCAGGCCGCGACCCTCAATGCTGCAGCACGCCTTCAGCGCAATGATCTCGGCCTGATTGCTGCCGGTCGAAGGGCGGATATCGTGGTTTTCGATGATCTTTCGCAGTTCTCCTCCCGCCATGTTTTGGTCAGTGGAACGCCCGTAGCCGAACAAGGCCGAATGATCGTGGAGCTTCCTGAAATCGACGCAGCGCCTTTGAGAGACTCCATGAAGCTGCCGCTCCGCTCGTCCGAGGATTTTCGGGTGAAGAGCAGCGGCGAACGCGTGCGGCTCGCCACCATCGACAGGCCCCGCTTCACACAGTGGGGAGAAATCAAGGCCGACGTGGTCGACGGTTTTGTCGTGCCTCCTGACGGAACGACGATGATCTCGGTGACGCATCGGCACGGCAAGGCGGATGCCATTACCCGAACCGGATTTCTGACCAGTTGGGGATCGTGGAACGGCGCCTTCGCCACCACCGTCTCTCACGATAGTCACAACCTGACCGTCTTCGGCGGCAACGAGGCGGATATGGCGCTCGCCGCCAACGCGGTGATCAAGGCTGGCGGCGGAATGGCCGTAGCCTCAGGCGGAAAAGTCACAGCCCTGTTGCCCCTCCCGCTTTCCGGCCTCGTATCCGATGCGTCACTGACAGAGGTGGCGACAGGCTTCGAAGCGGTGCGCGAGGCGGTGAGCAAGGTCGTGGCATGGCAGCCACCCTACCTCGTCTTCAAGGCCTGCTTCGGCGCCACGCTTGCCTGCAACATCGGCCCACACCAGACCGACATGGGCATCGCCGATGTGCTGACGGACAAGGTGCTGGAAACGCCGGTGCTTGAGGTTCTTTCATAAGCGGGGCTATTCCGTCGACAGTTCCTGCTCCACCAGCGTCTTCCAGAAGGCGACACCGGAGGCAATCGCGTCATCGTTGAAGTCATAGGAGGTGTTGTGGTGCAGCGCCCCGTCCACCGCAGGCCCGTTGCCCAGCCAGACATAGCAGCCGGGTGCTTCGCCGGCAAAGAAGGCGAAGTCGTCGCCAGCGGTGGAAGGCGGAAAGGCCGTCCGGACTTTCGTGCCAAAGACACCGCGCGCCGCTTTCAGCGCCCGCTCTGTCGCATCGGCATTGTTGACGACTGGCGGGATACGGCGAATGAATTCGTAACGCGACTCGATGCCGAACATCGACGCCGTACCCTTTGCCAGACGGCCGATTTCTTCCTCCAACTGATCCCGCACATGCGGGGCGTAGGCCCGCGCCGTCCCTCCAATATGCACGAGATCCGGAATGACATTCAGGGCGTTCGGGTCTCCCGCCTGAAGCGAACAGGCACTGACGACGGCGGGTTGCAGCGGGTCGATGACGCGTCCGACGATGCTTTGCAGCGAGGAGAGAAAGCTTGCCGAAGCGGTGATCGGATCGCGACCAAGATGCGGCTTTGCCCCATGGGTACCGACGCCCTTGAAAATAACCCGCCAGCTATCGGAAGAGGCAAGCTGCGGTCCTTCCACCACCGCCATTTCGTCCGTATCGAGACCCGGCATATTATGGAGACCGTAAACTGCATCGCAGGGGAAACGCTCGAAGAGCCCGTCTTCGACCATCTTCTTTGCCCCGCCACGGCCCTCTTCCGCAGGCTGAAAAATGAAGTGCACGGTGCCGGAAAAGTTTCTGGCATTGGTCAGTGCCCGGGCAGCACCCAGCAGCATGACGGTGTGGCCGTCATGGCCGCAGGCATGCATCTTTCCCGGTGTGGTCGACTTATAAGGCCTCTCCGCCAGCTCCGGCATGGCGAGCGCATCCATATCTGCGCGCAGCCCGATGCTGCGTGTGCCGTTTCCCACTTGAAGCGTTCCAACGATTCCTGTGACCCCGAGGCCGCGATGGACGGTGATGCCCGCCTCCTCCAGAAGAGAAGCGACGATCTGGCTGGTGCGTTCTTCCTCGAACCCGAGCTCCGGATGCGCATGCAGATCGCGACGCAGCGCCGTCAGAAAGGAAAGCTCGTCGGCGGTCATGGTCGAGGCGGTCATAAGGGTAGTCCTTGGGATATCTGCATGGAAGCCGTGGGCACGGCTCATCTATTGATGTCATTTCTAGTGCAAAAGCGCTTTGGATTTAATAGGGCATTGAACAGGAATTCGACGATGGTTCGAAAAACAGTGATGAGGAAGGACGCGCGATGAAGCCTCACGAGTTCTGGCAAGATCTGCATGGGCCCGGCAGCTTTCCCGAGCAAGGGACCAAGGTCGGCTTCTACCCGGTCACGCTGGATGATGGGCGTCAGCTTCGTCTGCCGATCCGTCCGCTCAGCGATGGAGAACATGCGCTCGCTTCGTTGATCATCAATCAGGCTTCCTTCACGGTGCTGGGCGCTCTGGCAGACGATCTTTCGGCCAAGCTGAAGTCCTTCGAGCCGGATGTGGTGGTGGGACTGCCGACACTTGGCCTGACGCTGGCAAGCGAGGTGGCCCGCCGCCTCGGTCATTCGCGCTATGTGCCGCTCGGGACATCGCGTAAGTTTTGGTATCTGGAGGAGCTGTCAGTGCCGATGTCGTCCATCACCACGAAGCAGGAAAAGCGGCTTTATATCGATCCGCGCATGTTGCCGCTTCTGCAAGGGCGGCGCGTGGCGCTCATCGATGATGTTATTTCCAGCGGTACTTCGATCGTTGCCGGACTCTCCCTGCTCCAAGCCTCCGGCATAGAGCCAGTGGTCATCGGTGCGGCGATGCTGCAATCGGAGCGCTGGCGCGACATGTTGGAAGAGCTGGACCCCAGATGGCCGACGCGTGTGCGTGCGGCCTTCTCCACACCCTTGCTGCGCAAAAATGGAGATGGCTGGATCTGAGGCTTGGGAACTTCAGCTCGCCTCAGAGGATTAGATGAGGTTGCTGCAACTGCGCCTCGCACCTCAAGGAGTTTCCATGCCGAGACAGACATTCTGGAAGGGTCATCTGAGGCTCTCGCTGGTCACGGCAAAGGTGTCGCTCACGCCTGCCATTTCCCAGAGCGGTAAGATCCGCTTTCACGTCATCAATCGGGAGACCGGCAATCGCGTCGAAAGCCGCTACGTGGACAGCGTCACCCATCGTCCGGTTGCGGATAGAAATCAGGTGAAGGGCTTTCCCAAGGAAGACGGCGACTTTGTACTTCTGGAGGAAGACGAGATCGACGCCGTCGCTCTGGAAAGCACCAGAACCATCGATATCCAGACCTTCGTTCCCGCAGGTTCCATCGACTGGATCTGGTACGATCGGCCGCATTTTCTAAAACCTGAGGACAAGATCGGCGCTGAAGCCTTCAGCGTCATTCGCGAAGCGATGAAGGCCAGCAAGGTCGTCGGCATTGCGCGGCTGGTGCTCTATCGCCGCGAACACGCCGTGCTGCTGGAGCCCTCCGGCAAAGGCATCATCCTCTGGACGCTGCATTATGGCGACGAGGTACGCGATGCTGTCGATACGATCGATCAAAAGACGAAGGTCGATCAGGAACTGCAAGAGGCGCTGGACAAGCATATCGACAAGCAGTTGACGAATTGGAAGCCGTCGCTCGTCCAGGACACGGTGCAGAAGAAGGTTCAGAAGCTCTTGAAGACGAAGGCCAAGGACGCGCCGAAGTCCAAAGCCAAGAAGCAGCCCGCCGCGGCAAAGCAGGGCGGCAATGTCATCAACATCATGGATGCGCTGAAGAAGAGCCTGCAGTCCTAAGCAAGATCGCGGCACTGAAGCGCGGTGCCTCCTGTTGGACGGACAAAGAACGCTCTATCCTACTGACGTCTGGCATCGCGTTTTGCAAAAATCGATTTCGATTTCTGGGCCTATGCTATCGATCACTCACAATCCGGCGACGGGTCGCGTTCCTGAAATTCACGCTCAGATGCCTTGATATCCGTCTCTGGCTGGCCTCCCAGCATCCACTGTTCCAGGTCAAAGCCGAGGCGAGTGCCTTCTCCGACCCTGTCAACAAGACTGTTGCCCCAGTTGCGCAAGCGAGAGGGCGGATAGCCGAACTCGTTGACGAAGGCACGCCGGAAGTTTCGTTCGTCACTCAATCCCCATCGTTTTGCGATTGCGGGGATTGTTTCGCCCTGACACTCCTCGGAGAGGATATCGCGGCGAATGGCAAATAATCGCAACCGCCGGATCGTCTTGGCGATATCGCTGGTTCCCCTCATGGAACGATAGAGCTGCGCTCGCGAGAGGCCGAATGCATGGCAGAGCCGTTCTTGTCCGAGGTCAGATTCCGATAAGTGGTCGGCAACGTATCGGCGTATGGAGGGCTGTAGGTCTGTCACGTCTTTTTTTGACGCGCGGGTGAAGGGCAGAGCCTGGCCAAGGCATGAGGTGATGATTGCAATCGAGGCCTGGGTCAGACAGGTGATCTCCGCCGCCTCCAGCGTCTCGCCGATCTGGTCCAGCGAATTCAGCAGAGCGCCGATCATCGTGGCCTGAGCCGTACCGGTACCGAAGACGCATCCATCGAAGCGCGGTGACCAGTTTAGCCCAATGGAAAGAAGGCTCATAGGGATGATGAGCGCTAGCCATGTCGCCTCCTCGACGATCAGATCCATCGGGTTGGAGAGCCGAGAGAAGACGACATCGCCAGCGGCGAGCGATATGGTTCTCCTGCCGATGCGACCATGAACGCGACCGCGCGCCACGATATTGACCATGACATGCTCGACCGGAACTTTCTGTGTCCGATCCTTCCCTCGCGAGAAGCGAAACGTTCTCGAACTGGTCCGCGTCCAACGCAAGTCCCCAAGAGCTCGAGTCTCAAATGCTCCCGTAAAGCTCCCTTCGTCCATGATCTCGACATCACCGCCGGCTCGCATCGTGTCCTTCCAAAGAGCGACACGCTCTGCCGGAGACATTCCGTGCAGGTCGAGCTCAAGTCTGCTGATGGGTGCTTGAAGCGGCTTCATGCAAATACGGTAGCACCCTTTACCGGGCAAAACATCTCATCATTGCAGAAATAAGCGTACAATTCGCCCGCGCCGCGATGAAGTGGTTGAATGAACATATGTCGCTTGGCACTGAGCAGAGGGGCGTCGATCGGAAGCGACCTTTGACCTAAATCGTTACGATGCACACCCGAAGCATTTTTCAACAACGACCATTTCCACAGCCCAGTTTTTCAGGAACGAACATGAGCGATATCGAACAAAATCGTGCCCTTGCCAAGCGTCTCTATTCAGGCTTTGCCACCGGCGACCTGCCAGCAGTGCTTTCTACAATGGCGCCGGACATTGAGTGGACGGAGGCCGAGGGCTATCCCTATGCTGGGACCTTCATCGGTCCCGACGCTGTCGTCGAAGCCGTTTTCGTCAAGCTCGCGATGGAATGGGAGGGTTACCAGGCCATTCCAGAGCAATTCGTCGCTGAAGGAGACACGGTCGTAGCGCTTGGTCATTACAGCGGGACATACAAAGCGACGAACAAAAGCTTCCGCGCCCCGTTTGTGCATGTCTGGACAGTGCGGGACCACAAGTTTGTGAAGTTCGTGCAACACACCGACACAGTTGTCGTTCAACGCGCGCTCCACGCGTAACGCTTGCCTTGCAGAATTATTGATCGGTACCTGAGGCGAACAAGAAGCAAATGCGTGCGGGCGAAGCCGAAGAATAAGGGGCACGCATGAGCTTCTAAAGCCGACGAAATGGCCGCGCGAGCGCTGGCATTTAAGATAGACAATCCGAAAGAGGGTGTGGCGCGACGCGTTGGAACGCCTCGGCGCGCCACGCCCCTCAACCGGGAAGCGGCTTGTCGGATGTCCAGAAGTCCGCCCATGGGTCGGACTTCCTCGCCTTCACATACGCTGGTGTGTCCTTCACCGTAAACTCCGCCGGACCTTTTATCTTGGACAATTCCGACCATTCGAGCGGCATGGAAACAGTCGCGCCGTCTCTGACACGGGTGGAGTAGGGCGCGACAGCCGTGCTTCCTCGACCATTACGCAAATAATCGACAAAGATGCGACCATTGCGCTTGACCTTGGTTGCGACAGCCAGATATTTATCCGGCTCATCTTTGCCCATGTCTGTCGCGAGTTTCTTCGCAAAGCTCTTTACCTTCGCCCAACCGGCTTTTGGCTCCAGTGGCGTGACGACATGCAGGCCCTTGCCTCCAGAGGTCTTGACGAAGGCGGCAAGTCCCACAGCTTCCAGCCGGGATTTGAGGTCAAGCGCGGCTTCGACGACAGCGCTCCACTCGACGTCCTCACCAGGATCGAGGTCCATCGTGATCAGGTCCGGTTTCTCCCAGGCCTTCGTGGTCGAACCCCAGGGATGTATTTCCAGCACGGCGGATTGAACGAGGGCCATCATGCCGTCGAAATCGTTGATCACGACCAGGGGCTCGCCGGATCTGTCCTTCGGGTCCTTGATGGCGCTGATCGCCTTGTTCATCCCGCGCCATGGATGCTTCTGGAAGAATTTCTGTCCGTCGATCCCTTCCGGGCAACGCAGCAGGGAAAGCGCGCGGCTTCTCACATAGGGTGCGATGTGCTCCCACACTATCGCATAATAATCGGCAAGATCTGCCTTAGTGATTTTCTGATCCGGCCAATAGACCCGCTCGGGATGGGTGAACTTGATCTTTGTCTGGGGCGTCTCTGCTGCATCATTCGTGTCGGGCTTTGCCACCTCTGCCACCTCCCGGCTGATCTCCTTGGGCGCCTTGTCTTCCCGCATGCCCTTGAATGAGGCATGGCGGAGATTACCATCACCGGACCAGCCTCGAAACTCGACCTCCGCGACAAGCTCAGGCTTCACATAGTGAAGATCGCGGCGGGCAAGCGCCGTCAGCTTCTGTGAGAAGGGACTTTCTGTCTGAGTAAGGGGTCTCAGCCTGTCGAAGATCATTTCTGCGGTCTCGCCGGTAAAACCTGTCCCTACTCGGCCGACATGTCGAAGCTTGCCATTCTCGTAGACGCCGAGTGCCAGAGAGCCGATGGCCTGGTCCGATGACGATGAGAGCGTGTAGCCACCGATGACAAACTCCTGGCCGCTGCTGCATTTGGACTTGATCCACTGCCCCTTGCGACCGGAGACGTAAGGAGAATTGGCGACCTTGGAGATCACGCCTTCCAGTCCAAGCGTGCAGGCATGCTGGAGAACTTTTTCGCCGTCCTCCTGAAAATGGGCGCTGTAGCGCAGCACAGGGTCGTCGGAGGGCAGCAGTTTTTCCAGCAACGCTTTACGATCAACGAGTGTCGCCTGCTGCAGGTCCCGGCCATCGAGATAGAGCAGGTCGAAGACGTAATAGCGGAAACGATCCTGCCGACCCTCGCTGAGATCAGCCTGAAGTGTCGAGAAGTCGGAAACACCGCTTTCCTTTTCGACGACCAGTTCGCCGTCTAAGATGGCGGCTTCCACCGGCAGTGCGGCAAGCGATTGGTTGATGGCCTCTCCAAATTTTTCGGTCCAGTCCAGGCCGCTGCGGGTGAGAAGAACGACTTTGCCCTTCTCGATCCTTGCTTGCAGTCGATAGCCATCGAACTTGATTTCGTGCAGCCAGCGCGATCCTTCCGGTGCGTTGTTCTTCAATGTCGCCAAAGCCGGTTTGATGAAAGTGGGCATCGCCGCTTTACGACTTTCCTTGGGAAAATCATGCACCTGCTTTCCGGTTGTCTTCGCGCTTTTGGCCTTGGACGAGACGTCTTTCGAATTCCAGGTGTCCTCAGGGTTCTTTGCCACCTGCTCGATGCTTCGCCCCGTCTTGACGGAGTTGGCAGCGTCCTCGATCACGTCGATGGTTTCGTTGGCTTCCTCGTCATGTGCCTTGATCAGCAGCCAGTTTTCCCGCTTTTCCTCAGGCCTGCCTTTCATCCGCACCAGATGCCAGCGGCCTTTCAGCTTCTCGCCGTCGAGTTCGAATTCCATGTGACCTTTGCGATAGGCCTTTTTCGGGTCGCCGATCGGAGACCACGTGCCACGATCCCAAACGATGACAGTGCCGCCGCCATATTGGCCTTGGGGAATGATACCTTCGAAGTCGGCATAGCTTAGCGGATGGTCCTCGACATGGACGGCTAGTCGTTTCTCATTCGGATCGAGACTGGGGCCTTTGGTCACGGCCCAGCTTTTCAGTACGCCATCCATTTCCAGTCGGAAATCATAATGCAGCCGCCGCGCATCATGTTTCTGCACCACGAAACTGTTGCCGGATGTCGCCGCTGCTTCGCCCTTCGGCTCCGGTGTCTTATCGAACTTGCGCTTCTGGTTATAGGTTTGAAGGCCCATGGATCAACTTGCCTTCTTGCGTTTGGCGGTGCCAGACGACTTAGGTTTGGCCGCCTTTTTGCCGGAGACACCAGCGCTTTGGCGCAAGGCTTCCTTCAGGTCGATGACGTTATCACGCTTTTCAGGCTCGCGCTTCTTGATCGTCTTGCCTTCAATCTTCGCCTGCACCAGTTCCGTCAGCGCATCATTGTAGCGGTCGCTGTAGCGCGACGGATCGAACTTGCCGGCTCGCTTCTTGATGATGTGTCCTGCCAGTTCCAGCATCTCGTCGTCGAACTCGATGTCAGGGATGGATTTGAAGGCGGCAGCTTGCGAGCGCACCTCGTAGTCGTAGTTCAATGTCGTGGCAATCACGGCGTCACCGTCGGGCCGGATCAACAGCATTCTGTTGCGGCGAAAGAGAATTGCTTCCGCAAGTGCTGCCACCTGACGCTCTTTCAGTGTCCGCGCCAAGAGTGAAAGCGCTTCTCGGTCTTTGTCTGTCGAGGGTGAAAGATAATAGGGCTTGTCGAAATAAAGCTTGTCGATCTCGTCGCATTCGAGGAAGTGTTTAACCCGAATGACTTTGTTGCCGTCGGGCATCAACTCCGCCAGCTCGTCGCCTTCAATGACGATGTGGTCGCCATTCTCCAGCTCGTAGCCCTTGACCTGCTGCTCGCGCTCGACCTTGTCGCCGGTCTCGCTATCAAGATACTGACGCTCGACGCGGTTGCCGGTCTTTCGATTGATGATGTTGAAGGAGATTTTTTCCGAGGATGAGATGGCTGTGTAGAGTCCGACATCACACTGAAAATCAGCGAATTTGATACTGCCTCTCCACACGGCTCTTGGCGCCATCGCCAGCCTCCTTTTACGCTCTAACTTTTACTGGAACGCTCACGATCGATAATCCGCTCGACGGCGACGACATCTTCCTGCGAAAACACCGGAACGGGGTCGGACGCCATGGCCTCCATCACATCCGGCGAAAGCCCACCGTGCCGCGCCACCCACTCCATCGCCTCACGCGTCTCTCGCTCGGCCTTCAACTGCGCATAAAGCGCCACGATCAGCCTGTCGCGAATGTCGGGCTGTTGATGCTGTGGATCCGTGGTTTTCGCAGTATGTGCCATGTTTCTTAAATTCGAGACTGGCGCGAAAGTTCCACCATGAGCGGGACGAGGGTATTTTGGTCGCGTCGGATGGTTTGAGGCTCAAACGATTCCAGGCTTCAGCTTTGGTCAGCCGCAACCGGAGATGCTTGATGGAAGGAGGGAAATTCTCTCTCAACCCCACCGCCATTGCGCTTCGCCCGATAGGAAGCAGCATCCGCCAGGCGTATCATCGTGCTGAACTCCGCATCTTTTGCCGGTCGGACCGTGTATCCGAGGCTGACACCCACGCGGACAGCTTCGTCGAAAATATCAAAAGGCGTCGTCAATGACTGGAATACGTCATGCGCAGTTTGCTCCACATCCTGCGTGTTTTGAATCTGCGTCTGAACGACGACGAACTCATCGCCGCCAACGCGAGCGGCAATGTCATGTGGCGCGATCAGACCTCGAAGCCGGACGCCTATGGCGATCAGCAAGTCATCGCCAGCGGAATGCCCGAGACGATCGTTGATCGCCTTGAAGCCATCCAGATCTAGACAGTGAACTGCAATCATGGGACCCGCCGTGTGGGGGCTGCGGGCGAAGCCTTCGCGAAGTGCGATGCGATTGGCAAGACCGGTCAAAGGGTCGACGCGCGCAACGCGCTCCATCTCAAGCCGTAACAGGATCTGCTGTGACGCCGTTCGATAGACATGCCACACGCTCTGCATCGCCGCGAGCAGGAAGACCGCAAACATCGTCGCCAGCAACCAGTGCGCCGTGTCCCCAGCGAAAGCGGCAGAAATTGTTGTCGGAACGGCAGCTATGCTAATTGCGATTGCCGATATGAGAGGGCGAACGGACATGCGGCTCGCGACGCCGGCGGAATAACCGAAGAGCAGGGCCGTCGCCAAAACGTGGAGCGAGAAATCGGAGGATCGGAATATCAGCGCGGAAATCGCGCCCACCGACGCGGCGACGAGGAAGGTCAAAATTGCGTGCGCCAGCTCCCAGTCTTTCGGTGCCAGAGAAGGCGGACGCCCGGTATTGGTCCAATGCCGGTGACACAGCATGACGCATACCTTGGCGAAGGACGCCAGGCCACCGCACACCATGGCGGCAAAAATCCCGGTGTCGTGCAAGCTTGTCGCGGCGAAGTATCCGATGACGACAAGGGTGAAACCCATGACGGTCGTCGGGGTCACGGTATAGGCCAGTTCGGCAACAAGTGCCTTATAGAGGTCGTCCGGCTCTCTTTTCCGCATCGATCAGCCCTTGCCGCCGGCTGGCGCCTGTTGAGCGCAAAAGTTTATGCGAAAAACTTAAACGACTCTCTAAGAGAGGCTTCATTGGTTGGCAGCGGAACACGATCATCTGACGGAGACCTGCAATTATTGGCACGAAATTTTAGGCTCGAGGTTAGGCGCTCAGAGCCTCAAATGTTACCCTCGAAAGTCGCCCTCATTCATGTCGCGCTCGTCGTAATTCACGTCCCAATCCTTGTCGGGTTTTTTCGTGCCCGGCGGCAGCTTGTTGGCCGTCGCGTCGTCGGAACCGGTGATGACGGTGGGTTTTGCGCTTGCGACGCCATTATTGTCCGAGGTCTTTTTGCCCGGTGCAAATTGCGGCTTTGCATCCGCGTGGATCTTGTTGATGTCTTTTTCAGAGCTCATGGGAACCTCCATTGGTTCATGAGCTAACCTCAAAGCAGCAGGTGTGTTCCGTTAGTAGAAACCCTGAAGCCTGTGGTGACGCCCAATCAGGGGCGCCATCACCAGCGAATGCGCGGGTCTCGTCTGCTCTCAAAGACCGATCAATCAATCGTCATCAATGCGGTCCCGGCCTGCAGATAATCTCCTTCCTTGACCAGAAGACGGATCGTACCGCCTTTCGTGGCAAGGATCTGGGTTTCCATTTTCATGGCTTCCATGACAGCAATCAGATCGCCCTCAGAGACAGTCTGGCCATCTTCGAACTTGAAGGATTGCAGCGTGCCAGAGACAGGTGCTGCAATCTCGCCTTCCTTCTTGGCGGCTGCGCCAGTTGCCGCTGCCGGTGCTCCGCCGCCGACGCTACCCAGAGCAGAGAGCAGAAGGCTAGGCAGGCCGACCGAAACGCGCTTGCCATCGATCTCCAGATAGGTGCGGTGAATGGATGCGTCGTCTGCTTGGGCGGGGCGCTCCATCGCATCCGGCATAGCGGCGAAATCGGTCTCGATCCAGCGGGTGTGAACCTTGAAGTCGTCCTCCCCGCTAAAGTCTCCCGTCTCCAGAGCCGCACGATGAAAAGGCAGGACCGTTGCCACGCCTTCGATCTGGAATTCCTTCAACGCACGGCGGGCGCGTTGCAGCACCTGCTGGCGGCTTTCACCGGTGACGATCAGCTTCGCCATCAGGGAATCGAATACGCCAGGAATGCTCGAGCCACTGACGACGCCGCTATCGAGACGAATGCCGGGGCCGGATGGCGGATCGAAAAGCGTGATCGTTCCCGGCGTTGGCAGGAAGCCGCGGCCGGGATCTTCGGCATTGATACGGAACTCCATCGAATGACCGCGAGGCTCCGGCGTCTCCGTAACGCGAAGCGTCTTGCCTTCGGCAATGCGGAACTGTTCGATCACCAGATCGATGCCAGTGGTTTCCTCGGTGACGGGGTGCTCGACCTGAAGGCGTGTATTGACCTCCAAAAACGAAATCGTCCCATCCACGCCCAGCAGAAATTCAACCGTGCCCGCACCGCTATAGCCGGCGGCTGCACAGATTGCCTTGGCGGCAGCGTGGATTTTCTGCCGTTGCTCGTCCGAGAGGAAAGGGGCAGGGGCCTCTTCGATCAGTTTCTGGTTACGGCGTTGCAGCGAGCAGTCGCGGGTACCCAGCACCAGCACGTTGCCGTGCTTGTCGGCCAGAACCTGCGCTTCGATATGGCGCGGTCGGTCGAGGAAGCGCTCCAGGAAACATTCACCACGGCCAAAAGCGGCGGTCGCTTCTCTGACGGCGGACTCGTAGAGATCGGCGATCTCTTCCATCTTCCAGGCAACCTTCAAGCCGCGTCCGCCACCGCCATGGGCAGCCTTGATGGCAACCGGCAGGCCATGCTCTTCCGCAAAGGCGATGACTTCCGCCGCGGTTTCTACCGGGCCGTCGCTACCAGCAACGAGCGGCGCGCCGACGCTGGTCGCGATACGGCGTGCCTCGACTTTGTCTCCCAGTGCTTCGATGACCTGCGGATCGGGACCGATCCAGGTCAGTCCGGCATCGAGCACGGCTTGCGCGAACTCGGCGCGTTCGGACAGGAAGCCGTAGCCGGGGTGGATGGCATCCGCACCCGAACGCTTTGCGATAGCAATGAGCTTGGGGATATCGAGATAGGTTTCGGAGGGACGCACGCCGTCCAGCGCATAGGCTTCATCCGCCATGCGAGCGAATACGGCATCCTGATCCGAGTCGGCATAGACGGCCACCGATTGCAGTCCATAATCCCGGCAGGCGCGGATAATCCGGACAGCGATTTCGCCGCGATTGGCAATCAGAACTTTCTTCATCGCTATTCTCCTCGGATTATTTGCTCTTGGCCGCGATGTCGGCGAATGGCCCGATCGGGCGGAACTGGATTTTGGCATTGACGGGGATCTGACCCGCGAGATCGAGATGATATTCCGCAACCGCCCCGATCACGGGATAACCGCCCGTCAGCGGATGGTCGGCAAGGAAAAGCACGGGTTGGCCGCTATGGGGAATCTGAATTGCGCCCGTTGCGGTGCCCTCGCTTGGCAGTTCGGCGCTGTCGCGCCGTTCCACCGGCACTTCACCCGCAAGGCGGATGCCCACGCGGTTGGATTGCGGCGTGACCTGCCAGAGCTGGTTGGTCAGCGTTTCGATACCCTTTTGCGTGAACCAATCGGTGCGTGGACCGAGAACGACGTCAAGTATGACGACCTCATCCATGGCCGGTGGTTCGAAGGCGGGAACTTCATCGATGGCGACGCTCGAAGGCCCGTTCGTTTCGGTCTTGAGCGGCAGGATCCGACCTGCCGTGACCGGTTCAGGACCGACCACGGCGAGCGTATCGGTGGCGAAGCTGCCAAGCACGGGCTCGACATCGAAGCCACCGCGCACCGCGAGATAACAGCGCATGCCTTTTGGTGGCTGTCCAAGCGTGACGATATCGCCGGCCTCAAGCGAGATCGGCGCGTAAGCCGCTTTGGTGAAACGTCCGTCTGCCGTTTCGATCGCGACAGGGCAGGGGGCACCAGCAAGTCCGATAACGGTGCGGTTCGCAGCACGGAAGGAAAAGCCACCGAGCGTCAATTCCAGGCATGGGGTGTTGTGGGGATTGCCGACGATGCGGTTTGCCGCATTGAAAGCGCCGCGATCAAGCGCACCGGATGCAGAAACGCCCTGTCCGGTCTGTCCAAAACGGCCAAGATCCTGAAAGAGGGCCGGCATGGGCGCCGCTAGCACTTCGAAATGCGGACCTTCGCGCGACGGCTCCTCGCGCGGCTTTACGTCGGAGGCTGGCAGGCTGATCTTTCCTGAAGCCTTGTCCATGTCGAAGAAGCGAACGCGGTAGCCGGGCTGGAAGAGCGCGCCGGGCTCGCGATCGATGTCCCACATCTTGACGGGCGTCGTGCCGATGATCTGCCAGCCCCCTGGGCTGTTTTGCGGATAGACACCGCTGAAAGCGCCAGCCAGCGCCACGGAGCCAGCGGGGATGCGGGTGCGCGGGCTTTGTCGCCGGGAAACATGGAGTGCGGGATCGCCACCGACCAGATAGCCGAAGCCCGGCGCAAAGCCGCAAAATGCAACGGTAAATTCGCTCTCGGTATGGCGACGGATAACCTCGTCGACGCTAAGCCCGGTCAGTGTCGCCACATCGCCTAGGTCTTCGCCATCATAATGAACCGGTATTTCGACCAGCTTGTCCGATGGCGGAATCTTTGCCGTCAGGTCACGACGGGAAAGCTCGGCAGCCAGCGCCTGTGCGTCGATCTTTTCAGGGCGAAACCGGATCATCAGCGTGCGTGCGGCCGGGACAGTTTCCTCGATACCCTCGATTGGGTCGTTTTCGAGGGAGGCGAAGAGCGCGAGCGTTTGGTCCAGATCGGCAAGTTCGACAAGAATCGTCGTGAGACTGACGGGGAGAAAGCGCATATGTCCTCACGCGTGATAGGCAGAATCGGGAATGTCGGTGATGAACATATGGCCCGGTGCGTGGGTGATGGCAAATGGTACACCAGAGGCCATGACTGCCGCCTGTGGGGTGACGCCGCACGCCCAGAAAACCGGAACTTCGCCGGGCTCGATACGTACGGGATCGCCGAAATCCGGCTTTGCGAGATCAGCGATGCCGAGTTCCTCGGGCATGCCGATATGCACCGGTGCGCCATGAACGGCCGGAAACCGACCGGAAATCGTCGCCGCATCCGCAACGCGCGATGCCGGGATCGGGCGCATGGACACCACCATTTTACCCTTCAAGCGTCCAGCTGGACGGCAGGCGCGGTTCGTCAGATACATGGGCACATTGCTTTTGTCCGTCATGTGACGGATCTCGATGCCCGCCTCCACCATCGGCGTCTCAAAGGTGAAGCTGCAGCCGATCAGGAAGGCGACCATATCGTCGCGCTCGGCCCAGGCCGAGGTCGCATCATGCGTCTCTTCGGCAAGCTTGCCATCGCGCCAGATGCGGTAAAGCGGCAGATCGGTTCGTAGATCGGCACCCGGCGCAAGAAGCGTGGTGGGCGAGCCGGGATCGGACACGTCCAGCACAGGGCAGGGCTTTGGATTGCGCTGCGCATAAAGCAGGAAGTCGAAGGCCCAGTCGCGCGGTAGCACGATCATGTTGGCCTGGGTGAACCCGGGCGCGATACCGGAGGTCGGCTGAACCAGACCGGCGCGGTAGCTGGCGCGCGCTTTCTGGGCAAGCTCTACATTCTTGGCGGTGTGCGATGCGGGGATGGTCATTTACCGCTCCTATCGTTCAAGAGGTGAAAGAGCGAACGGCAATACCGTCCGTTTCAAACCGGCGGCGAATTTCGCGCGCGATGTCGACCGCGCCTGGGCTGTCGCCATGAACGCAGATGGACTGCGCCTCGATTTTGATGACGCCGCCGTCAATGGCTTCCAACGTTCCCCGACGGGCGAGTTGCACCATGCGTTCGGCGATTTTACCCGCATCATGTAGCACGGCTCCCTTCTCGCGGCGGGACACCAGTTGCCCATCCGGCGTATAGGCCCGGTCGGCAAAGGCCTCGGCGACGACGGAAAGCCCGGACTTTCGCGCCAGTTCAAGGATTGGCGCATTGGCCAGTCCCATCAGCACCAATGAAGGATCGATGGTCTTGATGCCGTCGATGACGGCCTGGCCTTGTTTGGCGTCATGGGCGATCCGGTTATAGAGCGCGCCATGCGGCTTGACGTAGCGCACCGTGGTACCGGCGGCTGCCGCAATGCCCTTCAGTGCGCCGATCTGGTAGATGACATCGGCGATCAGATCCTCTGGCGTCACATCCATGTCCCGGCGCCCGAAGCCGACGCGGTCAGGATAAGAGACGTGAGCGCCTATGGTCACGCCATTGGCTGCGGCCGCCTTGACCGTCTTGTAAATGCCGGTCGGGTCTCCGGCGTGAAAACCGCAAGCGATATTGGCGCTGGAGACGATGGAAAGCATGGCTTCGTCGTCACCCATGCTCCATGCACCATAGCTTTCGCCAAGATCGCTATTGAGGTCGATATGCGCCATGTCGTCTTTCTCCTAACGCGGTTGATCTCCGTGGCCACGTTCAGGTGGCCACGGTAAATGCTTGCCTGTGCTTCTTACAGTCCAAGCAGAGCGAAGATCGGGCCGACCGACTTGTAGGCCATGTACCATGTCAGGCAGCAGGTCAGCGCGCCGAGGATGAGCAGCCAACGCGGATAGTTGTAGCCGCGCATCAGGTCCGGGCGCTTCCAGGCGGCAAAGAGCAGCATGGAAAGGCCGATCGGCAGGACCAGACCGTTCAATCCGCCGACGAAGACGAGCATGGCGGCCGGCGGGGTGGTGATCAGGATGTAGGACACCAGCGAAATGCAGATGAAGGCGACGGTCGAAAGGTTGCGCTGGCGCTCGGTCATGTTTGGCTTGAAGGCGGTGAGGAACGAGACCGAGGTATAGGCCGCACCGATGATGCTGGTGAGTGCCGAGGCGAGGAACACCGCACCGAAGAGACGGAAGCCGATATCGCCGGCTGCCGCGTGGAAAGCCTGGCCTGCAGGGTTGGCCGCCTTGCCGGAGAGGTCGATGACGACGCCGCTTGCGACGACACCGAGAATGGCGAGGAAGAGGATGTAGCGAAGAACGCCGGTAATCGCGATGCCGCTCAGTGCCGCACGATTGACGGCACCGATATTTTCAACGCCCACCGTGCCCTTGTCGAGAAGGCGGTGTGCGCCAGCATAGGTGATGTAGCCACCGACCGTGCCGCCAACAATGGTGGTGATGGTGGCGAAATCGATCGTGTCGGGGAGGAAGGTCTGGTGGAAGGCTTCAGCCACTGGCGGGCCGGATACGATCGCCGCGTAGAGGATCAGCGCAAGCTTGACGAAGGCTGCGACGTAAACGACGCGGTCCATGGCAACACCCGCGCGTCGCGACAGGAAGATGCCGATGGCGACGAGTGCTCCTATGGCACCGCCGATCTTGGGGTCGAGGTCGATCATGGCGTTGAAGCCAAGACCGGCACCGCCAATATTGCCGATATTGAAGAACAGACCGCCGATGATGACGAGGACTGCCAGAATATATCCCGAGCCTGGAATGGCTGCGTTCGCAATCGCCGGAGCACGCATCTGTGTGACGGTGACGATACGCCAGACATTAGCCTGGACAACGAAGTCGATGATAATGGAAACGATGATGGCAAAGGCAAAGGCTGCGCCCAGCTTCACCGTGAAATTGGCGGTTTGGGTGATGAAGCCAGGGCCGACGGCGGCCATGGACATCAGGAACATCGCCGATAGGAGCGCGTAGCGCTGGCTCTTCGGGTTAAACGCAGCCGCGTTCGTGCGGCCGGGCGTCTGCTCGGTCTGCTGCATGAGAGTTTTCCTGTTCTTATCGTCACCCGCCCCTCGCGGATGCTTATGAGGTCATCATGTATGGTTTGTTTGTGATGTCAATATTGTTCAACAATTTTTTTGTTTTGTTCATTCAGGCATGCATTCTCGGGGCCGGAATGGCGGTTCGGCGCCGACTTTTCCGGTCGAGCAGAGGCAGGGTGAAAGCCGTTGAAACTATTGCTTGATTCCGCCAGTCTTTTGTTATCTGAAGACCCCGCAAGAAGAAGCGAGGAAGCCTGTGACAGACACACGTGAAAGCATGCCGCTGTCCGACTGGATCGCCAAGCGCATCCGCCTCATGCTGATTTCGGGCGAACTCAAGCCAGGCCAGCGTATATCCGAAGCAGCCTTCAGCGAGCATCTGGAAGTGTCCCGCAACTCTCTGCGCGAGGCCTTTCGCATCATGACGAAGGAAGGGCTGCTCAGGCACGAAACCAATCGTGGCGTTTTTGTCCAGACGCCGACCATGGCGTCGATCATGGATATCTACCGCGTGCGGCGCATGCTCGAATGCGGAGCGCTGCGCAAAGCATGGCGCCTGCATGAATCGGTCAAGGCCATGCGCCAGGCCGTCGAGGAGGCTAAGCTGAAGCGGGAGCAGGAGCTATGGGTTGATGTCGGAAGCGCCAATATGGCGTTTCATGCCGCCGTCGTGGCGCTCGCCGACAGCGAACGGTTGAGCGAGCTTTATGAAAGGGTGTCGGCCGAGCTTCGGCTTGGCTTTGCCCTCATCGAGGACCCGCGTCTGCTCCATTCACCCTTCGTCGATATGAATGACGAGATTGTCTCTTTGTGCGAAGAGGACAGGTTTGCAGAGGCAAGCGAGAAGATGGAAGACTATCTGCTGATTTCCGAGAACGGTCTTCTCAAGGCGTTTGGAAAGATTTCAGGCAAGGCGCGGTAGAGCGGGCGTCCTTTCTGGAGTCGGCTGCTTCTCTTCCGCTCATCAAAAAAAGGGGACCGCGCGTGGCGCGATCCCCTTTTTAGCATACTGCGCGTCGATCAGAATTGGCGACGGAAGCCAGCGGTGATGGCGTGGCTCTTGAAATCCGTGCTGGAGACGGTGCCGTCTGCTGCGGTGAAATCGAAGTTGTCTGCGCCCGTGTAACGATAGCCGATATCGAAAGTGGTGTTGGCGAACAGAGCGCTGTCACGCAGGAAGGAAATGGTGTTCAGCTCGATGCCGACGCCTGCATCCAGATGGTATGCGAAAGCGGTGTCGCTATCATTCATGATGACACCAACGCCATCAGCACCCTGGCGACGAAGCTTGAGGTTCATCGCACCCACGCCACCGCCGAAGTAAGGCGTGAAGGCGGTGCCTGTCGGAACGTCAATGTAGCCGTTGACGTAGCCCTGGAAGTTACGGGCCGAGCCGAAAGAGCCGGCAGCGTCCACGCCGTTCACAGTGTGCGTATCGACATCCGAGCGGCCGTAACCGACTTCGAGTTCGACGCGCGGCGAAACGAAGTCGTAGGACCCGAAGCTGTAGCCGGCACGGAATGCACTATAGTAGCCGACATCGTAATCGGTGTTCACGCCAGCCGTAGCGGTCGAGAAATTGGTATCGTCCAGGAATGTCAGGCTGTTCAGGCTACCGATGTAGAAGCCGCCCGGATCGGCAACAGCTGCCGGTTCGGTCTGAACGGCAAGGTCAGCCGCGTAGGCGGTGGTGGAAGCAAGCGCTGTCATGACTGCAGCAAGCTTGAAGACGTTTCTCATTAGAAAACCTTTCTGAATCGGCCCCCGCCGTTGCTCCAGACACTGCGGGCTCGCTCTTCCAATGTCCACGCCACAGCTTTGATTTAGCACTTAATTGTAAGCTGAAATCACCATCCCGTTGCAACATGGCAACGAATGGAGAGGCTGACGTTACGGAACCCCGTTGACCCTGGCTTTCGACATAATGTGGTTGTTTTTTAAGTGGATGGCGCTTGCCGGTCGCTCTTTGGCAGCACGTCAATTGGGATTAACGGCAATACGTCCGGGAGACGGAGATGGACGAGATCAGAACGGAGCGCCTGGTTCTGAGGAACTTCAAGGTCGGGGATGCTCAGGACCTGCTCGCTTACCTGCGTGACCCACGCCCCAACTGTTTCCTTTCGTTGCGCCTTCAAAATCTTGAGGGAGCGGCGGCAGAGGCGGCGAAGCGTGGTGCCTCCGATGACGACATCGCCGTCTATTCTCTTGAGCATAAAAAGGTGATCGGTGATCTTTTCGCCATCGCCGATGAAGAGGGGGATACGCTGTCCGTCGGCTGGAATTTAAATGGCGACTTTGCGGGCCGAGGCTATGCTTACGAAGCGGCACGCGCGCTGTTTTGCTGGCTGTTTGAAGAAAGGCAGATACGCCGCCTCTACGCCTATGTCGAAGATGACAATATCGCCTCCCAGCGCCTGTGTGAAAAGCTTCGTATGCGCCGGGAAGGGCTTTTTCTGGAGTTCGTCGCCTTCACCAAGGATGAGGCGGGGCACCCGCTTTACGAGAACACGATGCAGTATGCAATTTTGCGCCGGGAGTGGGAGGCGAGGGCTTAGGGCTCGTTGACAAAGAAGCCTGAATAGGACCAAAGTCGCGCCGATCATTGTGTTTTCGGGGAGAGACCGATGTCCTTTCGCGTCGTTTCGCACGCTTTTGCCCTTGTTCTTGCAACATTTTCCGCCGCACCGCTTCTGGCGCAGGATGCGTCGCGCAAGGTGGTAACAACCGCAAATGGCGACTATTTCGGTTTCGATCTGCGCACGGAGCAGAATGTCTCGTTGGACGAGTGCAAGACCATCTGCATTGATGACAAGGGATGCAAAGCCTTCACCTATAATCCCAAGGTGAAGTGGTGCTTCCTCAAGTCGGATTATAATCAGCTCAATGCCTTTCCCGGCGCCGTCGCCGGAAAGATTGTGGAGGCGTCAAGCGAGCCTGATCTCGGCGCGCCGCAGCGTCTTTCCTTCGTCGAGGACAGCCTCTACCAACAGGCGCGCAAGCTGAAAGCCAATTTGCCTGAGGCGGATGATACCCAGGGTCTTGACGCGTTGCTGGCGCAAGCACGCCAGCAGGCAGGCATCGATATCCCTCAGGCGGTGGAAAGCTATAAGTCGGCGCTGTCGCTCAACCCCGAGAACGGCGCATTATGGGCGGAGCTCTCTTCCGTCGAGGCGAAGGTCGAGAACAATTACGAAATCCTCGGCGAGGCCCCGGCCGCAGCGCTCAACGCATACCAGTTCAGCCGGACACAGAGCGCTCGCTTGACGGCGTTGAACCGGCTGGCACAGGCATTCGAAAAGAGCCAGAGCTATCGCGCGGCTCTGAACGCTTACAAGGCCAGCCTCGCGCTTTCGGATGTTGCCAAGACCCGCGCGGCCTATAACGACCTTCGCACCCGCCAGGGCTTCCGCGTCATCAACAATACGGTCGATACCGGCAGCGTGACGCCGCGCGCCTGCATCCAGTTTTCCGAGCCGCTGGTCAAAAATGCCGACTACTCGTCTTTCGTGACGCTCGACGGTGCGGCCCCGAAAGCGCTCGAAGCCAAGGGCAGCGAGATCTGTGTCGAGGGCCTGACGCATGGGCAGAAATACAAGATTGCGCTTCGTGCGGGTCTGCCATCCTCCGTCGAAGAGCCGCTGGAAAAGCAGGTCGATCTCGATGTCTACGTGCGCGACCGTTCCGGCTCCGTGCGCTTCACCGGCGAAAACTTCGTGCTTCCCGGCACAGCGCGTCGCGGTATTCCGCTTGTGTCGGTCAATATCGATCATGCCGATTTGAAGCTCTATCGCGTGGGTGACCGCAACATTACCTCGCTGCTGGCCAATTCGCAGTTCCTCACTCAGATGGATGGTTACAGCGCCGAGAAGATCGAGAACGAGTTGGGCGAACTCGTCTGGCAGGGTGGCATCGACATTCAGACGGAACTGAACAAGGACGTCGTAACTAGCTTCCCGGTGGACGAGGCCTTGCCGGATCGTAAGCCTGGAATCTATGTGCTTACCGCCGTGCCGCCAGGCACTGCGCCGGAAAACTGGGATGCGCGCGCCACCCAGTGGTTCCTTGTCTCTGACACAGGCATCACCACTTATGCGGGAACCGACGGGCTGAATGTCTTCGTCCGCGCGCTGAGCAATGCCGAACCGCTGAAGGGTGTTTCGCTCCAGCTTCTTGCCAAGAACAACGAGGTTCTCGGTTCGGCGACCACAGACGCCGAGGGACGCGCGACATTTTCCGCCGGCCTGATGCGCGGCTCCGCCGGTCAGGCGCCTGCCATCATCACGGCGCGCAATGGCGATAAGGACTACGTCTTCCTCGACATGACGCGTGCCGGTTTCGACCTTTCCGATCGCGGCGTGACCGGTCGTGCGGCACCCGGCGCCATCGACGTGTTCAGCTGGACCGAACGCGGCATTTACCGCGCGGGTGAAACGGTGCATGCCGCCGCACTTTCGCGCGATATCGAAGGCAACGCGATCGAGAACCTGCCACTGACCTTCATCTTCTTCCGCCCGGATGGCGTCGAAGATCGCCGCTTCGTCAGCGATGGCAAGGCGCTGGGAGGCCATGCGGTCGATCTTCCGTTGCAGGAAAACGCCATGCGTGGCACCTGGACGATGCGCATTCATACCGATCCGAAGACAAGCGCGATCAGCGAGAAATCCTTCCTGGTGGATGATTTCGTTCCCGACCGCACCGAGTTCGATCTGACGAGCGCAGCAAAAGAGATCGATCCGGTGGGCGAGACGCTGATCGATGTCGATGGTCGCTATCTCTATGGCGCGCCGGCGGCAGGGCTTGAACTCGAGGGTGAAGTGGCGCTGAAACCCACCCGCACCAATCCGGCCTTTGAAGGATATTTTTTCGGACTGGCGGATGAGGAGACCGAAGAAGAGAACCGCACCACCCTCGATAATCTTCCGGTTCTGGACGAAAACGGCAAGGCAAGCTTCCCGGTGGAGCTTGGCGATCTCCCTTCCACCACGCAGTTTCTTTCCGCCAGCATCACCGTGCGCATGCGCGAGGCGGGTGGACGTGCGGTGGAGCGCTCTCTGACATTGCCCGTCAAGTCCGACAGCAACATGATCGGCATCAAACCGCAATTCTCCGGTGATCTGGCTGAGAACTCCATAGGGCGTTTCCATGTGATCGGCGTTGCGCCGAACGGCAGCAGGCAGGCGATGGATGGGCTCACCTGGAAGCTCATCAAGGTGGAGCGCAATTATCAATGGTATCGTCAGGGCAATTCCTGGCGCTACGAGCCAGTGGTCCATACCAAGCAGGTGGAAACCGGCACGCTTTCCGTTACACCGGATGGAGCAGACATCTCCGTGCCCGTCACCTGGGGTCGTTACCGGCTGGAGGTGGAAGCACCGCAGAATGATGGCGCTGTCTCCAGTGTGGAATTCGATGCCGGCTGGTTCGTGACTGCAAGCTCGACTGAAACGCCGGATGCTCTGGAAATTGCGCTCGACAAGCAGAGCTACAAGGTGGGCGAGATGGCCAAGCTTCAGGTCACATCCCGTTATGCCGGCCAGTTGATGGTGGTCGCCGGTTCCGAAAAGCTGATCTCGGTGCAGAATGTCGAGATCGGCGACAAGGGCGGCGAAGTCGAAATCCCCGTGACGGAAGAGTGGGGCGCTGGCTCTTACGTAACGGCAACCCTGTTCCGCCCCGGCGACGCGCAGGAAAGCCGTATGCCGATGCGCGCCATCGGCGTGAAGTGGCTGGCCGTCGATCCGGGCGAGCGCAAGCTTGGCATCGCGCTTGATCTTCCCAAACAGACATTGCCGAGACGGGCGCTGCAGATCCCCGTGCATGTCTCCGGTGCCGGTGCTGGCGATAAGGCCTTTGTGACGATTGCCGCAGTCGATGTCGGCATCCTCAACCTGACCCGCTACGAGCCGCCGAAGCCGGACGAGTGGTACTTCGGCCAGCGCAGGCTCGGTCTGGAGATCCGCGATCTCTATGGACGCCTCATCGATGGCTCGCTCGGCGCCACGGGGCGTCTGAGAACCGGCGGCGATGGTGGGCAGGTCGCGCTTCAAGGCAGCCCGCCGAAGGAGAAACTTGTTGCCTTTTTCGCCGGCCCGGTTGAGCTGGATGGTGACGGCAAGGCGACGGTCAGCTTCGATATCCCGCAGTTCAATGGCACGGCACGGATTATGGCCGTTGCCTGGACCAAGACGGGGGTCGGTCACGCGGTCTCGGATGTCGTCATTCGCGATCCGGTGGTGGTGACGGCCAGCGCTCCGAAATTCCTGAGCCCAAGCGACTTGTCGCAGCTGCGCCTCGATATCGCCAATACCGATGGCGAGGCTGGTGACTATAAGATCGACGTCACCAGCAACATGGCAGTCACCGTGGATCAGGGTGAGTTTTCGCAAGTGAAGAGGCTGGAAAAGGGTGGTAAGACGTCCCTGACCGTGCCTCTGACGGGCGAGTTTCCGGGTGATGGACAGATCGCGATCAAGGTCAGCAATGCCAGCGGCATTTCGCTGGAGCAGGCGCTCACCATTCCGGTACGTCCATCGGTGCTTCCGGTCACGACACGCCGCAACATCAAGATCGCACCCAACAGCAGCCTAACGGTGGACGGCAATCTCCTGGCCGACAGCATGCTGGTGGGCTCATCGGTTTCGGTCAACGTCACCCGCTCGCCAGCTTTTGATGTTCCCGCACTGATGATGATGCTGGACAAATACCCCTATGGCTGCGCTGAACAGACGACGAGCCGGGCTCTACCGCTTCTTTACGCATCCGAACTAATGAAGGACAGCGGCGGCAAGGACGATCCGGAACTGCGCAAGCGGGTGCAGGACGCGATCTATCGGGTACTCTCCTTCCAGTCGAGCGCCGGCGGCTTCGGCCTCTGGTCCCCGGGCGAAGGGGATTTGTGGCTCGACGCCTACATTACCGATTTCCTGACGCGGGCGCGTGAGCAGTCCTACGATGTGCCGGAAGCGGCCATGGTGCAGGCACTCACCAATCTCCAGAATGGTCTTGCCTATGACAGCAACGTCAAGGACCGTGGCAATGAGATCGCCTATTCGCTCTATGTGCTGGCGCGCAATCGCAAGGCTGCGATCAACGATCTGCGCTATTACTCCGACACGGCCTTGAACCAGTTTCCGACACCGCTTGCCAAGGCACAGGTTGCGGCAGCCCTCTCGCTTTATGGCGATGCGGCCCGCGCCAAGTCCGCTTTCGGAGCATCCTTGAGCATGGCCTCCTCAAGCGCGAACGTCACGCTGGCGCGTGCCGATTACGGTTCAGCGCTGCGCGATGGCGCTGCGTCCCTTGCGCTGGCGGCGGAAAGCCGTCCGGTTCCGGCGGTCGTTTCTCAGCTTGCAGGCGTCGTATCGAAGGACTTCGAGTCCAAGAGCTATACCAGCACGCAGGAACAGGCCTGGATGGTTCTGGCAGCCCGTGCGCTGAAAGGCGAGGACAAGGATATTCGCCTGGATGTCAACGGCACACTACAGCAGGGCGGCTTCAGCCAGCGCATGAGTGGTGACGAGCTGCTTCAAAAGCCGCTCAACCTCACCAACGCTTCGGCAAACCCGGTGACGGCGGTCGTTACCACCGTCGCACCGCCATCCACGCCGCTTCCCGCGGGCGGAGAGGGTTTCACCATCGAGAAGACCTATTATGCGATGGACGGCGAACAGGTGAATGTCAGCGAGGTCAAGCAGAACGAGCGCTACGTCGTGGTGCTGACGGTCATTCCGCAGAATGATTGGCAGGCGCGTATTCTCGTGACCGATCTTCTGCCTGCCGGTTTCGAGATCGACAATCCGAGCTTGGTCAACAGTGCGGCGCTTACGAATTTCGATTGGCTGCCGGAAACGGAAGCGGCGCACACGGAATTCCGTTACGATCGCTTTGTAGCCGCATTTGACAGAACCGCGGGCGATAGCTCGGAAATCACGCTGGCCTATGTGGTGCGGGCGGTGACACCAGGCACCTATGACAACCCGGCTGCAAGCGTAGAAGACATGTATCGTCCGCAGTTCTCCGCCCGCACGGCGACGAGCAAGATGGAGGTTCGCGCAGCGCAGCAATGAGGGGTTGGCGCAGCTTCTTCTTCGGCTTTGCTTTGGCGGCGTCGGGCACCGGTGCCGCCATCTATGGGCTTGATTATCTGGATCGGACTTATCCGCCGCCGCTAGACAATGCGCATCTTGTCTCTCAGGAACTGGTGGATACCGACGGCAATCTTCTGCGCGCCTTTGCCACGCCAGATGGGCGCTGGCGGTTGCAGACCACCGCGGCCGAGGTCGATCCGCAATTCATCAAAATGCTGATCGCCTACGAGGATCAGCGATTTTACGATCACCATGGCGTGGACATCCAGGCGCTCGGGCGTTCCGCTTGGCAGTTGCTCACCAATGGCCGCATCGTTTCCGGCGCCTCGACCCTGTCGATGCAGGTCGCACGTCTGATCGAGCCTCGGACGGACCGCTCTTTCAGTGCCAAGTTTCGTCAGATGCTGCGCGCCGTACAGATCGAACGCCGGCTGAGCAAGGACGAAATCCTCGAACTCTATCTTAACATCGCTCCCTATGGCGGCAATATCGAGGGTGTGCGTGCGGCAAGTCTTGCATGGTTTGGCAAGGAGCCGCGGCGGCTCGATACGGCGGAGGCAGCGCTTCTGGTCTCCCTGCCGCAGCTTCCCGAGAAACGCCGGCCGGATCGTTTTCCCGATGCCGCAAAAGAGGCGCGTGAGCGCGTGTTGCAGAGATTGGCCGTCGCACGCATCGTCGGAGAGGGCGAGGCCGAGCGCGCGTCTGCCGCCGCCGTTCCCCGGGATCGATTGGCACTCCCAGCTCTCGCACCCCATCTGGCACAGGCCGCGAGGACGAAGCTGCCGCGCCAGCATGTCATTGGCTCGACCCTACGACGTGGCATCCAGAGCGAACTCGAAGCCTTGGCGCGGAACGCCGCAGACAAAATAGGAGACAAGGTTTCGGTCGCTATCGTGATGGCCGATAGCGCCACCGGCGAGATTCTGGCCGATGTCGGCTCGTCCGACTTCCTCGATAGTTCCCGCCGCGGCTGGGTGGAGATGAGCCGCGCGATCCGTTCGCCGGGCTCGACGTTGAAACCCTTTATCTATGGGCTCGCTTTCGAAAATGGTCTCGTCTCGCAAGAGACCATCATCGAGGACCGCCCGGCGGATTTTTCCGGTTATCGGCCGCGCAATTTCGACATGCAATATCAGGGCGATGTCAGCATCCGCCAAGCCTTGCAACTGTCTCTCAACGTTCCTGCGGTGAAGCTGCTGGACGCCGTCAGTCCTGCCGCTTTAATGGTGCGTTTCAGACGCGCCTCGGTGACTCTCGCACTGCCGAAGTCTGAGCCACCGGGGCTTGCCATTGCGCTTGGTGGGGCAGGTGTGTCTCTTGTCGATCTTGTGCAGCTCTATGCCAGCCTTGCCAATCAGGGTCAGCCGGTGAAGCTTGGCGACGGTGTCAGAAACAAGCCGGAGATTCTCGATGTCGAACCGGTCTTTTCCCGCAGTGCCATCTGGAACATCACCGATACACTGTCCGGCGTTCTGCCCCCGCTTGGCATGAAGCAGCGCGGCATCGCCTATAAGACCGGCACCAGCTATGGCTACCGCGATGCGTGGTCGGTCGGTTTCGATGGCCGCTATGTGATCGGCATCTGGGTTGGGCGGGCCGATAATGGCTCGGTTCCCGGCATTGCCGGCTATGCGACTGCCGCGCCCATTCTCTTCGATGCCTTTGCTAAATCAGGTGTGGCGATCACGCCTCTGGCGCCAGCACCAAGCGGCGTCACGCGCTTAAGCTACGGCGATCTCCCCGCCAATCAACGCCGCTTCACCACGACCTCCAGCGGATTACTCTCAGCATCGCGCCGCGAGTCGTCTCCGCTTATCGTCTATCCGCCGGAAGGCGCGCGCGTCGAACTTTCAGACAGTACCGGCTCGCTCTCGCCGTTGGTCCTCAAGCTACAGGGCGGGCGAGCGCCCTTCCGTTGGCTCGCCAATGGAAAACCTCTGCCGGACATCACGCGCCGCCGCAGCAATGAGTGGACGCCGGAAGGTCAAGGCTTCTCTACACTCACCGTCATCGATGCCGATGGTCGGGCGTCCAGCGTCCGCATCTTCGTGCAGTGAAGCATCCTCGCTCGTGTGAACGATGGCGCGGCGCTTTCAGAGCGACGGCGTTTTTGCAGGAAGAATCCGGTTCTTGACCCTATAGGCAAGCGCCAGCGCCGTTGGGAAAGGCCTGCGCAGGAAAGCGACCTTGCGAACATAATTGTCCACGCGCCACGTCGCCCAGGTGCCAGCCTTGAAGTAGGCGACATCGCCGGCATAAAGATGATGCACGGATCCATCGGCTGCCGTCACATGCACGTCGCCCTCGATGATGTGGACGGTTTCGTCCCACATGAAGAACCAGCGAAACGTGCCCGCCGTGCAGTCCCAGACCGCCGTGTAGGCAGCACGGTCGCCACTGCGGGAATGGTCCGCCATGCGCGCCTGTGGATTACCGGCGATAATCCATTCCGGATTGATGGGGGCCGCCTTCATCTCCATCCGCCCGGATGCAGCCGAAACCACCGCCCCGGTCCGTCTCCGTCCCATCGAAATCGGCATGAGCGGCACTGTCCGCGACGCTATCGCAATAGCGGTCGCAATCATCATCTTAACAACCATCGTCGGTCCCCACCTTGATTGCGGAGATTGTAGCAAGGGCGAGTGAGAAAAATCTTCAAAAATTATGTTGAATTTGAACTATCTTCATCCCTTAAGTTAGGGGAGCGAGAAGAAATGCTTCAAGCGAACGCCTATACTAGATGCGTTCACGCAGAGCTTCGTCTGGAATATAAATATCCTCTGATATAAGCTCATGACTTGGCCAATAAATTCAATTAATACTTTTAAAGCATCATCTAAGAGGCGTTAAGCCGCTGCTGAAAGCCGCTAGCCGGCGATGCGATAGGAAATCGCTTCCGCCAAGTGTAACCGCCCGACGACTGGCTTGTCATCCAGATCGGCCAGCGTTCGCGCAACTTTCAGGATGCGGTGGTAGCCTCTGGCCGAGAATTTCAGCTTTTCGGCGGCGTCGCGCAAAAGTTGGAGGCCAGCGGCGTCTGGTTCGGCACATTTCTCGATGAGTGCCGTGGTGCAACGTGCATTGGTGCGGATGCCCTGGAAGCCCGCGGCTGCGAAGCGTTCTTCCTGCATCTGGCGGGCACGTGCGACGCGGCGGGCGACGTCGGCGCTGGCTTCTGCTGCCATCGGGCGGATCAGGTCTGCAGCAGAGACGGCAGGGACCTCTATGCGGATATCGATGCGGTCCATCAACGGACCGGAGATGCGGGATTGGTAATCTGAAACGCATCTTGGGCCGCGTGCACAGGTGAAGCCGGGTTCGCCGGCCATGCCGCATTTGCAGGGGTTCATGGCGGCCACCAGTTGGATTTCAGCGGGATAGCTGACGCGATGATTGGCGCGGGCGATGATGCATTCGCCGGTCTCAAGCGGTTGACGGAGTGCATCCAGCACTTGCGGGGAGAATTCCGGAAACTCGTCGAGAAACAAGACGCCGTGATGGGCGAGCGAGGCTTCCCCCGGCTTGGCCCGCAAGCCGCCGCCGACAAGGGCTGCCATCGTCGCCGAGTGGTGAGGCGTTCTAAATGGACGCCGGTCGGAGAGCTTGCCGCCGGAAAGCTGTCCCGCGATCGAATGCACCATCGACACTTCGAGCAGTTCAGAGGCAGAGAGCGGTGGCAGGATCGATGGCAGGCGAGAGGCAAGCATGGATTTTCCGGAGCCGGGAGGGCCGACCATCAGAAGGTTATGCCCACCGGCTGCTGCCACCTCAAGTGCGCGTTTGGCGCTCTCTTGGCCCTTGATGTCCGCGAGATCAGGAAGATTGTCTGGATTGGCGCGAATGGCTGCAATGGGTCTCGACAGAAGCTGCGTGCCGCGAAAATGGTTGGCGATGGCAATCAGGCTGCGCGGCGCGAGGATGTCGATTTCGGCACCTGCCCAGGCGGCTTCAGGGCCGCTTTCGGCTGGACAGATCAGGCCCTTGCCTTGGGCGTTTGCGGCAATGGCTGCCGGAAGAGCACCGGCGACAGCACCGATCGTGCCATCCAGATTGAGTTCGCCCAACACGACAAAGCGGGTCAGCGCTTCGGCGGGAATGGCGCCGAGTGCAGCCATGAGGCCGAGCGCGATGGGAAGATCGAAGTGCGAGCCTTCCTTGGGAAGATCAGCGGGAGCGAGATTGACCGTGACCTTTTTTGCGGGCATCGCAAGACCGGAAGCATGCAACGCGGCCTGTACCCGCTCGCGGCTTTCAGCGACGGCCTTATCAGGCAGGCCAACGATCTGCATGCCGACCTTGCCAGGTGCGACCATCACCTGAACCTCGACCGGCACACCCTCTATGCCTTGAAACGCAATAGTATTGACGCGCGCTACCATCAAAGGCCCCCACAGCCGTAATCGCCGTCCGCACGGCTCTCTCAGATCGCAGGGGCAACTTGGCATAGGGAGGAGAATAAAACAAGAACATGCGGACGAGATTCAGCGCTGAGGGCGCGTAAGGGTCTGAGGGCTCGATGTGCGCTGCGGAGGGAGACAGGCGTGGGCACGAGGATAGCCATGCTGGTTTCGCGTTGCGGCAAGGTTGACACTTGGTCGAAAAGACATGGCACCTGCCAGAAAGAGCGCATGTTTGCGCTTGACAGAAAAGACAAAGCTCCTAATAGCTTCTGCACGAAAAGGAGCGCAATGTTCATGCGGCATGTCCAGCACATGATTGTCATGCAAAGCCCGGCAGGTTCAGCCGGCGATCCTGCGCGCCTTTCTGGTTCCATCCGAATTACGGCCAAAACGACGATTAAAACCGTCTGACGTCTCTGGCCCGCCGCTCTCTCCCCGGTTTGGCCGGGGAAAGGAAGCCGCAGTTTCGCGGCTCCCCCTCACCAAAAAGAGGAGAGGCAGAAAGAGAGCTTGATCATGGGTTTCAAAGTTGCAATCGCAGGCGCCACCGGCAATGTCGGACGCGAAATGCTGAACATCCTGGCGGAACGTGGTTTCCCTGCTGATGAGGTCGTTCCTCTGGCCTCGGCGCGCAGCCAGGGCACGGAAGTGTCCTATGGCGACCGCACGCTGAAGGTTTCCAATCTCGAGAATTACGACTTCTCCGATACCGATATCTGCCTGATGTCGGCCGGTGGCGATGTCTCCAAGAAGTGGTCTCCGAAGATCGGTGCGCAGGGTTGCGTCGTCATCGATAACTCGTCGGCGTGGCGCTATGATCAGGATGTTCCGCTCATTGTGCCGGAAGTCAACGCCGATGCTGTCGAAGGCTTCACCAAGAAGAACATCATTGCCAACCCGAATTGCTCTACGGCGCAACTCGTTGTCGCGTTGAAGCCGCTGCACGATGCCGCCAAGATCAAGCGCGTCGTCGTCTCCACCTACCAGTCCGTCTCAGGTGCTGGCAAGGAAGGCATGGACGAGCTGTTCCAACAGACCCGCGCCGTCTTCGTGGCTGACCCGGTTGAAACCAAGAAGTTCACCAAGCGCATCGCCTTCAACGTCATTCCGCATATCGATGTCTTCATGGAAGACGGTTACACCAAGGAAGAGTGGAAGGTTCTGGCAGAAACGAAGAAGATGCTGGATCCGAAGATCAAGGTGACCTGCACCGCTGTGCGCGTTCCCGTCTTCATCGGCCATTCGGAGTCGGTCAATATCGAGTTCGAAAACGAAATCACCGCAGATCAGGCGCGCGATATCCTGCGTGAAGCACCCGGTTGCCTCGTCATCGACAAGCACGAAAACGGCGGCTACATCACGCCGGTCGAATGCGCAGGCGAAGATGCGACCTATATTTCGCGCATCCGTGAGGACGCAACGGTTGAAAACGGTCTCAACATCTGGGTGGTTTCCGACAACCTGCGCAAGGGTGCGGCACTGAATGCCGTCCAGATTGCCGAACTGCTCATCAATCGCGGTCTTATCAAGCCGCGCAAAGCGGCAGCTTGATACGGTTTTTTAATAACTATTAACTATAACCCGTCCGTTACTTTCGAGAATGGACGGGTTTTCGATTTTCGTGCCTATCACAGCCAGTTCATTTGCTGGTTATGAAGACGATCGGCAATTTGTGCCCCTTCAATCTCGCTACAGCATAGGCCCGAAAATCGGAACCGATTTTCGGATAAGCACGATGCGTAGGTTGAAAGAGATAGAGCGTTCTTAGTGCGTCCGAAAAGACGCACGGCGCTCTAGTGGAATGAATTCGACATTTGATGCCCATGTGTGGGGATCTCAAGGATCAAAAGTCAAATTCGAACCATTAGAAAGACGAACATGGCGAGGGACTGTCCCTCACTTTATCAAAGGCAGATACGGATGCGGGCAATAACGGCTTTTTCCCTTGGTGCGACGGTAGTTGCAATGCTGGCGGCAACGCCGCTGCAGGCAGCGCAATGCGGTAATACCTCGGCTGGTTTTGGCAACTGGGTGCAATCCTTCAAGCAGGAAGCGGCGGGCCGCGGCGTCAGCCAGGCGGTGCTTGATCGCGCTTTCTCCAACGTCACCTACAACCAGGCAACGATCCGCGCTGACCGCGGCCAGCACAGCTTCAAGCTCTCCTTCGATCAGTTCATGCAAAAGCGTGGTGGTCAGGCCATCATTTCGCGCGGCAAGGCAATGAAGAAGAACAATGCGGCGCTGTTTGCCAATATCGAGCGCGCTTACGGCGTTCCGGCCGGCCCGCTTCTGGCGATCTGGGGCATGGAAACCGGTTTCGGCAACTTCATGGGCAATCAGCACACGCTCTCTGCCGTTGCAACGCTGTCTTATGATTGCCGCCGTTCCGACTATTTCACCGAGCAGCTTTACGCAGCGTTGAAGCTGGTGGGCAATGGTTCGCTCAACGTCAACGCCAAGGGTGCTGCTCATGGCGAAATCGGCCAGACCCAGTTCCTGCCGTTGAACGTTGTGCGCTACGGTGTGGACTTCGACCGCGATGGCCGCATCGATCTCGTAGGCTCACGCGCCGACGCGCTGGCTTCGACAGCGAATTTCCTTGCCGGCCATGGCTGGCAGCGTGGCGCAGGCTATCAGCCTGGTCAGCCGAGCTTCGCGGGAATCCAGGGCTGGAACGCGGCGACCGTCTATCAGCAGGCGATCGCTTACATCGGCAAGGCCATTGACGGCCAATAATATGTCTCGCCGTTCATAAAACGGGTGAGATGTAACCCGATCCTCGGCTTCAAGCGCCGTGCGTCCTATTGGACACACGGCGCTTTACCTTTTTTGAATCTGCGCATCGTGCTTTCCGAAAATCGAGACCGATTTTCGGGCCGATGCTGTAGCCGGGGATCACACTTCCGGCCTGCGGAAATCGCCGGTCTTACTGTCCATCACCCACAATTCACCCGTCGAGATGTCGAACCAGGCGCCATGCAGCTTCACCTTGCCTGCGGTCTCCTGCGCCTTGACGAAGGGAAAGCCACGCAGATTGTGGATGGAGTTGCGGATTGAGACACGTTCGAGCGCTGTCTGACGCTCGCCCGAGGTCATCACGTCGTTGCTCTGGATTTGCTCGGCGGCGGATTTGACGAGGTTCATCCATTTGCCGATGAAATCGCCAGGCGAAAGCGACTCGAAATTCGGATCGAGGGCCGCCTGAATGCCGCCGCAGCGGCCGTGGCCCATGACGACGATGTCCTTCACCTTCAGAACCTGCACTGCATATTCGATGGCGGCAGATGTTGCGTGATATTGTCCGTCCGGTTCGAAAGGCGGCACCATGTTCGCCACATTCCGCATGACGAAAAGCTCGCCCGGTCCGCAATCGAAGATTGTTTCGGGTGCCGAGCGAGAGTCGCAACAGGCAATGAACAATGTCTGCGGCTTCTGGCCGCTATCGGCAAGAGTGCGGTATCGGTCGCGCTCATCGGCATAACGGCCGCTCATGAAGTTCTTGTAGCCGTTCAGAAGATAATCTGGAAAATCTTTCATTCGATCTCGCCGTGCCGTTGGTCGCTACCGGAAACGCCTTCTCATAAGGCGCATGAAACTTGCCCGCTATTTGCCCTTGCTGCGGGCAGGATGCAAGAGATGGCGCATCTGAACCATCGCCATGGGTGTGGAAAGGCTCGACGCATCGGTTTCGAGCGTCAGTTCGTTGGCGCCACGCTTCATGGTGCGGGCCAGAATTTCAAAGACACTGGCGGTTGCCAGTTGCAGCGCCTTTTCGTCATCCACGCCCTGAAGCATACGCGCCAAAAAGACTGCAGCAAGAAGGTCGCCAAGTCCGTTCGGCACGTTATCGATGGCACGATGTTCGGCAAGCAGCGCGTGGCGGCCGCTGAGGAAGAGATTGCCGATACCATTCGCCATCATCGGAACGGCGGAGGTGACGAGCATTTTTGGCGGGCCGAGCGCAAGGGCCGCATCCATGATTTCGGAATTGGTGTCGAGCGCAGCACCGCTCATCCAGGCGAGCTCGTAGCGATTGGGTGTGGAGACGGTTGCAAGCGGCACGAGTTCGTCGCGGATCGCCTCGGCCGTCTCGATCGGCACATAGAGCCCGCCCTTATCACCCATGACGGGATCGCACACATAGATCAGATCGGGGTTGTTCTCTCTTAGCGTTCGGATCAGACGGGCGACCGAACGCACCTGATCGGCGCTGCCGAAATATCCGGTGAGGACCGCTTTGACTTCTCCACGCCATTTCGATGCCGCCAGATCGCCCATGGCCGCGTCGAAGGCCTCGCCGTCAAATCGCAGACGGGTGGAGGGTCCTTGGCCTGGATGCCATGGCATGACAATGGTGGGCACCGCCCAAACCGGAAAGCCAAGTGTCTCCAGACCGAACACAGCCGCTCGATTGCCCACAGAGCCCCGCATGACATGGCTGGAAATGACGATGACGGAGCCGCTGATATTGTCTTGCACGAATGTCATTCCATCTTCGAAGGATTGGAGAGGCATACCGCCTCCCACCTTAAGCAGAAGTCTAAAAGTTTTTAGGGTTTTAGAGGGAGCGGCACAGGGGCGCAAGATCAGGACGTGCCAAGGTCTCGCTTGCCAGCCTGCTTGGCAGAAAAAAGCCCCGGACGATTGATCCGGGGCTTGTCGAAGAGACTATTCGTTGGCGGTGACGGTGACGCCCAGAACGCTCGGGATCGTGTTCGGTGCGCCCATTGCTGCGCCCATGATCATGGGGAAAGGAACCGGCTTTGACGGCGCTGCGGAAATCGTGAAGTTCTTTGGATCGTCGACATAGGTGTTCACAGCAGCGGATACGGCGTTCTGCAGTTCCGGAATGTTGAGTTGTGCGATCATCATCGGCGCCATGCCCTTGATCATCTGGGAGAGCTGCTGGCTCGTCGTGCCCTGCTCCTTGGCGGCGTAATCGATACCGCGCTTGGTAATGCCGGCATCATCGAAACTGATCTTGGCGTTGTTGAAGGTCAGTTGCTGCATGAGACCAAGTATGGCAAGGCCGAAGGCCTGATCGGCCTGTTCCTTGTTGGGATTGGCTTCCTGCGCCTTGACGGCGTCCTGCATCGACTTGATGAAGGCCATCGTATAGCCGGAGATGCTGAAGCTCATGTCCAGGCGACCGACATTCTCGATATCGATCGCATATTCGTCGACATTGATCGTGCCGGGTGCAATTTCCCACGAGCCGTTGACGTTGAGGTCGCCGCTCAGAGATTTCAGCTGAAGCGCGTCGATCGCCTCTTTCGTCTTCGGGTCCTTGACGCCGCTTAGATCGCCTTTGAAGCCCTCTGCCGTAAGATCGAAGCTGATGGTGCCGCCATCTTCGCTCTTGGTCATCGTGGAATTGCTCTCGGCGATGGAGAACGCTTCCTTGCCATCGATCTTGACCGTGGCTGGGCCTGTGTGTGCCTCGTCGTAAAACAGTATGGCATCGACTGTATTTGCCGTTGTATCGGCTGGAACCACGACGCCGGTCATGTAAAGATCGTCGATGGCGATCGCCACCTTTTCCTTGGCGTAGTCGACGTTCTCGAAACTCATCTTCTCAATGGTGTAACCGCCATTGTCTTCTTCGACACCTTCGAGAGTAACGTTGCCAATGGGAAACTGCTGTGCCGGGTCGGTTGCGTTGCCGATGACGACACCCGACAGGGTGACATTGTCGCCGTTGGTGGCGATGGACTTGGCGGTGATTTCCGCGCCCTGCACGTGATAGGCAGCATTGATTTTCTTCAGCACATCGGCGCCATCCAGGGCAAAAGCCGGAGACGCAAATGCCAAGACGGCTGCGCTGGCAAACAGGAAATTCCGTGTGGTTTCAAGTCTCATTCTGTCTCTTCCCTTAAGATGCGAAGTCCGCAACAAGAATAGGCATCACGCATTCATATCTTCAGCACGAGCGCGATTGACCGAAGTGGTACTGCGCAACGAATGGCTGAATTGCGGCACAAAAACAAGATTGCATAGAAATATAGGCTTAACGCCTGTCATCCACAGCGCATAAAGCCCGGATTTCTTGCCCGAGGCGCCTATTTCCGATAGGCAGTCGCCATGGGAAAAAATCTTGTTCCGCCATCGGGCGGCGATGACGATCACATTCTGCCGGTCGATCTGAAGGCGGCGCTCGAAGAGCGCTACCTTGCCTATGCGCTATCGACCATCATGCACCGCGCGCTTCCGGATGTGCGTGACGGATTGAAGCCGGTTCACCGGCGCATCATTCATGCGATGAGCGAGATGGGGATTCGTCCCAATTCTGCGTTCAAGAAATGCGCCCGTATCGTCGGTGACGTCATCGGTAAGTTCCATCCGCATGGCGACCAGTCGGTCTATGATGCGCTGGTACGCCTTGCGCAGGACTTCTCTCAGCGCTACCCGATCGTGGACGGCCAGGGCAACTTCGGCAATATCGATGGTGATGGCGCTGCCGCCTATCGTTATACCGAAGCGCGTATGACCGATGTCGCGGCTCTGCTGCTGGAAGGTATCGAGCAGGACGCCGTCGATTTTCGCCCGACCTATAACGAGGAAGACGAAGAGCCGGTGGTTATGCCCGGCGCGTTTCCGAACCTTCTGGCCAATGGGTCCTCCGGCATTGCGGTTGGCATGGCAACGTCCATCCCATCGCACAATGCTCATGAAATCTGTGATGCGGCTCTTCATCTGATCAAGCATCCGGATGCGAGCGTCGACAAGTTGTTGGAATTCATTCCCGGTCCGGATCTGCCGACGGGCGGGATCATCATCGAAAGCCGCGAGAATATTCTCGAGGCCTACAGGACCGGCCGCGGCGGTTTTCGCGTTCGCGCCAAATGGGAAACGGAAGATCTCGGCCGTGGCGGTTACCAGATCGTCGTCACCGAAATTCCGTTCCAGGTCCAGAAGTCGCGGCTGATCGAAAAGATCGCCGAGCTGCTGCTTGCCCGCAAGCTGCCGCTTCTGGAAGACGTCCGCGACGAATCCGCCGAAGACGTTCGCATCGTTCTGGTGCCGAAGAACCGCACTGTGGACGCGACGCTGCTGATGGAATCGCTCTTCCGCCTGTCGGATCTGGAAAGCCGTATTCCTCTGAATATGAACGTGCTGTCGCTTGGCCGTGTGCCGAAGGTGATGGCACTGAACGAGGTGCTGACCGAGTGGCTGGCGCACCGCAAGGAAGTCCTTGTTCGCCGCTCCAAGTTCCGCTTGGCGGCCATCGACCGTCGCCTGGAAATCCTTGGCGGCCTGTTGATTGCCTATCTCAACATCGATGAGATCATCCGCATCATCCGCGAAGAGGATGAGCCGAAGCCGGTGATGATGGCGCGGTTCGGGCTGACGGATAACCAGGCCGAAGCCATCCTCAACATGCGTCTTCGCTCGCTGCGCAAGCTGGAAGAGTTTGAGATCCGTACGGAATTCGACGAACTCAGCAAGGAAAAGGGCGAGATCGAGTCCCTCCTGGCGTCCGACGATAAGCAGTGGCAGGCGGTTTCCTGGGAGATCGGTGAGGTCAAGAAGAAATACGCCAAGGCAACCGAGCTTGGCCGCCGCCGCACGCAGTTTGCCGATGCGCCGAATGCCGATGTCGAGGCCATCCAGCAGGCGATGATCGAGAAGGAACCGATCACGGTCGTCATCTCGCAGAAGGGCTGGATCAGGGCCTTGAAGGGCCATATGTCGGATACGTCCAGCCTCACCTTCAAGGAAGGCGACGGGCCGAAGCTCGCCTTCCCGGCGCAGACCACCGACAAGCTGCTTCTCGTCACCACGGGCGGCAAAGTCTATACGCTCGGCGCCGACAAGCTGCCCGGCGGTCGCGGTCACGGCGAGCCGGTGCGCATCATGGTGGATATGGAGAACGATCAGGACATCCTGACCGCCTTCGTCCACGACTCATCCCGCAAGCTCCTGATCGTCTCGACCGGCGGCAATGGCTTCATCATTCCTGAAACGGAAATGGTCGCCAATACCCGCAAGGGCAAGCAGATCATGAACGTCTCCATGCCGGATGAAACCAAGCTCGTGGTGCCCGTCATCGGCGATCATGTTGCTGTCGTGGGCGAGAACCGCAAGATGCTCGCCTTCCCGCTATCGCAAGTGCCGGAAATGTCGCGCGGCAAGGGCGTACGCCTGCAGCGCTACAAGGATGGTGGCGTCTCCGACGTGAAATGCTTTGCAATCGCGACCGGTCTTTCATGGGAAGACAGCGCCGGGCGCTCCTTCTCGAAGGTCGGAGACGAACTGCTTGAATGGATGGGTGATCGCGCCGGTGTCGGCCGCAGCGTTCCGAAAGGCTTTCCGCGCAGCGGCAAGTTCGGCGGCTAAAGTGCGTCGCAAATCCGTGTGCGGTTTTGCGACGGCATATGTCATCAGATATTTGTCAGTGGGATAACGTGGTCTTTGAGGAAGCGGGTTATCCCTTCTTCGTCAATTTCGCCGGCCGCCACAGCCATGACAAACGCATAGAGCTTGGCGTCATCCGTTTCCAGCATAAGGCCGTTTTCCATCAGGAAAACACCGGTCGTCACAATGGCGATCCTCTTATTGCCATCTACGAAGGCATGGTTCCTCGCGAGGCCAAACAGGTAAGCCGCCGCAAGTTCGCATACGTCGTTGCATCCGTAAGCAGCTTTGTTGATGGGCCTGTTAAGCGCGGAATCGAGCAAAGCGTTATCCCGCAGCCCGTGGCTCCCGCCGAAATGCTCGATCTGCATTTGATGCAGTTGCTCAACAAGCTTGCTATCCAGAAAAACGAAATCTGTCATTCTGCCAGCTTCTTCAAAGCAACCTTATATTTATCCATGAAGACCCGCGCATGCTCCAACTGCCGCGTAAAGGCCTCGTCTGCTGGCCGGATGTGCCATTCGCCTTCCTTTTTCTCGAGGCTGATAGCGTCGCCTGCCTTTACTCCGAGGCTTTCCAGAACCTCTTTCGGAATGATGATACCTTCCGAATTGCCAATCTTGCGAACCGTCACATTCATCTCAAACTCTCCGTTATAACGCTGTTATAACATGGCGAAAGAGATGCGGCAATGTCAGGTCAGCTTGCGTCTGGAGTGTACAATTCCCATCCGCGTGGCGTCAGATGCTCTTGGGGATGATAACGCGTCTTGTATCCCATCTTGTCCGAGCCATCGACCCAGTAGCCTAGGTAGACGTGGGGCAGTCCAAGCGTGCGAGTGCGGGTAATATGATCCAGGATCATAAAGGTGCCGAGAGAGCGCTTCTCAAGTTCAGGATTGAAGAAGGAATAGACCATGGAGAGGCCATCGCTCATCAGGTCTGTGAGCGCGACGGCGATCAGTTCTCCGCGCTTGCTGTCATCGATACCCGCACCCGGTTCTCGCTTTCGGTACTCGATGATGCGCGTGTTGACATGGGTGTCTTCCACCATCACCGCGTAATCGAGTGCCGACATATCCGACATGCCGCCTGATGTATGACGATGATCGAGGTAGCGGCGAAAGAGCGAGAATTGCTCGGTGGATGGTTCGGCCCGGTGGACCGTTGCCACGAGATCACTATTGGTCGCCAATACACGCCGCATCGACTTCGTCGGCGTGAAGCCATCGGCCAGGATCCTGACCGAGACGCAGGCGCGGCAATTCTCGCAGGCAGGGCGATAGGCGATGTTTTGAGAGCGACGAAACCCGCCCTGGGTCAGCAGATCGTTCATCTCGGGCGCGCGGGGACCCACCAGATGCGTGAAAACCTTCCGTTCCAACTGGTTCGGAAGATAGGGGCAAGTGGCCGGCGCGGTGAGATAGAATTGTGGCGAAGGCGTCGTCTGCGTGTTCATCGAACCCAATCGCTCCCTTCGCAAGCCAACCTTCTGTGTCAGAATGACAAAAAGGTGGGAAACGTCAACTCTCGAAGAGACCTGTCAATAAAATTGAAGCCGCCGGAGCGGCTTCATCGCTTTTTGCTCTGAATTTTTACCGGGTTCTGATCGTCACTGTTCCCAGAAGGAAGTCGTGGACCAGTCTGGAGCGCTCGGTGAACAGACCTGCCAGCAGGATGAACGGCGTCAGGATCGAATTGATAATCCAGAAGAGCGCGATATGAGCGGTCGAAATCAGGAAGTCGATTCGGCCACCATCGAGGCGCGCCATTTGAATGCCGACCACGCGCATGCCGGGTGTGGCTTGCGCCGCGCTTCCGAGCGTCATGCCGAAATAAAGGATGGCGACGATGAAGAACAGCGCAGGGAAGAGCATGAAGCCAAAGCCGAGCGTCAGGATGCCGAGAAAGAACACGATCACGGCTGCCGGAATGCACAGCAGAAGCACCATCACGTAGTCGATGATGAACGCCACGACACGACGGCTCAGCACGCCTTCATAGGCGCGCCAGTCTTCAGTCGGAACGTAGGTCGGGTTCGGGTTGAAGCTCATTGGCGGTTTCTCCTTTTCGAGAAAAGATATGGTGTGGACCACCGTAAATACAATGACCGCCTCGCTCAGCCCTTTGCGAGCTTTTTCGCCACCTCGACGGCGAAATAAGTCAAGATGCCATCGCACCCCGCCCGCTTGAAGCAGAGCAGGGTTTCCATCATCACCCTGTCGCCATCGATCCAGCCATTCATAGCAGCCGCCTTGATCTGTGCATACTCGCCGGAGACCTGATAGGCGAAGGTCGGAAGACCGAAAGCATCCTTCAGCCGCCAACAGATGTCGAGATAGGGAAGGCCTGGTTTCACCATCAGCATGTCGGCGCCTTCTTCAACGTCGAGAGCGGCATCCCGCATTGCCTCGGTGCCATTGGCGGGACTGATGTAATAGCTGTTCTTGTCGCCCTTCAGTAGGCCGCTGGTGGAAATTGCCTCGCGGTAGGGTCCGTAGAAACCAGAGGAGAATTTTGTCGCATAGGCCATGATGCCGACGCCCTGGTGGCCCGCCGCATCGAGCCCGCGGCGGATCGCGCCGATCCGGCCGTCCATCATTTCGGAAGGGGCGATGATGTCCGCGCCCGCATCCGCCTGCATCACGGCAGCTCTCACCACCTGATCGACCGTTTCATCATTGACGATATCGTCGCCACGCAGGATCCCGTCATGCCCGTGGCTGGTAAAGGGGTCGAGCGCCACATCGGTGATCACACCAATATTGGGGACCGCCTTCTTGATCGCCGCCGTCGCCTGGTTGATCAGGTTGTTGGCTTCCAGTACCTGGGATCCCGTCTCATCTCGCAGTTCCATCTCAATATTGGGGAATGTCGCAATGGCGGGAATGCCGAGATCGGCAGCTTCCCTGGCTGCTTCGACCAGCTTGTCGACGCTCATGCGATTGACGCCGGGCATCGATGGGATGGGATCGACGATATTCGTACCGGGGACGACGAAGACCGGCCATATCAGATCATCAACCGTCAACTGGTTTTCGCGCACGAGCCTGCGCGTCCAGTCGGCTTTGCGGATGCGCCGCATGCGTCGGTGGCCGGTAATGTGATCTACCAGATGAGTCTTGTCGGTCATGTCTTTTCCTTCAGAGCCTGTCCGATGGCACTGGTCCATCACCCATGCTCTCTTATGGTGTTTCCGTCTGAATGTTGGAAGCTACGGGTAAACGCGGCTTCGATAGGACGCCAGAGTGTGATGATGGCATAACATAAGGCAAGCATGATGCGAATACGACGCTCTGACCCACAGCCAGCTCGAAAATCCTTTGCGCGTCCGATGCGGATGATGCGCGGTGTTCTGACGTTTGAGCACCATAAAAGGAGCAAGGCGGTAGCTGTCGCTCAAGAGGGCTGTGACCTCTCGCAATTATCCATTGGCAGGAGCCACGCCAGAAACGTATCTTCGCCCCATGGAACCTGATTCTCCACCGCAACCGAAGCTGCCCCTGACGGAAATCCTCTACTATGTCTTTCTCAGACTGGTGGCAGCGTCCTGTTTCTGGTTCGGGCTGCAGTACTGGGCCATGCTGACGGGCTACACGCTGAGCGGCCATGCCCGCTTCGATATGCTCAATCTTCCCTGGCGCGTTGCCGGCACCGGCTTGGCGGTCGTCTTTCCGGTCGCAGCCCTGGGATTGTGGTTGGGCGCTTCATGGGGCGCGGTGATCTGGGTCATCGGCGCTGGCGCACAGATCGCCATGTACAAGGTATGGCCCAATATCTTCGGGAGCAACACGCTTGTGCCCGTCATGCACTGCATCGTGGCAACTGTTTATATACTATTCCAGGTCGCTTTCTGGCTGGATGCGCGCCAAAATGACGAGCGCGCAAGAATTGATTCACCATAATAATAAAGCTCTTGCGTCCCGATTTTCTCAAAATTTTTTGACTAAGTATTTGATTTATGTGATTCCTGCAATTTCGCGCCGCTGCACATCACGTCTGGGTCCACAGGCGACGACATCCGGTAACCACTCGTTAATGATGCATTTTAAGTAGAATTTTATGCGCATTGCTTAGGTTTGCTCACAAGGCGGGAAACAAAATCAACACCGCCAAACAAAACAGTGAGGCAGTCATGATCAATAGCAAAGCAAAGCCACAGGCAGTTGTAACCGACGTACAGGAAGAAGCCATCCGTTCGCTCTACATGGAGTCTCTCCATCTCGTCGAACGCCTGCACCGCCGCCTTCTCGATGTTATCAAGGACGAGTTCGACCGTCAGGGTCGCGATGACGTCAACGCCGTCCAGGCGCTCCTGCTCTTCAACATCGGCACCTCCGAACTGACCGCCGGCGAGCTTCGCTCGCGTGGCTACTATCTCGGCTCCAACGTGTCCTACAACGTCAAGAAGCTGGTCGACCTCGGCTTCATCAACCACCAGCGCTCGCGCATCGACCGCCGCTCGGTTCGCATTTCTCTGACCGACAAGGGCCAGGACATTGCCGAAACCGTCGCCCGCCTCTATGAGCGCCACATCGGCTCGATCGAAAAGGTTGGCGGCATCGGCACCGGCGAATTCGCCGAAATGAACAAGCTGCTGCAACGCCTCGACCGTTTCTGGAACGACAGCATCGCATATCGCCTCTAAGGAGAGCGCCACCGAATTTTGCAAAGCCGGATGCGGAAACGCGTCCGGCTTGTTGCATTTTTGTACGGGTCACGCCGAAAAGACCGGGTGACACAGCTTCGTGAGCAGTGTCAAGGTGACACGAATTGGCCATATTGGTATGGGACCGCCAAAGCGAGGGAGCCGGCGGTCTCTTCTATCATCGCATGATGCGTCAGTTTTGATTTCGCATGAAGTATTTCCTGCCGGCAGGCGTCCGAAAACGTTTGTTAATCATGTTGTTCTAGGCATCCATAAGGTTGCCTGACGAAATGGCTGGTAGGTAGAATGACTAAGAAATCCGTGCCCGAATTGCTCTCTCGCCGCGCCATGCTGCGCTCCGCCGTTTCGCTCGGCGCTGTCGCGCTGGCAGCACCTGCGCTGGCGCAGGATGCGTTCAACGATCTGATCGGATCCTCGCGCCGCGGCAATTGGGACGATCAGTTCGATGCGAACTCCTCGCGCTCGGCCGTTGGCGTCGTTTCCAACAACCCGGTTCTTGGCCCTGAAGCCCCCACCTATATGCAGCAGGCGATCATGCAGTATCAGCAGATCGTCTCCAACGGTGGATGGCCGGAAGTACCGCCAAGCCAGCAGCGTCTGCAGATCGGCGTTAGCGATCCATCCGTTCAGGCGCTTCGCCAGCGTCTGATGATTTCGGGCGATCTTCCGCGCGAAGCCGGTATCTCCAGCGCTTTCGATTCCTACGTCGATGGTGCGTTGAAGCGCTTCCAGGCACGCCATGGCCTTCCGGCAGATGGTGTGATCGGCGAATATACGCTGAAGGCGCTGAACGTTTCGGCGCAGCTACGCATGGCACAGCTGCAGACCAACCTCATCCGCATCCAGACGATGGCAGGTGATCTTGGCCAGCGCCACGTGATGGTGAATATTCCGGCAGCCTCCATCGAGGCGGTGGAAAACAACCGCGTGGTTCTGCGCAACACGGCTGTTGTCGGCCGCGCCAGCCGCCCGACGCACATCATCAACTCGAAGATCTACGAAATCATTCTCAACCCATATTGGACGGCTCCGCGCTCGATCGTCGAAAAGGACATCGTTCCGCTGATGCAGAAGGACCCGACCTATCTGGAGCGCAACAACATCCGCCTGTTGGATGGCCGTGGCCAGGAAGTGTCTCCGCAGACAGTGGATTGGTTCGCGCCCAAGGCACCGAACCTGATGTTCCGTCAGGACCCCGGCAAGAACAACGCCATGTCCTCGACCAAGATCAACTTCCACAACCCGAACAACGAATACATGCATGACACGCCCCAGCAGGGCCTGTTCAACAAGCTGATGCGCTTTGAATCCTCCGGCTGCGTGCGCGTGCAGAACGTGCGCGATCTGACGACCTGGATGCTGCGCGACACGCCCGGCTGGTCGCGTCAGGAAATCGAGCGCGTCATTGCAAGCCGCGTCAACACGCCGATCAAACTCTCAACCGAAATCCCGGTCTACTTTGTCTACATCACCGCATGGTCGGCAAAGGATGGTGTGGTGCAGTTCCGTGACGATATCTACGGCAATGACGGCAATGCCGAACTTGCGCTCAATACGACGAACACGCAGGAGCAGCCATCCGGCTCGATCGGCGAGGATCTGTTGCCGCGCAACTGATTGCTGTTCAGAAAGACAAGAAAGCCGCGCCCCACCGGACGCGGCTTTTTTCTTTGTGCATGTCGCGCATTTTGCATTTTTTACGCGCGACGTCGCAGTTTGACGGTCAAATCTCGCTGCGCTTATTGCTCTTATACGGGTGGGGCGCTAAGACGCCATCGCATTACTGTTTCAGGAGCCTTCATCATGTCGAACACAGATGCCTTCTTCTCCAAGCCGCTTGCCGAAATCGATCCGGATATCTTTGGCGCGATCGAGAAGGAGCTGGGTCGCCAGCGTCACGAGATCGAGCTGATTGCTTCGGAAAACATCGTGTCCCGCGCCGTGCTCGAAGCCCAGGGCTCGATCATGACCAACAAATATGCCGAAGGCTATCCGGGCAAGCGCTATTACGGCGGCTGCCAGTTCGTCGATATTGCTGAAGAGCTTGCCATCGAGCGCGCCAAGAAGCTGTTCGGCGTCAACTTTGCCAACGTTCAACCGAATTCCGGTTCGCAGATGAACCAGGCCGTGTTCCTGGCACTCTTGCAGCCGGGCGACACTTTCATGGGCCTCGACCTGAACTCGGGAGGTCACTTGACCCACGGCTCGCCGGTCAACATGTCCGGCAAGTGGTTCAACGTCGTGTCCTATGGCGTTCGTGAAGGCGATAACCTGCTCGACATGGACGAAGTGGAGCGCAAGGCCAAGGAAACCAAGCCGAAGCTCATTCTGGCTGGAGGCACGGCCTATTCCCGCGTCTGGGACTGGAAGCGCTTCCGCGAGATCGCCGACGAAGTCGGTGCCTACCTCATGGTCGACATGGCGCACATTGCAGGCCTCGTTGCCGGTGGCCAGCATCCCTCGCCGTTCCCGCATGCGCATGTGGCAACCACCACCACGCACAAGTCTCTGCGTGGTCCACGTGGCGGCATGATCCTGACCAATGACGAAGATCTTGCGAAGAAGTTCAACTCCGCCGTCTTCCCTGGTCTTCAGGGCGGTCCTCTGATGCACGTCATCGCCGCCAAGGCCGTTGCCTTCGGTGAAGCGCTGAAGCCGGAATTCAAGGACTACGCAGCCCAGATCGTCAAGAACGCCAAGGCGCTTTCCGAAACGCTGATCGAAGGCGGCGTCGATGTCGTTTCCGGCGGCACGGACAACCACCTGATGCTGGTCGACCTTCGCAAGAAGAACGCCACCGGCAAGCGCGCGGAAGCAGCACTCGGTCGTGCCTATATCACCTGCAACAAGAACGGTATTCCTTTCGATCCGGAAAAGCCTTTCGTCACCTCCGGTATTCGCCTCGGCACACCAGCCGGCACGACGCGCGGCTTCAAGGAAGCCGAGTTCCGTGAGATCGGCAAGCTGATCGTCGAAGTTCTGGACGGTCTGAAGGTTGCCAATTCCGATGAAGGCAATGCCTCTGTGGAAGCAACGGTACGCGAGAAGGTCGTCGCTCTGACCGATCGCTTCCCGATGTATCCCTACATGTAAGAAGGCAACAGGATGCGCTGCCCTTTCTGCGGTTCTGAAGACACTCAGGTCAAGGACTCACGTCCGGCGGAGGATAACACCTCCATCCGCCGGCGGCGCATCTGCCCGGATTGCGGCGGTCGCTTCACCACCTATGAACGCGTGCAGTTGCGCGAGTTGATGGTCATCAAGAAGAGCGGCCGCAAGCTGGCATTCGATCGCGAGAAGCTGGTGCGATCTTTCGAGATCGCGCTTCGCAAGCGTCCGGTCGACCGCGATCGCATCGAGCGCGCGGTGTCCGGTATCGTGCGCCGGCTGGAAAGCTCAGGCGAAACGGAAATTGCCTCGGAAGAAATCGGCCTGCAGGTGCTCGAAGCATTGAAGAGCCTCGATGATGTGGCTTTTGTGCGCTACGCCTCGGTCTATCGTGATTTCTCCCATGCGGAAGATTTCGAAAACGTCATCGCGGAAATCAACGCCAAGATCGCCCGCGATACAGATTCCGGGACCTGATACAGTGGCTCCGCGGGCCGAAGACGAAAGATTCATGGCGCGCGCCATCGAAGTTTCGCGTCGGAATACTGGCTTCACCGATACTAACCCATCCGTCGGATGCGTTCTCGTCAAGGATGGCGTGATCGTCGCCGAAGCCGTCACCTCGATTGGCGGCAGGCCGCACGCGGAACGCAATGCGCTCGACCTTGCAGGTGAAGCGGCGCGTGGTGCGACCGCCTATGTGACGCTCGAGCCCTGCGCCCATTGGGGGAAAACCCCGCCCTGCGCCAACGCACTCGCGCATCACGGTGTCGCCCGTGTTGTCGTTGCGGTGGACGATCCCGATGAGCGTGTCTCGGGCCGGGGCTATCAGGTCTTGCGCGATGCGGGGATCGAGGTCCAGACGGGTGTGTTGCGCCGGGAAGGCGAGCGAGCACTGGCCGCCTATCTCACGCGCAAGATCAAGAAGCGCCCTCACGTGATCCTGAAGCTTGCGGTCTCTGCTGACGGCATGATCGGCCGTAAGGGTGCCGGTCAGGTTGCGATTACCGGAGCGGAAGCGCGCCGCGCCGTGCATGAATTGCGCGCCCGCTGCGACGGCATTCTCGTGGGTATCGGCACCGCGATTGCGGATGATCCCGAACTCAATGTCCGCATATCGGGAATGGAGCAGCATTCGCCCATTCGTTTCGTGCTCGACCGACGGTTGGAGTTGCCGACCAACTCGAAGCTGGTGAAGACCGCGCGCGATGTCCCGCTTGTCGTCGTGGAGATGCCCAGTGGCGCAGAGGAGCGCGACCTTGCGGAAAGACGCGCTCGGCTGGCATCGGCAGGTGCTGAAATGCTAAGCGCGAAAAATCTTGAAGATCTGCTGCTCATACTCGGCGCGCGAGGACTGTCGGAACTTCTCGTCGAAGGCGGGGCGGTTGCTGCAAAGGCTTTTCTCGACGCGGGCTTGGTGGATCGCATCCTGCTGTTCGAAAGCCCAGTCGTAATCGGTGCCAACGGTATTGAAACACCGATCAAACGCGCCGATATGCCTGACAGCTATTCCCTGGTCGGTGAGACCGTCTATGGTGCTGACCGCTGTTTCGATTATGAAAGGTCGCTTTGATGTTTACCGGTATCGTCACCGATGTTGGAACTGTTTCCGAGCTTCATCCGCTGGCCGAGGGCGTGCGGCTGCGCGTGGCGACCAACTACGATCCGAAGACCATCGATATGGGCGCGTCCATTTCCCATGGCGGCGTCTGCCTGACGGTAACGAGGCTGCCGGAAGAGGGCAGCAACGAGCGCTGGTATGAGGTGGAAGCCTGGGAAGAGGCACTTCGCCTCACCACCATCTCCGCTTGGGCAACGGGAACGCGCGTCAATCTTGAGAGGGCTCTCAAGATCGGCGATGAACTCGGCGGCCATATCGTTTCCGGTCACGTTGATGGCAAGGCGGAAATTCTGTCCGTCGAGCCGGAGGGGGAAGCGGTGCGCATCCGCCTGCGCGCGCCGGAGCATCTGGCGAAATTCGTCGCGCCCAAAGGTTCGGTGGCGCTGGATGGCACCTCGCTGACGGTGAACGCCGTCGACGGTCCAGATTTTGATGTGCTGTTGATCCGCCACACACTGGCCGTCACCACCTGGGGTGATCGCAAGCCTGGCGATTTTGTCAATTTCGAAGTCGATACCATGGCGCGCTATGCGGCACGGCTTGCGGAATTTCCGTCAAAGTAGGATGCTTCCTAAAAATGGAGAAGGCGTCGCTTGAGCGCCAAACTCTGCGGAGCTCACAATGGCATCTTATGAACTGCTTGCGGCATTCCTGATCACGACAGCGCTCTTTGCCTATGTGCCGGGGCCCGCGATGCTCTACACCATCGCACAGACCATGGCGCGTGGACGTTATGCGGGCCTACTCGCAGTGCTCGGCATTCACATCGGCTGCTATGTTCATATCGTTGCCGCGGTTGCGGGATTGTCCGTTCTGTTTCAGGCTGTGCCGTGGCTTTATCTCGCGGTGAAGTTCGGTGGCGCTTGCTATCTTATCTGGCTTGGGTTCTCCATGCTCAGAGCCAGGGTCAGCGGCGAAACAAGCGGCAGCTTCACGATTGCCCGGAAATCCGCAAAGCGGGCCTTCATCGATAGCATTGTCGTTGAAGTTCTGAACCCGAAGACGGCGCTCTTCTTCCTCGCCTTCCTGCCGCAATTCGTCGATCCGGCCGCGGCATTTCCGATCTGGCTTCAGTTTCTGATCCTCGGCGTTGCCGTCAACATCATCTTCACCTCGGCGGATTTCGTCGTCGTTCTGGTTGCGGGGCTTGCGGCCGGACGGTTGAAGCGGTCTGCTTTCGCGCAAACGGTGGCCCGGCGCGGAGCCGGCGCGATTTTGATGGGGCTCGGCTTTCATCTCGCCTGGCAGAGAAGCTGATCGGCGCAGAGAATTCGGGGTCGCGGCGGGGCGCACGCGGCAGCATTGCATTAAAAATGCTTGCCAAGTGCGGCAAGCCATGGTTTGACCGCGCCAAAAGCCGGTATCATCCGGCGCAGATTTTCAGGAAACTCCCATGTCCCAGCCTCATCTTCTCATCGTGGAAGCACGCTTTTATGACGATATGGCCGATGCCTTGCTCGATGGCGCAAAGTTCGCGCTCGAAGAGGCTGGCGCCACCTATGACATCATTACCGTTCCAGGCGCGCTGGAGATTCCCTCCGCGATTGCTATGGCGCTCGACGGCGCCGATAATGGCGGTACGGAATATGACGGCTTCGTTGCGCTCGGCATGGTCATTCGTGGTGAGACCTATCACTTCGATATCGTCGCGAACGAATCGTCGCGCGCCATCATGGATCTGACGGTCAGCGAGTCGCTGGCGATCGGCAACGGCATTCTGACCGTCGAAAACGACGAACAGGCCTGGGCGCGCGTTCGTCGCTCCGACAAGGATAAGGGCGGTTTTGCCGCTCGTGCCGCGCTGACCATGATCGAATTGAAAAAGAAGCTGGGTGGTTGATCGGATGACGAGTGTCGAAAACGGCGCAGAACCGCGTCAACCCTCCATCAAGCCCGTCAACCAGCGTGGCGCTGCGCGCCTTGCTGCCGTGCAGGCCCTCTACCAGATGGATGTCGGCGGTACCGGCGTTATGGAAGTGGTTGCCGAATATGAGGCGCATCGCCTCGGCAAGGAAGTCGATGGCGAAACCTATCTGAAGGCCGACCCGTCCTGGTTCCGCTCGATCGTTTCAGGCGTTGTACGCGACCAGACGAAGATCGACCCGCTGGTGCGGTCCGCACTTCAGGAAGACTGGCCGCTCTCGCGCCTCGACACCACCGTTCGCGCCATCCTACGTGCTGGCGCCTTCGAAATCCTCGAGCGTAAGGACGTTCCGGTTGCGGTGATCGTCACCGAATATGTCGAGATCGCCCGCGCGTTCTTCGAAAATGACGAGCCGAAGCTCGTCAACGCGGTGCTGGATCGGATCGCGAAGCAAGTTCGCGGCGAAGCCAAGCGCTGACAGTCCATCCGATAATCGCCGCTGGTCGCCTGCCAATGGCAATTTCTGTGCTTCCGGTGCTCACATACGTTAAGTACGCTGCGCTCCGGTTCTCGAAATCGCCATTTTCGTCGGACCAGCGCCAATTCTTGGACGGGCTGTAATCACTTCAGCGGCTTTGATTTCCCGCAAGCCCTGACGGACTGCCGCAAGATAGTGTTGCGGCAAGCGCTTCGGTTTGGAAGGTGGGGAGACATGAGCGCGATATCGGTTGCTGGTCTGGAAAGCCAATTGTCTGAGGCAAAGCGCAACGTTTTCCTCCTGACCGTTGCACAGGCCATTCTCGGTTCTGCCGGACCGTTGAGTTTCTCGGTCGGGGCGCTGGCGGGTTATCAGCTTCTTGGTGCCGACAAGTCTTTGGCCACAGCTCCTTTGACCGGCTTCAATATCGGTGTTGCTTTCGGCGCAGTGGCCGTTGCATTCGCCGCGCGGTTTCTCGGGCGCAAAGCCGGCTTCATTCTCGGAGCGCTCCTGTGTTCCACCGGCGGCGCTCTGGCGGCCGTGGCACTCTTTCGCACGGACTTCTGGCTCTTCGCGCTCGGCTTGATGCTGATCGGTCTTTCCGGCGGCTTTACCCAGAAGATCCGTTTCGCGGCAGCCGATGCCTCGCCATCTTTCTACAAGCCCAAGGCTATTTCTTGGATCCTGGCGGGCGGCGTTGTCTCTGCCATCGTCGGTTCCCAGCTTGCCATTTTCGGGAAGGATGTCTTTGCGCCGGTCACCTTTGCAGGCACTTTCATCGCTCTTGTTCCGCTCGGCCTTCTAGCCGCTGGGATCCTTTGCTTTCTGAAGCTACCGGAGTTGAAGCAGACGGTTGCGAGCGCCCCGGCGCGGCCTCTCTTTGAGATCATCGCCACGCGCCGCTTCATCACTGGTATGATCTGCGGCATCGGCTCCTACGCGCTGATGACCTTCATGATGACCGGGGCGCCGCTTGCCATGGTGATCGGCTGCGGTTTTCCCAGCGAGCTGGCCACGCTTGGCATCCAGTGGCACGTGCTCGCCATGTTCGGCCCGAGCTTTTTCACCGGTGTCCTGATTACCCGCTTCGGCGCGGAGAAGGTGGTCGCGGCCGGTCTCGTCATTCTCATGGCCTGCGCCGTTGTCGCGCATATGGGTGTGGAGCTCTGGAACTTCTGGCTGGCGCTGATCCTGCTTGGGGCAGGGTGGAACTTCGGATTCATTGGCGCAACTGCGATCGTGTCCTCCAGCTACCGGCCGCATGAGGCTGACAAGGTGCAGGGTTTTCACGATATCGTTCTTTTCGGCACGGTCGCGCTGTCGTCCTTCTCCTCGGGCCAAGTTTTTACCGCCTGGGGCTGGTCGGTGATGAACCTCGTTATCTGGCCTGTCGCCGGTCTTTGCCTCATCCTCGTGCTGACATTGATTTTCAGCCGGGCGCAAAAAGCCGTCTGAATCAGAACCATACGCATCAGTGCATGATCTTCGGGCTTGACGCGGCGCGTCATCGCGACGCAATCTTGCCACTGCAAGCCATTTCTTCCCGGGGAGGGGAACAAATGGCTCATCCTGGTGTAAGGCGTGCAGCGCCTCACGCCCCGCATGTGGTTTCGCCCGCCGGGGAGATGTGACGAACCGGCACAACGGGAGGTAAGTGCGAATGACCGTCATTGCATTGGTAATTTTATGCGGTGTCCTTTCGATCGCTTATGCGATTTGGGCAACGAAAAGCGTTCTGGATGCCGATCAAGGCAATGAGCGCATGCGTGAAATAGCAGGCTATATTCGCGAGGGGGCTCAGGCCTATCTCGCCCGTCAATATCTGACCATCGCAATCGTCGGTATCATCGTCACGATCGCTGCGTGGATTCTTCTCTCTCCGGAAGCCGCAGTCGGTTTCGTCATTGGCGCCGTTCTTTCCGGTGCTGCCGGTTTTGTCGGCATGCATGTTTCGGTGCGGGCCAATCTTCGCACGGCGCAAGCCGCATCCCACAGCCTCGCAGCCGGTCTCGATATCGCCTTCAAGTCCGGCGCCATCACCGGCATGCTGGTGGCAGGTCTGGCACTGCTGGGCGTCTCCATTTATTACTTCATCTTGACCACAGTGTTGGGTCACGCGACCGGGTCGCGTGAGGTGATCGACGCGCTGGTCTCGCTTGGCTTTGGCGCATCGCTGATCTCCATCTTCGCACGTCTCGGCGGCGGCATCTTCACCAAGGGTGCGGATGTCGGCGGTGACCTTGTCGGCAAGGTCGAGGCCGGTATCCCGGAAGACGATCCGCGCAACCCGGCCACGATTGCCGATAATGTCGGCGATAATGTCGGCGACTGCGCAGGCATGGCCGCCGACCTTTTCGAAACCTATGCGGTCTCCGTCGTGGCGACGATGGTTCTGGCGGCGATCTTCTTTGCGGGCGCGCCGGTGCTGGAAAACGCCATGCTTTATCCGCTCGCAATCTGCGGCGTCTGCATCCTGACATCGATTGCGGGTACCTTCTTCGTCAAGCTCGGCACCAACAACTCAATTATGGGCGCGCTCTATAAGGGCCTGATCGCCACCGGTATCTTCTCGATCGCCGGGCTTGCGGTTGCGACCTCGCTCACCATCGGCTGGGGTTCCATCGGAACCGTTGCCGGAATGGATATCACCGGCACCAACCTGTTCTTCTGCGGCCTTCTCGGCCTCCTGGTAACGGCGCTGATCGTGGTGATCACCGAGTACTACACTGGTACTAACAAGCGCCCGGTCAACTCTATTGCTCAGGCGTCGGTCACCGGCCACGGCACCAACGTCATCCAGGGTCTTGCGGTATCGCTGGAATCGACGGCACTTCCGGCCATCGTCATCGTCGGCGGCATTATCTCCACATACCAGTTGGCGGGGCTCTTCGGTACGGGCATCGCGGTTACCGCGATGCTCGGTCTTGCCGGCATGATCGTTGCGCTCGATGCCTTTGGCCCGGTCACGGACAATGCCGGCGGCATTGCCGAAATGGCGGGTCTCGACCCGGATGTGCGCAAGGCCACCGACGCTCTCGACGCCGTTGGCAACACCACCAAGGCCGTGACCAAGGGCTATGCCATCGGCTCTGCCGGTCTCGGTGCGCTGGTGCTCTTTGCCGCTTATGCCAACGACCTTTCCTACTTCGCGGCGAATGGCGCAACCTATCCCTACTTCCAGGATGTCGGCGAGATTTCCTTCAGCCTCTCCAACCCTTACGTGGTGGCGGGTCTGATCTTCGGCGGTCTGATCCCCTATCTCTTCGGCGGTATCGCCATGACCGCCGTCGGCAAGGCGGCGGGCTCCATCGTGGAAGAGGTTCGTCGCCAGTTCCGCGAAAAGCCGGGTATCATGCAGGGCACGGAGAAGCCGGATTACGGCAAGGCCGTGGACCTGCTGACCAAGGCCGCCATTCGCGAAATGGTCATTCCGTCGCTGCTGCCGGTACTGGCGCCGATCGTCGTCTATTTCGGCGTGCTGCTGATTTCCGGCTCCAAGGCGTCTGCCTTCGCAGCCCTCGGCGCCTCATTGCTCGGCGTCATCATCAACGGCCTCTTCGTGGCAATTTCCATGACATCGGGCGGTGGTGCCTGGGATAATGCCAAGAAGAGCTTCGAGGACGGCTTCGTCGACAAGGACGGCGTGCGCCATGTCAAAGGCTCGGACGCTCATAAGGCCTCGGTGACCGGCGATACGGTGGGCGACCCTTACAAGGATACAGCCGGTCCTGCGGTCAATCCGGCCATCAAGATCACCAATATCGTGGCGCTTTTGCTCTTGGCGATCCTGGCAGGTTGATTGAAAGAAGGCAGGCCGCTTCTCAAGCGTGAGGGGCGGCCTCTGCCAGCCAAGCGGCCATCGCCGCTTCTGCTTCGGCCCGCGTCGGCGTGCCCGTCCTTCCACCGAAAACCTGACACTTCAGCGCGGCCGCCACGGACGACAACTGTATCGCAGTGCGGCTCTCCATCCCTTCCGCCACAGCCAAAGCGAATGTCCCATGAAACACGTCGCCCGCTGCGAGCGTGTCGACCGCTTCGATGGCCATGGTCGACTGAAAATGGACGGTTGGGTCTCTGGCTTCCGTCCAGTAGCACCCCGATGGCCCGGCAGTCACAGCAATGAACGTCTCCGGGTAGCGCCCATGTAGAACCGGCAACATCGCCGCGACATCCGAGAGACCTGTCAACCGTGCCGCAGCGGGCTCGGAAAAGATGATGTGACTTGCAGCGGGTGCAAGCCGCTCCAAAGTCTCCACCGGCGCAACATCCCCGTCCAGGATCGCGGGCTTGCCAAGCTGTCGCGCAACGGTCAGCACATCAAGCGCGAGTTCGGGCCAGCGGACGTCCACCAGAACGGCATCGAAGGGTGCGAGATCGGCCTGTGTACAGGAGCGTTTATTCTCGTGGAGCCTGTGATCGTAGAAAGGGACGATCAGTCGCTCCCCCCGGTCATCGATCAGGATGGTAGAGAGCGCTGAGCGCGCACCCTTGGCAATCGTCATGCCGGACGTATCGATGCCGCTTTCGGACAGGTCACGTAGAATACGGGCGCCCGTTTCATCATCGCCGACAGCACCCCATAGGCTTGCCCGTCCACCCATACGGTGAACTGTGTAGGCAGCGCTCGAGGCCATCCCCTCGGCGATTTGCAGCATTTCGTAGGGCAGAACCTTACCTTGCCCCGTCGGCATGTCATGCACGCGAAACAGCGTGTCCAGCACGGCCGCGCCGACGCAGAGTACGTGGCGGCCGCGGTCCTCTTCTTTTCTCTTGCTTTGCATCGATGCTCAGATTCGCTTGCCGGTTTCCTTGTCGAACAGGTGCACCGAAGCGGGATCGATGGCAACACCAACCGTATCGCCGAAGCGGATATCCAGGCGCTCGCGGAAGAGGCAGGCAATTTCTTCGCCATTGCAATTCAGCTTGGCATAGATTTCTGAGCCGGTGCCTTCCACCAGCTCCACCCGTCCTTCGATGCCCGTTTCGGCAGCGCGGATGTGTTCAGGGCGGATGCCGTAGACCAGCTCGCGCCCACCGAGAGACGCGGGATTGGCAGTCGGCGGCAGAGGCAGCGTCACGCCCTTGGCGGTGCGGAAAACGCCTTCTTCGACACGTCCGCGAATGAAGTTCATGGCAGGCGAACCGATGAAGCCGGCAACGAAGAGATTGGCCGGGCGGTCGTAAAGTTCGAGTGGCGCACCGATCTGCTCGATGATGCCGTCATGAAGCACCACGATCTTGTCGGCCATGGTCATGGCCTCCACTTGGTCGTGCGTCACATAGATTGTCGTGGTGCCGATCCGCTGGTGCATCGACTTGATCTCGCCACGCATCTGCACGCGCAGCTTGGCATCCAGGTTAGAGAGTGGCTCGTCGAAAAGGAACACCTGCGGATCGCGCACCAGGGCGCGGCCCATGGCAACGCGCTGGCGCTGACCGCCGGAGAGCTGGCGCGGGTAGCGATCCAGCAGCTTCTCCAACCCAAGAATGCCAGCGGCCTTGTCCACCTTCGCTTTGGTGACGGCGGAATCGACCTTCTTGAGCTTCAGGGCAAAGCCCATATTCTCGGCGACCGTCATGTGCGGATAGAGCGCGTAGTTCTGGAACACCATGGCGATATCGCGGTCACGGGCGGGCAGGTGGCTGACCTCGCGCGCGCCGATATGGATTTCGCCATCGCTCAGCTCTTCGAGACCGGCAATCATGCGCAGCAGGGTTGATTTGCCGCAGCCGGATGGGCCGACGAGGACGACGAATTCTCCGTCACGAATATCGATATCGACACCGTGGATAACATTGACCGCGCCAAAGCGCTTCTGGACGTTCTGAATATTGACGGGTGCCATGATGATTATCCTGTAATAAAAGCTTGCAGCAATCTATCGGGTCAGCCGCCCTTGACGGCGCCTGCGGTAAGGCCCGCGACGATTTGCTTTTGGGCAAACATGGTGAGCAACAGTACCGGCAGCGTGACGATCAGCGCTGCGGCGGCAAGCGGACCCCAACTGACCTGCTCGAAGGACAGCATGTTGTAGACCGCCACCGGAAGCGTTCGCGTTTCGCGGCTGGCCAGCACGATGCCGAAGACGAAATTGTTCCAAGAGAAGATAACGGCAAGGATGAAGGACACCACGATGCCGGGCTTGGCAATGGGAAGCGCCACGAGGCGAAACACCTGCCAGGACGATGCGCCATCGATGCTTGCGGCCTCTTCCAACTCCTTCGGTGTTGTCTCGAAATAGCCGATCATGATCCAGACGACGATTGGAACCGTCACGACCAGATGGATGATGATCTGCGGCCACAGTGTTCCGAGCAGGTTCAGCCATTGGAACAGAAGAAACAGCGGAATGAGGAAGGAGAGGCCGGGCGTCATGCGGGCGATCATGATGACGATTGCCGCCTTTTCCGCTTTCAGCCGCGCAATGCCGTAGCCTGCCGGAACGCCGATCACCAGCGCGAGAATGGTGGCCGCACCCGTGACCAGCACGGAATTCCAGAAATAAAGGAAGAAGTTGTTTTCCTCGAACACCTTCACATAGTTCGACCAGGCGAAGCGCTCAGGAATGAGGATTGGCGGATAGGCGCCGTTATCGATCTCGAATTTCAGCGACAGTGAAATCATCCAGAGGAAAAACAGGATGACGGGGGAGATCATTACCAGCGCGATGAAGAACAGGCCGATACGGTCCAAGGTTCTGCGGGACATCAGCGATCCTCCATCTCGTTCCATTGGGTGCGCGCACGGACCATCAGAAGAACGAAGGAGAGCGCGATGATGACGATGAAGAAGACGACGGCCATGGCCGATGCATAGCCGATGTCGTAATAGGCGAATGCCGTGTTGTAGAGGTAGATGTTGATCGTTTCCGATGCGGTGCCGGGACCACCTTGCGTCATCGCGTAGATGATGTCGAAGCTCTTCACCGCATCGATGGAGCGGATGATGACGGCGATCATCAGGAACGGCGCGATCATCGGCATGGTCAGGTAACGGAACTTCTGCCAGGCATTGGCGCCATCGATTTCAGCGCTCTCATAGGGCTCGCGTGGAACGGCTGCCAGACCACCGAGAACGATAAGCATGACGAGCGGCGTCCACTGCCAGGTTTCCACGAGCACCAGCGAGGGGATGACGGTGGACTGGTTGTAGATCCATTCCAGCGGGCCGATGCCTATGAATGAGAGCAGATAGTTGAGCACGCCGAGCTGCGGATGGAACATCATCGTCCAGACGAGGGCAATGGCGACCGGGGTCGCCATCATCGGCATGACAAAAACGCCGCGCAGGAAACCGCGCAGCGGGAATTGCGCATCGAACACAAGGGCAGCCAAGGTGCCGAGGAAGAGCGGTGCGACAACCGAGAGCACCGTATAGACCAGCGTGTGCCAGAGCGATTCCCAGAACCGCGCATCACTTGCCAAGCGGATGTAGTTGTCGAAACCGATGAAACTCTGCTCTTGCCCAAGCGTCCAGCGTTGCGCGCTCATCCACAGGGTGAAGACCCAGGGGAAGACGATGACCGCTGCGATGACGACGAGAGCGGGAATGACGAAAGGCCAGTAGTTGGGAGCAAGCCGCGGCGGCTTGCTCCTCTGTGCGGGTTTCGTCACCGCTGCGCTATGTTCGATGCTGACAGACACCATTATCCCTCGCTGCGTGCCAGAACAGGTGCGAACTGTTCGGTCGCCTTCTTGAGTTCTGCGGCGGGATCCGCGCCGCCGATCATGTTGGTGAGGCCGACGCCATAGATATCGCGGAACTCGGTCACCGGAATGATGACCGGCAGCGCGAGCTTCGACACCTTGCCGGAACCGACCACGGCATCCAGCCACTCGGCCGGCATCTTCACGCCTTCACGCACCTTCGCATCCTCGAGGATGGACTGACGGAACGGGACGCCGGCACCGGCCTGCAGAAGACGTGCGCCCATGTCGTGCGAGATAGCCCACTGGCAGAAGAGATAGGCCGCTTCCTTCTTCGTGCTGGCTTCGACAACACCGAGACCGTCACCGAATGTGCCGGCCGCCTGCGCAGCCGGACCCTTCGGCATCACGCCATAGCCGGTCTTGCCGACGACGCGTGACTTTTCCGGGTTTTCGATCGGCGGCGCGAAGCCGACGCCATCCAGCCACATGCCGATCTTGCCCTGAAGGAAGGCAGACTGTGCTTCGGCCCAGTTGAAGCCGGAGACACCGGGAGGTGCTGCCTTGGTCATCAGGCGCTGGTAGAGTTTGGCCGCTTCGACGGCTTCCTTGGATTCGGTGTTGATCTTGCCATCGGTAATCGGCTCTGCGCCGTAACCGAGCATAAAGGTGGTCCAGACCGGTGTATTGGCGTTCTTCAGGCCGCGCGCCACGAAACCGTAGGTGTTGGTCGAGGGATCGGTGATCGCTTCTGCGGCGGCAACCAGCTCCTCGAAGGTCTGAGGATATTTCAGGCCCTTGGCTTCGAAGAGGTCCTTGTTCCAGTAGAGGATCCAGTAATCCACGGAGAAGGGAAGCGAACGCAGAACGCCGTCGCTGTCCTTGGCGAACTGCATACCGGCCGCAGCAAAATCGCTTTCGACCAGCGACGGATCCGTCAGTGAAGGGTCTTTCATGAAGCCGCTGATATCGGCGAGCCATTTGCCCTTTTCGAACTGGCGCTTCTGAACGTGGTAGCTCAGATGAACGACGTCGAAGCTTGGCTTGCCCGAGGAAAGCTCGATGACCACCTTCTGGCGCTGCTGCTGTTCCGGCGTGGCCTCGGCATTGACCTTGATGCCGGTAAGCTCTTCGAATTCCTTGATGTGTTTGAGAAGCGTTTCGCTGCGCGGGCTCTTGACCAGATTGACCTCAAGCGTGGTGCCGGCATGCTTCTTCCAATCCACCGCGGCCGATGCAGAGCGCACGCCGAACATGGCGGCACCGCCAAGCGCAGCCGTGCCCGCCAGGAAGGCGCGGCGTGTTGGGCTCATCAATGAATGTGACATGAAGTTCCTCCTCTTATTCGCCGGGATCTCCTCATCCCGGCTTATGGTGATCTTTCAAACCGCGAGTGCTCTGTCCCTCGCGCTACGAATATGGGCAACCAGCCTCTCGACCGCCGTGTCGACATCACGTCGTTCGACGGCCTCGATGATGGCAAGGTGCTCGACCATGACGGATTTGACATGGCCGGCGATGCGAAAGCGCTCCTGGTTGATCAGGCGCATCTTGATCGAATTGACGCGGTAGGCATTCGAGATGATCGAATTGCCGAGCGCGTCGATAAAGGCATCATGCATGCCCCAGTCCACGGCCTGGGCGCGTGCATCGAGTTCCGGCGAGCCGTTGCCGCTCTTGGCAAGTTCGGCAATCTCCCGATGGTCTTTCAGCATCGCTGCAATCGCATCGTCGGAGGCGGTGCGGGTGAAGTTCGCCACCGCTTCCTTTTCCAGCAGAATGCGGAACTGAAAGGCTTCACGGATGAGGTTGATATCGATATGGGCGACCTGCAATCCGCGCTGCGGCACAGTCTTGATCAGTCCTTCCGCCTCGAGCCGCGGGATCGCCTCGCGGATCGCTCCGAGAGGCAGGCCCGTCAGTTCGACGAGACGGCGCTGGGAAATGAACTGGCCGGGCCGAACGTCACGCGCGAGAAGATGGTGCGTAAAGCTCTCATACGCCTTCTCTCTCAACGTCGTCTGTTCGGCTACATCGTCCATTTATGATCCCTTTCAAGCCGCCTGTTTGCTGAAGAGCGACCCGAATGCCGCTTCGATCTTTTTACGATCTTCTGCGGAAATGGAAACCAGTGGCGGACGGACGGCATGCCAGATCGTCTCGCCAGTGACGTGGGACACAAGCACCTTCACCGCTGGCGTCACCGGGAACTTCAGAAGTTCGACCACGAGATCCTGAACGCGCGTGTCATCCTTGCCCTCGACAGCCATGGCGCGGATTTCCGCGGGAAGGAAGTTGGCGCAGCCGGAGATGGCGCCCTGACCCCCCATGCGAACGCCCTGAGCCAGATGACGCTCGTCGCCGATCAGGATGATCAGGTCTCCATGTTCCTTCAGAAGCCGCTCCGTATGCGGCCAATTGCCGGAGGAGTCCTTCACGCCAACAACGATGCCGGGGAAGGCCTGCTTCAAGCGTCCGACAAGTTCGACCGACAGCGTCACCATCGTCACCGACGGAATATTATAGACGAGGATGTCGCGCGCGGTCGAACCGATCTGCGAGAACACCGACGCGAACCAGTCGAACAGACCGTCATCGCTGACATTCTTGAAGTAGGAAGGGGGGGCAAGGAGGATGTTGCGCACGCCCGCGTCGAGGGCGGCAAAGGCTTGGTCTGCAGCATCCTGTGCCGAATCGACCAGAACACCGACGACGATGTTTTTCGGCGAGATACCGGCACTCAGGCACGAGGCGAGAATATCGGCGCGCTCGCGGGTGCCGATGGAGCTTCCTTCGCCGGTGGTGCCGAACAGGGTGATGCTGTCACAGCCGGACGATAGCGCCCGCTCGGCCTGCTTGATCATCAGATCGATGGCAATGGTGCCATCCTGCATAAAGGGTGTCGTCAACGCTGCCGAGAGGCCGAACTTACCAGTCACGTGCATGCTCCTCCAAAACTGATGAAGAATTGATAGGACATTAACATGTCAGTTGTAAAGTCACCGGTGTTCAGTTTGTTGTTATGGCTTGAAATTAATTTCGGACACTGGAAGCACCACATGTGCTGACGTCGAAGAGGATGAAAGATCCGCATGAAGCGGGCTGAATCAGGCGGGGTAGATGCCGTGACCGCGACGTGGCGCCCGAGCCACAGCCAGCTTTAACTCTGTTGAAATTCGCGCGCTGGGCCACTTTAGCAATAGGTGGTTAACCTTTATTTTTTATCTCAGTGGCTGTGCCAATTGTCCGTTTATGATGAGTGTACAGGCTGTCATGCGTTTTCCCCGATCCAATTTTAATAATCCAGGCAATGCGATAGAGGGGGGAGAGGCTGAATCGGCAGACAACATGGTTCAGCATCCCCCAATCCCGGCCGCGCCGGCGCAAAGCTTGACGAGGGCTGAGCGCGCCGCCGTGGGTCGTAACGCCGATCAGATCGCTGCCAATGCGATTGAAGGACGCCCGGATATGCCCGGCTGGCAGAACGCGTTCACGCTTGGCCCGAATGTGCGCTTTTCCCGCACGCCGCAGAGCATCTTCTCCAGGAAGAATGCTGCCGGTGAAGACATCGTCGCAGAGCAATCAGCCGAACAGGGCGAGGGAGAATCTCCCGTGGACGAAGATGCCGCCCAGGCGTCTGCGACTTCGACTGAGAAACAGTCGCCGCCGGTGGAGCGCCGCATCGCAAAGCCTGCAGTGCTGCCGCAGCCGCCAGGTGCCACGGGTGCCAGGGCTCTCAGCTATCGTCTGCGTCGCGAACTGGCATTGCGCCAGCAGCAGGAGCTAATGCAGCAGGCCGAAGCCGGTACATCGGTGGAAGCCCCGGTCCAGCCAGTCGCTATCGAAGCGACGCGCGAGACCGGTGCTGCCGATCAGATCGATGTCGCCTGCTTCCCGGCAGAGCACCAGCACAAGCCCACGCTCGACGTGCCATCCTTCGCTGCCCACCTTTCCGACGACATGTTCTGGGAAGTCATGAACCTTCATGTCGAGGGCACGATTGCACCGGACCGTCAGCCCATGCGCCTGTCTGAACTGGCAAGGCTGAAGGCGCAGCGTCTCGCCGCGACAAAACTCACCGCAGTTGAGCAGCAGCCCGACCCCATCCGTGTTCCGCTCTTGCGCCAGCCACGCGAGGTCGAGCCTGTCGTCATTCGCCAGCAGCCCCGGCCAAGCCTGCCTGCCATGCCGGCGTCGGCCGAGTTGAACGGATCGGCCGTCTCGCTTTATCGCGAAGTCGGTGTTCGTGGCTATCAGCCGGCCCAATCCGAGCCGGAAGAGATCGTCGAGGCGACGTCGGTCGATGAGGCCGTCCCTGTAGTCGACGTTGTCGAACCGGTTGCGATCGAGGCGCCGTCGCCGCGCCGCGAGATCCGCACGGTTGCCCGCAACAATCAGCCAATGTTCCTCGATGCACCTGTCTTCGGGGAAGGCGAATACGAGTATCCGCCAATCGACCTTTTGCAGCCACCGCAGGTACAGCAGACCACGACAATGACGCCGGAAGCGCTGGAGCAGAGCGCAGGGCTTCTGGAAAGCGTGCTGGAAGATTTCGGCATCAAGGGCGAGATCATCGACGTGCGCCCCGGCCCCGTCGTGACACTTTATGAATTCGAGCCAGCCCCGGGCGTCAAGTCGTCGCGCGTCATCGGCCTGTCGGATGATATTGCCCGCTCCATGTCGGCGCTATCGGCCCGCGTGGCGGTTATTCCTGGCCGCAACGTTATCGGCATCGAATTGCCTAACCCGGTGCGCGAGACTGTCTATTTCCGCGAACTGATCGAATCTCACGACTACGCCGATACGCGGATGAACCTGGCGCTCTGCCTTGGCAAGACCATTGGCGGCGAGCCGGTGGTGGCAGAACTCGCCAAGATGCCCCACCTTCTGGTGGCGGGTACGACGGGCTCGGGCAAGTCCGTCGCGATCAACACCATGATCCTGTCGCTGCTCTACCGGTTGAAGCCCGAAGAATGCCGCCTGATCATGGTCGATCCCAAGATGCTTGAGCTTTCCGTCTATGACGGGATTCCGCATCTCCTGACCCCCGTCGTCACCGATCCGAAGAAGGCCGTCATGGCGCTGAAATGGGCGGTGCGCGAGATGGAGGATCGCTATCGCAAGATGTCGCGCCTCGGCGTTCGCAACATCGACGGCTACAATGCGCGCGCTGCCGCTGCTCGCGCCAAGGGCGAGACCGTGATGTGCAACGTCCAGACCGGTTTCGACCGCGCAACGGGCGAGGCTGTCTACGAGCAGGAGGAAATGGACCTCACGGCCATGCCTTACATCGTCGTCATCGTCGACGAGATGGCCGACCTGATGATGGTCGCCGGCAAGGAAATCGAGGGCGCGATCCAGCGGCTCGCGCAAATGGCGCGCGCCGCCGGTATCCACCTGATCATGGCGACACAGCGTCCCTCGGTGGATGTCATCACCGGCACGATCAAGGCCAACTTCCCCACACGCATCTCCTTCCAGGTCACCTCGAAGATCGACAGCCGCACGATCCTTGGCGAACAGGGCGCCGAACATCTTCTCGGCCAGGGCGATATGCTGCACATGATGGGTGGCGGACGCATCGCCCGTGTTCATGGCCCCTTTGTATCGGACGAGGAAGTCGAAAAGGTCGTCGCGCATCTGAAGACCCAAGGCCGCCCGGAATATCTGGGAACGGTGACGGAAGATGCCGACGAAGCCGATGAAAGCGAAGATGAGGACAGCGCCGTCTTCGACAAGACCGCCATGGCCGAAGACGATACGGCCGACCTTTACGAAAAGGCCGTGAAGGTGGTGCTGCGCGACAAGAAGTGCTCGACCTCCTACATCCAGCGTCGTCTGTCGATCGGCTACAACCGCGCGGCCTCTCTCGTAGAGCGCATGGAGCAGGAAGGCATTGTCGGTCCTGCAAACCATGTCGGCAAGCGCGCCATCATCATCGGTGAGCGTGATACCCATGAGGTGCCGGGCGCTGGTGACTGAGGATACTCACGAGCCTGTTAAATTGTTTGCCGCGGAGCGATGACCTTTTAGGCATGCTCTCGCGGCGACGCATACGTCTTGCTGAAAATGGCGATTGCAGAGCAGACGCCGATGATCTGCATCGCTGCTCCGATCGCTTCAGCGGGTGTTGGAAACCGACCTTCAAACATGAAGCCATAGGCGAGACCAAAGACTGTTTCCGCCACGATGAGTTGGGCCGCAAGAGCCAGCGGCAATCGCCGCGATGCAATGACCCAGCACCAAGTGGCGAGCCACGATCCAGCCAGTCCCATGACGAGCGCCCATGCGAAAAACCTCAAGGCTTCCGCCGACGATGCCGTGTGAGCTAAATCGAAAGACGCGAGTGGGAGCAGCAGCAAGCTTCCCATCGCCGCTCCGACCCCTTGCAACCCCGTCCACTTTAAGCTGTCCGGCGCGTCTGGAGACCGCATCACGGTCGCGTTCACCAGACCATAGACGATCCAGATCGCCAGCGCTGCAGAGCTAGCAGTAACGCCGAGCAGGATTGATGTCGCATCATCCAGGCCGGCGACGTCGAGCGCTGCGACATTCACAAGCCCCACACCGATTGTGATCAACGCCAGGGGCATTGCGACAAATCTCCAAGGAGCGGAAGCGTTCTGAAAATTGGCGATGATGGCGAGGATGACCGGCATCGTGCCGATTATAACCGGCGGAATCGCCGCGCCAGCAAACTGCACGGCGAAGGCAGCGCTGATGAAGTAGCCGACATATCCTGCGCTGCCCAGCAGAAGTCCTATCAGAAGGCGAAAGGGGGCGATGCCTTCAGGCCGGAAACGTCGATCGATCATGAGCAACAGGCAGGCGAGCCCGAAGATTCCATAACGCGCAATCGCCAAATCCCACGTCGTGAAGGGCTCAACCACCCGAGGGGCAATAAAGGTGAGGCCCCATAAGGCGCAAGTAACGAGGCCTGTTACGATCCCAAGCAGCATAACTTTCTCCTGTTTGAGAAATCATCCTATGCAGCTTGAAGGATTGATATGGAGTTTCTGAGCTTGGAGTCGTAATGTCACCGCTATGTCGAAGGCAAAAGAGGTTTCAAACCTTCAAACTAAAAAATCGGCGCTCGATGCGATTGACGTGCAGATCGTCGCGGCACTCGATTCCGACGCTCGTCTGTCGATGAGTAAGCTTGCCGGCCTCGTTGGAATGTCGGCGCCGAGCGTCGCGGAGCGGGTTCGGCGCTTGGAGACATCCGGCATTATCCGGGGATTCAATCTTGATCTGGACATGAGGGCAGTCGGCTATCAGGTGCGGGCTATGGTGAGAATCCGGCCACTGCCTGGCAAGCTTCATCTTGTCGAGCGACTGATTCAGGAGACGCCTGAGTTTGTCGAGTGCGACAAAATCACCGGCGACGATCCTTTCCTGGCTCGTCTTGTGGTGCACTCCATTGAGGAGATGGACGATGTTCTCGAAGCGCTTTCGGAACATGCCGTCACAAGTACCGCTGTCATCAAGGGAACGTCTGTAAAGCGGCGTTTGCCGCCACTATAAACCCAGATCAGGACCGATGCGGCCGTTGTGGACGGCCATCCAAGTCCGTCCGGAAGAAGTACTACCGCGCGCCCTTCACGCCATTCACCCCCGATACCTCGAAGGCATCGGCAGGCACCGGGCGACCAACGAAATAGCCTTGGACGTGGTCGATCCGGAACTGGTGCATCAGGTCCAACTGCTCGACGGTCTCCACACCCTCGACCAGGATTTTCGGCCCACGATTGCGGATGAGGCTGATGATGTCATTCAACATGATCCTGCCTCGGGGCGTCGAGCCATCATGGAGGAAGGATTTATCGATCTTGACGGTGTCGAATTCGATCAGTCTCAACCAGGAGAGGCCGGCAAAGCCGGTGCCGAAATCATCCAGCCAGATCTTGATGCCGAGCATCCTCAGATCGCTGATGCAGCGCAGGACATCGGAATCCATGTCCATTTCGAGACCTTCGGTGATTTCCAGGGCGAGTTGGCCGCCTGAAATACCAAGCTCGCCCAGGATCGCGGCGACCGAGGTGGCAAAGCCCGGACGCTTCAACTGAATGGGCGATACGTTGACGCTGACGACCTGCACCTTGCCGGTCTGCAGCATCTGCTGGCATGCGGTGCGGATGGCCCAAAGGCCGAGATCGGTAATCTTGCCGATCCGTTCGGCGATGGGGATAAAGATACTGGGTGGAACCTGCGTCCCGTCCAGCAGTCTGAGGCGCATCAGGGCTTCGGCGGCCTGGACACGATTGGTCACGAGGTTCCGGATAGGCTGGTAAACCAGCGAAACGAGATCCTGCTGGATGGCGATATCCAAGAGAGCCGCAACATTCTCCGTATCGTCGCTGGTCAGTGGATCGTCGGGGTCGAAAAGCTTGATCCGGTTGCGTCCGCTTTCCTTGGCGAGATAGAGCGCCCGATCGGCCTCGTGTATCACGCGTTCCAGTTTCGGCATCGGCATCGGGCGTGCATAGGATGCGCCAACGCTCACCGTTATGACGGAAGTGCCATCGCGCCGTCGTTCATGAGCGAGACAGAGATTTTCGACCGTGCGGCGGAGAAGCCCGGCAACCTGTTCGATCTCCTTCGGTGTCTTGTAGCGCATGAGCGTGATGAACTCTTCCCCACCATAGCGACCCACCAAGGCATCATAATCGCTCATTGCCGCCTGGAGTGCGTGGGCAACCTGGATGAGACAGCGGTCGCCCTCCTGATGACCGTAGTAGTCGTTGTATTTCTTGAAGAAATCGACATCGATCAGGAAGACCGCGAAACTCCGCTTCGACGTGATCCAGTCGCTCCACAGGCGGCGCAAATGGGCGTCGACGGCGCGCCGGTTGGCGACGCCCGTCAGCGGGTCGGTATTGGAAAGCCTGAACAAGGCTTCGCCACGCTCATCGGCTTCACGCTGCCGAACCTTGGCTTCGATAGCGCTCAGAAGGACACGAGCGCGCTCCCGATTGAGCCGCCAGTTCACATAGGAGGTGAAGCTGAAGCAGGCGAGATAGAAGGTGCCGAAGGAGATCTGGTAATAGACGTCCTTGTGCAGGAAGCTGAGAGCCACGAAAAAGATGAGGAGGACGATGCTGGAAGCAAGAAGCGAGAGGCCGAAATTGAAGGTGAAAAACAGGTTCGCACCCATCATGAAGATGGCGCCGAACACCATGTAGTAGGACATGTTGATGGTGTGGATTGTCATCATCGCCGGCAGCAGCCAGCCGAGATAGCCACACACCAGCGCCGCGGCGCACGTCACATCCATGAGGTCGGTTCTTGTTCCCGCTCTCACTTGCGATTCCAGAATGAGCAGAGCGGCAGTGCCGACGACGAAGCGCGCGAAAATCGTGTGAATGGAGACGTCTGGAACCAGAATCACATCGGTCACTGAAAACAGCAGATAGATGAGGACGGCAACCCAGAGACCCTGACGGATTGCCCTTCGGCGCTTGACGTCCGCTTCTTCGAAGAAGTGCTGGCGCACGCGCGTTTCTGAGCCGGTGCGCGATGCATCCGCCTGCAGATCGAGGTCCACACTCTGTGCCAAACTGTGCGTCATGCACATTCCTAAAGGTTGTACGAATTTTCGGCGAGCGATCATCCTCGCCTCATAAATTTCAATGCACGATCTGCTCCATCCCCTTTGCGTCCGAGCTCTCCTTTGGCGGAAACAGGGGAAGTTTGCCCAATGATCATACTCGCATGCCGATTAAGTTTCTTTGAATCTTACTCCCGTAATTTTAGCCATTAGTCATACCTTAATAGTTAAGGCCTAGAAACGAATTCCTCTTCCCTAGTTATTCAATCGCTGGCCCTGAGCAGCAAGGTCATCGATTAACCTAGGATTAACAGTGGCTTAAAAGGGGATTTAGTGGTGGCTCGAAACAATAGGATCGTGCTGGACGGACAGAGCTTGGTCACGCCGGATTCAGTTTCCAACGAATTACTGACGCAGAATGACAGCAACTCGCAGCGTGATCTTGCCGTTGCGGAAGCAGAAGTGGCGCTTATTCTCAACCTGGCACACCAACAGTTTCTTGCCAATGCAGCGCCTGCAACCATTATACACTCGGTTGCGGGTAGGCTCCACCAAATGCGAAGAAAATACGACTATAGAGTGTGGATGGGAGTTCTGCCGCTGATCCAACAGCATCCTGTTGCCGACTACTTTCTGGAGGATCCCTTTACGAAGTGGTCCTTTGAAAAACCGCGTGGCTACTCCGGCGATGCGCAACTACTGGATTTTATCTACGGTCACGCCAGCGTCGCGGACCGCATCCAAGCTGCCTCTCCCCTGGGCACTGCCCTTTACGATTATACCCGCGAAGCTTCGTCCTCCGTCGCAGTGCGCGAACGGCGCGATATCCTGACGCGTTACGTCGATGACATTGCGCAGGAAAAGGGGCCGGAGACCGAGATTCTCACCATCGCGGCGGGTCACTTGCGTGAAGCAAACCGCTCGCAGGCGCTCGCCTCAAATGGCATCAAACGCTGGGTTGCTCTCGATCAGGATCCGCTGAGCATCGGTTCCATCGCGCGTGACTTTGCCGGCACCAGCGTCGAAGCTGTCGATGGTTCGGTCAAAGATCTTCTTGCTCGCTCCCACGATCTTGGACAATTCGACTTTGTCTATGCCGCAGGTCTCTATGATTATCTGACGGACAAGGTTGCGATCAAGCTGACGAGGCGATGCCTTGATATGCTGAAGCCCGGCGGTACCTTCCTCTTTGCCAACTTCGCCGAAGATATTGCCGTCGATGGCTATATGGAATCCTTCATGAACTGGACGCTGCTTTTGCGCAGCAAGGCGGATATGTGGAAGATCATCAATGCCAGCATTGCTCCATGCCTTGCTGAAAGCGAGGTCTTTCATGGGCAGAACCACAACATCGTCTATGGTGTTATCAGGAAGCTTTAAGTCTTCTCTGCTGTGTCGCATCGACGAACAGAGATTGCGCGTCGATGCTCTGGCATCAGAGTGCCGTGTGCCTCCTGCAGCCATTACCCAAATCGATCTCGGCGCTTCAAAAAATCGGAGAAGTCAGGAAATCGCTCTGGCGAGTGGAAGGATTGCGGGGTAATCCTAGCTGCGAACAGGCCACGCGATGCTTGTGGCTCGATTTTGGAAGCTTGGAGTGCATGATGGAAAAGAAGCGTTACTACTCTGATTTTGGCGGGTTGCCAGGGCAGACGGAGCTGCTTTCCAGCAAAGCGGTGTTTACCACCGCCTATGCGGTCATTCCCAAGCGGGTCATGTCTGACATCGTCACCAGCGTGTTGCCGCATTGGACCGATACGCGCGCCTGGATCATCGCTCGGCCGATGACGGGATTCTCCGAGACCTTCGCGCAGTATATCATGGAAGTGCAGCCGGGTGGTGGAAGCGACAAGCCGGAGCCCGACACCCGCGCTCAAGCCGCAATTTTCATGGTCTATGGCGAGATGACGATCACCTTCCAGGGCCAAGAGCACGCTCTTCGCTCAGGCTCTTTCGCCTACATCCCGGCGGGAAGCGAGTGGTCGCTGCGGGCCAAGGGCGGCTCGGCCGCGAAATTTCACTGGGTTCGCAAGGTGTTCGACAAGGTCGAAGGTCTCGGGTTGCCGCCGGCCATCTTCACGCATGAAGACGAGCATGAACTCTCCGCCATGCCGGACACAGAAGGCAAGTGGGCGACCACCCGCTTTATCGATCCTGCGGATGACCGTTACGACATGCATCTCAACATCGTCACCTTCGAACCGGGCGCCACCATCCCTTTCATGGAAACCCATGTCATGGAGCACGGCCTCTTTGTACTCGAAGGCAAAGCTGCCTATCGCCTTAACAATGATTGGGTGGAAGTCGAAGCAGGTGACTTCATGTGGCTGCGTGCCTATTGCCCGCAGGCCTGCTACGCTGGCGGCCCAGGACGTTTCCGCTATCTTCTCTACAAGGATGTCAACCGCCACGTAAAGCTGTGGTAGGCCACGGCATCGTCCTGAAATTCAATGACGACGCTTGAGGTCAAGTGCTCAGGAGCGCGCCCAACCAAAACGGGTGCGCTCTATCTGCTTTGAGTGAGGGCCTTGTGCTTTCCCGAACTCGTCTGTCATTTTTGGCCGATGCTACAGAAGTTTTAGCCAGGAATCTGGATGTCCATTTCGCCGATCCCCTCCCAGCGAGCGCTGATCCGCGTTGCTTCACCAAGGCGGATCATACCGCACAAGCTGCCAGTGGTGATCACCTGACCACGCTTAAGCCCGCCTAAGTGATCGTTCTGCGCGTTGGCATAAGCGAGAAGAGGTGCGACCGGGTCCATTTGCGGATGCACCGGTATGGCACCGAACAGAACATCATCCTCCGCCTCGACCATCAGCGGCGGCAGGCTCGGATCCTGAAGGGCAAGTGCCTCCATGATGGCCGAATCGATCGCCGGTCCAAGGACGAAGGAGTGGTTAGCGAGCCTGTCGGCAAGGAACAGCGGAAACGGCACGCGGTTTTCTTCCGTCAAACGATAGCTCACGAACTCCGCCCCGAGGTTGATGGATTCAACCGCTTCCAGGATCATCTCGCGCGTATAGCTTTCGCCGAGCGGCAGCAGTGGCAAATCCTCGGCAAGCACGAAGCACACTTCGATTTCGATGCCGACAGCACCGGGTTTCGGGACGGTGAGCGTGCTGTCCTGAACCTCGTCATAAAGATCGAGCAGGGGGGCTGCGACCGGGCGACCATTGTTCAGACCAAGCTTCCAGCCTGCCACGTCCTTGCCGAGCGTGCCAACGGCCAGCGCCTGGACAGCCATAGCGGTGTCGATCGTCGCAGGGATGAGGTTGCGGCTTTCGAGCTTCTCGGCGCTGATGGACGACTGTCGTGCTTCAGCTTCAGCCAGAACCATGCCGAGCCTGATATTCGCTTCCGTGATCGTCGTCATTTATTTCCCCGCAAGTCCGGCCTTTAAAGCTTCATTACAGGCAAATTTCTTGCTGACAAGGGAATGGCGCAAAGCGGGGAAACAAAAGGGCAGTCGTCAACACAATATTAACCATGACATCGTGTCGATCTACATGCCCGTTTGCTGATAAAATGGGGAGGATCACAAACCCTCATCTGCCGCTTGATCGATTTGCGAAGGACTATTTTCGGTGAACGCCGTGGGGGACGAGATATCGCAAAGGAAAAAGGTGGCAGATCTCCCGCTGAAGCAAAGCCGCTAAGGTTTGAGTTTATCAAAGCGCCACCCGCTTTCGATAGAGCGGGCGGCGCTTCTTTATATCATATCCGGCGGCCAGGCAGTTGCGGGAGAAGAACCGTCAGCAGTCCCAGCAGAGGCAGATACGAGCAGACCTGATAAACGAACTCGATGCCCTGCCGATCGGCGAAGACGCCAAGGACCGCAGCACCAATCCCACCGAAACCGAAGGCAAAGCCGAAGAACATGCCGGCAATCAACCCGACGCGACCGGGTACCAGTTCCTGCGCGAAAACGACGATTGCGGAAAACGCAGACGAGAAGATGAAGCCGATGACGACCACGAGAACTGCCGTCCAGAAGAGGTTGGCATAGGGCAGGATCAGAGCGAACGGTATGACGCCGAGGATCGAGAACCAGATAACCACGCGCGAGCCGAAGCGGTCGCCGATAGGTCCGCCAAAGAAGACGCCAGCAGCGGACGCGCCGAGGAACAGAAACAGCAGGATTTGCGCATTCTGCACCGAGACACCGAACTTCTCGATGGTGAAGAAGGTGAAGTAGCTGGAAATGCTGGCAAGATAAGCGTTTTTGGTCGCAGTCAAGACCACGAGAACGGCAAGCGTCATCAATACCTTGTTGCGCGGCAGCGGCAATTCGCGGCTGACAGGTCGCTTGCCAGCAGCACTACGCCGATGGCGGCTGTACCAGATGCTGACCCATGAGAGGATGGCAAAGCCGGTGAGCGCAATGATCGAAAACCAGCTAAGAACCTCCTGGCCCCTCGGGATGACGATAAAGGCCGCAAGCAATGGTCCGATTGCCGTACCTGTGTTGCCGCCCACCTGGAAGAAGGATTGCGCCAGACCGTGGCGTCCGCCGGAGGCGACGCGCGCCACACGGGATGCTTCAGGGTGGAAGATCGCTGAGCCGATGCCGATCAGGCAGGCGCCGAGCACCAGCACAGGGAAACTATGGGCATAGGCAAGAGTGATGAGGCCCGTGCAGGTGGAGAGCATCGCGGCTGGAAGCGAGAACGGCATGGGCCATTTGTCGGTGGCGACGCCGACGGCTGGCTGCAACAGTGATGCCGTCACCTGGAAGGCGAAGGTCAAAAGCCCGATCTGTCCGAAGTCGAGCGCATAATTGGCTTTCAGCAGCGGATAAAGCGACGTTAGCAGCGACTGCATGATGTCGTTCAGCATGTGGCAGAAGCTTGCCGCCGCGATAATGGAAAAGGTGGTCACTTCGGGGGTGAAGCCGGGATTGGTCACTCTGGCCATGAGGGTATCTCCAAACACGCGCTTGCACGCGTCGGCTTCTTCTGAAAGCTCGGCCTTTCATGTTCAAGGTCAAATTTGCGGATTTCGTGTATTTTAGCAAAATAACATCTGCGCCAAAGCGTCTTTCGCTTTGGCCGCGTTGATCATCATTGCAGCTCCGGCCTGGAAAGACCGAAGCTGCAATAAGCTTGGCGTGTTTCCATTTAACAAGGAAACGGTCTAGCCGATCAGACCGTTCTAAGAACGAGGAAAGATTGCTCCTCGGCAGTTGCGTCCAGTTCCAGCACGTGGCTTGTTTCGATGTGATCCTCCGTCCACACGTTCTGGAGCCGCTTGTCTGATAGTTCGGCGGGAAGCTCGATGGTCACTCCGCCGCCAAGCGTCGGCGGAAGAACCTGATCCGGGCCCTGCGCGAGCGTGAAGCGCGGGACAACAACCAGCACGGCTTGCTCACCATGCACTCTGGCGAAGGCCACAAGGTTGCCGGAGCGCGACGTCGCGCGAAGCGGCACATAGTCCCCTTCATTGAAAAGATCGGCAGCGGCCTGGCGCAGATGCAGCAGGGTGGCGATGACAGACTGCTTGACCGAACCATCGTACCAAGCGAAGACATCGGCTATATCCGGCTTGCGGCCTTCTGCCAGGCGTTTCGACAGAGCGTCGTAATCCGGTTCGCGGCGATTGTCGGGATCGACGAGGCTGAAATCGAATCCTTCACTGCCCTGATAGATGTCAGGAATTCCAGGCGCCATGAGCTTGATGATCGTCTGCGTGAGGCTATTTGCAAGGCCGGCCTCGATGAAGGGCTTGATCGTCTCGGCGAAGCCCTTGAGAAAGTCTCGGTTGTCTAGCGAGAAGAGATGCGAGGCATAGCCGAGAACAGCCTCTTCATACGCCTCGTTGGAGTCGCCCCAGTCGGTTCTGAGTTTCGCCTCACGCAGCGCTTTCTCCAGGTAGGTGAGGAAGCGATCCTTCAACTGCTCGACCGTCTTCTCGTCATCGGCATCGAAGCGAGGAGGGAGAAATCCGGCGAGCGCCTGGTAAATCATCCACTCGACTTCAGGCTCCGGAGCCGGACCATCTGGAAGCTGCCGAACAGCCTTGGCGTTGGTCTCACGCCAGTCCTCAACGGCTGCAATCCAGACGTCAGGTGCTTCCGACACAGCATAGAGGCGGGCTCTGGCATCTTCGCCGCGCTTCGTGTCATGCGTGGAGGTGCCTGAAATCCCTTTCGGCTGCCGCTCCTTGCGGATGCGCATCTCCTCATGAAAATGATCGAGCGAGAAGTCAGGCTGGATGGGCTCGGCGCCGACTTCGTTCAGGCCAAGCAGCAGGTTGTGGCGGAAAAACAGCGTATCCTCGATGGACTTCGCCATGATCGGTCCGGTCAACTGCTGGAACTTGGTGCGGAAGGTCACCGCATCCTGCTCCGCAGAGCTCGGCACGTCACCCTTGAGGATGCCGGTGATCAAGGCAAGCGCCTCAATCGAGACGGCATGGCCAGCGTCGCCAATGGCTTCTATAACTTGGTCCAGAAGGGCCTTGTCGTCCGCGCGCAAGCCCTCAGGCGTTCCGTAGGTGCGGTAGACCGTGAAGGCAATCAGCATTTCGCTGAGCGCGTCTTTCAGTTCGCTTTCAGGAGTGGGACGTCCTGCTTGCTCCGCAATCTTGGCTGCCAGTGTCACCAGGACAGAGACCTCACCCTCGAAGTTCCTGCTGACCATCAGGAGCTTCGCTGCGCGCAACTGCTCCTCCGCATCGCGTCGGTTTTCTCCGAGCGCTTCATAGGCGGACTGCAACACCTCAAGTTTCTTGCCATCTACCAAGGCATGGCTGAGGGCGGCAATGAACTCGTAGCCGGTCGTACCAGAAACCGGCCAATCGGCTGGGAGTTGTTCGCCTTCTCCTAAGATTTTCTCGACGACGATATAGCAGTCCGGTCCTACGGCCTCTCTTAACCAATCAACATAGCCCTTGGGATCCGCAAGACCATCGATGTGGTCAAGACGCAGGCCTTGGACGGCACCGCTGTGGACAAGTTCGAGGATCAGCCGATGACTATCCTCGAAGACCGCCTTGTCTTCTACCCGCACGCCCGCAAGGCCCGTGACCTCGAAAAAGCGTCGATAGGACAAGTCGCTCGCCGCATCTCGCCAGGACATCAGCCGGTAGGGCTGTTGGTCATGCAGCTCAGACACCGAAGCCTTATCCGAAATCTTCAAAATCTCTGCCTCACGCCCGTCATATGTTGCGGGGTGGAGTGGAAACAGGGATTCGAAATAGGCAAGAACCGGCTTGCCAGTCTTCGGATCGGACTTGATGGCCAAATCGCCTGCCTCCAGCACGGCGTCAAAATCATCGCCGAGAACCGGCAAGGTCAAGCGCCGCGACCAGTCGATATCGAAATGGCGCGCATATCGGCTCTCCGCACCATGCTCGATTACATCTTTCCACCAGGGCGTCTCAAGCGATGCGGCCATATGATTGGGAACGATATCGAGGATGAGACCGAGCCCGGCATCCTTCAACGCTTCGACCATGCGGTCGAAACCAGCCCGGCCGCCGATCGCGGGATCGATCTCATTCGCGTCGGTGACATCGTAGCCATGCGTGGATTCCGATGTCGCCGTGAAGATTGGTGACGCATAGAGATGGCTGATCCCGAGCTTTTTCAGATAGGGCACGAGAGCGCTTGCGCGATCAAACGTCATGGCGTTACGGAATTGCAGGCGATAGGTGGCGGTCGGAAATTTCATGCGACAATCCCAAAAGTGGCCGCTGCTTTGGCCGGTGAAAGCTGGCGAAAGGACCAGTGGTGGGCTTCAGCGTTCTGGTCCGGAAGATGTGTGAAGCGCTGCGCAAACTGCTCTTGGGGGAGAGTAGTTCCACCCGCTGAGTCGGTTTGCGTTATGACGATCAAGCATCGAGAAATTCGGGAGATGCACGTGAACCTTTTGCATCGACTTCTGTTTGATGCAGTGCACAACAGCACGAGGGGCTCCGGTGGTTCAGACATTCGATTTCGGTCCAGCTATTTCCGATCAAGACATTGAGTTTCGCCTTTGGGCACCTCTGCACGAAAAGGTGCTTCTCAATATCGAAGGCGCTCCGCCGGAGGCGATGAAGCGGGACGATGAGGGCTGGCACCGGCTGCGCAAGCCGACACCCGAGGCCGCATTGCGATACAGCTTTACCTTGGCCGATGGCTTGAAGGTTCCAGATCCCGCCTCGCGCTTTCAGCCGCATGATGTCCATGGTCCGAGTGAGCTTGTCGATCTGTCGAGCTTTCCATGGAAGAGCTCCGATTGGCACGGCCGACCTTGGGAGGAGATCATCATCTATGAACTCCACATCGGCACCTTCAGCGACGAAGGCACCTTCCAAGGCGCGATTGCCCATCTCGATCACCTGCGTGATCTCGGCGTCACCGCTATCCAGATCATGCCTGTTGCGGATTTTCCAGGCGGCTACAATTGGGGCTATGACGGCGTCATGCCCTATGCGCCGGACAGTAGCTATGGACCTCCGGACGATTTGATGGCGCTGGTCGACGCCGCCCATGAGCGCGGGCTCTGCGTTTTTCTCGATGTGGTGTACAACCACTTTGGCCCAGACGGCAATTATATGCCCAACTACGCGCCGCTCTTTTCCCCCCATCACGAGAACCCATGGGGGCAAGGCTTGAACTACGACGATGAGCAGTCCGAGTATGTGCGTGAGTTCATCATTCAGAACGCCATCTATTGGGTGACGCAATTCCGGTTCGATGGCCTAAGGCTCGATGCCGTTCATGCGATCATCGACGATAGCGATGAACATCTGCTGACGGAACTCGCGCGCCGCGTTCGTGCCGCCGCGGCTGACCGCCACATTCATCTGATTGTCGAGAATGAAGACAATGACAGCGATCTCTTGAGCCGTGACGAAGAGGGGAAACCGGAGCGTTTCACCGCGCAATGGAATGATGACATCCACCACGTGCTTCATATCGCTGCGACTGGCGAGACCTTCGGTTACTACAAGGCCTATTCCGACGACGACAACCAGATCGGTCGCGCCCTTGCGGAAGGCTTCGCCTTCCAGGGTGAGCATATGCCCTACCGCGATGAGGAGCGCGGCAAGCCGAGCGCGCACTTGCCGCCCACGGCTTTTATCTCCTTCATTCAAAATCACGATCAGATCGGCAATCGCGCACTCGGCGACAGGATGCAGACCTACGCACCGGAAGCGGCACTGAAGGCGATTACCGCGATCTATCTCCTCGCGCCGCAAATACCGATGCTGTTCATGGGCGAGGAGTGGGGTTCGCGCGATCCCTTCCGTTATTTCTGCGATTTCAACGAGGACCTGAACCAGAAGGTGAGGGATGGGCGCCGCGAGGAGCTTTCTCGCCTCCCGGGTTTTGACGGCGAGGATTTGCCCGATCCGACCGCCAAGGACACCTTCATCGTCAGCAAGCTCGGCTGGTCGAAGGTGGGAGATGATGAAGCAAGCCAGTTGCTGAGTTTCTATAGGACGCTGCTCGACCTGCGGAAACAGCACATCGTGCCGCTGCTGAAGACGATCATCCCCGATACAACGCGTTACGATGTCAGAGACGGGGTTGTCACCGTCGACTGGGGAATGGAGGACGGAGCAACGCTTCGCCTGATTGCCAATCTTTCCGAAAAGAATGGTGAGATCGAGGCTGACGCGACAACAGGCGTCGAGCTTTTCAGTCTCGGAACCGTCAGCACATCGGGCATATCGCCATGGGCTGTCCGGTGGACCTTGCATCCCGCTTGATCAGGAAGTCAGGCGGTTTTGACGCCTGACAATCATCCCGCTTTGTAAAGGACATGATGCAGCAGCTTTGCCTGCCTCGCACATGCGTGGCTTGCAATCGACAATTCCGATAGCCAAGCATGCAATATTTTCGGTTGATCTTTGCGTCCAGTCGGGTGAGCATCCCCTTTCGGGTTGATTTGCTGTTTGCGCGACAGGCCAGTCAGCCCGTTATTCATTGATCTATTTTGACGTATGGGGAACAAAAAGACTTTCAAAATCTGCCGTCGAAATTTCGATCCGCTGGGGCTTGGGCCGATGTCATATCGATGCCGTCCCCGGTGCTGCAAGTCACAGAGCATTGTCGGTACAGTTCGAAGAAGGACATATTTATGGAAATTGGAGTCTTCATCCCCATTGGAAACAATGGCTGGCTATTGTCGGAGAATGCGCCGCAATACAAGCCGAGCTTCGAGCTGAACAAAGAAATCACTCTCAAGGCTGAGAAGTACGGCTTCGATTTTGCCTTGTCGATGATCAAGCTTCGCGGCTTTGGGGGCAAGACCGAGTTCTGGGATCATAATCTCGAATCCTTTACGCTGATGGCAGGCCTCGCCGCCGTCACCACACGCATCAAGCTTTTCGCAACGGCTGCCTCACTCGTCATGCCGCCGGCCATCGTTGCAAGAATGGCCTCCACCATCGACAGCATTTCCAACGGGCGCTTCGGTATCAACCTTGTGACCGGCTGGCAGCGGCCGGAATATTCCCAGATGGGTATGTGGCCGGGCGACGAATACTTCGGCAAGCGGTATGCTTACCTTGCCGAATACGCAACGATCCTGCGTGAATTGTGGGAAAAGGGGCAGAGCGATCTCAAAGGTGAGTTCTTCCAGATGGACGACTGCCGGCTCTCGCCGCAGCCGCAGGCCGATATGAAGGTGATCTGCGCGGGCTCCTCCAATGCCGGCATGGAATTCTCCGCCAAATATGCGGACTACAATTTCTGTTTCGGTGTCGGCGTCAATACACCCACCGCGTTTGCGCCTGCCGCCGAGAGGCTCAGGGAAGCAACGGCAAAGACGGGCCGCGATGTATCGTCCTTCGTTCTCTTCATGGTGATCGCCGACGAAACGGACGAGGCTGCCCGGGCAAAATGGGAGCATTACAAGGCTGGTGCCGACGAGGAGGCGATCAAGTGGCTCGGCGTCCAGGGGGCTGCCGATACGAAATCCGGTTCGGACACCAATGTCCGGCAGATGGCCGACCCGGTCTCTGCCGTCAACATCAACATGGGAACGCTTGTCGGCTCCTACGAGACCGTGGCGCGATTGCTTGATGAGGTTCCGACCGTGCCTGGAACAGGCGGCGTGCTTTTGACTTTCGATGATTTCGTCAAGGGCGTTGAAGATTTCGGCACGAAGATCCAGCCTCTGATGGCGTGCCGCAAGCATGTAAAGCCCCTTCTCGAGGCGGCGGAGTGAGTAGCATGACGACAGGATACCAAGCCCCCGCCGTTCACAGCGGAAGCGTCACATTGCCCGCTCGCCCAGAGCCGATCACACTGAAGCCCGAAGAAACCGCCGTCGTCGTCGTCGATATGCAGAATGCCTATTCGACGGAAGGCGGCTATGTGGATCTGGCCGGCTTCGACATTTCAGGCGCCAAGGGCACGATCGACAATATTCGTAAGACTCTGGATGCCGCGCGCGCTGCTGGCGTTCAGGTGGTCTACTTCCAGAATGGCTGGGACAAGGATTATGTCGAGGCTGGCGGTCCAGGCTCGCCCAACTGGCACAAATCCAACGCGCTGAAATATATGCGCGCCAATCCGGATGCGCAGGGTAAGTTGCTTGCCAAGGGCACCTGGGATTACGCGATCGTCGATGAGCTTCAGCCGAAACCCGGTGATATCCTGGTGCCAAAGACCCGCTATAGCGGCTTCTTCAACACGCAGATGGACAGTATCCTGCGCGCCCGCGGCATTCGAAACCTCGTCTTCGTCGGCATTGCCACCAATGTCTGCGTCGAAAGCTCGCTTCGCGATGCCTTCCATCTGGAATATTTCGGCGTCATGCTCGAAGACGCGACCCATCACCTCGGCCCGGATTACATTCAACAGGCGACCGTCTACAACGTCGAAAAGTTTTTCGGTTGGGTGGCGACTGTCAATGATTTCTGTGGCGCCATAAGCCAGGCCGCACCTGCCAATTCCTGATTGTAGAAGGACACACTCATGCCGAAGAAGATCATCGTTCCCGAAGGCACATCGAAGCCGATTGCACCATTTTCGCCCGGCACGCTGGCAGATGGGATCGTCTATGTCTCCGGAACGCTGCCATTCGACAAGAACAACGACGTCGTTCATGTGGGTGACGCAAGCGCCCAGACCCGCCACGTGCTGGAGACCATCAAGTCGGTGATCGAAACAGCCGGCGGCACGATGGAAGATGTAACCATGAACCACATCTTCATCACCGACTGGACCAATTATCAGGCGGTCAATGCCGTCTATGCCGAGTATTTCCCAGGCGACAAGCCGGCTCGCTACTGCATTCAATGCGGTCTGGTGAAGCCGGATGCGCTGGTGGAAATCGCAACCGTCGCTCATATCGGCAAGCCGTAAGCGCATGCATTTCGATCTGCACGGAAGACAAGATGCCGATGCGCCGACGATCATCCTGTCGTCGGGCCTCGGCGGCTCTGCAAGTTACTGGGCGCCGCAGCTTGCGGCGCTATCGAACCATTATCGGATCGTGACCTATGATCATCGCGGTTGCGGACGCACCGGTGGCGAAGTACCGGCCGATGGCGGCATCGCGGCCATGGCGGACGATGTGCTGGAGATTGCCAAGCAACTGGGCCTCACTCGCTTCGATTTCATGGGACACGCATTGGGCGGCTTGGTCGGGCTTGATCTCGCCCTTCGCAAGCCCGAAATGGTCGGAAAGCTCATTCTCATCAATGCCTGGAGCAAGGCCGATCCTCATTCCGGGCGGTGCTTTGATGTGCGCATCGAGCTCCTCGAGAAATCCGGCGTTCCCGCTTTCGTCAAGGCACAGCCCCTGTTCCTGTACCCGGCCGTCTGGATGTCGGAAAATGCCGAACGGCTGGAGGCGGAGGAGCGGCACGCGACCGAGCATTTTCAGGGGCGCACCAATATCCTGCGCCGCATCGCCGCCTTGCGCGCCTTCGATGTCGATGACCAGTTGAAGGAAATCGAAACGGAGACGCTGGTGATTGCCACGCGCGATGATCTTTTGGTTCCTTACACGCGGTCGATTCGTCTGGCCGAAGGCTTGCCGAACAGCCAGTTGCAGCTCGTCGACTTCGGAGCCCATGCTGTCAACGTCACGGCTCCGGATGCCTTCAACGCCGCCATACTGCGCTTTTTGCAGCGTGGCTGATACTTTTTCGTTACTTGCTTGGCTCGGCAACATACTTCCCTCAACGAAAGAGCGATGGCACAAAGGAAGGGGTTGCTTTCCGCTGCCCGACGTTTCATCACCTTCTTATAGAGCGCCGTGCGTCCTTTAAGACGCACAAAGGACGCTCTAACTTTTTGAATCTACGCATCGTGCTTTCCGAAAATCGATTCCGATTTTCGGGCCGATGCTGGAGACGCAGGTCGCATCAAGGTTGAAGGAGGAAACGATGAAGGCTCTGGTTCTGGAGGAAAAGGGAAAGCTGTCGCTTCGCGACTTCGATCTTCCCGCCACGCTCGGTCCGAAAGATGTGAAAATCCGCACCCACACGGTCGGTATTTGCGGCTCGGATGTGCACTATTACACCCATGGCAAGATCGGCCACTTCGTCGTGAACGCGCCTATGGTGCTCGGCCACGAAGCAGCGGGCACGGTTGCCGAAGTCGGCTCCGAGGTCACGCATCTGAAAGTCGGAGACCGCGTGTGCATGGAGCCGGGTATTCCCGACCCGACCTCGCGTGCAGCCAAGCTCGGCATCTACAATGTTGATCCGGCCGTGACGTTCTGGGCAACGCCACCAGTCCACGGTTGCCTTACACCTGAGGTCATTCATCCGGCCGCCTTCACCTATAAGCTGCCCGATAACGTATCCTTCGGCGAGGGCGCGATGGTAGAACCCTTCGCCATCGGCATGCAGGCAGCGCTCCGCGCGCGGATCCAGCCGGGCGATGTGGCGGTGGTCACGGGTGCCGGACCAATCGGAATGATGGTAGCGCTTGCAGCACTTGCTGGCGGTTGCGCCAAGGTCATCGTTGCCGATCTCGCTCAGCCCAAGCTTGATATCATTGGTGCCTATGATGGTATCGAGACGGTCAATATCCGCGAAGCCTCGCTGCCGGATGCCGTTGCCAAGGCCACGGATGGCTGGGGTTGCGATATCGTGTTTGAGTGCTCAGGCGCGGCTCCCGCCATTCTCGGCATGGCAAAGCTCGCCCGACCCGGCGGGGCAATTGTGCTTGTCGGCATGCCGGTCGATCCGGTGCCGGTCGATATCGTCGGATTACAGGCCAAGGAACTGCGTGTCGAAACCGTCTTCCGTTATGCCAACGTTTATGACCGGGCGATTGCCCTGATCGGTTCCGGCAAGGTTGATCTGAAGCCGTTGATCTCCGCCACCATCCCCTTTGAAGACAGCATTGCTGGATTTGATCGTGCGGTGGAAGCTAGAGACACCGACGTGAAGCTGCAAATCGTCATGCCGCAATAATCGGTCCGGTGCCGGTGGCAAAACGTCTCCGGCATCCTCTGAACTATTTCGCTCGAAAGCTATGAGCGGCTATTGACCTAGAGCGTGCTCTAACTTGTAGCTTCCTCTGCGTTATGACGATGAGGTGCTCATGAAGATCGGCGAACTGGCAAAACGCTCCGGCCTGTCGGCCTATACGATCCGCTATTATGAGCGGATCGGCTTGCTGCCCTATGCCGATCGCGACCGCTCGAGCAGGCGCGATTACGATCCCGAGATTCTCGTCTGGATCGAGTTTCTCGGAAGACTGAAAACCACCGGAATGCCGATCCGGGACATGCTGCGCTACGCCGCCTTGCGAAAACAGGGCGATGCGACAGGTCCCGAACGGCAGGCGATGCTGGAAGCGCATCGCGACGAGGTTCGTGATCGGGTTGCCGAACTCCAGCAGTGCCTCCTCGTCCTCGACCAGAAGATCGCCGGATATGCCGGCGAAGATCAGAGGATGACGAATGATGACGCAGACACAGGAAAACTTGAACCAAAGCCGGCTGGAACGCGGCAAACGCGCGCTTGCCGATATTGACGGCGAAGCCGGAGCAAAGGTAATCGCGGCGCTCGCCGATATCGCACCGGACTTCGCGACCTACCTGTTCGAATTTCCCTTCGGTGATATTTATAGCCGACCAGGCCTCGATATTAAAGCAAGGGAGATCGCGACCATCGCTGCGCTGACGGCGATGGGCAATGCAGCGCCACAGCTGAAGGTGCATATCGAGGCCGGCCTCAATGTCGGGCTATCGCGTGACGAGATCACCGAAATCATCATGCAGATGGCCGTCTATGCCGGATTTCCAGCGGCGTTGAACGGCCTGTTTGCCGCCAAGGATGTCTTCTCCGCGATTGACGCGCGAGAAACGGTAGCGGCCTAAGGGGCAAATCGAAGAGCCAATTCAACGCGGGCGCTATTTCTTCATCTCGCTGTAGCAATGGAAGAGAAAGGGATATAGCGTCCCGCCGCCGAACCCGAGTTGCTTCCGAGGATGTCATGCCCCTATCCGATCAGCAGATTGCCGAGCTCAACACGCCCGCCGTTGTCGTGGATCTCGACATCGCGAAAAAGAATATCGCTCGCTTTCAGGACTATGCTGACGTCCATGGGCTGAAGGTCAGACCGCATATCAAGACACACAAGCTCCCGGCCGTCGCGGAAATGCAGCTGTCTGCAGGCGCTGTGGGCATTACTTGCCAGAAGGTGTCGGAAGCCGAGGCCATGGTCGCGGGAAGCGACGCCATCAAGGACGTTTTGATCACCTACAACATTCTCGGCGCAGCGAAATTGCGGCAGTTGCGCGCTCTGGCCGGCAAGGTTCGTCTATCGGTCGTTGCCGATAGTGCCGAGGTTGTGCAGGGTCTCTCCAACGCCTTTGCCGATGCGCCGGAGCCGCTGACCGTCCTTGTCGAGTGCAATACAGGCGCGAACCGCTGCGGTGTACAAACTCCCCAAGCCGCCGCGGAATTGGCCGCGGTCATCAATCAGGCGGCAGGTTTGGTGTTCGGCGGATTGATGACATATCCAGCACCTTCAGGCGAGGCCGCAGTCCAGAGCTTTATGACGGACGCCAAGCGGATGATCGAAGACCAGGGCATTGCGGTGCCCCTCATCACCTCCGGCGGCACACCGTCTATGATGCACGCGGCCAAGGCGCCGGTTGTCACGGAATATCGTCCTGGAACCTACGTCTATAACGATCGATCGCTTGTGGCGCGCGGCGTTTGTGGCTGGGACGAATGTGCCCTGAACGTTATCGCCACCGTCGTTTCGGTTCCGGCGGAAAACCGCGCCATTATCGATGCCGGCTCGAAAGCTCTGACCTCTGATCTCTTGGGCCTCACAGGTTATGGCCATGTGCTTGGTCGTGAGGATATCATGATCGATCAGTTGTCGGAGGAGCACGGACGTCTTGTGACCGAGGGACCGATCGGGCTCAAGGTGGGGGACAAGCTTCGTATCGTCCCGAACCACGCCTGCGTCGTGACCAATCTTGTCGATAGCTTGACGGTGATCGGCGAGGGGATGTCCGAGCCGGAAGTCTGGCCTGTTGCCGCTCGCGGCCTCATCGTCTGAGTTTTTTGCTCGGACAGATGAACCGGAGAGAGGCTGTCGCGTTTGTGAGTTTTACTGACCTCTGAGAATTTTGATGATTGCGACGCCCCAGCCCGAACGCTTCGTTTTACTGGATGGAATTCGGGGTGTCGCGGCGGTCGCGATCGTCCACCGTCATGCGGAATTCTTTTTCGGCAGACCGGAAGCGTCCAGTTATCTGGCCGTCGATCTGTTCTTCGCCTTGAGCGGCTTCGTTCTGGCGCATGCCTATGGCGAAAGGTTGCGAACAGGCAAAATGTCCGCCTTGACCTTCATGAAGGCGCGCTTTTACAGACTCTATCCGCTTTACATCATCGCACTCGCCATCATGGCGGCCTTCTTCGTCCTCCTCTACGCGTTAGACCTGCCAACCCCGATCGATGACCTGCACAGGAAGATCAGTCTGGGTGAGCTGGCTTTTGCTTTGCTCACCAGTATTCTCTTCCTGCCGGCGCCGTTTACGCTGACACTCAACGGTGCGCTCTTCCTCGTAAGCCCCGCTTGGTCCCTGTTCAATGAACTGGTGGCCAACGTCATCTACGCGAAGTGGGGTGCACGTTGGAAAAATGGGAGGATCGCGGCGGTCATCGCAGTCGCAGCCGTCGGATTGGTGGTTGCCGCCGTCGAGTTCGGCAAGCTACATGCGGGTTTTCGCTGGCATGAGATGTATGCCGGGATGGCACGGGTGTTCTTCTCCTTCTTCGTCGGCGTCCTGATTTATCGCTATCACAGCGGCGTTCAACTCAGGCATCGGTCCCTTGCGCTTCTGTGCTTGGCGCTCGTCTGCTTGGTCCTGTTCCTACCGATAACGACGGATGTTCGTCCCTTCTTCGATCTCTTCGTAGTCTTCCTCGTATGGCCTGCGTTGCTCCTGGTTGCCAGCAAGGTAGCACCGGAAGGGTGGCTGGCTGCACTCTCGTCGTTTCTTGGAACAGCATCCTATGGCCTCTACGTGCTTCACATCCCGCTGCTTGCTTGGGTCGCATTCCTCTTGCCGTGGACTGGAACGGGGTGGATCGCCTATCCAGCCGGGCTGCTCTTCACAGCATTCGCCACCATTTTTGCCTGGGCTCTGACGCGGTACTTCGATCAACCGATGCAGAAGCGTCTGAGGCGCAGGGTGAAGTTGGTGAACGTGACGCAGTTCTGAGTGCACAAGCGTTTCGTAAAGCCCGACTTCAGACCGCTCCGAGCGCTCAAGTTTCTGTCAGTTCGAAAAACACTAACAATTCCGGTTACTTACAAAAAAACGACAGATTTATGAAAAACCTCTGTTGACTTGTTTGGTGTGTGTCTCTTATAAGTCCGCTCACTGACGAGGGCGGCGGCGCTGCTG
>Ga0308171_1000347_pt1 | contig 111529 bp, 108 predicted proteins | sample PhyGR1_FD_202135 | JGI IMG/M metagenome (GOLD analysis project Ga0308171, IMG submission 202135) | Phyllosphere microbial communities from UC Gill Tract Community Farm, Albany, California, United States - DLSLSG.R1 | ecosystem: Host-associated > Plants > Phyllosphere > Unclassified | place...
ACAACTTCAAGGCTGCGGCAGAGTAAGGGTAGGGGATTATGGACTCGTTTTTCTGGAGCTATGTCTGGCCAGCGCTGATTATTGTCGGCCAGTCTCTGCTGCTTCTCGTTATACTTCTGGTCGCGATCGCGTTCCTGCTTCTGGCGGACCGCAAGATCTGGGCTGCCGTGCAGCTGCGCCGTGGCCCGAACGTCGTCGGTCCTTTCGGTCTTTTCCAGTCCTTCGCCGATCTTTTGAAGTTCATCCTCAAGGAGCCGGTCATTCCGTCCGGCGCCAACAAGGGTGTCTTCCTGCTTGCGCCGCTTGTTGCGGTGACGCTCGCTCTTGCCACCTATGCGGTTATCCCGTTCAATCAGGGTTGGGTGGTTGCCAATATCAATGTCGGCATTCTCTACATCTTCGCGATTTCCTCGCTTGAAGTGTATGGCATCATCATGGGTGGCTGGGCGTCCAACTCGAAGTATCCGTTCCTCGGTGCGCTTCGTTCCGCCGCGCAGATGGTCTCCTACGAAGTCTCGATCGGTCTCGTCATCGTCACCGTCCTGCTTTGCGTTGGCTCTCTGAACCTGACGGATATCGTCAATGCCCAGCATTCCGGTATCGGTACTTCGCTTGGTCTGCCGGCCTCGTTCCTGGACTGGCACTGGTTGCCGCTCTTCCCGATGTTCATCGTCTTCTTCATTTCGTCGCTGGCGGAAACAAACCGTCCACCCTTCGATCTGCCGGAAGCGGAATCGGAACTTGTGGCCGGTCACATGGTGGAGTATGGCTCCACTCCGTACATGATGTTCATGCTGGGCGAATATGCCGCCATCGTTCTGATGTGCTGCCTGACGACCATTCTCTTCCTTGGCGGCTGGCTGCCGATCGTCGATGTGTGGTTCCTGAACTGGGTGCCGGGCATTGTCTGGTTCGCACTGAAGGGCGTCATGGTGTTCTTCATGTTCGGTCTGGTGAAGGCATTCGTCCCGCGTTACCGCTATGACCAGCTGATGCGTCTTGGCTGGAAGGTCTTCCTTCCGCTGTCGCTTGCCATGGTCGTGATTGTTGCATTCGTACTCAAGCTGACGGCAGGGGCATGATGATGTCCGAGCTCCTCGCTTGCAGATTTGGAGGTTGAGATGGCCAGTCTTTCCCAAGCCGTCAATTCGCTGTTCCTCAAGGAATTCGTTGGCGCGATCTTTTTGACGATGCGCCACTTCTTCAAACAGAAGGCAACGGTCAATTATCCCTTTGAAAAGGGTCCGGTCAGCCCGCGCTTCCGTGGCGAGCATGCTCTGCGTCGCTATCCGAATGGTGAAGAACGCTGCATCGCCTGCAAGCTGTGCGAAGCGATCTGTCCCGCTCAGGCGATCACCATTGAAGCCGGCCCGCGCCGCAACGATGGGACACGCCGGACGGTTCGTTACGACATCGACATGGTGAAGTGCATCTATTGCGGCTTCTGCCAGGAAGCCTGCCCGGTGGATGCGATTGTCGAAGGCCCGAATTTCGAGTTTGCGACGGAAACCCGCGAAGAGCTCTATTTCGACAAGCAGAAGCTTCTCGACAATGGCGATCGCTGGGAGCGTGAAATCGCGCGGAACCTCGCTCTGGATGCGCCTTATCGTTAAGGCTCACTCCATGTCTTCGGAGCTACTCTCCGGGGATGGCAAAAGATGAAATGCTCGTCGGCGATCGCTGACGGGAATGAAACGGGCAGGGCGGTTTAAAGGCCGCTTTTGTCCGGTGAGGACAAAAAGGCACCAACATGGGTCTGCACGCTGTATTCTTCTACATATTCGCTTTCGTCGCCGTGGCGTCTGCGTTTTTGGTCATTGCATCCAAGAACCCCGTTCACTCGGTCCTGTTCCTGATCCTGACCTTCTTCAACGCGGCGGCGCTCTTCCTTCTGACGGGCGCTGAGTTCCTCGGCATGATCTTGCTGGTCGTTTATGTCGGCGCTGTGGCGGTGTTGTTCCTCTTCGTCGTCATGATGCTGGACGTCGATTTTGCTGAGCTGCGTTCCGGCGTGCTGCAATATGCGCCGATCGGTGCCTTGATCGGTGTGATCCTGGCGGCAGAGCTGATCATCGTTGTCGGCGGCAGCGTGCTGAACCCACAGGCGGCAAAGTCGATCACCATGCCGATCCCCAATCCGCTTGAGCGCACCAACACCGCAGCTTTGGGTGACGTGCTTTATACGAACTACGTCTACTTCTTCCAGCTGGCAGGTCTCGTGCTGCTGGTGGCCATGATCGGCGCTATCGTGCTGACGCTGCGTCACCGCACGGATATCAAGCGTCAGGACATTTCAACCCAGGTCGCCCGCGATCCGAAGACCGCTGTTACGACGGTCAAGGTCAAGCCGGGTCAGGGCCTCTGAGGCGCGAACGGATCCAAGGAACATAGAATATGGAAATCGGTCTTTCCCATTACCTGACGGTTAGCGCGATCCTCTTCACGATCGGCATCTTCGGTATCTTCCTCAACCGCAAGAACGTCATCGTCATCCTCATGTCGATCGAACTCATCCTTCTGGCGGTAAACCTCAACCTCGTGGCCTTCTCCTGGGTGCTGAACGACATGGTTGGTCAGGTCTTCGCCCTGTTCATTCTGACTGTTGCTGCTGCTGAAGCGGCCATCGGTCTTGCAATACTCGTAGTCTTCTACCGCAACCGCGGATCGATCGCCGTGGAAGACGTCAATATGATGAAGGGCTGATAAGGCTATGATCTATAAGGCTATCGTCTTTCTTCCGCTGATCGGCTTCCTGATCGCTGGTCTCTTTGGCCGATCTATCGGTGCCAAGGCCTCGGAATTTGTCACCACCGGCCTGATGGCCGTCGTGGCGATCCTTTCCTGGATCGTGTTCTTCGATGTCGCGCTCCTGACCCATGAGGCCGGTGAGGTCATCAAGGTGTCGGTGCTGCGCTGGATCCAGTCCGGCGGCATCGACGTCGAATGGGCGTTCCGCATTGATACGCTGACTGCCGTCATGTTCGTCGTGGTCAACACGGTGTCCTGTCTCGTGCATATGTACTCCATCGGGTATATGCATCACGATCCGCATCGTCCGCGGTTCTTCGCCTATCTCTCGCTCTTCACCTTTGCGATGCTAATGCTGGTGACATCCGACAACCTGCTGCAGATGTTCTTCGGCTGGGAAGGCGTTGGTCTGGCATCCTACCTGCTGATCGGCTTCTGGTTCAAGAAGCCCTCCGCATCGGCGGCCGCCATGAAGGCCTTCATTGTCAACCGCGTCGGCGACTTCGGCTTCATCCTTGGCATCGCCGGTCTCTTCGTGCTGTTCGGCTCGATCAATTTCGAAACGATCTTCGCAGCCGCTGGTTCCTACCTGCCTGTAGATGGCGCTGCTTCTACCGAGACGGTCATCAACCTCTTCGGCATGCAGCTTGATAAGGCCCATGCGGTGACGGCCGTCTGCCTGCTGCTGTTCATGGGTTCGATGGGTAAGTCAGCTCAGTTCCTGCTGCACACCTGGCTGCCGGACGCCATGGAAGGTCCAACGCCCGTTTCGGCGCTGATCCATGCCGCGACCATGGTGACGGCTGGCGTGTTCCTGGTCGCGCGGATGTCGCCGATCTTCGAACTGTCGCCGAACGCTTTGATGTTCGTGACGCTGATCGGCTCCATCACCGCCTTCTTTGCGGCGACCGTCGGTCTGGTCCAGAACGACATCAAGCGCGTTATCGCCTATTCGACCTGCTCGCAGCTCGGTTACATGTTCGCAGCGCTCGGCGTCGGTGCTTATGGCGCGGCTGTATTCCACCTCTTCACCCACGCCTTCTTCAAGGCACTGCTGTTCCTTGCCGCAGGCTCCGTTATCCACGCCGTGGATGGTGAGCAGGACATGCGTCACATGGGTGGTCTGCGCAAGCACATCCCGATCACCTTCTGGACGATGACGATCGGCAATCTGGCGCTGACGGGCGTGGGTATTCCAGGCACCATGTTTGGTTTTGCCGGCTTCTTCTCCAAGGATGTGATCATCGAGTCATCCTATGCCTCGCACAGCCCGCTGGCAGGGTTTGCTTTCACCATGCTGGTCGTCGCAGCGCTCTTCACCAGCTTCTATTCATGGCGTCTGGCCTTCATGACCTTCTTCGGCAAGCCGCGCGCTTCCGCCGATGTCATGCACCACGTTCATGAATCGCCGATGGTGATGCTGATCCCGCTCTTCGTTCTGTCGATCGGTGCGATCTTTGCCGGTGTCGTGTTCGAAGGCTACTTCTTCGGCCATGAATATGCGGAATTCTGGAAGGGCGCGCTCTTTACGCTCCCGTCCAACGAAATCCTTGAAGAGTTCCACCATGTGCCGCTTTGGGTAAAGTGGAGCCCCTTCATTGCCATGGTTCTCGGTTTCGTCACCGCCTGGTACTTCTACATCAAGTCGCCGGAAACGCCGAAGCGCTTGGCAGCGACCCATCGCGGCCTCTACCAGTTCCTCTTGAACAAGTGGTACTTCGACGAACTCTACGACTTCCTCTTCGTTCGTTCCGCAAAGGCGCTCGGTCGCTTCCTGTGGAAGAAGGGCGACGTGGCTGTCATCGACGCCTATGGCCCCAACGGTATTGCAGCGCGCGTGGTTGATGTGACCAACCGTGTCGTCCGTCTGCAGTCCGGTTACCTTTATCACTATGCTTTCGCGATGCTGATCGGCATCGCAGCACTAGTCACCTGGATGATGCTTGGGAGTGCCCTCTGATGACCGATTGGCCCATTCTTTCAACGGTCACCTTCCTGCCGCTCGTCGGCGTGGTGCTCCTGCTTTTGACGAATGAGAACGGCCCCTTCGGGCGCCGCAACATTCTCAATGTCTCTCTTCTGACGACGGTATTCACCTTCATCGTCTCGCTTTTCATCTGGATCGGCTTCGACAATTCGAACCCGGGCTTCCAGATGATCGAGAAGCATAACTGGTTCGGTAACATCGCCGCCTATCATATGGGCGTCGATGGCATCTCGATGCTCTTCGTCATCCTGACGACGTTCCTCATGCCCTTCTGCGTTCTCGCAAGCTGGGATTCCGTCCAGAAGCGTCTGAAGGAATACATGATCGCCTTCCTTCTTCTGGAAGTCGTCATGATTGGCGTGTTCGTCGCGCTCGACACCGTCCTCTTCTACGTCTTCTTCGAAGCGACGCTGATCCCGATGTTCATCATCATCGGCGTCTGGGGCGGCAAGGATCGCGTCTACGCATCCTACAAGTTCTTCCTCTACACGCTTCTGGGTTCCGTGCTGACGATGCTCGCCATCATGGCGATGTACTGGCAGGCTGGCACGACGGATATGACGGAGCTTTTGAAGCACGGCTTCCCGGCTGGCATGCAGACCTGGCTCTGGCTTGCCTGCTTTGCGGCCTTTGCTGTAAAGATGCCGATGTGGCCGGTTCATACGTGGCTTCCGGATGCGCACGTTCAGGCACCGACCGCAGGGTCGGTCATCCTGGCCGGCGTCATGCTGAAGCTCGGTGGATACGGTTTCATCCGCTTCTCGCTGTCGATGTTCCCACTGGCGTCCGAGCATTTCGCGCCTTTCGTCTTCACGCTCTCCGTGCTTGCCATCATCTACACCTCGCTGGTGGCGATGATGCAGGAAGACATCAAGAAGCTGATTGCTTACTCCTCCGTTGCCCATATGGGTTACGTGACGATGGGTATCTTCGCGGCCAACGTGCAGGGTCTGCAGGGCGCGATCTTCCAGATGCTGTCTCACGGCATCGTGTCGAGTGCACTCTTCCTCTGCGTCGGCGTCGTCTATGACCGCCTCCACACCCGCGAGATCGCGGCTTACGGTGGCCTGGTCAACAACATGCCGAAATATGCCGTCGCCTTCATGGTCTTCACCATGGCGAATGTCGGCTTGCCGGGTACCTCGGGCTTCGTCGGCGAATTCCTGACCATCATTGGCGTGTTCCGCGCCAACACCTGGGTGGCACTCTTCGCCGCAACGGGCGTCATTCTCTCGGCATCCTACGCGCTGTGGCTTTACCGTCGCGTGATCTTCGGTGCGCTTGAGAAGGAAAGCCTGAAGTCGATGCTCGATCTCAACACCCGTGAAAAGGTTATCCTTTATCCGCTGGTTGTGCTGACGATCTTCTTCGGCGTCTACCCGGCACCGGTCTTCGATGCGACGGCGGCATCGGTGGATCTCGTAATCAATAATTATACAGCCGCATTGCAGGCAGCGCAGAATGTTGCGCTCTCGCTGAACTGACGACAGGACCCGTTGGATATGACCGCTGAACTTCTTTTTGCCAGTCTGCGCATCGCGACGCCCGAGCTGATCCTTGCGGTCGGTGCGCTGGCGCTGCTCATGATCGGCGTCTTCTCCGGCGACAAGTCGACCAACACCGTGACGGGTCTTGCCGTCGCGCTTTTGGTCGTCGTCGGTCTGTGGATCATCTTCGCTCCTGCAAGCGGAGAAGCCTTCGGTGGCGTTTACGTCGCCGACGCCTTCGGCAACTTCATGAAGATCCTGGCGCTGATCGGTTCCATTGTCGCCATGATCCTTACGGTTGGCCACAGCCGCGTCGAACCGATCGGTCGTTTCGAATATCCGGTGCTTCTGGTTCTGGCGACGCTCGGCATTCTGCTGATGATCTCCGCCAACAACCTGATCTCGCTCTACATGGCGCTCGAGCTTCAGTCGCTGGCGCTCTATGTCATCTGCGCGATCAACCGTGAAAGCCTGCGTTCGACCGAAGCCGGTCTGAAGTATTTCGTTCTCGGCGCTCTGTCTTCCGGCATGCTGCTCTACGGCATGTCGCTGGTCTACGGCTTCACCGGCAACACCGGCTTCCAGGAAATCGCGGCCGTGCTGTCCGCTGAAACCCGTTCGCTTGGCGTCGTCTTCGGTCTGGTCTTCGTGCTGGCCGGTCTTGCATTCAAGATTTCCGCCGTTCCGTTCCATATGTGGACGCCGGACGTCTATGAAGGCGCGCCGACCCCAGTCACCGCCTTCCTTGCAGCAGCACCGAAGATTGGCGCTATGGCGATTTTCGTTCGTATCGTCGTCGACGCCTTCCAGCCTGTCTTCACCGACTGGCAGCAGATCGTCGTTTTCATATCGATCGCATCCATGCTGCTCGGCTCCTTTGCCGCAATCGGACAGAAGAACATCAAACGCCTGATGGCTTATTCCTCGATCGGTCACATGGGGTATGCCCTCGTCGGCCTCGCCGCCGGAAACGAAGCGGGTGTGGCTGGCGTGCTGATTTACATGGCCGTTTACATGGGCATGACGCTCGGCACCTTTGCCTGCATTCTCGCGATGCGTCGCAAGGAAGTCGGTAATGTCGAGAATGTCGACGATCTGGCGGGCCTGTCCTCGACCAATCCCTTCATGGCGCTGGTGCTGACCGCTTTGATGTTCTCGCTGGCAGGCATCCCGCCGCTCGCTGGCTTCTTCGCCAAGTATTACGTCTTCTTGGCAGCCATCGAAGCCAAGCTCTATGCGCTGGCCATTATCGGCGTGATCGCATCGGTTGTGGGTGCCTACTACTACCTGCGCATCGTCAAGGTTATGTGGTTCGATGAGGCCAAGGGTGGCTTTGAAAAGGCCGCTGGCGAGTTGCGGATCGTTTACGCACTCTCCGGTCTCTTCGTCATTGCCTTCATCTTCTTTGGTGGCATGCTCGGCAACGCCGTGACGGCTGCGGCAAAGACGTTCTTTTGAGCGAACACGCCATGAAACAGCGCCGGATGTCTCTCGATGACTTCCGGCACGAGGCGTTGGTGGAGACATCCTCCACCAATGTCGAATGCCTCGCCCGGGCGCGCTCGGGCGATAGCGGCAATCTCTGGATGACGGCAATCCGTCAGACTGGCGGCAAGGGCCGCCGTGGCAGGCCGTGGGTCTCCGAGCCCGGTAATCTCTATGCTTCTCTTTTGCTGATCGATCCTGCTCCAGCGGACCTCCTTGGTTCTTTGCCGCTCGCTTTTGCGCTCGCCGTCCACCGTGCGATTCGCGCTGTCCTGCCTTTCGGCGGAGCTCCGCTGGAAATTAAGTGGCCTAATGACATTCTCATCGGCAGAATGAAGACCTGCGGCATTCTGATGGAAGCGGAGCAACTTGCCGATGGGCGCCGCGCGATCGTTATTGGCATCGGCATCAACATCGCCCACAAGCCTGACAATCCGCTCTATCCCGTCACAATGCTGTCAGAGCATGGCGCGTCCTGCGGACCGGACGAGCTCTTTGCTCATCTTTATCGAGAGACTGCGGAGGTTCTCTCGGTCTGGAACGAAGGCAGGGGCGTGAGCGAGGTCATGAGGGACTGGCGTGCAGCCGCCTGCGGTATCGGTGAGCATATCACCGTCAACTTTCCGGATCGCTCCATCGGCGGACGCTTTGCCGGTATAGACGATCAAGGTTTTCTGTTGCTGGATGAGGATGATGGCCCGAGACGGGCGATTGCCGCCGGTGACGTTTTCTTCGGCTGAAGGTTTTTGCGCGGGTCACCTGCGCGATGTCGGCTTTTGAGTTTGGAGCATCCCTGCTGCTCGTAGAATCAGGGCGTCCATCCGGTCCGCGTCGGCCCGGCATCTCGGCGTCTCATCAAGTCCGGCGCGGTTGAAGGCAACGGTGGAGCGTGGCGCAAGCGCTCGGCCATTGCCTGTTGCAGATTGGATAATGACATGTCTCAACAAGACGAACTGGTCTTCCTGCCGCTTGGCGGGGTCGGCGAAATCGGCATGAATTTGGCGCTTTATGGTTATGGTCCTGCCGCCAAGCGACAATGGATCATGGTGGATTGTGGCGTCACCTTCGCAGGCCTCGATCTTCCTGGCGTCGATCTGGTGCTGCCCGATATCCGCTTCATCGAAGCCCAGCGGCAGAACCTCAAAGGCATCATCATCACCCATGCCCATGAGGACCATTATGGCGCGCTGAACGATCTTTGGCCTGGCCTTAACGTCCCGGTCTATGCCTCCGGTTTCACCGCCGGCATGCTGGAAGCCAAGCGCAATTACGAAGGCACGCGTGCCGAGATCCCGATTTCGCTGTTCAAGGCGGGTGATCGTATCAATCTCGGCCCTTTCGAGATCGAAGCCATCGGCGTCAACCACTCGATCCCCGAGCCCATGTCGCTTGTCATCCGCACCCCACTGGGCAATGTCGTCCACACCGGCGACTGGAAGATTGATGACGCGCCGTCCTTAGGGCCGCTCACAGATGAGGCACGCTTCCGCGCCGTTGGCGAAGAAGGCGTTCTCGCCCTTCTGTGCGACAGCACCAATGCCGTGAGGGACGGTGTTTCTCCGTCGGAGGAACAGGTTTCCGAGGGGCTGCGCCAGATCATCGAAAATGCCGAAGGGCGTGTGGCGATCACCACCTTCTCCTCCAATGTCGGCCGTATCCGCTCCATTGCCCAGGCTGCGGAGCGCGCGGGTCGCGAAGTGCTGCTGCTCGGCTCGTCGCTGAAGCGTGTCGTCAACGTCTCGCAGGATCTCGGCATCATGGAAGGCATCAAGCCATTCCTTGCCGAAGACGAATATGGCTACATTCCCCGTGACAAGGTGGTCGTCATCCTCACCGGCTCGCAGGGTGAGCCGCGTGCCGCACTTGCAAAACTGTCACGCGATGAGATGCGCAATGTGGCGCTCGCCAAGGGCGACACGGTCGTCTTTTCCTCGCGCGCCATTCCGGGCAACGAAAAGGCCATTCTCGATATCAAGAACGGCCTGATCGAGCAGGGCATCCACATCATAACCGATAATGAAGCCCTGGTTCACGTCTCCGGTCACCCGCGCCGCAACGAGCTTTTGCGAATGTATGAATGGACAAAGCCGCAAATCCTCGTGCCGGTGCATGGCGAGGCGGCCCATCTGGTCGCGCAGAAGGAACTGGCCGAGCAGGCTGGCATCAAGCAAGTACCCAAGGTTCGCAACGGCAACATCCTGCGTCTGGCACCTGGCCCTGCCGAAGTCATCGACGATGCGCCGCATGGCCGCGTCTTCAAGGATGGACGTCTGGTCGGCGATTTCGAAGAAATGGGCATTGGCGATCGCCGCAAGCTCTCCTTTGCCGGTCACGTGTCCGTCAATGTCGTGCTGGACAGCCGTTACGATTTCCATGGAGATCCGGATGTCGTGCCTTTCGGCCTGCCGGAATTCGACGACGAGGGCGAGGCGATGGAAGACACGCTCTATGATGCTGTTCTCGGTGCCATCGAGAGTATCCCGCGGGCGCGCCGCAAGGATCTGGACTTGCTGCGTGAAGCGGTGCGCCGCGCCGTGCGTGCCGCCGCCAACCAGACCTGGGGCAAAAAGCCGATCGTCACAGTGTTCGTGACGAAGATTTGAGGATAGGTTAGGTGTTGTGCGTCATTACCGGCGCGCGACCCCGAACATGCTTAATCGGCGCATTGTCCTAAAGCGTGTCGCGATCTTTCAGATTCGCTCATACGCTTTAGGTCCTTGTTGTCGCATGCCGTTATCGCAAAAACGCTGCACACTTTTGCGCGACATGCTTTAGGGACGCATGCATGAGTTCGGCTAGGGACTTGGGAGGATGACCATGCTCGGACGGATCAATCACATTGCGATCGCTGTGCCTGACCTTGCAGTGGCCACTGCTACCTACAGAGACGTACTAGGCGCTGCGGTCTCGCAAGTGCAGACTCTGCCAGACCATGGGGTGAGGGTGGTTTTCGTCAATTTGCCTAACAGCAAGGTCGAACTGCTCGAGCCATTGGATAGCGACTCGCCCATCGCGGCTTTTCTGGACAAGAATCCGTCCGGCGGCATGCATCATATCTGCTACGAGGTAGAGGACATTATCTCCGCCCGGGACAGTTTGAAAGCTGCCGGCGCACGCATTCTGGGCGATGGCGAGCCGAAGATCGGTGCCCATGGAAAGCCTGTGCTCTTCCTCCATCCGAAGGATTTCTGCGGCACGCTGGTTGAGTTGGAAGAGATTTGATCGCAAGCCGTCTTTCTAAAGACCGCATGTTCGCTTAGGACTTGCTGGCTGGCTGGTCCATCTTCTTTTGCGCTTATTATCAGAACGCAGGAAATGCCGGTTCTATACGGGGAGGTTCCACATGCAATGGCTATCGGTTGTTGCCGTTTTTTTCATCGTCTGGTGGACGGTTCTTTTTGTCGTCCTGCCGATTGGGCTCAGGACTCAGATGGATGACGATGATGTTGCGCTGGGTACCGTGGCGAGCGCGCCTGCTCGTTTCCAAGGGGCGAAAATCCTCATCGTCACCACGCTGATCTCGATATTGCTCTGCGCAATCTGGTACGGCGTCACCTGGTACTTTGGTGTCAGCCTCGACGATCTGCCCCGTATCATACCGGTTTACGACTGAATTCATCTGGCGGAAGGGCCGCGTAAAGCGAAGCGAGACATCATCTTCCGTCACATGAATGTTGCATTTCAGTGCGTCGCGATTCACGCCTAAGCAATGGAATGGAAAAGATCTGGTCAGGCGTCAGCGGCCAAGTCACTGAAAGAAAACCAATTTCAGGGCAAAAAAAAACAAGGCGGTTAGGCCTTGTTTTTCAGTTTCGCGTGATCCGTTTCCGTTTCCGGGGCTGCGACAGAGCGCGCCTAAGATCTCATCCTCCCAAGACTGACCGCGAAGACGGCAGAAATTTAAACTTCCTGCCTCTTTTGTGAGCTAAAACTAGCCCAAAGATTCCACTTTGTCACCACGTTTTTTGCATTTTTGTTACAGTCAGCAAAAAATTTTCTCATGAACATTATGTCGCAGGCGCCTCGCAAAATTATTTCTACTGAAACCGTTCAGTCACGGGTGTCCTATTCTCACGCGGACGTGAATGGGGTTTTGGAAGAGCCGATGCTGCGGGTTTCCTTCTGTTAGAGAAACGGTTATGTACCGGCAAAATATCCTTTAATTCTGGCGATTCCCGGTAGATGTGGAGTCGTCGCACTCAGGAAGTCGTCATGCGTCTCAGCCGATATTTTTTGCCCATCCTGAAGGAAAATCCGAAGGAGGCTGAAATCGTCTCTCACCGCCTCATGCTGCGCGCCGGCATGATCCGTCAGCAGAGCCAGGGCATCTACTCCTGGCTGCCGCTTGGCAAGCGCGTGATGGACAAGGTGAACCGCATCATCCGCGAAGAGCAGGACCGTTCCGGCGCAATCGAGCTTCTGATGCCGACGCTGCAATCGGCCGAGCTGTGGCAGGAAAGCGGCCGTTATGACGATTACGGCAAGGAAATGCTGCGCATCAAGGACCGCCAGGACCGTCAGATGCTCTATGGCCCGACGAATGAGGAGATGATCACCGACATCTTCCGCTCCTACGTGAAGTCCTACAAAAACCTGCCGCTGAATCTCTATCACATTCAGCTGAAGTTCCGCGACGAGGTTCGTCCGCGCTTCGGCACGATGCGCTCGCGCGAGTTCCTGATGAAGGATGCCTATTCTTTCGACCTGACGAAGGAAGCCGCGATCCATTCCTATAACAAGATGTTCGCCGCCTATCTGCGCACATTCTCGCGCCTTGGCCTTCGTGCCATTCCTATGCGTGCCGATACCGGCCCGATCGGTGGCAATCACAGCCATGAATTCATCATTCTGGCCGATACGGGCGAATCGGAGGTCTTCTGCCACAAGAGCTTCTTGGAGCAGGGTATTCCGGGCGACGACACCAATTTCGACGACGTTGCCGCTCTGCAGGGCATTTTCGATACATGGACTGCGGACTATGCCGCGACCTCTGAAATGCATGATGAAGTAGCTTTCAACGCGATCCCTGAGGGCGACCGCCTTTCCGCGCGCGGCATCGAAGTCGGCCACATCTTCTACTTCGGCACCAAATATTCCGAGCCGATGGGCGCCAAGGTGCAGGGACCGGACGGCAAGGAACATCCTGTCCACATGGGATCCTATGGCATTGGTCCGACACGCCTTGTTCCCGCCATCATTGAAGCTTCGCATGACGAGAACGGAATCATCTGGCCGGCGTCGGTTGCTCCTTTCGATGTCGTCATCATCAACATGAAGGCTGGCGATGCGGCCTGCGACGCGGCATGCGAAAAGCTCTATTACTCGCTGTCCAACGCCGGCAAGGATGTTCTCTACGACGATACGGATGACCGCGCAGGTCAGAAGTTCGCAACGGCCGATCTCATCGGCGTGCCTATGCAGATCATCGTCGGCCCGCGCAGCATTGCTGCCGGTGAAGTCGAGGTGAAGGACCGCAAGACCGGCGCGCGTGAGAACGTCACGGTCGAAGCCGCAATGAACAGGGTTCTCGGCTGAAAGGCCGACAAGGAGTAGACATGGCAAAAGCCGAGGCTGACAACGGTGCGGTTGCATCCGTGAAGGATGGGGCGGCGCGGCCATTTTCGGCTTTCGAACGCATGGTGGCCTGGCGCTACCTGCGTTCGCGCCGCAAGGAAGCCTTTATATCGGTCATTGCAGGCTTCTCATTCGTCGGCATCATGCTGGGTGTGGCGACGCTCATCATCGTTATGGCGGTGATGAACGGTTTCCGCACAGAACTGATCTCCCGCATTCTCGGCATCAACGGTCACATGATCGTTCAGCCGATCGACCAGCCCTTCAACAATTACGACGAGTTGGCCAAGAAGTTTGGCGCCATTCCCGGCGTGACGATGGCCTTGCCGCTTGTGGAGGGTCAGACGCTCGCATCCGGACGCAATGGCGCGGGCAGTGGTGCGTTGGTTCGGGGCGTGCGTCCTGAAGACCTCGAAAAGATCAAGGAAATATCGACCAACGTCAAAGCTGGCGATCTCGTTGGCTTCATGTCGGGGCAGGGTGTTCTTGTCGGCTCTAGGCTGGCAGCGCAGCTCGGCGTGACGGTGGGAGACCAGATTACCCTCATTTCACCGGAAGGTGACGTGACGCCCATGGGTGTCAATCCGCGCGTGAAGTCCTACCCGATTTCGGGGGTCTTCGAGATCGGCATGTCGGAATATGATGCGTCGATGATCTACATGCCGCTTTCGGAAGCGCAGCTCTATTTCAATTCCGAGGGCATCGTCCAATCCATCGAGCTCTTCGTCAGCCATCCAGACAATGTCGATGGCATTCGTCCGCTGGTGGAGACGGCTGCCGGCCGACAGGTTTACATCACCGACTGGCGACAACGGAACCAGACCTTCTTCTCCGCACTTCAGGTCGAGCGCAACGTCATGTTCATGATCCTGACGCTGATCGTTCTGGTCGCGGCACTCAACATTATTTCCGGCCTCATCATGCTGGTGAAGGACAAGGGCAGCGACATCGCCATTCTACGCACCATGGGTGCCACCTCTGGCGCCGTCATGCGCATCTTCTTCATGACAGGGGCTGCGATCGGTATCGTCGGCACATTCGCAGGCGTGGCGCTGGGCGTTCTCGTCTGTCTGAATGTGGAGTCGATCCGCCAGTTCTTCTCCTGGATCACCGGGACCGTTCTCTTTGATCCGCAGCTCTATTTCCTGAGCCAGCTTCCGGCGGAGATGGATCTGAGCGAAACCATCACCGTCATCGTCATGGCGCTGACCCTGTCCTTCTTGGCGACGATCTTCCCCGCCTGGCGCGCGTCGAAGCTCGATCCCGTCCAGGCCCTGAGATACGAATAGGACCCGCTTCACACCATGGCAAAGAAAATGGCTTTACAGCTTACCGGCGTGGAACGGACCTATGGTCAGGGCGAAACGAGCCTCTCCATTCTGAAGGACGCGAATTTCGAATTGCGAAGCGGTGAGATCGTCGCACTGGTCGCACCCTCTGGCACGGGCAAATCGACACTGCTGCATCTGGCCGGTCTTCTGGAACATCCGGATGCGGGCGAGGTCTTCGTCAATGGCAAGCCCTGCGGCACGCTCTCCGATGAGGAGCGCACCTCGATCCGTCGCAGCGATATCGGCTTCGTTTATCAGTTCCACCATCTGCTTCCGGAGTTCTCGGCGCTTGAGAATATCATGATGCCGCAGATGATCGCCGGTCTCGCACCCAAGGAGGCACAGGTGCGTGCCAAGGCGTTGCTGGATTATATGCGCATTGGTCACCGAGGCGATCATCGTCCGGCGGAGCTGTCCGGCGGTGAACAGCAGCGTGTGGCAATCGCAAGAGCCGTTGCCAATGCGCCGCTCCTGCTTCTGGCAGACGAACCGACCGGCAATCTCGACCCCGAGACCGCATCCTACGTTTTCGATGCCTTGGAAGCGCTGGTGCGCCAGTCCGGCCTCGCAGCCCTGATCGCGACCCATAATCATGATCTGGCGGCACGCATGGATCGTCGCGTGACGCTTTCCGAAGGCAAGATCGTCGAGTTCTGATCGATCGTCTACAGCATCGGCCCGACAATCGAACTCGATTTTCGGCAAGCATAATGCGAAGATTCAAAAGTGCGAAGCGTCCTTTGTGCGTCCAATAGGACGCACGGCGCTTTGAGCACCGCTACCTCATCAACCCCGTCTGGCTCACCAGACGGGGTTTTTGTTTATGCGCTGATGAGAGCGAGGCGAAACCAAGGAACCGGATTGAGTCGTGTCACGTTGGCAATAGGCCAGCCCAAAAAAGCTGTTGACACGGAAACAAAATGAGAACAAAGTTGGAACATAACAAGTATGGAGAGACAAATGACCGATTTCATCCGTGACCTTGCCGCCTTCACCTCAATCGCTGTCTTCGTTGCCAGCTTCTCTGTGATCCTCACATCTATGTGACTTTAGACCCTTCGGTCTCCCGGCGATAGCGGTGCACAGTCACCCTTTGCCAGTGGACTTTGCTGCTCGAAGGGATCAAAATCAGCCCGATTCAGAATGACGGGAATGCAGCACGATGGGCGATCATATTGGAGAGCAAAACCTTTCAGGCGTGCTCTTGAAATCTCCCGGTTTTGTGCACTTGCGTGTTCATTCCGCCTACTCCCTTCTCGAAGGGGCGCTTCCTCTCAAAAAGATCATGGCGAAGGCTGTCGGCGATGCACAGCCTGCCATCGCCATCACCGACACCAACAATCTCTTCGTTGCGCTTGAGTTTTCGGAGAAGGCGCGGGACGAGGGACTGCAGCCGATCATTGGTTGCCAGCTTTCCATTGACATGCAGGATGCCGTCGAAGACAGGCGAGGCGGCAACAACCTTTCCAAGCTTCCGTCCATCGTTCTGCTTGCCGCAGATGCGGAGGGCTATGAGCGCCTCGTCGATCTGATCAGCCGCGCCTATCTCGATGGCGAGGGCAGTGGTCACGCGGCCAATATTGCCAAGTCGTGGCTGGAAGAGGCCAGCAATGCGGGATTGATCGCATTGACCGGTGCGTCCGGCGGCCCTGTCGATATGGCGCTAAAAGAGGGACATGCGGCTCAGGCGAAGAGTCGGCTTCTTGCGCTGAAAGACATTTTTGGCGACCGGCTCTATATCGAATTGCAACGTCAGGGCAATTACGACCGTGCGCATGAACGCCGCATGGTTGCCCTTGCTTACGAGCATGACATTCCGCTGGTTGCTACCAACGAAGCCTTCTTCCCTTCGAAAGCGGATTATGAAGCGCACGACGCTTTGATGGCGGTGGCCCATAACGCCATCGTTTCGGATGATAGCCGTTTCCGTTTAACGCCGGACCACTATCTGAAGAGCCGGGATGAGATGGTGGCGCTCTTCAAGGATATCCCCGAAGCGATTGAGAATACCGTCGAGATCGCCCAGCGCTGCTCTTACGTCTTGAAGAAACGCGGCCCCATCCTCCCGCGCTTTACCGGCGCCAGCGACGATCCGGAAGAGGCCGAACGCGCCGAGTCGCTGGAGCTTCGCCGCCAGGCGGTCGAAGGTTTGGATATGCGCCTTGCGGCTCTCGGGATGGCCCCGGGCTACACCGAGCAGGAGTACCGCGATCGGCTGGACTTCGAACTCAGCGTTATCGAGCGCATGAAGTTTCCCGGCTACTTCCTGATCGTTGCCGACTTCATCAAATGGGCAAAGCAGCATGATATTCCGGTCGGCCCCGGTCGTGGTTCGGGTGCAGGATCACTGGTCGCCTATGCGCTCACCATTACCGACGTCGATCCGCTTCGCTTCTCGTTGCTCTTCGAACGCTTCCTCAATCCCGAACGCGTGTCGATGCCGGACTTCGATATCGACTTCTGCCAGGATCGCCGCGAAGAGGTGATCCGCTATGTGCAGCGCAAGTATGGGCGCGAGCAGGTGGCACAGATCATCACCTTCGGTTCGCTCCAGGCACGTGCCGCCTTGCGCGATGTCGGTCGTGTGCTGGAAATGCCCTACGGTCAGGTGGACCGCATCTGTAAGCTGGTGCCGAACAATCCGGCCAATCCGACGCCGCTCTCCAAGGCGATCGAAGAAGAGCCACGTCTTCAGGAAGAGGCGGATAAGGAGCCTGTCGTCGCGAGACTTCTGGATATCGCCCAGAAGATCGAAGGTCTTTACCGCCACGCCTCGACACACGCCGCCGGTATCGTCATCGGCGACCGTCCTCTGTCGAAGCTGGTCCCGATGTATCGCGATCCGCGCTCCGACATGCCGGTCACCCAGTTCAATATGAAGTGGGTGGAAAGCGCGGGTCTGGTCAAGTTCGACTTCCTGGGCCTCAAAACCTTGACGGTGCTGAAGGTCGCTGTCGACTTCGTTGCCAAGCGCGGAATCCATGTCGATCTTGCGGCCATTCCGCTGGACGATCAAAAGACCTACGAGATGCTATCGCGTGGCGAAACCATCGGCGTCTTCCAGGTGGAAAGTGCCGGCATGCGCAAGGCGCTGATCGGCATGCGTCCGGACTGCATCGAGGACATTATCGCGCTGGTGGCGCTGTATCGTCCGGGTCCGATGGAGAACATCCCGGTCTATAACGCCAGAAAGCATGGCGAGGAGGAAATCGAGTCGATCCATCCGACGATCGACCATCTCCTGAAGGAGACCCAGGGCGTTATCGTCTATCAGGAACAGGTGATGCAGATCGCCCAGGTCCTCTCCGGCTACTCGCTCGGCGAAGCCGATCTTCTGCGCCGCGCCATGGGTAAGAAGATCAAAGAGGAAATGGACAAGCAGCGCGAGCGTTTCGTGGAAGGCGCGATCCGCAACAGCGTGTCCAAGGCTCAGGCCGACACGATCTTCGATCTTCTCGCCAAGTTCGCCAATTACGGCTTCAACAAGTCGCACGCTGCTGCCTACGCCATCGTTTCCTACCAGACCGCCTATATGAAGGCGCATTACCCGGTGGAATTCCTCGCTGCGTCGATGACGCTCGATATGGCGAATACCGAAAAGGTCAACGACTTCCGCCAGGATGCGGCACGCCTCGGTATCGAGATCGTCGCGCCTTCTGTTCAGACATCTTTCCGCCGTTTCGAAACCGGCGAAAACCGCATCTATTATTCGCTGGCTGCCCTCAAGGGCGTCGGCGAAGGCGCGGTCGATCACATCGTTGAGGTGCGCGGCGATAAACCTTTCGCAAGCCTTGAGGATTTCTGTCAGCGGATCGATCCGAAACAGATCAACCGCCGCGTTCTGGAAAGCCTGATCAATGCCGGTGCTTTCGATTGCTTCGGCAGGGACCGCGCCGAGCTGATCGGCGGCCTCGACCGTATTATCGGATATTCCCAGCGTGCGCAGGAAAGCCGCGTCACCGGCCAGCACGACATGTTCGGTTCGGGTGCAGCGACTGGCCCGGAGAAGCTCGTGTTGCCCGCCTATCAGCCTTGGCTCGCCTCAGAAAAGTTGCTGAGAGAATATCAGGTGCTGGGCTTCTATCTCACCGCCCATCCGCTCGATACCTATCGCGCCGTACTCGACAAGCTCCGCGTTCAGAACATTGCTGATTTCTCCGCAGCGGTGAAACAGGGAGCGACCGTTGGGCGTCTCGCTGGCACCGTCACCGGCAAGCAGGAGCGCAAAACCCGCACCGGCAACAAGATGGGGATCGTGACCTTCTCGGATGCGTCGGGCCAGTATGAGGCCGTGCTGTTTTCGGAAGGGCTCGGCCAATATCGCGACCTGCTCGAAGTCGGCAAATCACTGGTGATTACTGTCCAGGCGGAAGAGAGGCCTGAAGGCATTGGTCTGCGTATCCAGACAGCCCAGTCACTCGAGGAGAAATCCGTTCAAATGCAGAAGGCGCTGCGCGTCTATGTCCGCGATTCCGGTCCTCTGAAAACAGTTGCGCGACATCTGAATGCCAAGGGCGATGGCTCGGTCTATTTCGTCGTTATCAAGGACGAAGGCCAGCGTGAGATTGAAGTGGAACTCACGGAGAAGTATCGCATCTCGCCGGAGATCGCAGCGGCCCTTCGGACCGCTCCTGGTGTCATCGATGTTGAACTGGTGTAGGCAAAGCTTCTCGACACTGTGCGTTCGAAGGTATCATAAGGGATATTTGAGAGTCCGATTCACCCGAAAATAGATTGGGTGCTCAAATCACGACCCCTCAGCCAAGCCTTAAATACCCGCGTGAATGCCGTGAGGGCTACAGTCAGAACAGGCTATTAGCCGGATAAGCGTAAGCGCCGTTGTCAATGAAACCGTGGCGCGAGAGGCACGCGCGCACAGCGGCATTGTAATAATAGGAACTGGTGAAGGTGGTGCCGCGTGGTGGCACACTCGCCTCGACGCTGCATCTTGCAAGTGCGTGATCGAACACGTTCAGAATGATGGGATCGCTCTCGACGGCCGGGCCACCGTAGACACTGTAGTTTTTCGGTGCTTCAGCAGCAGACACACAGGCAAGTGCGACGACAGCGGCGCCAAGATATTTCACGTTCATAGGCAGGCTCCCCAAACAAGCTTGATGAGCCTTTAAACGTTAACGCGGCGCAGTGGTTCCTTGCGCGGCCGCGCCGGTATCGTCGGCCCGAAGTCGGTATCGATCCTCGATAGGCGCGATGCTTAGATATAAGCGCTGATTTCGATATCGAAGCCTCAGTCGCGGGTGATGGTGACAAAGTCGGTACCTTGACCGGTCTCCAAGCCATGGCTCAGATCGGAGACCGTGATCGAACTTCCGACGGCGAGCTGCTCCTCAAGTCGTCCACGAACCTCTGCTGGAATGTCGATACGATCAAGCACCGCACGCAACTGATCGTAGCCACCTGGGGCATCCGCCACATCGATACCGAGACGCTTCCGTGCCGCAGCCGGGAGGTGGTTTTCCAGTGTCAGGCCGTTCCATTCCGCTTTCTCGCCTTCGATGTTGATGACTTCGAAGAAGTGTGTACCGAGCGCCACCTGCGGGTCTTTGATATGGATCGGTGCTTCGAAGAGCGGTTTGAAATTCTGTCGCACCATAAGCTGGCCATTGGGCGGCGCGTCTGCGCCTGTCGATGCATAGAGCGCGTCCAGGAACGCGTCGGTCATGAGGGGGCCGGTGGTCTTGAGGCCCTTCCAGCGCTTGTAGCCGTTCACGGCGTTGATGGTCATCTGCCCCGCATAGCCATCGGCGACACCTGCATCGAATCCGATGCTGGTCAGGAGGCGCTGTGCGTCCATGATTTTTTCCCGTTCGCCACGCCGCGTTATCAGAATTCGCAATGGCGCACCCGTTGCCCTGGATGTGGCCTTGGCGGGTACGGAACTGGTCTTCTCATTGATCGCGACTTCAACCAGCTTCAGCGATGCATCGAAGCTGGCGGGCCGCATTTCGACATCGGAAAGCAGGCGGCCTTCATCGGCTGCCTTCGGCTGAAGAAGGGTAGGATGGTCGATGCGTTGCAGAGAGACATCCGCACTGGAGATGATGACGTGAACGCCACGGCTCGTCATGCCGTAGAGCGACTTCGCGAATTTTGCGGGCAGGCGAATGCAGCCATGCGAGGCAGGGTAGTTCGGGACATTGCCCTCATGCAGGGCGATGCCAGACCATGTCAGTCGCTGCATGAAAGGCATAGGAGCCGCAGAATAGATGTTGGACTCGTGATATTTGCGCTTATCCAGAATCGAGAAGATGCCGCTTGGCGTCTCATGGCCGGTCTTGCCGGTGGAGACTCTCGATGTGGCGACGACCTCTCCGTCTTCGTAAAGGGACAGCGACTGGTCGTTCTTCGAGACGACGACCTGCAGGCTGCGCGCATCACCGGCGATTGCCGCTTGCACAAGAACGGAGGTGGACAGGAGACAGGCTCCCACAAAGCTACGCAACATCATGTTTGCTCCAACGCGATACACAACATGCCGCCTCCGAAGATCCGGCAAGGGAGACTTACGGCGCTTGAGACCGCGCCAGTCAGAGGGCCAAGCATAGGCTTGGCTATTTAAGGAAGTTTTTAAATGCGGTCACGAAGCAGTGTGCTCGCTCATTTTTTCGCGCCGAATGTGTAGCCGGTTTCCACCGTACCCTTGCCGAACTTTTCTCTCAGCTTGTCCATGGCCGCTTCCGCCGCAGCTCGTCGGCCCGCCGTCTTGTCCACAAGATCAGGAGGGTCGGCCTGGGCTGGGTCGCATAGATCGGTGACGCCAATTCCGATCAGGCGGAATTTAGTGCCATCCGTTTCTCTTTCCAGAAGCGAAAGTCCTGTCCTGAAAATTCGGTCGGCCAGTTGTGTTGGATCTTCCAGCCGCTTGTTGCGGGTGCGCGACTTGAAATCCGCGCTCTTCATCTTCAGCACGACCGTCTGCCCCGCGGTGGCATTCTTCTTCAGTCTCCAGGCGACCTTCTCGGAAAGGGAGCGCAAGATCGGCACGAGTTCGTCATAGTGCGAGATGTCGTTGAAGAAGGTCGTCTCGGCGGAAACGCTTTTTGCCGGATCGTTGGTGTGAACCTCACGGTCATCAATGCCGCGTGCGAGCCGATAGAGACGCTGCCCCATCGTGCCATAACGGCGCATGAGGTCCGTTTCCTCCATCTCCTGCAACTGGGAAATCATGCGGATGCCGTCGGCCTCCAGCGTGGCCGCAAAGGCCTTGCCGACGCCCCAGATGGTGGTGACAGAACGCGTCGCAAGAAAACCGGTAGCCTCCTTTTCGCCGATTACAGAGAAGCCCCGCGGCTTTTGCAGGTCGGATGCGACCTTTGCCAGAAACTTGCAATAGGAGAGCCCGACAGACACAGTGATCCCGATTTCCTTTTCCACCCGGCGAGCGAATTGTGCAAGCACACGCGCTGGCGGATCGTGATGCAGTCGCTCGGTACCGGAGAGATCAAGGAAGGCCTCATCGATCGAAATCGGCTGCACCAATGGCGTCAGATCCTGCATCATGGCTCGAACCTGCCGCCCGACTTGGCTGTACTTCTCCATATTCGGCTTGATGATCACGGCGTCAGGACAGGCTTCGAGCGCCTTGAACATCGGCATGGCGGAGCGAACGCCATGGATGCGGGCTATGTAGCATGCCGTCGAGACGACCCCGCGTTTCCCACCGCCGATAATCAACGGCTTGTCGATCAGGTCCGGATTGTCGCGCTTTTCCACCGAGGCGTAAAAGGCATCGCAATCGATATGGGCGATGCTGAGATCGTAGAGTTCATCATGGTAGAGAAGGCGGGGGCTGCCGCATTGACGGCAACGTTTCAATCCCTCCGGCTGGCCAGCCAGACAATCACGACAGAAACCGGGATGGTCGTTCGACATCGAAGCCTTGGCCAAGAAACAAAAAGAGAACGGCCTCGACCATAGTCGTGAATCAGACGTTGCTCAAGAGCGCGCCTTGGCGCTCCACATCTCAGTAGACGCCGGAATCGAGACCAGGACCGGAATATTTGTGCCAGGCCGCTTGCACATCTTCCGGCTTGAACCCGGAGGCTTCACAGAACGCCATGAGGTCCGGCTCGTGGTTCATGACGAAATCCGTCAGCCCTGCCAGAAAGCCGGGGTCCTGTATTGCCGCACGCAGCATGTTGGGCTGCAGTCCGGAGAGCGCGAGAAAACGGGCGAGAATATCCGGTTCGTTTGCCAACCATCCAAGAATGGCGGCAACGGTTTCTTCGGGGTCTTTGACGATGGGTTTGCCGTATTTCATCTCACGCCGCATTTATTGCCGGAAGTTACCTATTTTTCAACCAAATCGCTTTAGCCTCCCTCGGCAGGGGATAATGGAATCGGTTCTTCGGCACCTTATATGTCAGCTGGACGGTTTCAAAGCGTAACAAGGACTGCCGCCATGCCCAAGCAGGTCATGATAGTTGAAGACAACGAGCTGAACATGAAGCTCTTTCGTGATCTGATCGAGGCATCCGGTTACACGACCATACAGACGCGCAATGGTATGGAAGCACTGGAGCTTGCTCGTAAGCATAGACCCGATCTTATTCTTATGGATATTCAATTACCGGAAGTATCAGGACTTGAAGTCACGAGATGGCTCAAGGAAGATGATGAACTTCATGTGATTCCCGTGATTGCTGTGACAGCTTTTGCTATGAAGGGAGACGAGGAGCGCATTCGTCAGGGCGGCTGCGAGGCCTATGTTTCCAAGCCAATTTCTGTTCCGAAGTTTATTGAGACGATCAAGACTTATTTAGGCGATGCTTAAAGCAATAGGGGCGACCGAATGACTGCTAGAATCCTGGTCGTCGACGACATTGTAGCCAATGTAAAGTTTCTCGAAGCGCGTTTGCTGGCTGAATACTTCGACGTCGTCTGCGCCGACAATGGCCGTGATGCGTTGGCAATCTGCGCGGAGGGCCAGGTCGATGTCATTCTTCTCGATATCATGATGCCGGAAATGGATGGGTTCGAGGTCTGCGAGCGGCTGAAGGCCAACCCGGTGACGGCGCATATTCCCGTCGTTATGGTAACGGCACTGGATCAGCCGACCGATCGCGTGCGCGGATTGAAGGCCGGCGCGGATGATTTCCTGACGAAACCCGTCAACGATCTGCAACTTATTTCGAGGGTCAAAAGCCTCGCGCGTCTCAAGACGATGAGCGACGAGTTGCGCGGGCGGATGATGACCGCAGAAACCATCGGCATCCAGGAATCGATCGGTGTCGACGGCCATATCGAAAAACCCGGCCGCATTCTTCTTGTCGATGGGAGAGCCAGCTCACAGGAGCGGATCGTCAAGGCGCTGAAGCCGGTGGGCGAGGTTGTGGCCTGGAGCGATCCGGCCACCGTGATTTTCGAGGCGGCGGAGAATGCCTACGACCTCGTCATCATCAATTCCAATTTCGACGACTTCGATCCTCTAAGGCTTTGCTCGCAATTGCGCTCGCTGGAAAGAACGCGGTTCCTGCCACTCCTGATCATTACCGAGCAGAACGACGATGCGATGGTTGTGCGGGCGCTCGATCTTGGGGTCAATGATTACATCATTCGTCCGATCGATCCGAATGAACTAGTGGCACGCACGCTGTCCCAGATCAAGCGCAAGCGCTTTAATGACCGGCTGCGTGAGAACCTTGCGCAGACGATGGAGCTCGCGGTTATAGATGGGCTCACCGGGCTCAATAATCGCCGCTATCTGGATCTTCACCTGAAGACCTTGTTCAACCGTGCAGCACTTCGAGGCCGCCACCTTTCCGTTTGCATGACGGATATCGATCGCTTCAAGCAGGTCAACGATCTTTACGGCCATGAGGCTGGCGACGAGGTGCTGCAGGAATTTGCCGCCCGGTTGCGTTCCACCGTGCGCGGTGCGGATCTCGCCTGCCGCTACGGTGGGGAAGAGTTCGTGGTGGTAATGCCGGACACCTCGGTGGAGACCGCCTCGATAGTGGCCGAGTCCCTGCGCTCGATGATCGAGGGCACTGCGTTCTTGCTTCGCTCCGGCCAGTCTTTAAAGATCACCGCGTCTCTTGGCATCGCTTCGAATGCAGCGGGCGTCGAAAGCCCAGAGCAATTGATGCGCCAGGCAGATCGTGCGCTTTATGAGGCAAAGAGAAGCGGGCGCAATCGCGTCGTTGCTTCCGCCGCCTGAGTAGAGTTGAACCGACGAACCGGTTAGAGAGCCTCGTTCGCCCCGTGTTATTGCAGGAATGTTCGGTTCTGAGCCAGTGTGCCGGCGTGGCACACTTAACCATATTTTAAAGCAAGAATCGTTGGGCCTTAATAAAGTGTTGAACTTTCGATCGGGTTGAGCGAAACTTTGTTCATAGAAATAACTTTAGGCCAATATATCATTCGATATGAGGCAATAGAACTTTAACAGTTCGCGCGGTTCTATTTTTAGGGGGCCGTGCATGCAATACCCCTTGATGCTCAGGTCCGCCGCATCTCCTGGGTCTTGGGGTCGGTCGGCCGGCGATGCCAATAGATGGTTCCTCGTGCTGTCGTGGTTATCCCGGCCGACCCCACGTCAACATCTCCAATGTTATCAGCGTCCTCCCATGCAGCTTTGCGTGAAGCGCTTTAATATGAATCCTAAGACTCATTGGGCGCACATAAAGCGTGTCGCGATTTTGTAGGTTCGCTCCTCACGCTTTAGGTCTTGTGTGATCGCATGTCCTTATCGCCAACCGCTGCACACTTTTGCTTGGACCATGCATTAAGCCTCGGCAAAGGCTTCGCATCGAACGACGACCCCAAAACGAAAAAACGCGCCTCTAGGGCGCGTTCTTTAAGGATAAGATCAAGATGATTACTTAATCTTGGTTTCCTTGAATTCAACGTGCTTGCGAACGACCGGGTCGTACTTGGTCTTCGTCATCTTGTCCGTGAAGGTACGGCTGTTCTTCGTGGTGACGTAGAAAGTACCTGTGTCGGCCGTCGACAGCAGCTTGATCTTGATTGTTGTAGCTTTCGCCATGGTCGTCCTGCCTTTAACAAGTAAGTGAGCCGCGGACCTGTTCGATCCCGGCTAAATCTGGCGCGAAACTACGGATCGCGCCCGAAAAGTCAAGTCTGTTTTGAGCCGAAAACCGAACGCCCAATGGAAAGAACGACATAGAAGCCGAAAAACAGCGCCAATGCCCAGGCAAAGCCGTGGCTTCCGGAGATATCCATCGCAATACCAACCGTCTGTGGGCCGGCAATCGTGCCCGTCGCATAGCAGAATATGAAGGCTGCATTGGCGGCGACAAGGTCGGATCCGGTGAGTCGCGATCCAAGATGGGTGAGGCCGACCGTATACATGCCCGAGACGAGGCCGCCCCACAGCAGTAGCAGTACCGCGACCATGATCCAGTTGTTGACGAGGAGCGGTAGCGCAAGCGTTCCGCAAAGGCCGATAAAGGCCATCACGCCGAGCAGCAGACGGCGATTGGTGATGCGGTCGGAGAGCAGCCCGATCGGGATCTGGAAGGTCATGTTGCCGATTGCCATGACGGTCAGGAGAAGCGCTGCTTGCGATTCATTGAAGCCTTCACGCGTGGCGTAGATCGGGAAGAGCGACAGACCACCAGCCTGTACCGCGCCGAAAACGAAGGCGGCAGCAGAGGCCATGGGCACCAGCCAGATATAGCGTACGAAATGGTGGGCCGGTTTTTCGTCCAGCGCTGGGCTTTCCTTGCGCGCCAGAAAAATCGGAATTGCAGCCAGGAGAATGATGGCACAGCCGACGAGAAACGGTGTGATCCCTTCACTTCCGACAGTGGAAAAGAGGAGGGGTCCGACTGCAAAGCCGACTGCGAGCCCTGTCGCATATACGCCAAGCACGAGCCCGCGTTTGCGCGGCGGCGCTGCGGCATTGATCCAGAATTCCGACAGGATGAAAAGCGTGGTCGTCGCGCCATGAAAGACGATTCTGAGCGGAAACCACATCCAAAAGTCTGCGGCATAATAAAAGCCCATGGCGCTGACGGAGGAGATGACCACCGCCGTCAACATGGTCCGGGCAACGCCGAAATCATGCGCAAGCTTGCTGGTGATGGGCGCTGCAATCATGGCAGCAACACCGGCCATGGCGGAGTTCAATCCGATCATGCTGGACGAAATGCCCCGACGCTCGAGGATGAGGCTCAAGAGCGGCAATCCGAGGCCGATAGCGATGCCCACGGCGCTGATGGCGGATATGGCGGCGATAAGCGATGGCCAGTGGATATTGTCGGCGTCGCAGTTGGGATGTGACATGGAGACCTTTTACAGAAAGCCGCGAATGAATGTGCCGCGACGCTCGAAGTAAAGTCGCACCCGGCTTTCAAATTGTAGTGGCTGATCACCTATCATGAAGTTTGTGACATCTTCGAGAACCATCCGTGTAATCGCCGCCATGTTCACACCGGAACTGTCGCGCATGTCAAGCCATTGAAGGTCTTGCAGCTCGGCAGAGTCTTTTATATTGGCCGGCTCAATGCCGACGTTGTCGGTGAAGCACAAAAAGAATCGTGTATCGAATCGCCTGACGCGCCCCGGCGGCGTGATCGCGCGCGCCACATAACGTAGAGCCGAGAGATCCGGTCCCTGTTGTTCACACCCGGTTCCAAAGCAAAGCCCCGTCTCCTCCTGCAACTCGCGCACAGCCGCCAGCGCCAAGGCCCGCGCTCCGGCAACCGTGATGGCACGCGAAGCAGAGCGCCTGAGCTTGTCGATAACGAGAGGATCGAGGTCGGCGCTGAAGGGCAGGGCGTGATCGCGTGGGTCGCGCCGGCCACCCGGAAAGACGTAGACATCCGGCATGAAGACGTGTCCGCTGCTGCGCTTGCCGACGAGCACACGCGGAGAGCCGTCCGTGCGATCGACCAGAATCAGACAGGCCGCATCCCTCGGACGCAGATAGGGCGATTTTTCAGTTTGCGATTCAGCAGGCAAAGCGGTTGGTCGCCTGTCAGTGGGACGATCCGTCGATCTGCGTCTTTTCGGGCTCATTGCTGAAGCCATGCATCCTCAGTGCCCATTGCAGGCCAATGACGCCACCTTTGATCGGCTGGATGGTCAATAACGCCACCAGTATCGTGATCGGCACCCAGATGGCGAAATGCACCCACATCGGCACCATGAGGATCAGGTCCGTCATCATGAAGCCTCCGACCGCCACGTGGCCGAGAATCATGATCGAGATATAGGGTGGAAGATCGTCGGAGCGTTGATGATGCAGATCCTCGCCGCAGGCGGCGCATTGGTCCACGGGCTTAAGCCAGGCCTTGAACAACCGACCGCTGCCGCAGGCCGGGCAACGGCATGAGATGCCGCGCATGATCGAGCGACCCAGCGGTCGCTCCTGCTTGTCGCCGCCATATTGCACTGTCTGGATCTCGCTCATGCCCATTCCTCCAAGGATTGCTGCACTGAGGCGCCTCGGCCAAGTCTTGCTGGACTGAGCTTAGAGAATGCTTCAGCGTTTCCTGCGCGGCGGTCTCGTTCCCGGTGTCGCCGTGCGCCCTCCACCCCGGCGCGCCGTCTTGTGGAAGGATCGTGTTCCTGCGGGCATCTTTCGCCCTTCGCTCAACATCTCGAAGCGAAGCGCACCTGCCAGCGGAACGGCTTCTGCCAGACGAACCTGAACGGTATCTCCAAGCTGGAAACCGAGGCCGGTCTTCTCACCCGTCAGTGCCTGATGCGCTTCGTCATAGATGAAATAATCGGTCCCTATCGTAGATATAGGAACGAAGCCGTCCGCGCCAAACTGCGGAAGCGCGACAAATAGTCCCGCCTTGGTGACACCGCCGACCCGGCCTTCGAATTCCTCGCCCACGCGTTCGGAAAGATGGTGAGCGATCAGACGGTTGATGGTGTCGCGCTCGGCTGCCATGGCGCGGCGCTCGAAGGTCGAAATCTCAGCGGCGATATCGTCAAGCGTGGCTTCTTCCTGCGGCGTGATGCCGCCTTCGCCAAGTCCCAGAGAGCCAACGAGCGCGCGATGCACGATCAGATCGGCATAGCGGCGAATGGGCGAGGTGAAGTGGGCATATTTCATCAGGTTCAGGCCGAAGTGCCCGATATTCTCCGGGCTGTAGATTGCCTGGCTCTGGGAGCGCAACACCATCTCATTGACCATGATCTGGTGGGGCGTATCTTCCGCGCGCGCCAGAATGCCGTTGAAGGAGTTGGCACGCACCTGACCACCTTTGGCCATGGTGATGCCGAGCGTTGTGAGGAATTCGCGCAGCGTCTCCTGCTTGGCAAGCGTGGGGGCGTCGTGAACGCGATAGACGAGCGGCTGCTTCTTCTTTTCCAGCGTCTCAGCGGCGGAAACGTTCGCCTGGATCATCATTTCCTCGATCAGCTTGTGGGCATCGAGGCGTTCGGGAATGATGACCTTGTCGACGGTACCGTCGCTGCGCAGCACGATCTTGCGTTCCGGCATGTCGAGCTCAAGCGGCTGGCGACGATCACGACCGCGTTTCATCACCTCATAGGCATGCCAGAGCGGCTTCAGGATGGGCTCGAGCATCGGGCCGGTCTTGTCATCCGGCTTGCCATCAATCGCCGCCTGCGCCTGCTGATAGGAAAGCTTGGCCGCACTCTTCATCATGATGCGATGGAAAGTGTGCGACGCCTTGCGGCCTTCCTTGGAAAACACCATGCGTACCGCCAGCGCTGGCCGATCGACGCCTTCCTTCAACGAGCAAAGATCGTTGGAAATCCGCTCCGGAAGCATCGGCACGACGCGATCCGGAAAGTAAACAGAATTGCCGCGCTTCAGCGCTTCGCGATCGAGCGGCGCGCCAGAGCGCACATAATAGGAGACATCGGCAATCGCCACGGTGACAATAACGCCATCGGGATTATCGGGCGACGGATCAGGCTCGGCATAGACCGCATCGTCGTGGTCCTTGGCATCCGCCGGGTCGATAGTGATCAGCGGCAGATCGCGCCAGTCCTCCCGATGCGCCATGGTGGCAGGTTTTGCCGCATCCGCTTCCGCCAAAACATTCTGCGGGAAGATATGCGGAATGCCATGGGCATAGATCGCGATCATCGAAATGGCTTTTTCCGACGCCACCGATCCAATCACGGACAGAACCTTGGCACGCTTCAGGCCATAGCGTCCGCTGTTGCGCGAGACTTCCACCTCGATCAGATCGCCGTCCTTGGCATCGCCGACACCGTCGGGATCGATCACCAGTTCTTCGCCGCGCCGGTCCACCGGCATCAGACGCCCGCCGCCGCCAGGCTGCTCTTTGAAAACGCCAATCAACGCGCCCTGTCGGCGATCGATAATTTTGATGACGCGGGCGGTATAGGCCGGTCCGGACCGATCCTTGGAGGGAAAAATTTTGGCGAGCACACGGTCATTCAAACCGGCCGCGGGGCCTTTTTTGCCGCGGTCTTGTGACGACTGACGGATAAGGACAGCGGGTGCTGCACCTTGGTCTTCCGGCCATTCTGCTGGGCGGCCGATCAACTCGCCATCCTTGTCGCGCGTGGTGATGTCGAGAACCGTCACAGGCGGCAGTCCGCCGGGTCGCATCAGCGACTTACGATTCTTCTGCACCATGCCGTCAACTTCAAGTTCCTTCAGCAGTGCTTTTAGCACCACGCGGCTATCGCCCTTCAGGCCAAAAGCCTTGGCGATTTCTCGCTTGGAGGCCTGTTGCGGATGTTCGGCAATGAACTTCAGCAGCACGTCGCGCGGAGGCACTTCTCCATGGATGATGCCTTCGCTTTCATTCACACGCTTCGAGCGGGCGGTGCGTCCGAAACCGTCATTGGCGGAATTCTGTTTCTGACGCGGTGCTTTGCTCACGATGCTGCCTTCTTGGTTTTTGCTGCTGTCTTGGGCTTTGCCGCCGCTTTCGGCTTGGCGGCCGCCTTGGTCTTGCTTGCCGCTTTCGCCTTTGCGGGCTTGGCGTCTGCGTCGCCTTCGGCCTTTTTCTTCGCCGGAGCCTTCTTCGCCTTCACCGGCTTGCCGCCGGTCTTGGCAATGCGTTCGGCAATCAGCACCAGCGCCTCATCCAGTGTCACCGCATCGGGAGACTGTGCCTTGGGGATCGTGGCATTGACCTTGCCCCAGTTCACATAGGGGCCAAAGCGGCCATCGCGAACCGTGATCGCGCCACCATCGGGGTGGTCGCCCAGTGTCTTCAGCGCGGCTGGCGTCGATGCGCGGCCACGCCCCGGCGCCGCCTTCTTTTCCGCAATGACGGTCACCGCACGGTTGAGGCCGATGGAGAACACGTCTTCCACGCTCTCCAGATTGGCATAACCGCCATCATGCATCAGGAACGGACCATAGCGGCCGATGCCGGCAGAAATCATCTTGCCGGTTTCCGGGTGCTTGCCGATGTCGCGCGGCAGGTTGATCAGCGCCAGTGCCTTTTCATGATCGATGTCTTCCGGCTTCCAGCCCTTGGGCAGGGATGCGCGTTTCGCTTCCTTGCCGTCTCCACGCTGGATATAGGGTCCGAAACGACCGGAGCGAAGCGTCAACTCTTCGCCCGTCATCGGATCGGCACCAAGTGCCTTCGGCTCGTTCAGCGCTGCGGCTTCGGCTTCCGCACCATCCGAGGTCAGCTGGCGGGTGTAGTTGCACTCCGGATAGTTCGAGCAGCCAACGAAAGCGCCATATTTGCCGAGCTTCAGCGACAGGTTGCCGGTTCCGCAGACCTGGCAGATGCGCGGATCGGAACCGTCCTCGCGCTTGGGGAAGACGAGCGGCGCCAGCACTTCGTTCAGGGCGTCAAGAACGTTGGTGACGCGCAGTTCCTTGGTATCTTCGATCTGAGCGAAGAAGTCCTTCCAGAAGTCGCGCAGAACCTGCTTCCAGTCGAGTTCGCCTGCGGAAATGCGGTCGAGCTTTTCTTCCAGATCGGCGGTGAAATCATACTCCACATAGCGGGTGAAGAAGCTTTCCAGAAAAGCCGTCACCAGCCGACCGCGCGAGTGCGGGATCAGCTTGCGCTTATCGACGACGATATATTCGCGGTCGCTGAGCGTCTTCAGCGTCGCGGCATAGGTGGAGGGACGGCCGATGCCGAGTTCTTCCATCTTCTTGATCAGCGATGCTTCCGAATAGCGCGGTGGCGGCTCGGTGAAGTGCTGGCTGGCATTGATCTTCTGCTTGGCGAGATTTTCGCGGGCATTGATCTGCGGCAGACGTCCGCCGTCTTCGCTGTCGTCGCTCTGCTCGCCATCTTCCTTCTGGTCCGTATAGGCGGCAATGAAGCCATCGAAACGGATGACGGAGCCGACCGCACGAAGACCAGCCTTCTCGCCCTTGTTATCGGCAAGGATTTCAACCGTCGTGCGTTCGATCTCGGCAGACGCCATCTGGCTTGCAATGCCGCGCTTCCAGACCAGATCGTAAAGGCGAAGCTGATCGGAATCGAGGTAACGCTTCACCTTGTCCGGCGAGCGATTGAAGTCCGTCGGACGGATGGCTTCGTGCGCTTCCTGGGCATTCTTGGCCTTGGTGGAATAGAAACGTGCCTTCTCCGGCACATAGCGGTCGCCAAACTGCTCGCCGATGGCGCGCCGTGCAGCATCGATCGCTTCCGGCGCCATCTGCACACCATCGGTACGCATATAGGTAATGAGACCCACGGTCTCACCGCCGATATCGATACCTTCATAAAGCCTCTGCGCTACCTGCATGGTGCGCGAAGCGGAGAAGCCAAGGCGCGAAGACGCGGCCTGCTGGAGCGTGGACGTTGTGAAGGGCGGGCCAGGATTACGCTTGACCGGCTTTGCTTCGACCGTGTCGACGACATAGCTTGCGCCTTCGAGCAATGTCTTTAGCCGGGTCGCGTCGTCGCCGGTCTTGATAGACTTGCCCTGTAGGCGCTTGCCATCGGCCGAAACGAGCTTGGCTTCGAACTCGTCACCGCGCGGTGTCTTCAGAAGCGCAGAGATGTTCCAGTATTCTTCCGACACGAACCGCTCGATCTCGGACTCACGGTCGCAGACAAGGCGAAGCGCCACGGACTGGACGCGTCCAGCAGAGCGAGCACCCGGCAGCTTGCGCCAGAGAACCGGCGAGAGATTGAAGCCGACCAGATAATCGAGCGCTCGGCGGGCGAGATAGGCATCGACGAGCGGAATGTCGATGTCACGCGGCTCGGCCATCGCATCGAGAACAGCCTTCTTGGTGATGGCGTTGAACACCACGCGCTTCACCGGCTTGTCGCCCAGAACCTTCTTCTTTTTGAGAAGATCGAGAACGTGCCAAGAAATCGCTTCTCCCTCGCGATCAGGGTCGGTCGCCAGAAACAGTCCATCGGATGCCTTCACGGCATCGGCAATATCCTTCATGCGTTTCTGTGAGGCAGGATCGACCTCCCAAGACATTTCGAAATCCTGGTCGGGAAGAACCGAACCATCCTTGGCGGGAAGATCCCGAACGTGGCCGAACGATGCAAGAACCTTATAGCCGGGGCCAAGATACTTGTTGATCGTCTTGGCTTTTGCCGGAGACTCTACGACGACGACATTCATATTTTTTTCTCTGGAAACATGTCCGTTAACCGGCATCGTCGCTGATTCCGCACGCAACAACGCCTTCCTTTTATTTCGACATGGACAGGTAATGCGCTGCGGTCAAGGGGGAACGCCTGTTTTTCTGTCTTCATGCCCATATGCAACTTCTGGAATTTTTCTGATGGGAAGACAATTTTTGATTGGCCAATGCTCCCGTCCGCCATCGGGCGGAAGCTTCCCTTGAGAGATCCCTTGGCGTCTCAATCCGCCATGATCATCGAAATTCGTCCACCGGAATGCCGGTTCAATTTTCCGGCAATATCGAGTTCGAGAAGCAGAAGATAGACGGTTGCCGCAGGCAAACCCGTGTGGCGGATGATGTCGTCGGTTTCAACCGGCGAGGGACCGAGCGCCTCTGCGAGGATGGTGCGCTCCTTGTCTCCTGCGGGGTCTCCGGTTTGAGAGATGGGTTGATCCCCGGTGTCTTCTCGGACGACGTGCTGCAGGTCGAGTCGCGGCTCCATCATCGGCGAGAGTGCATCGAGAATATCGGCCGCTTCCGTCACCAGTGTGGCGCCGTCCTTGATCAACCGGTTGGTGCCATGGCAACGAGAATCGAGTGGCGAGCCAGGCACCGCAAAAACGAGCCGGCCAAAATCGCCAGCCAGCCGTGCAGTGATGAGAGAGCCGGAGCGTTCAGCCGCCTCCACGATCAGCACGCCGAGGGACACGCCTGCAATCAACCTGTTGCGCCGTGGAAAATCGCGCGCACGCGGCTCCCAGCCAAACGGCATTTCGCTGATGGTCGCACCGCCATTGGCGTAGATATCGTCCAGCAGGCGGAAATTCTCGGGTGGGTAGGGCTTGTCGAGGCCACCAGCCAGCATGGCGACGGTACCGGTCGAAAGGCTGGCGGCGTGAGCGGCGGCATCGATGCCGCGCGCAAGACCGGAAGCAATTGTGTAGCCCGCCTGTCCGCACTGCCGTGCCAGCATTGCCGCAAACTTCGCGCCGTTGATCGAGGCGTTGCGGGAGCCGACGATTCCAACCGACGGGCGGATTACGGTGGCACTCGAACCCTTCATAGCGATCAAGGGCGGTGCGCCGTCTATCTCTCGCAAAGCGGGCGGATAGTCCGGCTCGCCGATGCCGACGAAGCGGGCGCCGAACCGTGTTGCGGTTTCCATCTCGCGCTCGGCGTGAGCAAGTGTCGCGATGCGTGGGCTGCGCGCTGCGCCGCCGCGACGGGAAAGATCGGGCAGGGCATCCAGCGCCGCTTCAGCACTGCCGAAGTGATTGATCAGATCGCGGAAGGTGACGGGACCGATATTGTCGCTGCGGATCAGCCGCAACCAGGAAAGCTTCTGCTTCTCCGTCAGGGCGATGCCGCTTTTCGTCTCGCCATCACGCGACATATCTGCCCCCAAACCTTCGAGACAATTGCGTCTCAGCCCTTCTTGCCGATCTTGCTTTCCGTACCGGCCAGGAGCCGCTTGATATTTTCGCGGTGCATGTACCAGGAAATGATGCTGAGTGCCGTAACCAGAAGCGCGGTCTTTTCCGGTCCCAAAATCCACAGGACGATCGGAATGACCAGCATCGCGACCAGCGCCGACAGAGAGGAATATTTGGTAACGAAGGCGGTGATCAGCCAGATGGCGGCGAAAAGCAGCATCATCAGCGGAGCGGCGCCGAGCAGCACACCAATATAGGTCGCGACACCCTTGCCGCCCTTGAAGCCGAGCCAGACCGGGAAGAGGTGGCCGAGAAAGGCGAAGAAGCCCGCCACCAGCGATGCCTCATATCCCCAGAGCGCATTGGCGATCAGGACCGCTGCCGTTCCCTTGAAAGCATCGCAGAGAAGGGTTGCCGCAGCGAGCTTCTTGTTGCCGGTGCGCAGCACATTGGTCGCACCGATGTTGCCTGAGCCGATCTGGCGAACGTCGCCGAGCCCCGCGGCCCGCGTCAGAAGCAAGCCGAAGGGAATGGAGCCAAGAAGGTAGCCGATGATAGCGGCAAGAGCGAGAAATGCCGGCGCTGTCTCCCAAACGGTCAATGCAGTCATGTCTATGTCCCCTCTTCAAGTGCGTCGTCGCGCACCAACATTTCTACTGCAGTGATTGAACGAGCTTGCCCGCAACATATGTGCTGACGGCGCGGCCGCTGAAGCGTGCATCCTCGAACGGCGTGTTCTTCGAACGCGACACGAGGTTCTTTTCCGAAACCAGCCATGGCTCATCGAGATCGATCAGGGTGATATCGGCTTTTGCGCCAGGTTTCAGCGTTCCGGCATCGAGCCCGAAGATCTGCGCGGGTCGGGTCGAAAGCGCATCTATCAGTCGCATCAGCGGAACCTGATCACTGTGATACAGGCGAAGCGCTGCTGCCAGCATGGTTTCGAGGCCAATCGCGCCGCTTGCCGCATCCGAGAAGGGCAGACGCTTGGTATCGACATCCTGCGGATCATGAGAGGAGACGATGATATCGATCGTGCCGTTCTTCAGTGCCTCGACCATGGCGACGCGATCGTCTTCGGCCCGTAGTGGTGGCGAGAGTTTGAAGAAGGTGCGGTACTCACCGATGTCGTTTTCGTTAAGCGTCAGATGGTTGATCGAAATGCCGCAGGTCGCTTTCGCGCCGCGCGCCTTCGCAAGCTTGATGGCCTCGGCCGATTCCGGCACGGAAATCTTGGCGGCGTGGTAGTTGGCGCGCGTCAATGCCGCGATGCGCAGGTCACGCTCCAACGGAATGATTTCTGCTTCCTTGGGAATGCCTGGAAGGCCGAGCCAGCTTGCAAGCAGCCCCTCATTCATATCGCCATTGCCGATATATTTGTCGCGTGTCTCCAGCGAGATGACCGCATCAAATTCGCGGGCATAGGTCATGGCGCGGCGTAGCACCAGCGTATCGGACAACGCCTTGCGACCATTGGTAAAGGCAACCGCCCCGGCTTCCTTCAACATGCCGAACTCGGTCATCTCCTCACCCAGCAAGCCCTTGGTCAAAGCTGCTGCCGGATGAACATTGACGACGGCCTTGTCGCGAGCGGTCTTCTTCACATATTCCACCAGCGCGATGTCATCGATGACGGGATCCGTATCCGGCATCATGATGATGCTGGTCACGCCGCCAGCGGCGGCGGCACGCGAGGCAGACTCGATCGTCTCGCGGTGTTCGGCACCCGGTTCTCCGACGAAGACGCGGGCATCCACAAGTCCTGGAACAGCAAGAAGTCCCTTGGCGTCGCGGACCGTTGCGCCATCGGGAACACCTTGGTTCTGCGCATCCTTGCCAGCCGCCAGAATGGTGCCGTCGGCGCTAATGATGATCGTTCCGGTCTCATCGAGATTGCGCGACGGGTCGATAATACGGACATTGTTGAGGACGGTCGCAGCACTCATACGCGCTCTCCCATGTTCTGAGAAAGAAGAAGTGTTTCCATCACGGCCATGCGCACGGCGACACCCATCTCCACTTGGGCTTCGATCACGCTTTGCGGCCCGTCTGCCACTTCGGAGGCGATTTCCACACCGCGGTTCATCGGGCCGGGATGCATGACCAGCGCGTCTTCCTTTGCTGCCTTCAGCTTTTCCGCATCGAGGCCGTAATAATGGAAATACTCGCGGATCGAAGGCACGAAGGAGCCCGCCATGCGCTCGCGCTGCAGGCGCAGCATCATCACCACATCGGCGCCCTTCAGGCCTTCCTTCATGTCGTGATAGACTTCAACGCTCATGTCGGCGATGCCGGAGGGCAGAAGCGTTGGAGGCGCGACGACACGCACCCGCGCGCCCATCTGGTTCAAGAGAATGATGTTGGAGCGGGCAACGCGCGAATGCAGTACGTCGCCGCAAATGGCAACGGTGATGCCGGAGAGCCCGCCTTTGGCGCGGCGGATCGTTAGCGCGTCGAGCAGCGCTTGCGTCGGATGCTCATGCTGTCCGTCGCCGGCATTGACGACCGAGCAGGCGACCTTCTGTGCCAAGAGTGCTGCCGCACCGGCAGAGGAGTGACGCACGATCAGAACATCCGGTCGCATGGCGTTCAGCGTCATGGCCGTGTCGATCAGCGTTTCGCCCTTCTTCACCGAAGAGTTACCGACGGACATGTTCATCACGTCGGCACCCAGCCGTTTGCCGGCCAGTTCGAAGGAGGATTGGGTGCGGGTAGAGGCTTCGAAGAACAGGTTGATTTGCGTCAGCCCGCGAAGCGTGGATGTCTTCTTCTCACGTTGGCGGCTGATCTTTACGGCCTCATCGGCCTTGTCGAGAAGAAGTGTGATATCCTGATGGGAAAGCCCCTTGATGCCAAGCAGATGGCGATGGGGAAAATAGACCATGGAACTGTCCTCCGGGCCGGAATAGTCAGTCGCGGTCTATAAAGACAGGTGGCTTTGTCGGCAAGCATGGGATAAGCCGGGAACGAGCCTATCTAGGCATTTAATTGCGAATCCCGATAAAAGTACACGATGACAGATATGAACCGGACCGAAGAACAGCTTGCCGAACTGAACCAGCCTAGCCTCTGGTCCGGGATCAACGCCTATCGGTCCGATCCGCTCATCGTCGATCTGACCTCCAACCTATCACGCCCGCTTCGCGATGAGCTGGATCAGATCGGTCGCTACGTCACCTCTGCCGAAGCCCAGGAACTGGCGCGCATGGCAAACCGCAGCACGCCACAGCTGCATACCCACGGCCCGCGCGGCGAGCGTCTCGATCAGGTGGAGTTCCACCCGGCCTGGCATGCGCTGATGCGCCGCTCCATGTCGTCCGGACTGCACAGTGCGGCTTGGGAGAACTCCGCCGATACGCGTGGCAACGAGCACAAGGCACGCGCCACGAAGTTCTATCTGACGGCGCAGCTGGAAGCGGGTCATCTCTGCCCGCTGACCATGACGCATGCCTCGGTGGCGGCGCTGATGGCATCGCCCCGCGTGCAGAACGAGTGGGCGCCGAAAATCCTTTCGCGCAAATATGATTCTTCACAGAAACCTGCGATGCAGAAGACGGCCGTGACCGTCGGCATGGGCATGACCGAGAAGCAGGGTGGCACGGATGTGCGCGCCAACCGCACCACCGCAGAGCGGGTGGGCGAGGGCATCTATCGGCTCTCCGGCCACAAGTGGTTCCTGTCGGCTCCGATGAGCGATGGCTTCGTCATGCTGGCGCAGATGGGCGATGGCATGGGCTGCTTCCTCGTGCCGCGCTTTCTGGAAGACGGCTCGGCCAATGGCCTGCATTTCCAGCGTCTGAAGGACAAACTCGGCAACCGCTCCAATGCGTCGGCCGAAGTCGAATTCAGCGATGCCTTCGGTTATCTGCTGGGCGAGCCCGGTGCCGGTATTCGCACCATTCTCGACATGGTGACACTGACGCGACTCGACTGCGCATTGGCGTCCTCCGGCATGATGCGCGCGTCGCTCGCGGAAGCCGTGCATTTTGCCCGCGGTCGTTCGGTTTTTGGCAAGCCGCTCGTCAACCAGCCGGTGATGACGCGCGTGCTGGCGGACATGGCGCTGGATGTCGCTGCTGCGACCGCCTTGTCCTTCCGCCTGGCCACTGCCTTCGACAGCGCCCGCAGCAACCCGGCGGAAGCGGCTTACGCGCGCGTGATGACGCCGATCGTCAAATACTGGTGCTGCAAGATCGCGCCCGCCCTGATCTATGAGGCGATGGAAAGCCTGGGTGGCAATGGCTATGTCGAAGAGCGCCCGATTGCTCGGCACTATCGCGAAGCCCCGGTCAACGCTATCTGGGAAGGCTCCGGCAACGTCATGGCGCTTGACGTGCTGCGTGTGCTCCAGCGCGGGAAAGATCTGTTCGATCTCGTCTTCGAAATTCTCGAACGTGATCTCGGCCCCTCGGGCAAAAAGACCACGGATGTGCTGCGCGCCGCGATTGCACTCTGCGAGCGTGACGAAGGCGCTGCCCGTCTGCTGGTAGAGCAGTTTGCTCTTGCCGCTGCTGCTGCCGAACTCTGCCGTATCGGGGCAGGGCGCATCGCCGATGCCTTCCTCGAAACGCGCTTGGCCGGAGGCTGGCGCCATACATACGGCATGCTCGATAGCCGCTTCGATCCCACTTACATCATCGATCTGCTTTACCCGCCGGTGTCGTGATGCTCACCTTCCGCAAAGCCGTTCCGCAAGACGAAGAGGCGCTATACGCCATCTGCCTCGCGACCGGCGATGCGGGCAAGAATGCCTCGCATCTTTACGCCGACGACAAGATCGTCGGTAATATCTATGCCGTTCCCTATCTCCATCTGTGTCCAGACAGCGCTTTCGTTGCCGAAGACGGGGAGGGTGTCTGCGGCTACATCGTCGGCGCCACCGATACCGCAGCTTACCAAGAACGGCTGGAGCAGGCTTGGTGGCCGAAGCTGCGCGAGCTTTATCCGCTCGTGGAAAACGAGGCCAACGCTCTGCCCGAAGAACACCGCAAGCGCGTTGCCTTCATTCACCAGCCGTCGCCCATGCCCGCTTCGGTGCTTCAGAATTACCCCGCCCATATCCATATGAACCTGCTCTCTCGCGCTCGCGGTACCGGCGGCGGTTCTCGGCTTTTGTCGATGTGGGTGGAGATGGCGCGCAGCAAGAGTATTTCCGGCATCCATCTCGGCGCCAATCCTGAAAATCACAATGGTATCGCCTTCTGGCAGGCGCGCGGTTTTTCGCCGCTTGCGGGGATGCCTGCTGGCGCCGCGTGGTTCGGGATGTCGTTGGGCGCCTGACCCCGCGGAATAGCCATCCTTTCCACCATCCACAGGAAAGCTATGGCTGCTAGGCTCCGTCTCGATTGTCGCGTTGTTAACTCTTTGCTAACCGCGCATGATAGGTCACCACACGGAGATTCGGAAAAGCCATGCTCGCCATCGATGGCACTGCCGCCCTCATGTCGCCCGCGCCGGAAAAGCGCATCAAGGATCGCGCCGCGACGGAGAGGGTAATCTTTGCTGCAGCCAAATCCCTGCTGGCGGAAGAGGGCTTTCAGGGATTCGGCATCAACGCTGTGGCGCGTCGCGCCGGTTGCGACAAGCAACTGATCTACCGCTACTTCGGCGGTCTTGAAGGGCTTGTCTCAGCCATAGGCGAGGATCTGGCGTCCTGGGTGCAGGAGCGCATTCCGCAAGATACAGGCGGTATGTTCCTGCTGACCTATGGTGACCTGATGGAGAGGCTGATGCTCTCCTATCTCGATGCGCTACGCGCCGATCCGCTGGTCTGCAAGATCATCGCCTGGGAAGTGTCCGAGCAGACTCCGCAGGTGACGCAATTGGCAGAGGCCCGTTCGAAAGCGCTGGCCAGGTGGATCGATCGCATGCGCGGTTCGCTCCAGCCACCGAAGGGCGTAGACCCGGCCGTGATGAACGCCATGCTCTTTGCCTCCATCCAGCACCTTGTCATTGCCGGAACAACAAATGGCCAGTTTTCCGGCGTGTCGCTAAAGAGTGACAAGGATTGGGACAAGATCGCCACGGCGGTCAAGCGTGTCGTTCGAGCCCTCTACGGCTGATCCATCGTTCCTTAGACGACTTTCAAACTGAAAGAAGGCGCGTTGCCTTGCCCGACGCGCGGCGCCTGTTCGGCCCGTTGTTATCCACATCCCAAGGTCCCGCGTTAACCATAAATGCAGGTTTCATTTGCTCCTCGTTAACCTTGAGTTCATGGTGTTAACGATTTGTTAACCATGAATTCCGAGCTGGATGAGAAGGAAGCGATGTGAGCCGCTGGATACCTTTGAGCGTCATGATGACGTTTTTCGCCCTGCTACCACTCGATCTCAATGTCCCGACACTGAACCTGTGCATCATGGCGTTGCTGCGCTGGGGCGTCATCGCCGTTCTGCCTGACGACCAGATGGCTGGAACGACCTTGGCCGGGGAGCGAATGGCATGAAGTGGTTTTTGATAATGTGGGCGGGCCCCGTGCTGCTGCTCAGCAGTTGGTATGGCCTGTCTTATTACGATATGAGCTTCGGCTTTTTCATGCTGACGCGGCAGGCGCATGATCTGGTTTTCCAGATCTACGGAAATGTGCTCGGGATTCCACCGGAGACGATCCCGCCGCTCGTGGCCCGCGCGATCGTTGTCGACAGCCTGATTGTCTTCGCGATTGTCGGCTTTCGCAAGCGCAAGGCGATTGCTGCATGGTGGCGCGCGCGTCAGCCGTCCGTCGACGCATCTCTGGCCAACATGGAAAGCCGATCCAAGGCACCCTGAAGAATGAAACTTGCGGCGGCGGAATCGATGCGTTCGGCGCGCTTCGCCCGCGACACGTCCATTTCCAGAAGCGCTCTTTCGGCCGCCACGGTGGAGAGCCTTTCATCCCAGAAGATGAAGGGGATATCGGTCTTCTCGCTCATCGAGCGGACGAAGGCACGCGTCGCCTGAACGCGCGGACCGGCAGAGCCGTCCATATTCATCGGCAGGCCGATGACGAAGGCGGCGACCCTTTCCTTCGCGGCGAAATCCAGAAGCAGCGCTGCATCCTGGGTGAACTTGATCCGCTTGAGCACCGGGCGAGGGGTGGCAAAGCGCCGCGATAGGTCCGACATGGCAAGACCGATCGTCTTGGTGCCGAGATCGAGACCGGCGATCGCCTGTCCCGGCCCCAAGGTCTCAGCCAGTTCTTCTATCGTCAGCGTTGCCATGCCCTACCTTTATCTCTTGCGGACGAATTCCGTGCGCAGCACCAAGCCCTTGACCGCATCGCTCTTGCAATCGATTTCTTCTGGATTGTCGGTCAGGCGGATCGACTTGATCACGGTTCCCTGCTTCAGCGTGGTGCTGGTTCCCTTGACCTTCAAGTCCTTGATCAGCGTGACGGAATCACCATCTGCCAGCAAATTGCCAGCGGCATCGCGAACCTCATTCGCCTTGGCTGCCGCAGCAGCCGCGATTTCCGACGCGGGGCGCCATTCGCCGCTCACCTCGTCATATACATAGTCGTCATTATCAGCGGCCATCTTATCGCTCCAAAGTAAGGTTTTGGGTGTTATGGCCCGTCCTATCTCATAGTATGACGAGAACACAAAGGAGAACTTAGATGAAAATCACCTGGCTTGGCCATTCCGCTTTCCGCCTCGAAACAGGACATGCAAAGATCCTGATCGATCCGTTTTTCACCGGAAATCCAGGCTTTGCCGGACAGGACGCCAAGGATGCGGCAAGCGGCATCACCCATATTCTCCTAACCCACGGCCATGGCGACCATGTGGGTGATACGGTTCGGCTCGCCGCAGAGACCGGTGCAACGGTGCTCGCAAACGCCGATCTTGCAGCATGGCTCGGCTCCAAGGGTGTCCAGAAGCTGGAGATGGGCAATACGGGTGGAACGGTCGGTTTCGACGGTTTCTCAGCCACCTTCACCAATGCGCTGCACTCCTCGGCGCAGATCACCGAAGACGGCGTGTCGCACTCTCTCGGTAATGCCAATGGCCTGATGCTGCACTTCGAAGATGGCCCGACGGTCTATCACCTGGGCGACACGGACATCTTTTCCGACATGGCGCTGATCAACGAGTTACACGAGCCGGATGTCGGCCTTGTTCCCGTCGGCGATCGCTTCACCATGGGTGGCGCGGTGGCCGCTCTTGCCTGCCAGCGCTTCTTCAAGTTCCGCCACGCCATTCCCTGCCATTACGGCTCATTCCCGATCATTGACCAGACTGCCGACAAGTTCGTCTCCGGCATGGATGGGTCGGAGACACGGGTGGACGTGCCGAAGGTTGGTCAAGTCCTGACATTCTGATGACCCGGCATCGGCGTGTCCTGGCCCAAAACTGCGCCGCAGAGGGCTGCGACACGCTTTCTACCGTTGCGAAGGACGGACATGGTCATTATAGCGGGTAGAAAATTCTTGACCGGAGTAGAACCATGTCCGTCGATCTTGCCACCGTGAAGCGCGTCGCGCGCCTGTCCCGTATTGCCGTTAGCGAAGACGAAGCCAACACCATGCTTGGCCAGTTGAACGGCATTCTCGGCTTCGTGGAGCAACTCTCGGAAGTGAATGTGGATGGCGTCGAGCCGATGACTTCGGTCACGCCGGTTGCGATGAAGAAGCGCCCTGACGTGGTGACGGATGGCGACAAGGCCGATGACATCGTTGCCAATGCGCCCGCCACCGACCGCAATTTCTTCATGGTCCCGAAGGTGGTCGAGTAAGCGGTTCCCGTTTGCTCCCACATTGAAAATTCAAAAGTTTCGAAAGCTGTTTCCGATATGACCGAACTGACCAGCCTCACCATTGCCGAAGCGCGTGACAGACTGAAGGCCAAGGAATTCTCCGCCCTCGAACTGACGGATGCCTATCTGACCGCCATCGACGCCGCCAACGATAAGCTGAATACCTATGTCGTGACGACGCATGACAAGGCGCGTGATATGGCAAAGGCCTCCGATCAGAAGCTGGCTGCGGGTAATGGCGGTGCACTCGAAGGTATTCCACTTGGCGTGAAGGATCTCTTCGCCACCCGCGACATTCACACCCAGGCCTGCTCGCATGTGCTGGACGGCTTCAAGCCGAAATACGAATCCACGGTGACTCAGAACCTGTGGGATGACGGCGCAGTCCTTCTCGGCAAGCTCAACATGGACGAATTCGCCATGGGCTCCTCGAACGAGAGCTCCTATTACGGCCCTGTCGTAAACCCCTGGCGCGCGCAGGGCTCTGACAAGAACCTCGTTCCCGGCGGTTCTTCCGGTGGTTCGGCCGCAGCCGTCGCCGCGCATCTCTGCGCGGGTGCAACGGCAACCGATACCGGCGGCTCCATCCGCCAGCCTGCGGCCTTCACCGGCACCGTCGGCATCAAGCCGACCTATGGCCGCTGCTCGCGCTGGGGCATCGTGGCTTACGCGTCCTCGCTCGATCAGGCCGGCCCGATTGCACGCGACGTTCGCGATGCGGCAATCCTGCTGAAGTCCATGGCCAGCGTCGATGCCAAGGACACGACGTCCGTCGATCTGCCGGTGCCGGATTATGAAAAGGCCATTGGCCAGTCGCTGAAGGGCCTCAAGATCGGCATTCCGAAGGAGTATCGCGTCGACGGCATGCCGGAAGAAATCGAAAAGCTCTGGGCGCAGGGCGTTGCCTGGCTAAAGGATGCCGGTGCCGAGGTCGTCGATATCTCTCTGCCGCACACCAAATACGCTCTGCCCGCCTATTACATCGTGGCACCCGCCGAAGCATCGTCCAATCTCGCCCGCTATGACGGCGTTCGCTATGGCCTTCGCGTCGATGGCAAGGACATTGCCGACATGTACGAGAAGAGCCGCGCTGCTGGTTTCGGCTCGGAAGTGAAGCGCCGTATCATGGTGGGAACCTATGTTCTGTCTGCCGGCTATTACGATGCCTATTACCTGAAGGCGCAAAAGGTCCGCACGCTGATCAAGCGCGACTTCGAGAACGTCTTCCACGAAGGCGTCGACGCTGTTCTCGCGCCGATCACGCCATCCTCCGCTTTCGAGATCGGAGACAAGGAACTGGCTTCCGATCCGGTCAAGATGTACCTGCAGGACGTCTTCACCATCACCGTCAACATGGCGGGCTTGCCAGGTCTTTCCGTTCCGGCTGGCCTTGACGGCAAGGGCCTTCCACTCGGCCTTCAGCTGATTGGCAAGCCTTTCGAGGAAGAAACGCTGTTCAAGACGGCGCATGCCATCGAGCAAGCCGCGGGCAAGTTCACGCCCGCCAAGTGGTGGTAAGCGGCCTGATCATTCGTGCCATGACCGAGGCCGATCGCGATGCGGTCGGCCTCGTCGGTATTCGCGCCTGGCAATCGAGCAGTGCATTTGAAGATACCTATCTCGATCCCGTTGTAATCGACCGGGTGCGCGGCGAGTTTGAAGTCTTCGCCAGAGAGACCAACTGCGATGTCGTCGTTGCAGAGATTGACGGCATGATTGTCGGCTGGGGTGCGCGCGCTGGAGAGCCGGACTACATTTCCGATATCTGGATCGATCCCGAACACCAGGGCAGAGGCATCGGCCGTGCCCTGGTCGAGTATTTTCTGGATGAGATGCGTAGCGCGCATGTTAAGACAGCCAAGATCGCCACCCATGCCAAGAACATCAACGCCATCCGCGCCTATGAACGTTGCGGTTTCCGCGTGGTGTGGCAGGGCACGCAATGGTCGGAGAGCATGAAGGTGGAACTTCAGAAGGTGCGGCTGGAAAAGCCCCTCTGAAGAACAAGCCTGTTTATCCCGTGATCCTCTGTTATGCTTCAGGCACACAAGCACTGGAGGCGACGATGACATCTGAAACCGCAAGGCATGAACTCATCCTGATGCGCGAGATCGACGCGCCGCCAGAGAAGATTTTTCGCGCGTGGACAGATCCGGAACTGTTGAAGCAATGGTTCTGTCCTAAGCCTTGGGGCGTGTCTCACGCTGAACTTGACGTTCGCGCAGGCGGCTCAAGCTTCATCGTCATGAAGGGACCGAACGGCGAAGAGGTTGAAAACCGCGGCGTTTACCTGGAAGTCGTGCCGAATAAGAAGATCGTTTTCACCGACGCTTTCACCACCGCCTGGTTACCATCGGACAAGCCTTTCATGACGGGCATTGTCCTTCTTGAACCGCTGGGCGATGGCCGCACCAAGTACACGGCCATGGCACGGCACTGGACCGAAGAAGACAAACAGACGCATGAGGCCATGGGCTTTCATGAAGGCTGGGGCGCTGCCGCAGATCAACTCGAAGCACTTGTTGCGACCATATAGCGACCACGGTGAGGCACCGAAGGCTAACGGTCGGATCGTTCACGGGAATTGCTCGGGAATCGGGAAGAGGCGGCGGCTCTTATAGCCGCCGCGCTCACTTATCAGCGATTGTCGAGTTCGCCTCTCACCAGTTCCAACCCACTCGTGGTAATGCGATAAGGCTGGCTTCTAGAGGACGAGATTGCTCTTTTGCTCTTCAGTTTGCGGAAGGTGATGAGATCGAGCCCGCCGAAAGCCCAGCCTTCGCGGGTGTAAAGTACGGCTTTCTCGATCTTGCGGTTCTCGTCCCGTGTCAGTTCAATTCTGCCACCTTAGAGCGCCGTGCGTCCTTTTGGACGCATAAAGGACGCTCTAACTCTTTGATTATGCGTATCGAGCTTGTCCGAAATCTATTTCGATTTCGGGCCGATGCGCGGGCGAGCAGGTGGAGGATGCGCTGTTCTGCGCGGGAAATGTCCATGGTTGGAATCCGGCTTGCGTCCAGATGGACGCGTGAACACAAACCCGGGTGCCATTGGCATCCGGCTCGGTTTCAACATGGCCCGGCACGCAAGAGACTTGCGGGCAGGGCCTTTACCGGGACTCCGACTGAGAGAACATCAAAACTCCAAAGTTTGTCGTTCCTGATTAAGAGCTTGCTGCCTTTCAGTCAAGAATCCGCCGAATCCACGCGGTCATTCCCGATGCGACTGGAAGAATCGCGGGGCCGGTGCTTTATCTCGTCGGGCCATAGGGACCAGAACGTGATCGTCATTCGCAACGCAAATGAACAGGATGCGCCCCATCTTGCGGCCATCGGCCTGCAGGCATGGCGGGTCGCAAGCTCTGCGCTGGGGCTGACGGCCGTTCTCGAAACGAACGCGGCGGAAGCCTTTGCAAGTTTCACGCAATCCTTCTGGCATCGCATCCTTGTTGTCGAAAGACACGGCATGCTCGCAGGATGGGCGGCGCGCGAAAACTCCGACGATATGATCTCGGACTTCTGGATCGATCCGCGTCTTCAACGGCAAGGCCTGGGCGGCAAGCTCCTCAGTGCGGTCGAAGATCATGTCCTTGCCGCCGGCTTTTACTCAATCGGGCTTGAGAGCCACGCTGGTAATGAGCGAGCGCTGTCTTTCTTTCGCAAGCATGGATACAACGTCAGTTGGCTGTCGATGAAATATGCGCGAAAGCTTGACCGTGAAGTCCAGACCATCGGCCTGCGCAAGGCATTGAAAGAATTCGACACGACGACCTATGGTCCGTCTTTCTAACCACAAGACCGCTCGAAGGACCTACGCGGCCCAAACGAAAAACACCCACAGGGCCGCCACAGCCAGGTGAAGAAAAACGATAGCCAAGAGCAAGCCGCGAAACGGCTGCTTGCGTGTCTTGTGGCGCAGCATGTGTTGCGCTGTCACCGCACCGAGACTTCCTCCCGCCAGCGCGCAAAGGAGCAGGGTCCTTTCGCGAATGCGCCTGTTGTCGTGCCGCGCGGCTCGCTTGTCCCACCAGAAGACGACGAAAGCGATGATGTTGATGAGGGTATAGATGCCGAAAGCCGCGGGGATGAATGTCATGATCGGCTCTATAATCCAAATCACGCTCGACGGGCATTCCCGATCGGTTAAAAAGACCAGGCTTTAGCCGTAAGCGCCTTAGAAGTCTTGCACCTCCCGGCCAATTGCTCTACCTCACCACGGATAGAAATTCCGTATCTTATGAGCTTGATATGACCCTTGTAGACGTTCGCACACCCGACCCGAAGCGTTTTATCCCCGGCGCCACCGGCGACTGGGAAATCGTCATCGGCATGGAGGTCCACGCGCAGGTTCTGTCCAATTCGAAGCTCTTCTCCGGCGCTTCCACGACCTTCGGTAATGCGCCGAATTCCAACGTGTCGCTCGTCGATGCGGCCATGCCTGGCATGCTGCCGGTCATCAACGAAGAATGCGTGGCGCAGGCGGTTCGTACCGGCCTTGGTCTCAAAGCCAAGATCAACAACCGCTCCATCTTCGACCGCAAGAACTACTTCTATCCCGACCTCCCGCAGGGCTATCAGATCTCGCAGTTCAAGGATCCGATCGTCGGCGAGGGCACCATCACGATTTCGCTCGGTCCTGACCGTCAGGGCAATTTTGAGGATATCGAGATCGGCATCGAACGTCTGCATCTCGAGCAGGACGCCGGCAAGTCGATGCACGACCAGCATCCGACCATGTCCTTCGTTGACCTGAACCGTTCTGGTGTTGCGTTGATGGAGATCGTCTCCAAGCCGGATATGCGCTCGTCCGATGAGGCAAAAGCCTATCTGACCAAGCTGCGCTCCATCGTTCGCTATCTCGGTACCTGTGATGGCAATATGGACGAAGGCTCCATGCGCGCCGACGTCAACGTTTCGGTACGTCGCCCGGGCGAAGGTTTTGGCACGCGTTGCGAGATCAAGAACGTCAACTCTATCCGCTTTGTTGGCCAGGCCATCGAATATGAAGCCCGTCGCCAGATCGCCATTCTCGAAGATGGCGGTGTTATCGATCAGGAAACCCGCCTTTTCGATCCGGGCAAGGGCGAGACGCGCTCCATGCGCTCCAAGGAAGATGCGCATGACTATCGCTACTTCCCCGATCCAGATTTGCTGCCGCTGGAATTTGACGATGCCTTCGTAGAAAGCCTGAAGGTTGGTCTGCCGGAACTGCCAGACGACAAGAAGGCGCGTTTCGTGGCCGAACTCGGCCTCTCCGTCTATGATGCCTCGATCCTGGTGTCGGAAAAGGCAATCGCCGATTATTACGAAGCTGTGGCCGCTGGCCGTGATCCGAAGGCGGCTGCCAACTGGGTGATCAACGATCTCCTCGGCGCGCTGAACAAGTCCAGCAAGTCGATTGAGGAAACGCCTGTTTCGCCCGACCAGCTTGGCGGCATCATCGACCTTATCAAGGCTGGCACGATCTCCGGCAAGATTGCCAAGGATCTGTTCGAGATCGTCTGGAACGAGGGTGGTAACCCGGCAGAGATCGTTGAAAGCCGCGGTATGAAGCAGGTGACCGACACCGGCGCCATCGAAAAGGCTGTAGACGAAATCATCGCTGCGAATCCAGATCAGGTGGAAAAGGTCAAGGCAAAGCCTACACTTGTCGGCTGGTTCGTCGGCCAGGTGATGAAAGCAACAGGCGGCAAGGCAAATCCGCAGGCCGTCCAGGAACTGGTGAAAGCCAAGCTCGGTATCGAGGAGTAAGTCGGCGTCCGGCCTCTCGCTGTGGGACGCCGGCGCTTTCCTCCGTCGTCCTCGTGCCAGGCGCTGGGAACGTCGAGACGACATTAGCAATGCCGGGATCGCTCCCGGCTTTTCTATTTTGATGGGAGTAATATGGTGTTCTTCATTCGCACCGCTGGTGAGCGGGATATTGAACCGGTCCGATCTTTGCTGATGAAGACTTGGCACGCCACCTATGATCCGATCTATGGCACGGACAAGGTCGATGACATGATCGCCCTGTGGCACACGCCAGCGGCCTTGAAGGAGCGCGTCGAGAAAAAGGGCGGCGAGTTTCTCGTGGCCGATGATGGCAAGCGCATCGGTGGCATGGCCTATGCCGTCATGTCCACCAGCATGGCGAAAACTGCGTTGCTCTATCAGCTTTATGTCGATCCGCAGTTCCAACGTCAGGGCGTCGGGCGTGATCTGTTCGCCGAGCTGGAAACCTGCTTTCCCGACGCGGAAATCATGCGGCTTGAGGTCGAGCCTAAAAATACTGTCGCAATCGCCTTCTATGAAGGCGTCGGCTTCTCCGAGGTGGACCGAATCGAGCGAATGGCAGGCGTCGAGGGGATGCTGGGAATCGTGATGGAAAAAAGCTTGAGGCGGTAAGAGAATGGATGGTCTGATCATTCGTGAGGCACGCGAAGAGGATGTTGCGGCAATCGCTGCGATGTTTGCCGCTGATGACGTGGGTGGGCATGGCGACACCACCGATGAAGCAGCGATGCCCGACTATCTCGCGGCCTTCAGGGCGATCGCCATGTCACCCCTCGAAACACTCTACGTCGCTGAGTTCGAAGGCCAGGTGATCGGCACCTTCCAGACGGTGATTCTCACCAAGCTCGCCGGGCGCGGTGCGGTGTGGATGGTGATGGAAGGGGTGCAGACCAGGGAAGATATGCGCGGTCGCGGCATCGGCGCGACGATGATCCGATACTGTATCGCGGAGGCTGAAAAGCGTGGCCTTGCTGGCGTTCAGCTCACCTCCAATATGGCGCGGATCGACGCCCACCGCTTCTATGAAAGGCTGGGCTTCGAGAAGCGCCATTTCGGCTTCCGGCTCAAGCTGAAATAATCGTCGCGACGTTGGAAAAGCTGGACAATCGTTGGTGAGAACGTCATAAGCTTGTGGCTGTGCGAGTGCGAAAGCAACGCATGTGAAAAGCCCGAGGAACAGATAATGAAGACTCTTCTGCTGCAAATCTTCACCTGGTGGAACGGCCAGACGATTGGAACGCGCTTCCATACGTGGCGCTTCGGCAAGAAGGTGGGACAGGATGAGTTTGGCAACACCTATTACGAAGGTGGCACCACCTCCTGGGGCATGCCGCGCCGTTGGGTGATTTACAACGGCTATGCCGAAGCGTCGGCAATTCCGCCCGGCTGGCACGGCTGGATGCATTACCGCACCGATACGCCACCAAGCAAGGAAAGCTATGTCGCACGCGACTGGCAGAAGCAGCACCAGCCAAACCTGACCGGTTCCGCTCAGGCTTACCGTCCTAAGGGATCGATCGCTGTTCCAGGTGAACGCCCGCGCGTCACCGGTGACTATGACGCCTGGACGCCCGGCGGCTGAACACCTTCACCCAAGGCTCCGTATGCATCGGGGCAAAAAAAGGGCGGGCATTCATCATGGCCGCCACCCGCTTTTGCCACATTCGACCTTTAGGCGTGATGGGCGCTTCGATAAGCGGGACAGATTTCTGGAGACGGTTTGATATGAGAACATTCACGCGGGATGTATCTTTGCGTGCACTGGCGGTTTCGCTTCTGGCGCTTCTTCCGGCAGTGGGTCTCGTGTCTCCGGCTTCCGCCGCTCGCCTTGAAAACAAGGTCGCCGTCTTCTCCGGGATCGACAAGATCACCGGCCGCATCACCTCTTTCGACGTCTACATCAACGAAACAGTGCAGTTCGGTGCGCTGCAGGTCACGCCAAAGGTCTGCTATTCGCGTGACGACACCGAAGCGCAGAAGATCGATTCCTTCGTCGAAGTGGATGAAATCACCCTCGACCGCAAGATCCGCCGTATCTTCACCGGCTGGATGTTTGCCGACAGCCCCGGTCTCAACGCCGTCGAGCACCCGATCTACGACGTCTGGCTCACCGGCTGCAAGCAGGACTCCGACGTCCCGCCGCCATCGACAGCAAGTAAGTAAAAGAGCCGGATTCGGCGCAGACGAGCGTTTCTATGCGTTGCCGATGTCGGGCTTGATGTAAGTGGTAGTTCAACCTGTAGTGCTGGTTTGCGGCGGGTTGAACCGCAATGATCCCGCATGCAAGCGAATCTCTTTATCGCGAAATCAGAATTTCAAATCCGCCTGGTTCACAGCCAGATCCAGCATCTTTGCATACGCGTCCTTGGGAACGTCGATCGCGCCAAAGGTCTTCAGGTGTTCGGTGGTGAACTGCGTATCGAGCAGCACAAATCCGTTGTCGCGCAGTCGCTCAACCAGATGAACGAGGCAGATTTTCGAGGCGTTGGTGCGGCGGGAGAACATGCTCTCGCCGAAGAAGGCGGCGCCCAGCGACACGCCGTAGAGACCGCCTACCAGTTCATCACCCTCCCACGCCTCCACGCTATGCGCGTGGCCTATCTCATGCAACTCGGTATAGAGTTTGCGAATCGTTTCGTTGATCCAGGTGTTAGGGCGGTCCGGCGCTTCTGCGGCACATCCGGCCATGACGGCAGTGAAGGCCGTGTCGAAGCGAATATCGAAAGGCTTCTTTCGGATCGCTTTTGCGAGACTTTTTGAGACGTGAAAATCGTTGAGCGGGATGATGCCCCGCAGGTCCGGCTCGACCCAGAATAGCTCGGGGTCATCAGCCGCCTCGGCCATCGGGAAGAGGCCGATGGAATAGGCGCGCAGCAGCATATCGACCGTAATATCGCTATCCCTGCTGCGCCGCCCCATTCCCTAGTGCGCGTCGCCGGCCAGATATTTTTCCAGCCAGTGAATGTCGTAATTGCCGTTCAGAATGTCTTCGTTCTGAAGCAGATCCTGGAACAGCGGAAGCGTGGTCTTGATGCCATCGACGACGAACTCGTCGAGTGCACGGCGCAGGCGGCGAATGCACTCGTCACGGTCGCGACCATGGACGATGAGCTTGCCGATCATGCTGTCGTAGTAAGGCGGTATCTTGTAGCCCTGATAGGCACCCGAATCCACACGAACGCCGAGACCGCCGGGCGTGTGGAAATAGGTCAGCGTCCCGGGAGAGGGGACGAATGTCCGCGGGTCTTCGGCATTGATACGGCATTCGATGGCGTGGCCATGGAATTCGATATCGGCCTGCGTAACGGAAAGGCCCTGGCCGGAAGCAACGCGAATCTGCTCCTGCACGAGGTCCATGCCCGTGATCGCTTCCGTGACCGGATGCTCAACCTGAAGACGGGTGTTCATTTCGATGAAATAGAACTCGCCATTTTCATAGAGGAACTCGATGGTACCTGCACCGCGATATTTGAGCTTGCGCATGGCGCTGGCACAAATCTCGCCGATCTCCATGCGCTGTTCGACGGTGAGAGCAGGGGAGTTGGCCTCTTCCAGTACCTTCTGGTGACGACGCTGCAGCGAGCAGTCGCGTTCGCCAAGGTGGATTGCCTTTCCTTCGCCATCGCCGAACACCTGCACCTCGATATGGCGCGGCTTGCCGAGATACTTTTCCATGTAAACAGCGTCGTTGCCGAAAGCGGCAAGCGCTTCGGAACGCGCGGTCGAGACGGCCTCGTCGAGATCGGCCTCGGTCTTGGCGACCTTCATGCCGCGACCACCACCACCTGCTGTGGCCTTGATGAGAACAGGGAAGCCGATCGAACGCGCGATTTCCATCGCGTTTTCAGGCTTTACCTCGCCATCGGAGCCGGGAACGACCGGGATGCCGAGTTCCTGAGCGGTCTGCTTGGCGGTGATCTTGTCGCCCATGATGCGGATGTGCTCGGCGGTCGGCCCGATGAAGGTGATGCCGTGCGCGTCGAGGATATCGGCAAACTTGGCGTTTTCCGAAAGGAAGCCGTAGCCGGGGTGAACCGCGTCCGCGCCGGTGATTTCGCAGGCCGCAACGATCTGATGAATGTTGAGGTAGCTGTCACGCGATGGCGGCGGGCCGATGCACACGCTCTCGTCGGCGAGGCGCACATGCATGGCATCCGCGTCAGCCGTGGAATGAACCGCAACCGTCGGGATACCGAGTTCCTTGGCGGCACGAAGCACGCGAAGGGCGATTTCGCCGCGGTTGGCAATGAGGATCTTGGAAACCATGTGAGCTGCCCTTATTCGATGACCACGAGGGCTTCACCATACTCCACGGGCTGCGCGTCATTGACAATGATTTCCGTCACCTTGCCGGACTTCGGAGCCGGAATCTGGTTCATGGTCTTCATGGCTTCAACGATGAGAATGGTCTGGCCTTCCTTGACGGTGGCGCCGACTTCAACAAAGGCGCGGGCGCCTGGTGCCGGCGACAGGTAAACCGTGCCGACCATCGGGGAGGTGACGGTGTTTGCAGGGTTGCGCGCCGGAGCAGCCGGTGCAGCGGCGGCGGCAGGTGCTGCTGCGGGGGCCGCAGGCGCTGCGGCAGGTGCAGGGGCATACTGGGGAGCCGCGGCATAGACGGTTGCAGGCGGTGCGGAGCGCGACACGCGGATGCGCAGATCGTCCTGCTCGACTTCGATCTCGGAAAGATCGGTGTCGTTGAGGATGTTCGCGAGGTCGCGGATCAGTTCCTTGTCGATACCGTTTTTCTTTTCAGACATGACAAACCCTATTCTGATTGTTTCTTTTTATGCCGTGATGTTCTTCAAGGCGTTGAGCGCCATGATGTAGCCGTAGGGCCCGAAGCCGCAGACCATGCCTTTTGCAGCGGGCGCTATCATCGATTTGTGGCGGAATTCTTCGCGGGCGTGGATGTTGGAAATGTGAACTTCCACGACGGGAACGGAAATGGCGCGAATGGCATCATGCAGAGCAATCGATGTATGGCCATAAGCACCGGGATTGATGACGACACCGGCGGCGCGTTCGCCCGCCTCATGCAACAGATCCACAAGAACGCCTTCATGATTGGACTGATGGCACTCGACAGCAAAGCCAAGCCCCTCACCAGCCACCACGCAGTCGTTTTCGATATCCTTCAGCGTCTTGCCGCCGTAAATGCCCGGCTCCCGCTTTCCCAGCATATTGAGATTGGGGCCGTTCAGGACGAAGATCGTGTTGCTCATTCGCGGTTCCGTCAAAAATCAGCGCCACCTATAGACTGCGCGACCGTCAAGGAAAAGCCCCCGGAGCCTGGAAAGAGGGCCGGGGGCAGCGTAAGTCGAAGTTATTCAGTGGCTTTTGGGCTTTCAGACAGGCCTGAGCGTGTCTCTTAGGAGCAGCTTGCCTTGCCGCAACTGCGCATATTGGCGATCTTTTCCTTCAATGGCTCGGCACCGACAGCACCGAAGACCGCTTCGTTGCCGATCACGTAGGAAGGCGTACCGGAAATGCCGAGATTGCTGGCAAGGGTGTAGGCTTCCTGAACCTGCGCATCATTCGGGTTCTCTGCCATGGATTTGCGGATGTCGGCTTCCTTCAGCCCGAGCGATGTTGCAACATCCATCGCCTTGGCCTCATTGGCGCGTCCGCGGCTGCCGAGCAGCGTACGCTGGAATTCCGCATACTTCTTTGGCGCAAGCAGCTTTACTGCATTGGAAACCTTGTGCGCCTCGACCGATTCCGGTCCGAGGATCGGGAACTCCTTCAGCACGACACGGACATTCTTGTCCTCTTTGAGGATCTTGTCCATGTCGGCCATGGCGCGCTTGCAGTAACCGCAATTGTAATCGAAGAACTCGACCAGCGTCACATCGCCGTCAGGATTGCCGATCGCGAGATCGTATTTGGAATCGAAAATGGCCTTGGTATTGTCGGCGACAGCTTCCGCCGCTTTGGTATTGCGGGCTGCATATTGCTTCTTCTCCAGGGCATCCTGGACCTCAAGCATGATTTCAGGATTTTCGACCAGATATTCCTTGATGAAGGCGCCGATCTCCTTCTTCTGGTCGGCATCCAGCGCGTGAGCGGGGAGACTCGCGCCAAGGGTGGAAAGGGCCGTGACACAGGCAAGTGTTGCTGATCGGATGGAAAGTGCCATGTCGGTCCTCACTGGGTTGGTCGTGGTTTCATCTCGCAGGCAATTACCTTAATTTAAAGGAATTGCCATATCGCAAATAAATCGCGTTCGTTGCTCTCTCGTCATTGTGAAGAGCGCAACAATGCGGCAAATCTCCGTCATAGAGCGCCGGGGCGTCATTTTGGACGCGAAACAGGCGCTCTATCTACTTTTAAGTCTACGCATCGTACTTTCCGAAAATCGATTCCGATTTTCGGGCCAAGGCAGTAGCATACAGAAAGACCATGCCCTTGATAACACTGTCCAAGCGAAGCGCCGTTGAGCCTTTTCATGCCATGGATATCTTGGCGGAGGCCAACCGGCGAAGACAGGCGGGGCGTCCCGTCATTTCCATGGCCGTGGGGCAGCCTTCCCATCCAGCGCCGAAGGCGTCACTGGAGGCGGCCGAAGCCGCGTTGAAGCATGGCCGTATCGGCTATACGGATGCGCTCGGTCTTCGCGAGTTGCGAGAGGCAATTTCCGCCCATTACCGGCTGCGCCACCAGGCGATCATCGATCCCGCCCGTATCGCTGTGACGACCGGCTCTTCCGCAGCCTTCAATCTTGCCTTCCTGGCCCTGTTCGATGCCGGTGATGCGGTTGCAATCGCGAGACCCGGCTATCCCGCCTACCGCAACATCTTGAAGGCGCTTGGGCTGAATGTGGTGGAAGTGCCGGTCACGGCGGAAACGGGATACACGCTAACGCCGGCCAGCCTGGAGAGAGCCGAGACCAAGGCGGGCTGTAAGCTCAAGGGCGTGCTGCTTGCAAGCCCCGCCAACCCGACCGGTACAGTCACCGGCAGAGACGCGCTAAAGCGGCTCGCGACCTATTGCGACAGCCGCGATATCGCGTTCATTTCAGATGAGATCTATCACGGCCTGACCTTCGTCGGCGATGAAACAAGTGCGGTTGAAGTCACCAACAAGGCCATCGTCATCAACTCGTTCTCCAAATACTATTGCATGACGGGCTGGCGGGTCGGCTGGATGGTCCTGCCGGAAGAGCTTATTCGGCCTGTCGAGTGTCTGGCGCAAAGCATGTATATCTCGGCGCCCGAACTATCCCAACTTGCGGCAGCGGCTGCATTTTCCGCGCCCGAAGAGCTGGACATCTACAAGGAAAGCTATCGCACCAACCGCGATTTTCTGATGAGCCGTCTGCCGGAACTCGGCCTGCCGCTGGCCTCGCCCATGGATGGCGCCTTTTACGCCTATGTCGATACCAGCCGTTATTCCAACGACAGTATGGAATTCGCCAGGCGTATGCTCGCAGAAATCGATGTGGCCGCCACACCGGGGCTGGATTTCGATCCGCTGGAAGGGCATCGTGCCATGCGGTTTTCCTATGCGGGTTCGGTTTCGGATATTGCCGAGGCTGTCGGTCGCATAGCAGGCTGGCTGAAACAGGATTGACGGATAAGCGGAGCGAAATGAGGCGATGACGATGGATAAAGTGGCAGTCGTGACGGCAGGTGGAAGCGGCATGGGTGCGGCGGTTGCAAGGCGCTTCGCGCAAGACGGCTACAAGGTGGCGATCCTATCGTCCTCCGGTAAGGGCGAGGCACTGGCTGCTGAACTCGGCGGCGTGGGGGTAACGGGCTCCAACCAGTCCAACGACGATATCGGGAAGCTAGCCGACCTTACGCTGGAAAAGTTCGGTCGCATCGACGTGCTGGTCAACAGCGCCGGACACGGTCCCCGTGCGCCCATCCTCGAAATCACCGACGAACAGTGGCACACGGGGCTCGACGTCTATCTGATGAACGTCATCCGGCCGACCCGCATCATCGCGCCTCTCATGGTCGCCCAGAAGAGTGGTGCTATCGTCAATATCTCGACGGCGTGGGCTTTCGAGCCGAGTGACATGTTTCCGACATCCGCAGTGTTCCGTGCCGGGCTGGCGGCCTATACCAAGATCTTTGCCGACACATACGCCGCGGACAATGTGCGCATGAACAATGTTCTACCCGGCTGGATCGACAGCCTTCCGGCAACCGAACAGCGCCGTGACATGGTACCGATGCAGCGCTACGGGAAAAGTGAAGAAATCGCCGCCACCGTTGCCTTTTTGGCTTCCGAGGGTGCAGGCTACATTACGGGGCAAAACCTCAAGGTTGACGGTGGGCTGACGCGCTCCGTCTAACTTTTTTGCGGGCTCGGGAACCGATCTTCTTTCCCAGCGTTGTAGCGACGCGGGGGAGTCCCTTTTTAATCTCGATGCCAGAGGGAAATCGCGAGTTGATGGACGCCACGCCCTTTATTCAATTGGGGAATGGACTTGGTTCATATAATTCGCGACTCCGAGCCAGAAGTGTCCGTATTCTCGGCATCCGATGTGGAGCGTTTGGAGGCTCTTGAGGAGTTGCAGATCATCGACAGCGGGCCTGAGCCCGTTTTCGATGATGTGGTTCAGATTGCCAGTACCATTTGCAATGCGCCAGTCTCCCTCATCAGCCTCGTGCAGGAAGAGCGACAGTGGTTCAAGGCCCGTGTCGGGTTTCCCCCGACCGAGACGCCAATCGATCAGTCCGTGTGCCGCTACTCCCTCGATTCTGACGATCTGTTGATTATTCCAGATCTCACGAAGGACCCTCGGACGTCGGCCAACACTCTGGTCACCAAAGCTCCTTTCATCCGTTTCTACGCTGGCGCGAGACTAATTCTTGCAGATGGCGTGGCTGTTGGCGCCCTTTGCGTCATTGACCATGTTCCGCGGCCGGAGGGCTTGACGCCAGAGCAGCGCTCCGTTTTGAAGGCTCTCGCCGCACAGATTTCCGCTCATCTGGAACTTCGCCGCGCGGCAAACCGTCAGCGTGAACTTATTGAGCGCCAAAAACAGATCAACATGATGATGCGCGATAGCGTCCGGACGGCGCTCACAGCGCAGGAGGCCGGGCGGATCGGCACGTTCGAACTCGATATCGAAACGGGAAACATCAAGGTCTCGGCCGAGTTTTGCCGGATTTTCGACGTGCCGCCGATGGGCCACTATCACGCCCGCGATTTCGAGAAGATGCTCCATCCCGATGACCGCGGGCGCGAGTCGTCGGAGGAGACCCGCAAGAATGGCTCGGCCGTCACCACTGTCGAGTACCGCATCGTCACCAGCTCTCGCGGCATCCGGTGGGTGTGCCGTCAGGCGACCTTCGAGCGGGATGAGGATGGCAAGCCGATCAAGCTGCTCGGTACGGTTCAGGATGTCACGCAGCAAAAACGGGCGACCGAACGAATCCGGACTCTCTTGGAACTGGGTGACCGGCTGAGAGATCTGAATGACGTCGAAGAGATCGCCCTGACCGCTGCTGAGCTGATGGCGCGTGCGCTGGACGCGACACGCGCGGGCTTTGGCGTTGTTGATCCCGTTCGCGAGACAGTGATGATGCAGCCGGAATGGCGTGCGCCGGGTGTCTCATCTCTGGCGGGCAGACATTATTTTCGCGACTACGGCTCCTATATCGATGACTTGAAGGGCGGCATGAGCGTCGTCATCTCGGATGTGACGACCGATCCGAGAACCAAGGACAAGGCTGACGCACTGCTGGCGCTTGGAATCCGGCAACTGGTCAACGTTCCGATTTTCGATCAGGGAAAATTCGCCCTGGTCGTCTTCGTTCACCACTGTGATCTATTCGAATGGATGGATGACGATCTGGCCTTCGTCAGAAGTTTTGGTGACCGTATCCAGAGTGCGATTGGCCGCTTGCGTGCCGAAGCCGAACAGAACCTGCTGAACCGTGAGATCGGCCACCGGTTGAAGAACGCCTTTGCCATGGTTCAGGCGCTTGCGAAGCAGACCCTGAGGCCGGTTCAGGACCGGGGCCCGGTGCTGAATTTCGAGCAACGACTCCAGGCACTCAGTTCCGCCCACGACATTCTGCTTGGCAACAACTGGGCAAATGCCGATGTCCGCACGGTGCTTCTGCGTGTCATCGACACGCTGGGAATGACGGAAAAGGTCGATATTCGCGGTGACGATATTTCGGTCAATCCCAAGGGTGCGCTGTCTCTGTCTCTCCTTTTGCACGAACTCACGACCAATGCCGTAAAGTACGGAAGTCTGTCCTCTGTACATGGCAGGGTCTTAGTGTCGTGGGATGTTCAGGGCGAGAGGGAGGACGCCGTCTTTCGTTTGATCTGGAGTGAGACAAGCGGGCCACCGGTCATCCAGCCGCAATCAAAGGGCTTTGGCTCGCGCCTCATTTCGATGGGGCTGTTAGGAACCGGCGGTGTATCGACGCGTTACTTAGATCAAGGACTAGAGGTCGAAATGACAGCGTCTCTGGTTCAACTTCAACAGGTAGCGTAAACGATGGGACAGAAGCAACCATTCGCCAAACATGTCGTACTGGTCGTGGAGGATGATCCACTCTTGCGAATGATGGCCGTCGATATGGTCGAAGATGCTGGATTCAGTGCGATCGAGGCTGGTGGAGCCGACGAAGCACTGGAAATCCTGCACACGCGCCCCGATGTCGGCGTGCTGTTTACCGATATCGACATGCCTGGCAGCATGGATGGAGTCCAGCTCGCGCATCTCGCTTGCCAGACCGACAGGCCGATTGGTATCGTGCTCACGTCCGGGCACCATCGTCTTGATCAGGAAACCCTGCCACCGCGCAGCATTTTCTTCCCCAAGCCATACGACCTCAACATCGTGTCTGAGGTATTGCGGAAATTCGCGGCTTAAGCGGCTGCTGGAAACTCAGCGCGACACCTGGGTTTCGCCAAATTCACCGGTTATAAACCAAGATGATCGGTGAAAATTCGCATTAATTTTTCAGAAAATAAAATTTTCTATTGTCTCCCCAAGATTTGGCTCTGGGGGACTACATGAATTTTCTTGGCATTACAGGTATGCAATATTCGGGCGTTCCGTTCCACGATACGCGAATATTGCTCGCGGAAGATTCAAATGTCTTTACCCAGATGATCGGAGCTCGGTTGAAGGAGTTGCTTGGACTGACGGTCGAAGTTTGCCGCAATTTCGAGGAGCTACAAGAGTGCTACGAGCGCTCTACCGAGGAGGTGACCCTTGCCATCTCGAACATCAATCTGCCAGGCGCGGAAAGCGGCGAGGCCCTGGAATATCTGGTGGATCTGTCGATCCCGACGATCGTCTTCACCAGCACCTTTCATGAAGACACGCGCGAGAAGCTGATCACCAAGGAGGTGGTCGATTATATCCTCAAGGACAATGTGTTCGCCGTCGACATGCTGACCGAATCGGTCTGCCGCTTCCTGACCAATCATCGCCATCACGTTCTCATCGTCGACGATAGCCCGACCGCGCGCGCCCTGTTGTCCAGCCGATTGAAGCGCTACAATTTCCGCGTCAGCCTTGCCGACAGCGGCGCGAAGGCACTCGAGATTCTTCGCAACAACCCGGACATCGGCCTGGTCGTCACCGACTATAATATGCCGGATATTGATGGCTTCGAACTCACTCGTCGCATTCGCACGATGCGTGGCTCGCACGAACTGCGCATCATTGGTGTATCGTCTTCGAACAATCGTCTGCTCTCCGCACGCTTCCTGAAGGCTGGCGGCAATGACTTCATGCTCCGACCCTTTATTGAGGAAGAGTTCTATTGCCGCGTGAATCAGAACCTCGACACGCTGGTGCAGATCAAGACGGCCCGTGGCAATGTGAATCAGAACCTCGACACGCTGGTGCAGATCAAGACGGCCCGTGGCAATAGCAAGAAGGCCGCTGCGGCCTGACGGGCACTAATCTCTAGAACACCGAGAGCCGTCCTCACATCGAGGGCGGCTTTGCCATTTCAAAGCTGTGACTCCAGTGGAAGAATACCCATGATCAGCGCGACCCCACGCCTTGAGAGGCTGGCATAGGGCTCGTTGGCGTAAAGACGAGGCCTGCCTCTTACCAGGCCGGTCCAGATCAGTCGCTTCTTAGGAGTGAGCGCCAATTCGAAACTCATCTCCCGGCTTGTTTCCTCCTTGAAAATTTCGTCCATTGCAGACGCCAGTTCCGGGGAATTGAACAGCACGCCCATCTCTGTATTCAGCGACATGGAGCGCGGATCGAAATTCAGCGATCCGATGAAGCCGGTCTCACCATCACGGGTGAAGGCTTTTGTGTGCAGGCTCGCCTGTCCAGAACCTCGAAGTGACAGCGAATTTTGCTGGTCGGCAAGCGAGCGTAATTCATGGATTTTGACGCCATTCAGCAGCAGAGGACGGCGGTAGCGGGCATAGCCGGCATGCACTGCGGCAACATCTGTTGCAGCAAGTGAGTTGGTGAGCACCGATACGCACACGCCATTTGCTGAAAGGCGCGACAGCGTCTCGACACCCTTCTGCCCTGGAATAAAATAGGGGGAGGTGATCTTGAGCTTTTCTTCTGCGCCTTCCATGACGGGAAGAAGATTCTCCATCAGATAGTTATGTCCGCTGCGGCGCTTGCCGGCGGCTTTCTCCGGTGGGTCTGCCAGGACGGTTGCCGAGGCGACTTTGTGAAGCTTATCCGCCAACAGGAACTCGCCATCGTGATGAAGGCTCTCGACCTTTTCAAGATAGGGCCGGGCTGCATCGCCAGTGGCGAGCGCATCCAGCTTGCGCCGCAGCCTTGCAAGTCTACTCGGGCGTTTGGCCAGCAAGGAACGCACCGGGATGGCAACAGCGCTGTTCCAGTAATCATCGAAAATCTCTTCCGCGTCGCTGACGGCTTTGCCGTGGGCAAGCACGTCGAAGTCACGAAAATTCGCAGCCTCAGCTGCACCGAAATAGGCGTCTCCGATATTGCGTCCGCCAGTGATAAGCGCCCTTCCATCCGCAATCCACGCCTTGTTGTGCATTCGCCTGTTGACGCTGCGGAAGCGTAAAACGAGCTCAATCCCGCGCCGGAAGATGTTTTCCCGTGCCTTCGTCGGGTTGAACAGGCGCAGCTCGATATTGGGATGGCTGTCTATGGCGTGAAAAATCCTGTCCGACATCGTAACGCCGAGATCGTCCAGCAACAGCCGGACGCGGACGCCGCGGTCTGCCGCGGCAAGAACCTCACGCATCATGAGGCGACCGGTCAGATCCGCATTCCACATGTAATACATCAGATCGAGGCTACGGCCGGCAGCCCGAGCGGTTGAGACGCGGACGGCGAAAGCATCCATGTTAGATTGAACCAGCGCCAGCGCCGTCAGTCTGTCGCCGTTATCGCTATCACGTACATGGGTCCAATGGCGGTCAAGCGGCGTGGCGTCGTCGGCCTTGGGAAGCGCTGTGGAAGCGACTTTCGTAATGGCTCGTTCCTGACGGCGCGACAGAGCAACAAGCGCGGCGAGGAGGCCGACGATTAAAATAAGCGTCGTTATTATGATCCCCGCCACGATGTCTCCCATCCCTGCTCTTTGGCCCCCGTACCAGTTTCGATTATCAACGCTCCGGTTTATTGCGCGCTGTAAGCTTATCGCATCGCCTGGGTCTCGATCCCGGGATTGGGTTCGGGCATTCCGGGATGTGATGTCACCAGATAGGTGATTGCAACGACGCTGGCCGCCACGATAAGGGTCCCGATGACAGCGATTGTCAGACCCCACGGCTTGGACTTGCGGCGAGACCATACGAAGCGGCGGTGCCGCAACCTGTTCTTGTTGCTGTGGTGATGATATTCGGGGCCGAGGTTTTCTGTGTTGGCCATGGTGCTTCTCCGCGCCTGTTAAAAGTTACGGCTGTGACCGATCGAACGCTTCAACCGCACTGGTGGTTTCATCAGGGCACACGAATGAAGCTGCTTGGGCGCTTTTCCGGTCACGCGGCCTTGTCGCCTGCAGTCGCAGCAGACAAGGTGGATGGGCTTGCAACCTTTTGCTCTGGGAGAGAGTCGTGATTGCCGACCCGCGCGCATTTCTGAAAGATTTGTTTTTCGCAGCCGTTCGCGCGGCGGACCCCTATGAAGCGATCTGCGCCAATCTTCCCGAAAGGCCAAAAGGACGAACCGTCGTGATCGGCGCTGGTAAAGCGGCAAGCCAGATGGCAGAGGCCTTTGAACGTGCCTGGCCTCATCCTTTCGAGGGCGTCGTCGTCGCGCGCCACGGGCCGGTTGCTCCGTGTCAGACCATCAGGATAGTGCAGTCGGCGCATCCCGTCCCCGATGAAGCCGGTCTCGCTGCCTCGCAGGCGCTTATCGAAGCCGTACATGGACTGACGAAGGACGATCTGGTTATCGCTCTTATCTCCGGCGGTGGCTCGGCCCTGCTACCTGCACCGCCAGAGGGGTTCTCGCTTGCAGACGAAATTGCGCTTAACGAGGCGCTGCTCGCTTCCGGCGCGCCGATCTCCGCCATGAATCTGGTGCGCAAGCATTTTTCTCGCATCAAGGGGGGGAGGTTGGCTGCTCTTGCCCATCCGGCGCGTGTCGTCAGCCTGATCGTCTCCGACGTGCCGGGAGACAATCCGGCCTTCGTCGCCTCCGGTCCGACGGTGCCGGACGAAGGCGACGCCTCCGACGCGTTGCGAGCAATCCGCGACTACAAAATTGCGCTGCCCCAGAGTATCGTCGATTTTATTCACCAAGAGGTGACACCGAAGCCTTCGGATGCAACATTTACTGGACACGAGGTGCATATCATTGCTTCAGCCCGCGTCTCTCTGGAAGCGGCTGCGAAGCTTGCAGTGGAACGGGGTGTGGAACCACTCATACTCTCAGACTGCATCGAAGGGGAGGCGAAGGACATCGGCAGAATGCACGCGGCTTTGGCGCTTGAGTTTTCAACCCGCGTGTCAGTAGGCAAATCCATGGTGCTTCTTTCCGGCGGCGAAACGACGGTGACGATCGGTAACGGCACATATGGAAAGGGTGGTCGCAATTCCGAGCTGCTGCTTTCTGCTGCTCTCGACTTGCAGGCAAGCGAGGGTATAACGGCGCTCGCAGCGGACACGGACGGGATTGATGGATCGGAAGATAATGCCGGCGCCTTTTGTGACGGACAAACCGTGGCGCGCATCCGTGCCGCCGGGGGCGATGCGCGCTCCTGTCTCTCAGGCCACGACGCGTGGTCGGCCTTCTCTCTGGCCGGCGATCTCTTCGCGCCCGGTCCGACGGGCACCAATGTCAACGATTTCCGCGCTTTTCTGCTGCAATAGGATTTACGGTGGTTTTGACGTCACGATAACGGCCTGTCGATGAGCGGTGACATCGGAGCCTATCTCAGCCTTTTCGCCTCTGCATTTCTTGCGGCAACGCTCATCCCTGCTCAATCGGAGTCGGTCCTGGTCTATTTGATAGCGAAAGGCCACCACTCCATTCCATTGCTTGTCGCGGTGGCAAGCCTCGGCAACGTTCTGGGATCCGTCCTCAACTGGTATCTGGGCCGAGGCATCGAGCACTATTGTGATCGGCGCTGGTTTCCGGTTTCCTCTGACAAACTCCAGAAAGCGCAAGGCTGGTACGCCCGTTACGGACGGTGGTCTTTGCTGGCAAGCTGGTTACCTGTCGTGGGCGATCCTTTGACGGTGGTCGCCGGAGTCATGCGTGAACCTTTGCCATCCTTCATCGCGATCGTAACCCTCGCCAAGGCGGGACGTTATGTGCTTCTGGCGTTGGTCACGCAAGGCCTTCTCTGAGGCTCGCATCACCAGGCGGTGATCTGTCTCGCGAAAGCATCTCGCGCAAAAGTGCGCAGCGGTTTTGCGATACCGACATGCGATGAAACAAAGACATAAAGCGTATGAGGCAATCTGAAAGATCGCGACAGGCTTTCAGATCATCCTCACCCTTGGGTAGGCTTTGCAAAAGCTTTGGCTGTGATGATATGATCCTGTGAGAATTCACCGAGGCGAAGGGAGGCGCTGCCGTGAAATCCAAAATCCTGTTTAGAGATGATCATCCGCGGGGTCTGATATCCCGCCGCAAAATCCACCGCGTCGGCGCGAACGACAATGTCCCGAGCTTGGAATTCGAGACTGCGGGTCAAGAGCGCGACTGGCGTCTCTTCTGTCTCATCGGTGCGATCGTGTGCGGGCTTTCTGCCTTCATCTTCCTGCCGTTGTGGTAACAGGAAACACAAAGGCTGGTTTTTGCTTGAAAAAGACCGGATCGGTCGTTAGCCCGTTACACAGAGCATGAATGGCGGTACGGGCTGACTATGGCAATGATTGAAACGGTCGATGCCGTGCCGAGGGCGTTCCTCGGGGTGGAGCGATCGGCAACAGACCAGCGATGGATGTCGCGGCTAGATCAGGCCGGGCAGAACCGTGCGCTCGCCATGTCCCAGGTCCATGGCATCCCGGAACTGATCGCCCGCGTACTGGCGGGCCGCAATGTCGGTGTGGATGACGCGCTTGCCTTTCTTGATCCGACGATCCGCTCGCTGATGCCCGATCCCCATACGCTGACGGATTGCGAGAACGCCGCAAAGCGCATTGCCGACGCGATCGAAAAGCGCGAGAAGATCGCCATCTTCGGCGATTATGACGTGGACGGTGCCGCATCCTCGGCGCTCATGTACCGCTTCCTCCATCATTTCGGCCTCGAGCCTGAAATCTATATTCCAGATCGCATCTTCGAAGGTTACGGTCCGAACCCCGCCGCCATGCAGCAACTCGCCGCCAATGGCGCGACTCTGATCATTACCGTCGATTGCGGTTCGACCAGCCATGAATCGCTGAGCGTTGCTCGCGATGCCGGAACTGATGTGCTCGTCATCGACCACCACCAGGTCGGAACCGAGCTTCCTCCAGCGGTTGCCCTGGTCAATCCAAACCGCGAGGACGATCTGTCGGGGCAGGGGCATCTCTGCGCGGCAGGCGTGGTGTTTCTTGTGCTGGTGGCAACGCTCCGGGTGCTGAAGGAGAGGCACAATCGCCAGGCTTTCATGCTCGACCTCCTAACCTATCTCGACATCGTGGCGCTGGCGACGGTCTGCGATGTCGTGCCGCTGAAGGGCTTGAACCGCGCTTATGTGGTCAAAGGACTGGTTGCTGCGCGGCATATGAACAATGTCGGGCTGGCAGCTCTGTTCAAGAAGGCGGGGCTTGGTGGTCCGGTGACACCCTATCATTTCGGCTTTCTGATCGGCCCCCGCATCAATGCAGGTGGACGTATCGGCGATGCCGCCCTTGGAAGCCGTCTCCTGACACTGGATGACAGCACGCAGGCCGAAGTCATTGCGGAGAAGCTGGACGAGTTGAACCGCGAGCGCCAGGCGATGGAGGCCGCGATGCTTGCCGAGGCTGAAGCCGAAGCGCTCTTTGAATATGGCGATGGCTCCGGTGCTGGCGTTATCGTGACAGCGAGAGAGAATTGGCATCCGGGCATCGTCGGCCTTCTCGCCTCGCGGCTCAAGGACCGATTTCGCCGTCCTGCCTTCGCCATAGCCTTCGACTCGCAAGGACGAGGCACGGGCTCCGGGCGCTCTATCAACGGCTTCGACATGGGGCGCATGGTGCGCAATGCCGTCGACGCCGGTCTGCTGATCAAAGGCGGGGGCCACGCCATGGCAGCCGGTCTAACCGTGGAACGCGCCAATCTCGGGCGCTTGCGAACCTTCTTCGAGGAAGCGGCACAGAAGACGGTCTCGCAGCTTGTCGAAAACAGTGTGCTGAAAATTGACGGTGCCATTGGCGCCTCGGGCGCCACGCTGGCGCTGGTTGACCAGTTGGAGCAGGCGGGTCCCTATGGGTCGGGCCATTCGCAGCCGATTTTCGCCGTGCCGGCGCATCGGCTGCGTGATGTGCGCATCGTCGGTACCTCGCACATCAAGATCACGTTGGAAGCTCTGGACGGCTCGCGCCTTGACGGTATTGCCTTCCGTGCTGCTGATGCGCCTCTCGGCCAGATGTTGATGGCAGCCCGCGGGCGTCAAATCCATGTGGCCGGTACTCTTGGGGCAGAGCACTGGCAGGGTCAAAAGCGCATACAATTGCGCGTTCTGGACGCAGCCTTTGCGCCGTAGCGCGTCATGAGAGGCTAAGTATATTCTGAAGTCTCGACATACGGAATCGCCTGTGTGACCATCCCGCATAGAGTGCGGGCAGGTTCATGCGCTTGATCAAGATCTGCGCGTAACATCATGAATTTAGGGGGGAAGTGGCACGCCCTAGGGGAGTCGAACCCCTCTTTTCAGAATGAAAATCTGACGTCCTAACCGATAGACGAAGGGCGCGTGCGCTGTGGTGGGGGCCTTATAGTCAGGCAGCGGATTCTCCGCAAGCGGCAATTTCGTTTTTTTTGGTTTTAGACGATGTTTTTTGTCGAAGGAACACAGGCGCTGTGGACAAGCTGATCCACACCTTCGGCTATGAATGAAACTGATGATTGAAGAAGGGGGAAGCGTGAGGTGGCGTGGGATCAGGGGCTTCCCGTTTGATCGCCGCCTCACGCTTCATCGGGGGGACAGCGAAAAAACGAGCGGTGAAGAATTTGGTTCCAGACTTGCGAGACGAACCACAAAAAATCGCTTTACCGGTCATCGTGCTGCCTCTTGCAGCAACAAAAAGCCGCCCGAAGACAATTGTCTTGGGCGGCTGATGTCATGCGACTTGGATGCTACGATCAAAGATCGACGTCGAGGATCGCCATGGAGAAGTTGTAGGAACGATCGCCATCTTCATCGTCGATATAGACGACGCCCAGGAACTCTTCGCCCATATAGACTTCAGCGGAATCATCCTTACGCGGACGTGCCTTGACGGCCATCTTGTCGTTGAACGTGCGCTTGAAATAGGCGTCGAGCTTTTTGATTTCGTCGGCTTTCACCAGTCTTCTCCTGTGCGGTTCTCACGTCTTCCATCGTCCTTGCAGACGCGTCGTTCGGATATCGTGATTTTCAATCTGCGCCGCTTGTGGCACGGCTTAAAGGCGAAAGTAAAGTCAAAGAGGCAAATCGCCCATGTGATCCACTACGCGATCCACACGGGCGATTTTTACTGCATCCAATGTAATCAGATATCCGCGCCGATGATCTGGTCCATGATGCGGGAAGGCTCGTTGCAACCGCCTTCGCCGACGATCCGGGCGGGCACGCCGGCGACCGTCGCATTGGGTGGAACGGGTTTCAAGACGACCGAGCCTGCCGCAACACGTGAACAGCTTCCGACTTCGATATTGCCAAGGATCTTAGCGCCTGCGCCGATCAACACGCCGCTGCGGATCTTGGGATGACGGTCGCCCGTTTCCTTGCCCGTGCCACCAAGGGTGACGCCTTGGAGAATAGAGACATTGTCGCCGATCACAGCAGTCGAGCCGACAACGAGGCCGGTTGCATGATCGAGGAACAGGCCTTTGCCAACCTTTGCCTGCGGATTGATATCCGTCTGGAAGACGCTGGAGGACCGACTTTGCAGATAAAGGGCGAAATCCTTCCGGCCCTTCGACCACAGCCAATGGGCAAGACGATGCGTCTGGATGGCGTGGAAGCCTTTAAAGTAGAGGACTGGCTCGATGAACCGCGTGCAGGCGGGGTCGCGATCATAGACCGCCTGAATGTCGACGCGCAGGACTGCGCCCCATTCCGGCCAGTCGTGAAGCATCTCTGAAAACGTCTGGCGCAAGAGAACGGCCTGCATGTCCGGATGGTCTAGCAGCTCGCATATTCGATAAATGACGCTCTCTTCCAGCGAATGGTGATTGAGGATCGTGGAATAGAAAAATGCCGAAAGCAGCGGATCCTGCGCGGCGGCTGTGCGCGCTTCGTTCAACAAGCTGCCCCAGATCGGATCGACGACGGTGATCTGATCATTTTGGCGGGTCTCTATGCGTGCGACCATGTCAGCTGTCCTTAAAACCGGTTTGCGTCACTATACAGAAAAATACGTTGCACAGAAATGGGTATGCGCGAGCAGCGTTAAAGGAGGTAAAGCATCAGTTTTTCTGAAAGCTTTGTGGAACGGCATTTCTTGATCACGCCGATCTGTCGATCTCACTGTAGAATTCCAATACCGCCGCCTTGAAGACGCGATCTCCAACCGCAAGCATGTGATCGCGGTTGGGAATGTCGATCGCTCGGGCGTGAGGCATCAGATCGGCAAGCTCTTGGCCCGAGCCTGCAATATCGTCCTTGGTTCCAACCGCAATCAGCGTCGGTGCATCGATCTTGGCGGCTTCTTCACGTGTGACGAGAACGCGCGATGTCTCGATACAGGCAGCAAGCGCTATGCGATCGCTCTTCGTCTGCTCGGCAAAGGCGCGGAACATCCGCCCACGCTCATGGGTGACGATATCGAGAGACGGGGCGCGAAGCGCATCTGCAATCGGATCCCAGTCACCAACGCCATCCACCATGCCGATGCCGAGCCCGCCGAACACCAGCGAGCGCACGCGATCGGGGTGTGCCAGCGCCACGAAGGCGGAGATACGCGCGCCCATCGAGTAACCCATGACATGGGCTTCTGGGATGCCAAGATGGTTGAGCAGGCCAACCGCATCTTCAGCCATGACAGCAGGATAATAGGCATCCGGATCATGCGGCTTGTCGCTGGCGCCATGGCCGCGATTGTCAAGTGCGATCACACGATAGCCGGCATCTCCAAGGGTCTTTACCCATCCAGGATGAACCCAGTTCACTGCCGCACTCGACGCAAATCCGTGGACCAGGAGAACCGGTGCTCCGAACGGGTCGCCGTCGTCGAAATAGGCCAGTTCCAGTCCATCGCGCTGGAACGATGAAAATTGCGGTAGGTTGAGATTCATCAAGGACCTCCTTTTTTGCCGACCATATGTCAGGAAATAGACCTGTTGGGAATATTCGACACTCTTTTCTATGGAGGTCCGCGTGATTTAACGCTACATACTCGAACAATACGAGCGTTGGCTCAGAGACGAAGTTGCATTTGGAGACGAACATGGCCGGCCATACAATTCCTCACTTCCAGAACGACGGCGGACACCGCATGATCGAGATCGGCGTCAAGGAATTCATGTGCACGGGAGCGTCCGTTCCTTTCGATCATCCGCATATCTTCATCGATATGGGCGACGAGAATGAGAAGGTTTGCTCCTACTGTTCCACGCTCTATCGCTACAATCCGTCGCTGAAGGCCACGCAGACCAATCCTCCCGGCTGCGTCTTCCACGTGAAGGCAGCATAACTCCATAATATCGGGGCTCTCCATGCCCATAAAATCCGTGGCGATTATCGGTGCCGGTATAGCTGGTCTCACCGCCGCCCTTTCTTTTGCCCGTTATGGCATTGCAAGTGACATCATCGAGCAGGCGTCTGAACTCGCTGAGGTCGGCGCAGGGCTGCAAATCTCGCCCAATGCCGCCCATATCCTTTCCGCCCTCGATGTCCTGCCGTTGATCGAGGAGAAGTGGTTCGAGCCTGAGACAGTCGATCTGGCGTCGGGCCTTTCGCTGAACACGCTCGTCTCCCTGCCGATGAAAGATGTTGCGAGAGACCGTTGGCATGCGCCTTATGGCGTGCTGCATCGGGCGAGCCTGCAACAGGCGCTTCTGGCGAAAGTCAGACACAATCCCCTATGCCGCCTGCATCTCGGCAAAAGGCTGGAGACTGCCAGCAGAACGGAGATCGCCCGCACGATCTTCACGGAGCCGGAGTTGATCGTGGGGGCCGATGGCGTTTGGTCGAGTGCGCGCTACGCCGTGCCGAACAGCCCGGTTGCAACCTTTTCACGCAATATCGCCTGGCGATTTACCTTATCTGGAGAGGACGCGCCCGACTTTCTCGATCCCACGGCTGTTACAGCATTTCTTGGACCATCCGCGCATGTGGTGGCATATCCACTGGGAGAAACGGGTGGCTTCAACATCGTTGCGATCGCTGTCGGCGCAAATCCCGGAGATACGTGGAAGGCGGAAGCGCAAAGTCAGCAGAAGGCATTTCTGCTCCAGCAGTTTCGTCGTTGGCATCCAGCTTTTGGCGAAGCGCTGCAGCGTCCCACGCGGCCAACATTCTGGCCGTTGTTTCAGGTAGGGGTAGGGCGGTGGCACAATGGCCGCGACACGGTGCTGATCGGTGATGCCGCCCATGCGATGATGCCTTTTGCTGCCCAGGGGGCGGCCATGGCAATTGAGGATGCTTTCGAGCTTGCAACCTTCGTTTCGCAAGGAAAGACGCTGGTCACGTCATTGCCGGATTTTGCAGCGCATCGCATGCCTCGCATTGAAAAGGCCCGCAAACGGGCCGCGCTCAATAGCTTTGCCTATCACGCTTCGGGCCCCATGCGCATAGGGCGCGATCTTCTTCTGTCGATGCGTCCGCCGGAAAAATTCCTGGCGGACTTCGACTGGCTTTATGGCTACAGGGCGAGAGGGCTTTAGACTGCCGCCGCTGCCGCGAAACCGGCTTCCAGATCGCGCTTGATATCCTTGACATCCTCAAGCCCGATCTGAAGCCGGATAACCGGCCCTTCCGTCGGTGCAGCAGCCACGGTCCGGTCAGCAAGATTGACGGGGATCGCAAGCGATTCGTAGCCGCCCCATGAGAAGCCAAGCCCGAAGATCGACAAGGCATCGAGGAAGGCATGCGCCTTTTCGGTGAACTGGTTCTCATGCGCCTTCAAGACAAACGAGAAGACGCCGCTGGATCCTTTGAAATCACGCTTCCAAATGTCATGCGTCGGAAAGCTCGGCAGGGCAGGGTGCAACACACGCGCGACGTCGTCGCGCGTCTCAAGCCATTGGGCGATCTCAAGCGCACTTTTCTGGTGGTGTTCCAGCCGGATGCCCATGGTGCGCATGCCGCGCAGCACCTGATAAGCCTCATCGGATGTCACGCACATGCCGAGATTGGTGTTGGCGTCGCGCAGCTTCTTCCAATGTTTTTCGTTGGCGGAGACAAATCCCATCAGCACATCGGAATGGCCCGCCGGATATTTCGTGGCAGCATGGATGGAGACATCCACGCCATGATCGAGCGGGCGGAAGTAAAGCGGCGTTGCCCAGGTATTGTCCATGGTAACGACGCAGTCGTGGCGGTGTGCGATAGACGAGATCAGCTTCACGTCCTGCATCTCGAACGTGTTCGAGCCGGGCGCTTCCAGATGCACAAGGCGCGTTTTGGGACGGATCAGTGCCTCAATATCGGCACCGATCGCGGGATCATAATATTCGACCTCGACGCCATATTGCTTCAGCATCGTATTGCAAAAGCGGCGGGTTGGGAAATACACCGAATCGACGATCAGCGCGTGGTCGCCGGCGGAGAGATAGGCGAGAAACGGAACGGTCACGGCGGCAAGGCCGGACGACAGAAGAATGGTGCCAGCCGATCCTTCCAGTTCGTCGATCATTTTGCAAAGCGCGTCCGTCGTGGGTGTCCCATGGGTGCCGTAGGTGTATGGCTGGTTGCCCGAGATCAAAGTCGCGGCATTCGGAAAAAGAACGGTCGAGCCACGGACGATCGGAGGATTGACGAAGCCGAAAAAGTCGCTCGGGTCGTTTCCCAAATGCGCAAGGCGCGTGTTTACACCCGAGGTACCGAGGATCTCGTTCTTGTCTTTCATGCTGGCAGTCTCTCATTAATGTGATGCGGGAGGATGCCGGGGATTTGCTCTTGAGGTCAAGCCGCTTCTCCAAGCTTGGGGAAAACCAGTCTATCTGTCAGACAGGATGACCAGATTTTGAGCGATTTTCGCGCAAAAAATAGTCATCTGCTTACTTAAAAGACGAAAATTTGAAAATTCCGTTTTTTAGACACAATTGCTTAGCGAAAGTCTTGACCATGGCGGTAATTGTGATTGTGATAGGGGCGCGCACCGGGAGGTGAAGCGGAGAGACTGTCGCAAGCGCATGGCGTGTGCCGGTCATCTCCAATCGAGAAAAAACAGACAAAGGTTGGGAAAAATGAAAAAGGCACTTCTGTCAGCCGCTATTGGCGCAGCAGTCTTGGGAGCTGCAACGGCTGCATCTGCCGGTACTCTTCAGGATGTTAAGGCAAAGGGTTTCGTCACCTGCGGCGTCAGCTCTGGCATTCCGGGTTTCTCGAACCCAGACGACAAGGGCGAATGGTCCGGTATCGACGTTGATTATTGCCGCGGTATCGCTTCCGCTATTTTCGGTGACGCTTCTAAGGCCAAGTACGTTCCGCTGACCTCGAAAGACCGTTTCCCGGCTCTCCAGTCTGGCGAAGTTGACGTTCTGACGCGTAACACCACTTGGACGATCAGCCGCGATACGTCTCTCGGCTTCAACTTCCGCACCGTCAACTATTACGACGGCCAGGGCTTCATCGTTAAGAAGAGCCTGAATGTGAAGTCTGCTCTCGAGCTTTCCGGCGCTGCCGTCTGCGTTCAGCAGGGCACGACGACCGAACTCAACCTTGCCGACTACTTCAAGACCAATAACCTTCAGTACAACCCGGTTGTATTCGAAAAAGAATCTGACGCGACGTCCGCTTATGACTCCGGTCGTTGCGACGTCTACACGACGGACCAGTCTGGCCTCTACGCTATCCGTCTGAAGATGAAGAACCCCGACGAGAACGTGGTTCTGCCGGAAATCATCTCCAAGGAGCCGCTCGGACCAGCCGTTCGCCAGGGTGACGACCAGTGGTTCGACCTCGTCAGCTGGGTCCACTACGCCATGGTCAATGCTGAAGAACTCGGCATCAACTCCAAGAACGTTGATGAGCAGAAGGCTTCTGCCAACCCAGACGTCAAGCGTCTTCTCGGCACAGAAGAAGGCACCAAGATCGGCACCGATCTCGGCGTCACCAACGAGTGGGCCTACAACATCATCAAGAATGTTGGCAATTACGGCGAAGTCTTCGACCGTAACGTCGGTCCTGGCTCTCCGCTCAAGATCGAGCGCGGCCTGAACTCTCTGTGGAACAAGGGCGGCCTGCAGTACGCTCCTCCGATCCGCTGATTGCTTGAAAGCCTAAAGCTTTTGCAGGAGGCGGAGATGTTCATCTCTGCCTCCTTCTTCTTCATAAAATAAGCTCGAAAAGAGCATATAGAGGGAAAGGTGCCTATGGCAGGCAAGACGATCCGTTCTGGACCGTCCGGCGCATCCGGCGCGACGTCCATGATCAACGATCCGCGCATGCGGTCCATCTTCTATCAGACCGTGACGCTCATCATCCTGGTGCTGGCTGTCTGGTTCATCACCAACAACACGATCCAGAATCTTCAGAGAGCCAATATCGCGTCAGGCTTTGGCTTCCTGAACGGAAGAGCCGGTTTCGATATCGGCCAAACGCTGATGGATTACAATAACGACAACACATTCGGCCGCGCGCTGATTGTCGGTATATTGAACACCTTGCAGGTGGCGGTTCTTGGCATCATCACCGCCTCGATCCTCGGCTTCCTCGTCGGTATTGCCCGCCTGTCCAGAAACTGGCTGGTATCGAAGCTTGCGCAGGCCTACGTGGAAATCTTCCGCAATCTGCCTCCGCTTCTCGTCATTTTCTTTTGGTACAAGGGCGTCATCACGATTCTTCCGCAGGCGCGTGAATCGCTTGCTCTGCCGTTCGATACCTATTTGAACAATCGCGGCTTCTTCTACCCCAAGTTTGTATGGGGCGAGGGCACTTGGATGGTTCCGGTAGCATTCCTCGTCGGGATCGTCATCACCTTCTTCATCTATCGCTGGGCCAAAGCCCGGCAGATGCGCACCGGGCAGCCTTTCCGCACCGGTCTCGTTGGCACCGCGATCATCATCGGTCTGCCGCTATTGACGTTTTTGGCGCTTGGCGCGCCGTTGACCTTCGATCTGCCGGTTCTCGGCCGCTTCAATCTGGCCGGCGGTTCGGTCATTGCGCCGGAATTCATGTCGCTCTATCTGGCGCTTTCCTTCTACACCGCCTCCTTCATCGCTGAAATCGTCCGTGGTGGTATCAAGGCGGTACCAAAGGGGCAGACGGAAGCGGCCGACGCGCTCGGCCTGCGTTCCAGCACCACGACGCGCCTGATCGTTGTTCCGCAGGCAATGCGCATCATCATCCCGCCGCTCACCAGCCAGTATCTCAATCTGACGAAGAACTCGTCGCTCGCTGTTGCCGTTGGCTTCTCGGATCTTGTTGCAGTCGGCGGCACCATTCTCAACCAGACTGGTCAGGCTGTCGAAGTCGTGGCGATCTGGATGATCGTCTATCTGTCGCTGTCCATCACGACGGCGTTGTTCATGAATTGGTTCAACGCGAAGATGGCATTGGTGGAGAGATAAGAGACATGACCAGTACTCCCGTTTCCTATATCCGCCGCGAATTGGTGCCGGCTCAGCCGGCGCCCTCCAGCCAGGTCGGTGTTATCCATTGGCTCAAGACGAAACTCTTCGCGACGCCGAAAGATGTCGTGATGACGGTGCTGTCCATTGCACTGCTCGCCTATATCATTCCCCCGCTGGTGCAGTTCTTGTTCGTCGACGCCGTCTGGACTGGTACCGACCGACTTGCCTGCCTCACGGTTGCACAAGGCGGCGCTATCCCGGACGGTCAGGCCGGTGCCTGCTGGGCATTCGTCGGAGCCAAGTTCCAGCAGTTCATGTTCGGACGTTATCCGTTGGATGAGCGCTGGCGTCCGCTTCTGGTGGCGGCAATGTTCGTCATTCTGCTCATCCCGATGCTGATCCCGAAGGCACCCTTCAAGACTGCCAACGCGGTATTGCTCTTCCTCGTGCTGCCCTTCGTATCCTTCTTCCTGCTGGTCGGCGGCTATTTCGGCCTTCCACGGGTGGAGACGCAGCTGTGGGGCGGGCTGATGGTCACGCTGATCCTGTCGTTCTTCGGAATCACCGTGTCCTTACCGCTTGGTATTCTCCTGGCGCTTGGTCGTCGTTCGACCATGCCGGTGATCAAGACTCTGTGCGTGACCTTCATCGAGGTCATCCGCGGCATTCCGCTGATCACGGTCCTGTTCTTCGCCAGCATCATGCTGCCGCTTTTCCTGCCCGACGGCGTGACTTTCGATAAGTTTCTGCGTGCTCTGGTCGGGGTGTCGCTGTTTGCTTCTGCCTATATGGCGGAAGTCATTCGCGGCGGCCTTCAGGCCATTCCAAAGGGGCAGTATGAAGGTGCGGATTCGCTGGGCTTGAACTACTGGCAGAAGACGCGCCTGATCGTCCTGCCGCAGGCGATGAAGCTCGTCATCCCCGGCATCGTCAACACCTTCATCGGTCTTTTCAAGGATACGTCGCTCGTGTCGATTATCGGCATGTTCGACCTCCTCGGTATCGTCAACCTCAACCAGTCGGATGCAAACTGGGCAACACCCGTAACGCCTGTCACAGGCTACGTGTTTGCCGGGTTCATATTCTGGATATTCTGCTTCGGCATGTCGCGCTATTCCTTGTTCATGGAGCGCCATCTCGACACCGGACATAGAAAATAAGGGAAAATCTCATGGCAGAAACCCAAGCAAAGAAGCTGGAAGTTTCCGCGACGGATGTCGCGATCGAAATCACTGGCATGAACAAGTGGTACGGCGATTTCCACGTGCTGCGTGATATCAACCTCAAGGTCATGAAGGGCGAGCGAATCGTCATCGCCGGTCCATCCGGTTCCGGCAAATCGACGATGATCCGCTGCATAAACCGATTGGAAGAACACCAGTCTGGCAGCATTGTCGTCGATGGCATCGAACTGACCAACGACTTGAAGAAGATCGACGAAGTGCGCCGCGAAGTCGGCATGGTGTTCCAGCACTTCAACCTCTTCCCGCATTTGACCATTCTGGAAAACTGCACACTGGCGCCTATCTGGGTTCGCAAGATGCCCAAGAAGGATGCCGAAGAGATCGCGATGCACTATCTGAAGCGCGTCAAGATCCCTGAGCAGGCCCATAAATATCCAGGCCAGCTTTCCGGCGGCCAGCAGCAGCGTGTGGCGATTGCCCGCTCGCTTTGCATGAAGCCGAAGATCATGCTCTTCGACGAGCCGACATCGGCACTCGATCCGGAAATGGTCAAGGAAGTGCTCGACACGATGGTGAGCCTTGCCGAAGACGGCATGACCATGCTTTGCGTCACTCACGAAATGGGCTTTGCCCGCCAGGTGGCGAACCGCGTGATCTTCATGGACCAAGGCCAGATCGTCGAGCAGAATGCCCCGCAGGAATTCTTCGACAATCCTCAGCACGAGCGTACCAAGCTCTTCCTCAGCCAGATCCTGCACTAAAGCGTTTCGCGATCTTTCAGATTCGCTCATACGCTTTAGGTCCTTGTTATCGCATGTCGTTATCGCAAAACCGCTACACACTTTTGCGCGACGTGCTTTAGGATTTTTCGGAATAAAAACAACAAACCCGCCGGGCGACCGGCGGGTTTCCTTTTGAAAAAAGGGCTGAATGTCAGCGTGACATCAAGGTCATCGCCGTCATCGAGTCGAGAAGCGTGCGGGTCACACCCCCAAACAGCATTTCCCACCAACGGGAATGACCATAGGCACCCATCACCAATAGATCGATGCTGTTATCCGCCAGGCGGTTCTCGATTGCCGTATGGGGCGCGACGCCCTGGATCTTTTCCTGCGCGGTCACCGTCACGTTGACGCCGTGGCGAGCAAGCGTTGTGGCGATCTCCGAACCCGCCAGTGCGGCCGTCTTCGAATCATTATCTTCCAAGTCGACCGAGAAGACTTCAACGCTCTCTGCTGCCTTCAGGAAGGGCAGGGCGTCGAACGTCGCGCGTGTAGCCTCACGCGACCCATTCCATGCAATCAGCACGCGGCGAATCGGTCTTGGCGCTGTTAGGACATGCGGGACGAGAAGGACCGGCCGTCCGCTCTCGTAGAGAAAATTGTCAATATCGGCGCGGCTATCCGACAAGGCTGACGAACTGTGCTGGCGAGCTACGATCAGATCGGCGCAGCGCGCACTCTGGATCGAGGACTTGGCAGAATAGCCGACCGACGACGCGAAGCTGCGCCATTCGCTGGAGATCCCGTTCGCCGCCATGCTCTCGGCGAAGATCTTGCCAGACTCCTCGGTCTCCTTATGCGCCACATCCTGCACCGCCTGCACGGTGGCCGGATCGGGCATCTCCATGGGGGCAACGAGAGGCACAGCGGCAAGAGCTTCCATGTGGAGCCCTACCACATGGGAAGAGAATTGTTGCGCCAGCTGAACCACGAAAGCGTCCAGATGACGCGTGTTTTCAGCAGTGTCAACAACAGCGAGGATCGTTTTGTAGCCCATGGCCATTCTCCTTGTGACGCATCGATGAGGGGTCCAAGATGACCCCGTCATCCGCTCATCGCCTTGATTCTTATCAAGGCGAAATCTGCACAGAGTAAACGTATTGCGCCTTAAGGAGTTCACGCAAACGTGGATGAAGCCTTCGCTTTCGCAATGTTTTCAATCATCGCCGCCACGTCTTTCGCTGCTGCCTCCAACAGGCCAGCATCGCGGGCGCGGACCACGATCTCGGTGGAGAAGCGCTGCCCATCATATTTCGGATAGGAACCGATGCTGGTCTGAGGGTGAGCCTTCTGGATCTCGCTCAGGGGCGTTCCGATGTCACCTTCGCCAAATTGCGATGTCACCGACTGGGACATCATCTTCGCGCCTGTCTTGAGGGTCGGCACGACATTGTCGAGCATGGCTTGAAACACTTGCGGCACGCCCGCCATGACATAGACATTCTCGACAATGAAGCCTGGCGCGACCGAGACAGGGTTGGCGATATGCTGTGCTCCGCGCGGCATTCGGGCCATGCGTTTGCGTGCCTCTGTAAACTCCATCTCCCGGGCGCGATACATGTCTCCGAGAATTCGCAAGGCATCCGAATCATGCTCACAGGGCAGGTTGAACGCCACCGATACGGCATCGGCCGTAATGTCGTCATGCGTCGGGCCGATTCCGCCGGAGGTAAACACATAATCGTAGCGAGCACGAAGAGCATTCAAGGCTTCGACAATCGCCGGCTCGTCATCTGCGACGATCCGTACCTCTTTCAGATCGATGCCGGACATCGTCATCACGTCAGCAAGGTGTCCAATGTTCTTGTCCTTGGTGCGACCAGACAAAAGCTCATCGCCGATGGCGAGCATGGCGGCCGTAACCGGGGAGGAGTGAGATGCAGAAGACATGGGAGGATACCTACGCGACACGATGTGCGCAGACGTTAAACCCGCCAGCGGCGAATGCAATATGCCGAATCATAAAATAGGAACGTCAACTCACTGGCAGCTGTCGTTCGCTAATCGAGAACGGTCCGTCCTTTTCCCACCTCTCGCTCTCGCCCCATTCCTCTGTTAGCCTTCTGTTACATCAGCGGCGTAGAGTTCGTCCGCAATCTTGATGCTGAACAACAAACAATGAGGAAAGACCAACGATGGCAAAAGTTCTGGTGCTCTATTACTCGTCCTACGGTCATGTGGAAACAATGGCTTACGCCGTTGCAGAAGGTGCAAAGTCTGCAGGCGCCGACGTTGTCGTGAAGCGTGTTCCCGAGCTCGTTCCGGAAGAGGTCGCGAAGTCCTCTCACTTCAAACTGGATCAGCAGGCACCGATCGCGACTGTCGATGAGCTTGCAGATTACGATGCGATCATCGTCGGCGCCGGCACACGCTTCGGCAGCGTTGCCTCGCAGATGCGCAATTTCTGGGATCAGACGGGCGGCCTGTGGTTTGGCGGCAAACTGGTCGGCAAGGTTGGCTCGGCCTTCACTTCAAGCGCCACGCAGCATGGCGGTCAGGAATCGACGATCCTCAGCTTTATACCGACCTTCCTGCACCACGGCATGGTCGTAGCAGGTCTGCCTTATGCCTTCCAGGGCCAGATGGGCGTTGATGAAATCAAGGGCGGCTCGCCTTATGGTGCATCCACCATCACCGATGGTGACGGTTCCCGCCAGCCTTCGGCTGTCGAGCTCGAAGGCGCTAAGTTCCAGGGCGCGCACGTCGCCAAGCTCGCAGCAAAGCTCTCGGCTTAAGCAGATAGATAAAAACGAAAATGCGGCCCATGAGGCCGCATTTTCATGACCGTCATTGAAGACGGCTCTCATATCGAACTAATCAAAAGCTTCAGACCGGCGGGTTGACCATCATAAGGCAGGTTACAACCACGAAGCCCAGCAACGAAATTTCAAGCAGACTGTTCAGGCCGTCACGCATCTCATTACCCTCCAGATTTCCATGCCAGGAAAACGTGGAAAACATAACGTAGTTCCGCGACAATGGGGCGAATCTTAATGGACGGTAAAGAAAATCTCTTGAGCCCGTGCTTTTTTGATCAACCCGTAATGACGAAGGCGATGATAAGATGGCCGACGATGCCGACGACAAGGCAGGTCATCAAAAGCAGGAGCAGGGGCTTTTTCATCGTCTTACATACTCTTCCAAGCTGAATCAGTCGCCGTCTTCTACGCCCCGCGAGCTTAGGCGTTAAGCCACCTTCTGGCTGTTGCGACATTATGCCTTGATATCGAGGCCAGCCTCAAGCGCAGCCGCAACAAATGCGCGCCGGGCGTCCTCGGGTTTCTTTTTACCCGATCCGACGGCAGCGCAGACGAGGAGAGCTTGATCGAGTGCGTCACCGTCTTCCACTGGCCAGTCTTCGATCATCGCCCAAGACGCGGCTTGCGTTGTATCGATGCTGATGTAGTTGCCGGGTTCTTCCAGCGCGACCAGAACCGGCTTGCTCCATTTCGTGTGCATCTTATCGTCCATCGCTCTATTCGATCAGAGGATGCGTGTATCCCGTTAGAACGCTGTATTCAACGGCCTAAAGCTTACGCGATCTGTCAGATTCGCTCCTTACGCTTTAGGTCTTCGTTTTGTCGCATGTGGTTATCGCAAAACGCTGCATAGTTTTGCTTGGACCACGCTTTGGATCAGTCGTCAGGCCCAAAGGTCAGCCAGTCGCGAATAATCCTGCGGTCGATGATCTTGATCGAACGATCCGGCTGGATCTGATAGGTCTCGATCACACGGTCACCGTTCCAGCGCCTGAAATTATGGGTGAAGGTGCTGCCGACAGGCGATTTGGTCAACTTGGTGCGCGGCTGGCCATTATAAGTGATGCTGCCCGGAATAGGCTCAAGATTAACAGACGAGATCCCGGTCGTGCAGCCTACAAGCGCTGCAGCAAGAACGGAAACTGCGATAATGGACTTGGCGTTCATGATGGGCTCCATGGGGTGCCAAATGACTTCGGCAGCGAAGTAAACTGAAAGCCTCGACCAAGGTTCCTATGTCTCGGCTAAGCCGTTGGGTACGATGTTCATCTTCATCCAGTGGGCATCCGTTTGCACATGTCCCTCTCTAACGTACTTGCCCAAGCAGTCGGACATAGCACTCTCCGCAAAAGCGCACGCACGTCTGACCACGAAGCCCTCCTGGCGGCTGGTATCGAGCGCTTTCGCGAGATCATCGAATAAGCTCTGTTTGTAGGGGCCTCGATACATTATCGGGACATGTTGAATGTTTAGTTCTTGGAATCGAGCAAGCGTCATGTCCCATGGCTGGATTTCGTCACCAATTATCCACGCAAAACCCAGGAAATACGAAGGTAAAGAATGATAGGTAATGGAGTGACGCGCGTATAAGTTTTCGCCGATAATACGCTCGTCCTCCGCAAGTTGCGGAGCAATACCTGCGCCAAACGCCTTTATCCAGTCACGAGAAGAATGATAGCCGCCATCGGGGCTTCGCGCGTGGCATCCGCCAGCGTGAATGGTGGTGTTCTCACCATCCATCTTTTCGGTGACAACCAGGTCACCGATCTTCAAGCCATTGATAGACGCCATGATTTTGTCGTCGCTGGTTGCTCCCGGCGATCGCGGCAGGTGAAATGTGCGACCGTATTTTCTCATGTGGAAAGGATAACATGCCGGTCAACGATAAGTCACCACAGCAACCAGAAGATCATACTGGTTGTGATCGAACGCGACGATCGAATGACGTACCAGATGTAACTATGTGGAGAATTTTTGGAGGCCTCGCCCGGAATTGAACCGGGGTACAAGGATTTGCAGTCCTCTGCGTCACCACTCCGCCACGAGGCCTCACACGCTCGTCTTTTTGAGCGATGGCGGGGATTTAGAACGAATCCATTTTCGGTGCAATAGGAGAGTTTGAAAAACCGCGGATAAGTTTTCCCGAGCGCTTTAAGGTCATCAATAAGCCCCGCCGGACCAGTGATCGCAGCAGGGCCGTTATCTTCCCTAGATCAAATTCTGCCAAGAAGAAGCAGGATGAGGACGATGACCAGCACCAGACCAAGACCGCCCGACGGGCCCCATCCATAATTGTGGTATCCCCAGTTAGGAAGCGCGCCGACTAGGAATAGAATCAGAAGGATGACTAGGATTGTACCGAGCATGTTTACCTCCACCCGTTGATGATGCGTCAGTAACGCAATAATGATGAGGCGGATAAAAAAGTTCCCGGGCACGGTATCAGAGGATGCGGCCCAGCGAAGCAAACACGCCGAGGCGCAAGACCGTTTCTTTTTAGCCTACTGATGCATGCTTGTGCTTGAAAGCGCAGGCGGAGCCCATTAAGACGATTAGCAAAAAGCGGACACACCTGTCTCCGCCAGGCTTTACTCGAGGCAAGCACGACATGATGGATTTTGAAACCGCACGCGCGAAAATGGTGGACGGCCAGGTGCGCACGACCGACGTGACGTCCCATTCGGTGCTCAAGGCGTTTTTCTCCGTACCGCGTGAGGCCTTCGTTCCAGAAAACGTCAAACAGGTCGCCTACATGGACGAAGATCTGCAGATCTGTCCTGCCAAGGATGGGTTTGGGGCGCGTTACCTGTTGAAGGCTTCGCCCATCGCCAAGATGCTGCAGCTCGTGGCCGTCACCAAGGATGATTTGGTTCTGGAAGTTGGCGGTGCGACAGGTTACGTCTCCGCGATCCTGTCGGAACTCGCAGGCTCCGTGGTTTCGCTGGAAAGCGATCCGGAACTGTCTGCGAAGGCGAGCGAAACGCTTACCGCACTCGGTTACGACAATGTGGTCACGGTTTGTGGCCCGCTTGAGCAGGGATATGCTGCCCAGGCACCCTACGATGTGATCTTCATCAATGGCTCTGTTGAGGAAGTGCCGCAGGCGCTTCTCGACCAACTCGCAGACGGCGGTCGTCTGATTGCTGTCGTGGGTTATGGTAATGCAGCCAAGGTTACCGTTTATCGTCGCGACGGAAAGGGTATTTCTGCTGCGACCTTCTTCAATGCGTCGCTGAAGCCTCTTCCGGGCTTTGCCAAAGCCAAGCAATTCGTTTTTTAAATCGCTCGCAAAAGCAGATGGTTAACAGATGGCTCGGTTAACGCCGGGCCATTTCTGTTTGCAAATAAAGCTGTGTATCGCGCAAATCGGCCACCCACATGGATTCTCTTCTGATCCCTCGTGCCCTACAATCAAGTTGATTCGGAGCATGCGTATTCTGCTCCGGCCGGTCTTGAACGTGAAAATCGGGGATAAAAATGGCTCAGCCGAGTGTAGCGCGTGAACCATCCATGGAAGAGATTCTGGCATCGATCCGCAGGATCATCGAAAGCAATGAGCCTGCGCCGTCGAATGGATTTCCAGGTCAGCCAGCGCCCGAGTTCGAGCTTGGTGATGTAGAGCTGGATGTGGATTTTGCCGAGGATATCTCCGCAGAGATTCCGAGCCCGCCGGCCCATGTTCCACCGGCTGCCAATCAGGGCTATGGCGCGCGCCAGTTCAATGATTTCACACCTGTTACCGAAAGAGAAGAACCTGCTGCCGAGAAATCGATGTCGCTCGCCGATGTCGCGGCACGCGTCCGTGCAGCGGCAGATCGCAATGCAGCACTGGGGCCGCAGGGTGGACTAGGACAGGGGCAGGGCGCAATGCCGGCAACAGCGGCCGCGCCAGTGCCCACCCGACCCTCGTTTGAAGCTGAGCGCCCCCAGCCAGTTCAGTCGGCTCGCCCGACGGATGTGCGTCCGCTGATGGCGGCGGTAGCACCGGCACCTCAGCCTGTTCGGGAAATGCCGACATTCAATCCTCCGCCCCAAGTTTCTGCGCCAGCGCCAGCGCCGCAGCCTGTCCCGGTTTGGGAAACGATGGAACTGCGCGGCGCGGTTGAAGAACAAGAAAAGCCTGTTTCTCGGGCTGTCGACCTTCGTCAGGAGCCCGTTGCTGAACCTGTCGTTCAGAAAAATGAGCCGAAGCTCGATCTACCGGTGAACTTGGTATCCGCCGAGGCAGGCGCCCAGATCGCCCGATCCTTCGGCGCTCTCGCTGACGTATTTGACGGCGTGCGCAACCCGACCATCGAGACTGTCGCTCAGGATATGCTGCGCCCGATGCTGCAGGAATGGCTGGAAGACAACCTGCCAACGATTGTCGAGCGCATGGTTCGTGAAGAAATCGAGCGCGTTGCGCGTGGTCCTCGTCGTTGATGCGCATTGGAGGAAGGCTGCACCTTTCTCCTGATCGTGCCGAGATGAGGTCACCTTGAGGTCATGATGACCTTTCGTTGATACAGAAAGCCGCTGGGGAGATGATCTCCCCAGCGGCTTTCGCTTTTTTATGTGCCTCGTTTGCGCGAGCGCTTCCGCCATCTGTTGCCGCGGTTTTTCAGTCTAAACCACACTCACCTCTCGCATCGCTGTCGCGCACCGGCGCTTGTGTTTTGAACGTGACCTGTGTTCAGCAAGGGCCGGTCTGTGGGAATTCTCACAACGCCTAAACCCTTTAGGAACCGGTCAAGGGCGGAGCGGAGCAAGTGACGGTCGGGTGAAGACTTAAGTCATGCTGGACCTGAGGCAGCGAGCTGGAAATACCGACCGATCTTCCGGCAGCTGAATGTGTCGGTTCACCGGCTAGAAAATCCTGTAGATCCCAGAAGTACAAAGCGCTCTCAAGACGACAGTCGGTCTACTCGATAGAGCTATCGGCAAAGTTCTGGATGCTTCCGATCTCCGTTCCCAACATGAGACGTCTTGGTGCATAGCGCAGCAGAAGAGCGAGAAACCGCACCGACGCGACGTAGGCCGTTCCCTAAGTCGAAGGACAGGAAGCGATGAGGGCTAGGGATGCGCTTCAGTAGCAATGCACCAGTGGTCACAAGGGAATTGCGAATCAAGCGCCGATCTCACGCAGACGAGCCGTTTATTCATTCTGCCTTGATTGCCCCAGGATTGATTGATCGCATCTTGGCTAGATCTTTGTGAATGCACATCGGCAGCGGCATTGCTGAACAAATGAAAACGCCCCCGCGGTTGGCGAGGGCGTTTTCAAACAGCTCGTGGAAGAGCTTGCTTAGCTGAAGCGTCCGGCGGCGTGGGCCAGCATGGTGTAGACCTTACCGGTATCCGACGTCAGGTATGATTGTGTCACCGTGCGGTCGCGATCCGTGCGGGCAACATCCGCCAGAAGCTTTTCGAAGTCGGAAATGTAGCGGTCAACCGCGGTGCGGAACTCCGACTCGCGCTCGTACTTGCGCTTGATCTCGTCGAAGGTCTGCTGACCCTTCAGTGTGTAGAGACGACGTGTAAAGACGTCGCGCTCACCGCGCTGATAGCGGCCCCACAACTCGACAGATGCGTCGTGATCGATTGCCCGGGCGATATCCACGGAAAGCGAATTCAGCGACTCGACGACATGGCGTGGGTTGCGGCTGTCAGCGGCACGTGTCTGCTGCTCAGCGGCAGGCCGGGCTGCCGACGGGGCGGGGGCCATCGGCGCTGCATTGTCCTGAGCGTCGCGAGAGGCGCCGCGCAGCAGGTCGCTGATCCATCCGCCACCGTCTTCACGGCGCTGAAGCGGCGCGGAAAGACCAGGCTGCGACGGGGCTGGGCGTTGTTCGACGGGCGCAACGTTACGGATGACCGGTGCGGCCGGCTGCTGCTGAACGGGAGCCTGTGTCGCTGCCGGTGCAGAAAGCGGCTGCTGTTGGGGGCGTGGTTCCGAACGCATCTGCTGAGGCTGCGGGGCGGCCGGCTTGGTGGCCGCGATCGCCCGTGCTGCCGGCTCGGAGATTTCAAACTGCTGGGTCGAGCGACCCACGAGTTGCGAAATATCCTGTAGCGCCTTGATCTGCTCGGAAACAGCGCGACGCATGGCGGCTGCACTTTCCTTGGCTTCTTCCGGCAGATCGAATGCGCCGCGCTTCAGTTCGGCGCGGGTCGCGTCGAGCTCCTGGCGGATATCCTGGCTGGAGCGGCGGATTTCTTCCGTCGCGCCGGAGAAGCGATTGACTGCGTCCTGTACCGCTTCGCGCAGTGTCTCGCGCATGACTGTTGCCGCTGCGTTTGACTTGTCGGTAGCGCTGTTGATCAGCTTATCGACGTCAGACAGCGACGACGCGACGCCGTTGCGCAGGCGGCCTGCAAGCTCATCCGAATGCTTCTGCGCCTCGGACATGGTGCCCTCGATCGAACGGGCAGCGTCCTGGCTGGCCGCAAGAAGCGCACCGCGCACGTTCTGCGCCGCATTGCGTGCGCGCTGCTCTGTCTCGTCCAGAGAACGACCGATATCGTCGAAGGAGGAGTTGAGGTTTTCACGCAGGTTGCCTGCCACTCTGCTTGAGCGCTGTTCGGCCTCGCCCAGCGTTTGCTCGACGACGGACATCACGCCACGCATTGAGTTTTCGATTTCCTCAGAGCGCTGCAACAGACCGACTGAGAGCGAACGAAGCGCTTCCTGACGCTCTTCAAGCGTGCCGACGAGATTGGCCTGCGCGGAGGTGAGAAGCTCGCCTGCCTGCGACAGAACCGATGAGTGCTCGTCGAAACGCGCTACGATGCCAGCGACCTGAGACAGCGTGGTACCGGAGACATTGGCCAGACGATCGACCTTGCTCTCCAGCAGGCGGCTGGATGTGGTGATGAGGTCGGATGCGCGCGATGCGGATTCCGAGAAGCTTGTGGTGGCGCTGTTGAGAGCCACGTCGGCCTGCTTGAATTCCTGCGTAGCGCGCGCCACAGCCACATTCAGACTGTCGGTAGCGCCGTTCACCACATCCGTCATACTGGAATGAGTCTGCGACAGCATGTCGGTGCTCTGACGCGTTGCCGCGACCAGCTTGTTGGCTGCATCGCTGCTGGCGCGTGCGTAATCGTCGATGGCCTGTTCGACCATGCCGACCATGCCGCTATTGGTTTCCGACAGCAGGCTTGCGCTCTGCTGAGCCGCAGTAACGATCTTCTCGGCTGCTTCTTGGCCGACGACGGCATATTCGTTGACGATCGGCTTTGCCTTCTCCTCGATGAGGCGGGACAGTTCTGCAGAACGGCTGGCCAGCATGGAGTTGAGTTCGCGGGTGCGGCTGTCGAGCGTATGGCGGATAGACTCGCCACGCGCATCAAGGGCGCTTTCGACATTGGTCAGCGTCTCGGAGATGGCGCCGACCTGCGTGCGAACGACCGCTTCTGCTTCCGCAACCTTGTTGACGATGGCGTTGCCAGCGTCGGAGAAGGTTTGCGCAACCGCGGCGGCTTGGCCCGAGAGCCGGCTCTGTGCGTCGGAGATACGACCGACGATCTCATCTGAACGTTGTTCGACGGTACGAGTGAACTCGTCATTGCGGGCCTTGATCTGATCGGCGAATTCGAGACCGGTCTTACCGATGAACTCGGTCGAGCGGACTGCCTCATGATCGATACTCTGAGCCGCGTCAGCCACCGCATCGCGAAGGCTGCGAGCAAGACCAGAGGCTTTACCCTCAATCGTGCGGTTGACGTTTTCGAGACCGACGTTAAGCGCGCGATCCATTGTGCCGAGACGCTCGTCGATCCGAGCCGTACCCGTAATGAACACGCCTTCGATCTTCTGCGTGGCGTCGTCAAGCGTTGCATTGACGTTGCTCAGATCGGACTGAAGCTTGCCATGCAGGGCTTCGATATTGTTCTCCAGCCGAGCGCCGGTTTCACCGAGACGGTTGGAGACGGTGTTGACAGAGTTTTCGATACGCGAGGTCAGCGATTCCGATGCAGTATCGATCGTCCGCTGCAGAACCTCCTGCTGCGTCTCGAAGGACATTTCCAGCATGCTTGTGCTGGAAGCGACGGTGGTCGCAAGCGACATGGTCTGCTCGGACAGAAGATCGCCAAGCTGTTCCTTGGCAGAGCCCAATGTCTCCGACAGAGCGGAATGATGCTGATCCAAGGTGCTGCGGATGGCTTCGTGCGATGTCTGGAGATTGTTTTCCAGACGCTGGACGCCGCTCTCCATCGTATTGGCGAAGTTGCTGGCACCGGATTCGACTGCGGTTTCGATCCGGGTCGCTGCCGAAGCAACGGTCTGCTCGATCAGCTCGCTATTGCGCTCGACGGTACGGCTGATGGTGTAGGCCTGTGTTCCCAGCATCGTGTCGAGACGAAGATGTCCAACGGACATGGCTTCTTCAATGGCGGATGTCGTCGACGTCAGTCGTTCCTCGGCATCCGAGACCGTGCGGGCAAGGCTCGCAGCGCGTCCATCGAGAGCAGAAGCGAGGCGCTCTTCGGCGGACGAAATCGCCATGTCGATGGCCATGGTGCGGCTGTCAAGCGTGTCAGCAAGTCGTTCCTCAACACCGGAAACCACCGAGGTGAGGGCACCTGTCCGGCCATCCAAAGTTTCTGCCAGGCGCTCTTCAGCGCTGGAGAAGGCCATGTCGATGGCCATTGTGCGGCTGTCCAGCGTATCGGCGAGACGTTCTTCCACACCAGACACCACGGAGGTGAGGGTGCTCGTACGGCCATCCAAAGTCTCTGCCAGACGCTCTTCGGCAGAGGAGAAGGCCATGTCGATGGCCATTGTACGGCTGTCGAGGGTATCGGCGAGACGCTCTTCCACGCCGGATACCACGGAGGTGAGGGCGCTAGTGCGTCCATCCAGGGTTTCGGCAAGACGCTCTTCAGCGCTGGAGAAGGCGATATTGATCGCCATGGTGCGACTATCGAGCGTGTCGGCGATCCGCCCTTCGACACCATTGACGGCATCCGTCAACGCATGGGTGCGGCTTTCCAACGTATCGGCAATGCGGGTCTCAATACCGGAAACGGCGGTCGTCAAGGTCGCCGTGCGGCTGTCGAGTGTGTCTGCAATCCGCTCTTCAGCGGACGAGAACGCCATGTCGAGCGCCATGGTACGGCTGTCGAGCGTATCGGCAATGCGCTCTTCCACACCGGCAACCACGCTGTTGAGTGCAGAGGCGCGGCTATCCAGGGTCTCAGCCAAACGACCTTCGACATCGCTGACGATGTTAGTGAGGTTGGAAGCGCGGGTATCAAGCGTTTGCGCAATACGCTCCTCAGCGGACGAGAACGCCATGTCGAGCGCCATGGTGCGGCTATCGAGCGCATCTGCAATACGTTCTTCCACACCTGCAACAACATTGCCCAAGGCGGAGGTGCGGCTGTCCAGGGTCTCGGCCAAACGACCTTCGACGCCGCTGACGATATTGGTGAGGTTGGACGCGCGGGTATCAAGCGTTTCCGCAATACGCTCTTCGGCTGTGGAGAACGCCATGTCGAGTGCCATGGTGCGGCTATCGAGCGCATCGGCGATGCGTTCTTCCACACCGGTCACGACAGCGCCGAACGCAGAGGTGCGGCTGTCCAGGGTCTCGGCCAAGCGGCCTTCGACATCGCTGACGATATTGGTGAGGTTGGAAGCGCGTGTATCCAGCGTCTCGGCGATACGTTCTTCTGCTGTAGAGAACGCCATGTCGAGTGCCATGGTGCGGCTGTCGAGTGCATCCGCAATGCGTTCTTCCACGCCGACAACAACAGCGCCGAGCGCAGAGGTACGACTGTCCAGCGTCTCGGCAATGCGATCTTCAACGCCGCTGACGACGGTGGTAATGGCGGAGGTACGGCTGTCAAGCGTTTCAGCAATGCGTTCTTCAGCAGTCGAGAGCGCCATGTCGAGCGCCATGGTACGGCTGTCGAGTGCGTCGGTGATACGCTCCTCAACACCCGCAACGACGTTTCCGAGTGCAGAGGTGCGGCTGTCGAGCGTCTCGGCCAGACGACTATCGACATCGTTGACAATGGTCGTCAGAGCGGAGGTGCGTGTATCGAGCGTTTCGGCAATTCGCTCTTCGGCTGTTGAGAAGGCCATGTCGAGCGCCATGGTGCGGCTGTCGAGCGTGTCGGCAATGCGCTCTTCGACGCCGGCAACAACGTGGCTGAGCGCTGCGGTGCGGCTGTCCAACGTATCAGCGATGCGGTCTTCAACGCCGGAGACGGCACCGGTAATGGCGGCAGCGCGGCTATCAAGTGTTTCGGCCAGGCGACGCTCGACATCGGCGACGACGTTATTGATGGCGGCGGCTCGCTCCTCCAGCAGTGCAGCAAGGTGTTCGGCCGTACCGGCGACCGATCCGGTGATCGCTTCGGACCGGCTGGCGAGCGCGCTGTCGAAACGGTTCTGGCTTTCGGTGAGCGCCCCGAAAAGCTGGGCGCTGCGCTCGGCAAGAACAGCGTCGATCTTTTCATGCGTGCCGACGATCGCGCTGGAAATCTCGTTGGTGCGGGCACTCAAGGCATCCGTCAGTTCGCGGGTGCGCGTTTCGAGCGAGCTTTCCAGCATTTCCTGACCGGCGCCCAGCGATGTCGCCAAAGCGAGGGACTGATCGGTGAGGGTGCTGTTCAGGCGATCGATATTGGAATTCAAGATGCCGCTGAGCGAATCCGTGCCGCCCGCAACGGTCTCGTTGATGCGTGCGAGGCTCTCCATTAGCTTGCTGTCGAGCGTACCGGCGCGCTGGTCGAAGGCGCTGGCAAACTCTGCAACATGCGCGTCGAAAGCCGTGTTCACGAGGCCGACGGTCGTCTGAAGCTTCTCTTCGAAGAGGCCCGAACGCAGATCGAGATCCATGATCGCATCGTCTGCCGTGCTTTGCAGGCTCTGGCGGAAGGACATGCCCTTCTCTTCCAGCGTCGCGGAGAGTTTGCCGAGCACCGTGTCGAGAGAGCCGTCGATGACCTGCTGGCCGCGGCTGATATTCTGCGACAGTTCCTGCGTGCGCTTGGTCAGCGTTTCGTTGAGCAGGCGCGTGTGCTCATCCATCGACCGGTTGAGTGTTTCCGTGCCGCTCGAAAGTGCGGTGGCATGCGTCGCGAATTTTTCGATCAGAGCGTTTCCACGCTCGTCGAACGTATTGGAGAGATCATGCAGGCGCAGATCGAATTCGTTGTTGAGCGCCGCTCCAGAGCTGTTCAGAGCATTCAGCAGATTCTCGGTCTTCGCTGCAATCAGCGTGCCCATGGCTTCCGTCGAAACGCGGGATTTCTCCAGCAGCGCTGCGGAACGCGTGTCGATCATCGAAGCGAAAGCCTCACCACTGGTGGCAAGACGCATGGAAAGCTCTTCACCAACCAGTGATAGCTCTTCCTTGAGCTGTTCCTGGGCGCCGAAGATCGAGGAGCGGATGCGCTCCGCATGGCTGATAATGGCGTCGCGCTCTGCCGTCAGTTCATGGACGAGGCCGCGCACGCGCAGTTCGTTGTCGGCATAGCTGCGCTCAAGCGCGTTGACTTCCGAATGAACGAGCGTCTCAAGCTCGGTCGCGCGGGCAATGGTGCGCTCGATGCCATCATTCATGGCGGAGACTTCGCGGCGAACCGCCTGGCCGACAGACATGATCCGCTCGGACGCAATCGTTTCCGGCTCTGCAAGACGCAGCGCGACTTCTGCCATGGAGCGCGCAGCATTGCGCAGATCCTTGGCACGCGCCATCATGATGGCGAAGGCGAAGAACAGCATGATCGGCACGACGATGCCGACCATGATCGCCATCAGGCCGGGAATGGCGAACAGTTGTGCGATAGAGCCTACATTCCAGATCTGACCGCCATAGATGGCATGCGCCAGACCAACGCCGGCGATCGCCCAGAAGACCGATACGATAGAGGCATTGCGGATGGCGCCAGTCATGGAACCAGCCTCCAGCGATCGCAGGATCATGGCTGGGCTACGCTTGGTGCCGTCATTGGCAGCCTCAAGCCCTCCGGATCGGGACTGCTGCTCGCTCGCTGCACGCGCTGCCGCTGCTTGCGCCGAAGACTGTGCCTGCTGTTCGTTCTTACGCGGTCTATTCTGTTCTGGCACTCTTGCCTCCGCGGGCTTGGGAGTGGACCTTCTACGAGGCTCCGGCTTATTTTCGTATGCGCCGAGCTGCAAGGCATCTTCAAGTGCCTGATACGCAGTCTCGTCGATCGAGTCGCTAAACTTGTTGTTCGCCATGCGGTTACGCCTCGTTACATATACGCCCGGCTCATGCCGTTCATTCGCCCGCCGCCTGCAAACGAATATCCGCCATCATGCCGACAAGACACCTTGAACCATCATGGTACGCGGTGGCCTGCGCCTTACTAACACCTGAAAGCGGTCACCCAGCTTTAAGGCAAAAAATACATCAGCTTGCGGAATCCGCAAAACCCGGGAAGAGGTGATGCGGCACCGAATAACGGTAGTGACACATTTGCAGCTTTTAAACAATTAACACGGGCGGGGAAGGCAGACCAAGTGCCTGCTTGTTAACAGTTTTTAAACCCCTGAAAGGCCTGGAAACCCTGAATTATGAGAAGTTTAACATAAATTAACCATAGCGAAAGATTTTCCCGTTATAGGCGCCCCATTTTCAGCGGAAAGCGACAATAGCCTGCTTTGATGTGAAACACATTCGAACAACCTCTACCCAGGCAATTAAAGGAAAACGGAATGGCTGCGCTTAGTATCGCATTTGAAGCGCCGGATAATCACGGCGGCAACGCCGCTTCTGGAAAAAAGACGATCGACTTCGCTCACCTTGCCGGTCAAACGAAGGGCGATAAGGATCTTGAGATCGCTGTTCTCCAGCTCTTCTCGCGGCATTCGCGGTCTATTCTTCAGGAGCTTGCGGTGGCCGACAAGGCATCGATGCGCAGGATCGCCGGCCGTCTAAAAGGATCGGCCGATGCAGTTGGCGCCTTCAACGTCTCCGCCGCAGCGGAAGCGCTTGAAAACGGCGAATATGACGGTGCAGCGCTTGCAAAGCTTGCCGCCTCCATAGTGGAGGCCGAGAACTTCATCCTGAAGCTCTGCCGGTAAATCTCCACCACTGCGGATGCTGCCGGGGAAGTCTTCTCCGACACCTCGCTGACAGGGCCGGTTCGGTTCGCAACCGCATTGACGGGTTGCCAATCGCAGCCGGCCTTTCTATGTGTTTAGAAGAATTCTCAAACACCTTGCCTGGATCTTTTGAAATGACCAAACTGACAATCGTTGCTTTCGACGGCACGTCCCATGAACTCGACGTCAGCAACGGCTCCACCGTGATGGAGAATGCCGTTCGTAATTCCATTCCCGGCATCGATGCCGAATGTGGCGGCGCCTGCGCTTGCGCGACCTGTCATGTCTATGTGGACGATCAATGGACGGAGCGGGTCGGGCCGCCGGAGCCGATGGAGGAGGACATGCTCGATTTCGCCTTCGACGTTCGCCCAACCTCGCGTCTTTCCTGTCAGATCAAGATGACCGACGACCTCAACGGTCTGGTTGTCCACGTACCTGAGCGCCAGGGCTGACCAAAATCTCGATAAATCTTTGAAAAGATTGAGCGGTGGTGGCCATAATCACTCCACCTACCGCTCCAGTTGGGCGCGTTACCGACAGGCGGAGAGGAAGACACCTGCGGCTTCATACGCACCGGGAGAGCCCGTGCGATCGTGAATTTCAAGTCTTCGAATATGTTTATTCTCTGTTACTTCACCAATACGTGAGTCTGCCCTGTGGTACCATGGCAAGAAATCAACGGTGATTATCCGGCAAAACCTTTTTGACAACGACGTGCTGGCGCAAGCGCCAAGTGCATCAGACCCGCGTTACTGTGAGCCCGCGCGTTGCTGAATGCGGTTCTTGAGAAGCCGCGTCATTCTGGCGTCGAAGTTCTTGGACTCGATCTTGTCGAAGCGCACCTGATCCTTGTCATGCGCATCCATAACCTGTTGGCTGACATCTGCGACCATCTTCTGCATGGTGTCGCAATTGGACTGCGGACGCAGTGCGCGGAGCTTCTGATCGAGATCACGCGCATATCCACGGGCAATTTCGGCATGCCGTTCCTCATGGCGCTTGATGTCGGCGGCAAGCGTATCCCAGATCAGCGCCAGATCCGCATTGGTGCGACGCCGGTTCGACCAGCGCGGCAGCAGGATTTTCGTGTGCAGCGTCACCTTCACGGTACCGACGCCGCACCGTCCATTCTTCTCCACATAGGTAAGTTCGCCGCCAAACTTGATTTCGGTCGCGCCTGGATGGCGAAAGCCCGTGGACTTGGTCATCGGGCCGCGGAGCGACAGTTCACGATCCAAATCTTCAGCCGTTTTCCCGCCGACGGTGAAATAGGAATAGGTCTTGGTACTGATCGTCTCCGCGAGAGCGGGACGTTCCAGAATGGGCAACAACAGTGCACCCGCCAGGAGTGCGCGGCAGACAGGGCGAAGCTGTTTCATTTTCCGGCCTTCATGTTGAACTTGCCGGAGGATTGCGGCATAGAGCGCAGGGTAGCCGAGTAAGCGCGCAAACGACGCTTCAATCCTTTGGAAGACGTACCGCGCCCGGGAATGGTCGATATCGGTCTCACAACGACCGATGCGGAAAACGGAGCGGGATCGGTGTAAATGGCAAGGCACTCCACGAATTCGGAAAGGCGTACGTTACTTGATAACAGCCAGCGGTAATCTGTGGCAAGCGGCCCATGGCCGCTTCCTGAAACTTGATGGACACGGCCTTATCATGGCGATCATCAACGCCACGCCGGATTCTTTCTCCGATGGGGGGCGCTTTGAGACCGTTGATCAGGCGGTTCAGCATGCCTTGGCCTGCGTGAAAGATGGCGCGCATATCGTCGATGTCGGTGGTGAATCGACCCGTCCAGGCGCTGCAAGCGTAACAGATGCGGAGGAGCAGGACCGCGTTCTTCCGGTGATCGAACGGCTTTCTCGGGAAACGGATGCGCTGATCTCTATCGATACATACCGGGCCTCGACGGCGAGCCTGGCCATCGAGGCAGGGGCTCACATCGTCAACGACGTTTTCGGTCTGCAGAAAGATGCAGACATGGCTAAGGTCGTAGCGCGCTCTGGAGCGGGCGTCTGCATCATGCACACCGGCCGGGAGCGGCAGAAACTGGACGACGTCATCGCCGACCAATTCGCTTTTCTGAATCACTCTCTCGCGATTGCCGATGCCGCCGGCATTGTGCGTGACCGTATCGTGCTCGATCCCGGATTCGGCTTTGCCAAGGACGTGGACGAAAACGTCGCGCTGATGTCGCGTTTCGATGAGCTTTCTGCTTTCCGACTGCCTATTCTGGCTGGCACGTCGCGCAAACGCTTCGTCGGCGCGTTGACCGGACGGGAGACAGCAGATGAGCGAGATGTGGGGACGGCGGCAACGACCACGATCCTGCGTCTTGCAGGTGCGATCATTTTCCGCGTTCATAACGTGTCCATGACAAGGGATGCCTTGGCTGTCGCCGATGCTGTCCTTGACCAGAAGAAGCGACAGGAGACACGCAGTTGAGCCGTTATACGATCCTTTTGAAGAACTGTTCGTTCTTCGCCCGCCATGGCCTGCTGGAGCAGGAAGAGGTGCTGGGTCAACGCTTCTTCGTCGATGCCGAAATGGATGTCGAGGCTGGAGATGCGCTTGAGACGGACGAGATCGGCAACACCGTGGATTACGGCGTGGCCTTCGCCGTCATCGAAAAGATCGTGGTCGGCCAACGGCGCTATCTGATCGAGGCGCTGGCCAATGATATCGCCACTGCCCTTCGCCAGCGTTATCCACAGATCGTGCGGGTCAAGATCACCGTGCGCAAGCCGTCGGCGCCAGTTCCAGGCATCCTCGATTACGCTCAGGTCTGCGTCGAACAGCATGCCTGAGATGTGGACATCCGCGACGCTCGGTCTCGGCGGCAATATTGGTGATCCAAAGACAGCCATGGCAAAGGCCCTCACTGCCTTAAGCGACCGAATCGATTGCCGCCTTGTGTCGGTCTCCGAGCTTTACCGCACACCGCCCTGGGGCAAGACCGATCAGGCGGATTTCTTCAACTGCTGCGCCCTGATTGAAACGGCGTTATCGGCTGAGGCTCTACTCGACCTATGCCTTGATATCGAACGGGGGATGAAGCGTGTGCGCCTTGAGCGCTGGGGGCCGCGCACCATCGATATCGATGTGTTGACCTATGGCGACACGCAGGTCTTGACCGAGCGTGTCGAAATTCCCCATCCCCGAATGACGGAACGTGCTTTCGTCCTGATGCCGCTTGCCGACATCGCGCCGGATCTGGTGGTCAAGGGCAGGCAGGTGATTGACTGGCTGGCAGATACGGATAAGACCGGCATCGTGCGCGCAAACGAAAAGCGGGAATGGTGGACCACTCCCGCTTCGGAATGAGAATCGAATTGAGGGGCGTTATGGCTTGATCGAGCCAACCGCCATCGAGTCGACATTGCGCGCCAGCGTCAGGCCGATGACGGGAATCATCTGGTCTGCGACTTTCACCGAGATCGTAATGTTCATCGACTTGCTGTCTTCCATCACGCGAGCAACCATCACACCGTTAAGCTTGGCGCGGTTGATGCCGAGCACGACCTTGTCACCGCTGACCTGACCGGACGTGACGTCCAGTCCCTTGCCCTCGGAGCCATCGAGAAACTTACCCTCATAGCCGCCGCCCTTCTTGGCAATGATGGCGGACATGGGCTGCTTGAAGACGCCGACGCGGCAGGTACCGCCAAGCTTGATGCCGGTTTCCTTGTCACCAAGCGATTCGCCAGTCAGATCACAATTGAACTTCGTGCCCTTGTACTTGCCCGCGACGATCTCGCCTGGGCCAGACCAAGTGCCGGCGACAGAGCCGAAGAAGACATCGTCGCGCGATGCGGCCTGAACGTCGGAAACTGCGAGCCCGCTACTGACGGACATAACGGCGGCAAGCCCGCCCAGAAGCGAAAAGAAGCGCGAAAACATGATACTTTCCCTGGCGAATAGGCCGCTTTGTGTGGGAGCAATCTATGTCGCGAATGGTTAACGCTTGGTATATTTCGCCGAAATAAGGATAACGAATTGTAACCATTTAGCCCCGAAGAGCCCGGAAATCAGGGCTTTTCCGTTTTCGTGGCACCCTTCAGATCCGGTGTCAGATCGGAAATGAAGTCGCTGATGCCGGGCCGCTTCAGCGCCCGGAAAGGAAGCGGGCGGCAGAGGTCCATCGCGGCAATGCCAATCCGTGCAGTCATTAAGCCATTGATGACGCCTTCGCCGAGACGGGCTGATAGGCGCGAGGCGAGACCATGTCCAAGAACCTGCTGGGCCAGCCCATCGCCGACCGCAATCGAGCCCGTAACGGCCAGATGGGCGATCACGTCGCGCAGCAGCCGGATCATGCCAAGCGTGCCTGGGCGCCCGCCATAGAGTTCTGCCATGGCGCGAACGAGCCGGGTCACTTCAAACAGCACATAAGCCAGATCGACGATTGCCCGCGGGCTGACAGCGGTTACGACCGAGACCCGCTTCGAGGCGTTGAGAATCAAAGCGCGGGCTTGCCGGTCGAGCGGGGTCAAAAGCTCCCGTTCGGCGAGCTCCATCAGATGCGGTCCGTCGATCACATCGCTCTCAGTATCTTTGAGGGCGGCCCGACCTTTCGCTGTCTCCGCCCGGTGAGAGAGGACGGCCATCAGTCTTGTGATCACGGAACGCGCTGCGGATGCCTTCTTTTGGCTGGCAGCCTCTTCCGCATCGGACTTCAGCGACTGAACGGCGTTCAAACGCATGATGCCAAAGACTTCTCGCCCGACAAGCACAAGGACAGCGACGACCGCAACGATGAGCGCGACGCTCGCCGTGTAACCCAACCAGTCCGACCGCGAAAACAGATCGCGGATCAGCTGGTCTGCCCAAAGGCCGAAGGCAAGCGATAGAAGAACGCCAATTGCGCCAAGAGCAAGCTTGCCAAAAGAAAAGCGGTGACGGCGGGGTTCTGCGACGGGAAGCGGCGCTGCGTCGATTTCCTCCGGTACGAGAAAGGGATCCTCTTCGTCCGGCACCATCGAGATGTCAGTGTCGAAGCTTCGCGGCTGACGCTTTGGCAAAGCCGTCCGCATATCCTGTCGTGGCTCGGTTTCCAGGGTGAAAGCCGCGGGTCTGCGGGAAGAACCTTTATTGTCGTCTTTCATGCGAGCTTGTCTCCAAACAGGAACTGCATGGCGCGGTCCAGCCGAATATGCGGGACCGAAAGCTTGATGCCGCCTGCGGTCTCTTCTAGTTTCGGTGGACGGAAGCGGATGACGTTGACGTCGGGCAGGTCTGCCGAAGCGCCTTGCGTATCGATCTGGCGAAAGAGCGGCTCCGGATCTTCCGGTAGGTCACCGGGAAAGATTGCCGTGCTGCGATTGCCATCGAAGACCTCACCATTGATCTTCTCACCGGCAATCGGCGTGCCGACGATGACCGGCAGTGACACGCCATCCTGACGCACGCTCGCTTCCTTCGTCGCGCGCACCGAGGCGAGCGCCATTACTTCGATACCTGCGCCACTCATGCCGATGGTTGTCACGGCGCGGTCGACCAGACGCGCAGTCAGACTTTCCAGGCGATCATGACTTTCGTGATGCAGATGATCCGCCTTGGTTGCGGCCACCAGCACCTTGTCGATGCGCCGACCGACGAGTGACGAGAGCAGGCTGTTCTTGCCGGGGCGGAAACAGGCAAGCACATCGCCAAGCGCGCGCTCCAGATCCTGCACCGCTTCCGGCCCGCGATTGACCGCCTGCAGCGCGTCGATGAGGACGATCTGCCTGTCGAGACGGGCGAAATGTTCGCGGAAGAACGGCTTCACCACGATCGACTTATAGGCCTCGAAGCGCCGCTCCATCATGGCGCGGAGCGATCCTTTGGCCGCCTTCTCGTTGCCGATGCCGGGAAGAGGTGAAAAGGTGAGGGCAGGTGAGCCTTCCAGATCGCCTGGCATCAGAAAGCGTCCAGGTGGTAGTGTCGAAAGCGACCGCTCATCCGATTTGCAGGCCTTAAGATAGGCGGCGAAGCTTTCTGCCAGGCGCTTGGCGGTCATCTCATCGGCGGGTGCATCAAGATCAAGGGAGGACGCAATCCCCAGCCATTCGCGTGCAAGTTCGGCTCTGACGCCAGTTTGCGCTAGCGAAACGGTGTTGTCGCTGAAGGTCTTGTAATCTTGCGTCAGCAGCGGAAGATCGAGCAGCCATTCGCCTGGATAATCGACGATGTCGATGGAGAGCCTGCCAGGCGAAAACCAGCGGCCCCAGCCGCTGGCGCTCTGGTAATCCAGCGTGATGCGCAGCTCCGAAATGGCGCGCGTCGACTCCGGCCAGATTCGGTCTCGAACGAGTGCCTGGATATGATCTTCATATTGAAAACGTGGAATGGCGTCATCCGGCTGCGGCTCTAGCCGCACATTCGAGACACGCCCTGATCGAATGGCTTCGAAGAGTGGCAAGCGTCCACCATTCAAGAGATTGTGGACGAGCGACGAGATGAAGACCGTCTTTCCCGCACGCGACAGCCCCGTCACACCGAGCCGCAATGTCGGATTGGTCAGTGCGCTTGCCCGATCCGCGAGATTGTCGAGCGCGATCAATGCGCTGTCGGTGAAAGATGTCAGGGATGGCGGCAATGACGTTTCCTAAAAATAATCAGTTTACTGAAAATATATAGGATAGCCGCATGCTCAAAAAAGAAGCGCCGAGGAAAGTTTTGCGCGGCGCTCGCTCCCGCCTATGGCGCTAGAAAGTCTACAAGGCGCCAAGCGTCTGGACTAGCTTTGTTTGCCGATACGCATTCCAGCACCGCAAGCCCGGCGGTCGGGAAACCATGCGGTAGAGAGGCTTCCAGGATCTCGCGACCAAGCAGGGCCTCTGCAACCGCCTCCATTGTCGGATTATGTCCAACAAGCATGAGGGAAGAAACGTCGGCCTGTCCAAGTGCCAGATCGAGATAGGTTTTAGCCTGCGCGTTGTACATCTCGTCCAGATAGGAGGCCGCAATGGGCTCTTCGAATGACTGCAGCAAAATCCCTGTCGTTTCGCGGCACCGAATAGCGGCGGAGCTAAGAATGAGTTCGGGGCGATAATGTTTCTTTGATGCGGATTTACCGATGAATGCCGCCTCGGCCTTTCCCTCTTCCGTTAGCCTTCTGTCGAAATCGCGTCCGCCGGGTTCGGCCCATCCAGCCTGGGCGTGACGCAAGAGATAAAGCCGGAAAGTCTGCTGTTGCGACGGCGCCATTCCGGAGCATCCTAATGCAATTAAAAAGGGAGAAGGTTGGTTTACAGGAGAACGAGGTCAACTCGCAAGAGCGGCTGTGAGCGATCAAGTCTAGATAAAGTGATCGAAGAAATAATCCGTGTTTTCGCAATAATGTATAAAAAATAGTCGTTTAGATGATTTTTGTGACAGATTTAAAAATGCCTAAAAACGAATCTCCAGGCTTGAATGGCTACACGGCATTGGAGTATACCGCCGCCATATGAGATGTTCTTCGAGGAGAATCGCGTTGAGTGAGAAGATCGATCTTAGTAACTATGTGCTCTCGGAAAACGACGAGTTCATGAATGCCAACCAGCGGGCTTATTTCAGAGCCAAGCTGATCGGTTGGAAAAACGACATTTTGCGAGAAGCGCGCGAGACACTCGGTCATCTTGCAGAAGAAAGCGCCAATCACCCTGATCTTGCGGACCGCGCCTCTTCCGAAACAGACAGAGCCATCGAACTTAGAGCTCGCGATCGGCAGCGCAAGCTGATCTCCAAGATCGATGCTGCTCTTCAACGGATCGAGGACGGCACCTACGGTTACTGCGAAGAGACCGGCGAACCGATTGGGATCAAGCGCCTGGATGCGCGCCCGATCGCGACGTTGTCGATCGAAGCGCAGGAGCGGCATGAGCGGCGCGAAAAAGTTTACCGCGACGAGTAATCGCCACTTGCGAATATGACTGATCGAAGGGCCGCCTCAGACATGAGGCGGCCTTTTTCGTAGTCTCGAATCAAAATGCCCGCGACTAGCGCGGGCATTCGATTGACCGGTTTGATCAATATTACTCGATGACGACGTCGCCCTCGCGGTGGACACGGCTGGTGCCGACGCTACCGCCGAAGAGAGCGGCTACCGCACCGACAAGAAGCGCGCCGAAGGCAACATAAGAGGCAGTCGAAACGGCTGTCGCAGTAGCCTGTGCAGCTTCCGTCGCACGAACCTTGGCCTGCTCGACAGCCTGGCGATACTGGTTCTCATAGTCGGTTACCTGCTGACGGGCCTGATCGACCGGGATGTTCTGAGCGCGGGCGAGGGCATCGGCAGCACGGTTGCGTGCATCTTCAGCTTGGGCCTGGTCGCCAGTCAGAACGGCGCGAACTGCACTGACGGCTGCATCGCGAAGAGCCTGCGGGTCGTTTCCACCGCTTGCTTCACGGATACGCTGTTCGACGCCCGCCAAGGGATCGGTCGTATTTGCGAGTGCCGGTGCAGCCGTGGTGGCGGCGGTTGCAATCGTCGAACCTGCTCCGGAGAAGACGCTCGTAACGCCAGTGAAAGCGCCGCCAATCAGAGCGCCAACCGAGGTCGTCAACAGATAGAAGACGATCAGCGTGGTGACGGCCCACGTGGTCAAGCCGTGGAGGGCGCCGGTGGAGCGAACAGCGCGACCGGAAAGGCGGCTGGCGACATAGCCACCGATGAAGGATGAGATGATACCGCTGGCAATGATCCAGATGACCGAGCCAGTAGACAGCGACGTCGCCGATGGCGTGTCGTTATGCGCGGGATCAATCACGCCTGCGCCGATGGCGACGCCCAACAGGTTGAGGAGCAAATGAAGTGTCAGTGCTACCGCGACACCGGCAAAAACGCCACCCCAGGAAATACGTGTCACTGCTTCCGGCCACACCGCGCTGCGCGCGGCCACCGTCGATGTTGCATAGCGGGCCTGATCAACCATTTAGACTCTCCTAATAATCGCGCGAAGGTTGCGCAGCAGTCGAACGGCCTTTCAATCCGTTTGTTCCATCGCGCAGTCGGTATCGCGGATTAAGCGAGGTGTCCTTTGGTTCAGCGGCTATGACCATGGTTGTGATCGGCGGCTTGTTTGTCTAGAGCGTTTCCTTGTTAAATAGAAACGTTCTGCCGGAGCAGGTTTTCGTCAGGGCAAAGGCGATTGGCGAAGGGCATACCCAAAGGTACGGTCGAGCCGCCCCCCTTGATTTTGGCGCCTTTGAGCCTGGCGGAAAGATGCCCGGCCCTCCCGTCGCGCCGCTTCGCCGTGCGAAGCGATTAGCGCTCCGGGCGATTGAAGCTCTTGCAGATTTGCCAGCAAATCTGCGGGAGGGTTGGTTGAAACGGGCCACCTGTTTGCCCGGACGGCTTGGCCGTATGCTTTGGCTACGGCACGCGCCCTCCGGACAATCAGTCGATCCCGTTTGAACCAACAGAACCGTTTCTATTTAACAAGGAAACGCTCTAAGGATCGGTCCAATGGCTTTCTCAGGCGCCCAGCCGCATCCTGGATATATTGCCAGGCCACACGACCGGATCTGCCTCCACGCGTCGTCGCCCATTCCAGAGCCTCTCGGTGAAGAACGTCTCGGCTGAGACCAAGGTCGAAATGCTCCGCATAGCCGTCGATCATCGCCAGATAATCATCCTGGCTGCATTTATGGAAACCAAGCCATAGCCCGAAGCGATCCGAAAGCGAGACTTTCTCCTCCACCGCCTCCGACGGGTTGATGGCGGTCGACTGCTCATTCTCCATCATATGGCGGGGAAGCAGATGACGCCGGTTTGAGGTTGCGTAGAAGAGCACATTATCAGGACGGCCTTCGATGCCGCCATCGAGTGCTGCCTTCAAAGACTTATAGGCTGTGTCGTCATGGTCGAAGGAGAGATCGTCGCAGAAGAGAATAACCCTGTGCGGAGCGGCTTTCAGGATATCGAGGAGGGCAGGGAGGGTATGAATATCTTCGCGGTGCACTTCGACAAGCTTCAAGGAAGCGCCGCTTGCCGCGCGCACGTCTTCGTGAACCGCCTTGACGAGCGAGGACTTACCCATGCCGCGAGCGCCCCAAAGCAATACATTGTTGGCAGCAAAACCTTCGGCGAAACGAAGCGTGTTCTCGTGCAATATATCTCTGACATGATCGACGCCGCGTATCAGTGTCAGAGCAATACGGTTCGGACGGCGAACGGGCTGCAGCCATGAATTGGCAGGCGCCCAGACGAAACAATCGGCGCTTTCCCAGTCATTTGACGCTGGCGGAGGCCCCGCCAGCCGCTCCACGGCGTCCGCCAGACGGCGAAGTTCGAGAAGCAAAAGTGCGCTGGTTTCTTCTGACGTCATGATCAATGCTCCTTGTCGTCTTCCACGGCTGGGGGAAGCCAGTTCAATGCCGGAACATCCGTGGATTTTGCGCGGCGTAGCATGGCGTTTGGCGGCTCGAAAGAGTATGAGGCGTGGAAACGGTACGGGGGTCCAAGTCTTTCTGTTGCATTCTAGGGGATCGCAACTATATTCCGGCGGCTTGAAAGCTGGCCAGTGGCTTAGAACTGTGCCCGAAATCTGAGGAGTTTTTTATGTTCATTAGCCAAGCCTTTGCTCAGGATGCAGCAGGCGCACCGTCGGCTTTCGGGTCCGGCCTGGAGATGCTTTTCCTTTTCGCTCCCCTGATGGTTGTCTGGTATTTCTTCCTGATCCGCCCGCAGCGCGCGCAGATGAAGAAGCGTCAGGAGACGCTCACCAACATTCGTCGTGGCGATCAGGTCGTACTCGGCGGCGGCATTGTCGGCAAGGTTACCAAGGTTATCGACGATAACGAACTCGAAGTCGAAATCGCCGACGGCGTCAAGGTTCGCGCATCGCGCACCTACATTGCCGAGGTTCGTGTCAAGGGCGAGCCGGTCAAGACCGAAGCTCCCGCAAACGCGAAGTAACAATAAGCAGGCTGCGCATCGACGCGGCCTGGGTTTTTTAACCCAACCCTGACCGAGACCGAAATGCTTCATTTTTCCCGCTGGAAAACAGTCTTCATCTGGCTGATCGTGCTGATAAGCGCCGTCATCGCTTCCCCCAACCTGTTTACGGACAAGCAACTGGAGGGAATGCCGAACTGGTACAAGCATAACAAGGTGACGCTTGGTCTCGACCTTCAGGGCGGTTCCTACATCATGCTCAAGGTCGAGCGTTCCGATATCGTCAAGGAACGTCTCGAAACCATCGTTGGCGACGTCCGCGCCCAGTTGCGCGATGCCAACATCCGCTATTCGGGACTGACCGGTAACGGCCAGCAGATCCAGGTTCGCATTACCGATCCGGCTCAGTATGAGGCGGCAAAGAATGCGCTGAAGGATCTGACACAGCCTGTCTCAGTCGGTACCCTGGTCGGCACCTCCGTGCATGAAGTGACAATGAGCGACGGCGGAGACAATCTTCTTCGCCTGAACCTCACGGACGAAGGCATTGATTATCGTCTGTCGTCCGCCGTTTCCCAGTCGATCGAAGTTGTGCGTCGCCGCGTGGATGAACTTGGTACGACCGAACCGCTGATCGTCCGCCAGGGCAATGACCGCATTATCGTTCAGGTCCCCGGCCTGCAGGATCCACAGCGCCTGAAGTCTTTGCTGAACCAGACGGCCAAGCTTTCCTTCCGCATGGTGGATACATCCATGCCGGTTCAGGAAGCGTTGAACGGGCGTCCACCGGCAACTGATGAAATCCTTTATTCGCAGGACGATCCACCGGTCCCTTATCTTGTTGAACGCCGTGCCTTGGTCTCGGGTGACAATCTTGTCGATGCGCAGGCAAGCTTTAATCAGCAGACCAACGAGCCGGTCGTTACGTTCCGCTTCGACAGCCGCGGCGCGCAGCGTTTCGCGCAGGCCACCCAACAGAATGTCGGCAAGCCTTTCGCCATCGTTCTCGACAATGCCGTCATCTCCGCCCCTGTGATCCGCGAGCCGATCGTCGGCGGTTCGGGCCAGATTTCCGGCAACTTTACCGTTCAAGGCGCAAACGACCTTGCCGTCCTGCTGCGCGCAGGTGCCCTGCCTGCAACATTGACCGTTGTGGAAGAGCGCACCGTTGGACCAAGCCTTGGTAGTGACTCCATCCATGCGGGTCTGACCGCCAGCGCCATCGGTGCAGCCGGCGTCGTCCTTTTCATGTTCATCTTCTACGGCTTCTTCGGCCTGCTGGCGAATATCGCTCTGGTCATCAACATCGTCATGCTGCTTGCGGTTCTCAGCATCATCGGCTCGACGCTCACCTTGCCGGGTATTGCCGGTATCGTCCTGACGATCGGTATGGCGGTCGACTCGAACGTTCTGATCTATGAGCGCATACGCGAGGAAGTCAAAGCCGGTAAGCCGTTGATATCGTCACTCGAGAACGGCTTTACCCGCGCTTTCGCGACCATCATCGATGCCAATCTGACGACGTTCATCGTGGCTTCCGTGCTCTTCTATATGGGCACCGGTCCGGTCAAGGGCTTCGCGGTTACGCTCGCAGTCGGTATCGTTACCACCGTGTTCACGGCCTATACGCTGACAGCATGGCTGTTTGGCGCCTGGGTTCGCCGGGCCCGTCCGAAACATCTGCCGAAGGGTATCCGCACCGCCATGTTCGATGGCAAGGATATCCCTTTCATGAAGTACCGTCGCATCGTCTTCGGTATTACCGGCGTCATCATGCTGACCTGCCTTGGCGGCTTCATGACCAAGGGCCTGAACCTTGGCATCGACTTCCAGGGCGGCTCGATCATCGAGGTGCAGTCGAAAAGCGGCCCTGCCGATATCGCAGATATTCGCGAGCGCCTCAGCCAGTTGAACCTTGGAGAAATCCAGGCGCAAAGCTTCGGCTCTCCGGATGATGTGCTGATCCGCATCCAGGCGCAGGAGGGTGGCGAGAATGCCGAGCAGTCGGCCATCACGTTGATCCGCGGCGAACTGCAGGATAAATACGACTTCCGCCGCGTGGAAGTCGTGGGACCGGCTGTTTCTGGCGATCTCACCGTCACCTCGACGATCGGCATTGCGCTCGCCATGGTCGCGATCATGATCTACATCTGGTTCCGCTTCGAGTGGCAGTTTGCGCTCGGTGCGATCATCTCCATGGTGCACGACGTGGTCTTCACCATCGGCCTCTTCGTCTTCTTAGGCATCGAGTTCAACCTCACCAGTATCGCTGCGATTTTGACCATCATCGGCTACTCGCTGAACGATACGGTGGTTATTTACGACCGAATTCGAGAGAACCTGCGGCGCTATAAGAAGATGCCGCTGTCCATGATCATTGATGTCTCGCTGAACCAGACGCTATCGCGCACGATCCTCACGGGTCTGACGGTCATGCTTGCACTGCTGTCGCTCTACCTCTTCGGTGGAGAGGTCATTCGCTCCTTCACCTTCGCCATGCTCTTTGGTGTCGGTATCGGCGTGTTCTCGTCGATCTACATCGCTGCTCCGGTTCTCATCGCCTTCAATCTGCGTCCGACCAGCACGGATGCCGACGATAAGGAAGATCAGAAGGCGAATACGATCACCGGCAAACCGGCAGTCTGATGGCTGGCGGAATAGAAATACGCCCGGCCCATTTTCCTGGCCGGGCGCCCATCGATGCCTATGGAAATGGCGGATTTCGCTTTGCCGAGATGTCGCATCGCGGTTCGCTTCTTTGTCTTCCTTCCGGTATTCACGGATGGGACGTGACCGATCCCTCGCAGCTTTCGGTCGACAACTTCGCCAAGGTTCTGGAACAAGCCGCCGACATTGAGTTTCTGTTGATCGGCATGGGTGACTCGATGCGGGTCGTACCGAGAGAGTTGAAGGCAGCTTTGAAAGAGGCTGGCATTTCCGTCGATCCGATGAGCACGGGTGCTGCAGTCAGAACATACAACATCATGCTTTCGGAATCGCGGGCAGTGGCTGCCGCCTTGATTGCGGTCGAAGGCTGAAGAACGGTTATCGATGACAGAGCTGCCGGCAGATAAGGGCGCATGCCTCGCGATGCTGCGTGACATGGATCGCGACAGATATCTCGCATGCCTTCTTGCGCCGGAAGACAAGCGCGGTGATCTAGCGGCGCTCTACGCTTTCAACGCCGAGATTGCCCGCATTCGCGATGTCGTGCGCGAGCCGCTTCCCGGCGAAGTGCGCATGCAGTGGTGGCGCGATCTTCTGGAGGGAAATCCCCACGGAGACAGCATCGGCCATCCGGTTGCCGCAGCGCTCCTAAACGCGATCACCAATCATAATTTACCCCGGCAGACTTTGATCGACATGATCGAGGCGCGCATCTTCGATCTCTACGATGACGTGTTCGAGAACCGCAACGCTCTTGAGGGCTATGCAGGCGAGACGGCCTCTGCATTGATACAGCTCGCCAGCATCGTGCTTTCTCCGAATGATGCAGCGAGAAGCGCCGAGACCGCGGGCCATGCAGGCGTTGCCCAGGCCATGGCCGGTATGCTGCTTTTGATGCCGCTGCATCGCCGCCGCGGACAGGTCTGTATCCCGCAGGACGTGTTGTCGGCGGCCGGGCTGAACCGCGAGAGTTTTCTGGAAGGCAAAGATCATGAGAAGATCGGTGCGGCGATCGAAATATTCTGCGCGCACGCGCAAGATCACCTGAAAAAGGCGCGCCAGACTTCTCTTCCTCCCGCAGTCGTTCCAGCGTTCTTAACCGTGGCCCAGGTTGAGGCCGTGTTGAAGGCGGCGCATCGCGCAGGCGCGAATGTTCTCGAGAACGGTATCCAGCTTTCTCTGCTCCATCGCCAGTGGCTGCTTGCCAAGTCTGCCTTTCTCAAGCGCTTTTGAGCGCGCTCCACGTCCACGCAAGCCTTGACAGCTAACTGGTTTGATAAGCACGTATGGACGACCGCATTGGCCTATGCGTAAGTTTGAGAAGTCAGAGCGTATCCTTTATGTCCCGAAGGACTGATGACGCTCCAGGGAGTGACAGAGATGAGCCTTGCCATCTGGATCATCATCCTCGCGCTGTTAGGCGCGATTGCGGTCTATATCTGGCGCCTCAAGCGTTTCTCGGAAAGCGAAAGCAGTTATGATACGGGACAGGCCATTCTGGATTTTGCCCGCGCTTTCCCCAATGAGGCGATTCGCAGCCTGCATATGACCGCTGACGGCAATGCCGTCTTCGTTCGCCTGCATGACAACAAGGCTGGCTTCATGCGCAACATGGGCAAGCACAATGCCTGCATGATGCTGAACCCGGAGCGCATCACGGTCGAGCATCTGGAAAGTGGCGATGGTTTTGTCGTCACCTTTATCGACATGCCAAAATATAGCGGCGCCTATCGCTTCAAGACGATCGGTGAAGCCGCTGAAGTGTCTCTCTGGTTGCTTGGCAGTTATCTGGAGGCGGCAGATGCCGTGCCGGATCAGCTCAAAGAAGCCGACTCCAGCTCGTCTCCTTCCTCCGTGACCTGATCGAGAACCGGCGGCGAAACGCCAAGCCATGTCGCACAATCTTTCAGCGCGCGGGCACACATCAATTGCCGCTTCATGATGGTCTTGTCCTTGCCGCGGAAGCGCTTTACGCCTTCAGGCTTGACGATCGAGCCGGGTGCAAGATCCGGGAACAGACCGAAGTTGACATTCATCGGCTGGAATGAGCGCTTGCCCGGCTCTTCATCGGTCGAAAGATGCCCGCCGGTGATATGGTTGAGAAGGGCGCCGAGCGCCGTTGTCGCAGGCGGCAGGCGGATCGGCTCGCCCTTATGCTCCGCACTGGCGAAACGCCCGGTGAGGAGCCCGATAGACGCACTCTCCACATAGCCTTCACAGCCGGTGATCTGTCCAGCAAAGCGGATGTCCGGACGGGACTTCAACTTTAGCGACGGATCGAGCAGGCGCGGAGAATCGATATAGGTGTTGCGGTGAAGACCGCCGAGGCGTGCAAACTCTGCATTTTCCAGTCCCGGAATCATCCGGAAGACCTCCGCCTGCGCGCCGTATTTCAGCTTCGTTTGGAAACCGACCATATTGTAAAGTGTGCCGAGAGCATTGTCCTGGCGCAACTGCACCACCGCATAGGGCTTGACGGTCGGGTTGTGAGCGTTGGTCAATCCCATCGGCTTCATGGGACCATGGCGAAGCGTTTCGCGTCCGCGCTCGGCCATGATCTCGATCGGTAGGCAGCCGTCGAAGTATGGCGTGCCTTCCCACTCCTTGAAGCCGACCGTGTCGCCGGCGATCAGCGCGTCGATGAAGGCATGATATTGCGTCTCATCCATCGGGCAGTTGATATAGTCCTTGCCATTGCCGCCAGGGCCGACCTTGTCGTAGCGGGACTGATACCAGCAGACATCCATGTTGATGCTATCGCGATGGACAATCGGTGCGATAGCGTCGAAGAAGGCCAGCGCATCTTCGCCGGTTTCCGCTTGAATGGCGGCAGCCAGTTCCGGCGCTGTGAGCGGCCCTGTGGCAATGATCGTGTTGCCCCATTCCTTCGGCGGAAGGCCCGCAACCACTTCGCGAACAACGGTTACGAGCGGATGCGCCTCAAGTTCAGCCGTCACCGCTTCGGAAAAGCCGTCGCGATCCACAGCCAGAGCGCCGCCTGCCGGAACTTGATGCCTGTCGGCGCAGGCCATGATGAGCGACCCGGCCAGACGCATCTCTGCATGAATGACACCGACCGCGTTGGCCGTGGCATCGTCGGAACGGAAGGAGTTGGAGCAGACGAGCTCTGCAAGCCCATCGCTCTTGTGGGCATCGGTGCCGCGAACGCCGCGCATTTCGTGCAGGATGACGGGGATGCCAGCCTGAGCGATTTGCCAAGCCGCCTCGGAGCCGGCAAGACCGCCGCCAATAACGTGGATAGGAGAAGTCGTCTTGTCTTGCATCGCGCGCTCACATCGTCAACCGGCACAAACGGGTGCTGCGGGTCGACCATCTTTCTTGATTGGCTTGGCCTCACTCTCAGGAGGCATTTGGCCGATGCAGTATCACGAGCGGTGCGGGCCGCCAAACTTTTTCGGCCACTTGCAAGCCTGCGCCGTCAGGGAGGTCGCTTCATGCGAAGATCGAGAGCAACCAGCAAGAATCAAAAAACGGCGCTCGTGGCGCCGTTTTTTTTGCCTGTCGCTCAGTCATCCGATGACTTGGGAGGTCAGCTCTTTCGGATGACCCTTTACGCTGATTAGCGGAACGAACGGGAGGCAACGTTACGAATGTCGTAACGTGTCAGGCCGATATCGCTGAGAGCCTGGTTGGAGAGGCTGCCCAGTTCGTTGAGCGTACGGCGATAGCTGATCCAGTTCTTTGCGATGCGAAGCGGGTTCATGGTGGTTTCCTCAATCTATAATGTGTTTGATCTTTGAATTCAGTCCGCCGGGCCGCTGGTCATCTGCGCTCTCGGCTGTTGAGTGGTATATACATATTCGTAGCGATGACTTGGAGTGCAGATTTTGAGCGACTGCCATGCATTTGTGCAATGTGTCGTCTATTTTTGCATCTTGTGGGGAAATATGCGCATTATTTGAGCGGTGAGAATGTAGCGCGCCGCGGCACGTCCTGTTGAGCGCACAGGGGTTCGCCCGAGCATCATGCTTTTCAAAAACCTGCGCTGGTTTTGTGAGCTATGTCTTGGGAATGAGTTCGATTCTCAAGAGGTCGGGCAGGGGCCGTATGCGCAAAAAGAAAAGGCCCAGAGCGGATGCTCAGGGCCTTTTGAGGGTAACACATCGGGCAGACAAAATATCGCCGGCCGATGTTATTGATTTATTACATGCCGACTGCAGTACGAGCAACGCGACGAATGTCGGTGCGGCCAATGCCGAGATCGCTCAGTTCGCGATCGCTCATGCGGTCAAGTTCAGTTACGGTCTGACGATACTTGCGCCAGTTGTTCAGCGAGCGTGCAATGTTCATGGTCTTATCCTCGTTTCGGTTCGCCGGTTGCTTGGGATCAACCCGGCTTCGTTTTCTGAATTTGAATATAAGCGTTTCATCGCGCTTCAAAAACAGACAAAGAAGGATGACACCTATGCATTGAACGCAGGGCACGGGCCGAATCGACGCCCACTTCTTTAACGAATGCATAATTTGGCAGCACTATCGGCTGTTTTTAGGGCTATTTGGAGTGGGAGGTCCGCTCCAAAGGTCTTTTCAATGGTTCATCGAGGTCTTCAACAGCGCCCAAAGTACTTCACGATGCGCGCGCGCTTGGTCGTGAGCGCGGTGATATGCATTTTATGAGGGCGCGGGGTTAAGGAGAGGGTTCTCCAGGAGAGTCGACTGAACGGCGCGTCTCGTGATTCCTGCTCTGACCTCGCTTGTCATTGTCATAGAGGCCTTGAAACCCATGGAAATAGGGCTTGTAAGGCGTCATTTTTCCTTTGCGCTCCTGAAAACGGATGATATAGAGACGCCGCGCTCCGGAAGGCCTCATGTGCCAGATGTTGTTTATGCAGGATTTAAAGAGCGCGGGTATGGCGGAATTGGTAGACG